>OFMC01002736.1_pt1 | contig 10745 bp, 8 predicted proteins | sample 1541271 | NCBI WGS metagenome assembly OFMC01 (sample SAMN04209252, study PRJEB22552) | human gut metagenome | biome: gut; material: feces | host: Homo sapiens | place: USA: Oklahoma | reverse complement strand
TGGAGATGCGCACGCAGCATTTTAACATTTTCAATACCGGGACGGAGAGCTTCTTTACCCCCGGCACGCAGCTGGCGAACATCGCCCGCGTGAAGCCGGACGCTCCGGCGGTCATCTACGTTTCCCCGGAAAACAAGGAGACGGTCATGACATGGCTGGAGCTCCACGAGCTCTCGAACCGCATTGCATGGTATCTGCTCGATCAGGGCATTGGCCCCGGAAAGAGCGTGCTCGCCGCGCTGCCGAACATTCCGACGCACATCGCGCTCGCATTCGGCATCTGGAAGACCGGCGCGTGCTATGTTCCGGTCTCGAACCGCGCGCCGCAGCGAAACCTCATGGAGATCTGCACCTGCGTTTCCCCGGCGCTCGTCATCACCAACCGCAAGAAGCCCGATGGCTATCCCGGCCTGAGCACGGCGGAGCTCAAAACGCTGTGCGCCGGATATTCCGCGCAGCTGCCGCCCGATGTGCTGGCCATTCCCAATCTTGCCAACTGTTCCGGCGGCACGACGGGAAAGACCAAGGTCATCGAGCAGGATATGCCGGCAGGGGAGAGCGACGAGGGGCTGCGGACGTGGTTTTCCGTGTCCGGCATGCACTTTGAGATGCGCCAGCTGCTCGCGGGCCCGCTGTTTCACGGCGCGCCGCACTCGGTGGCCTTCAACGGCCTCTACTGCGGCAACACGCTCGTCATGCCGGCCAAGCTTGACGCCGAGACGATCGTGCGGCTCATCAAAAAGTACCGCATCGAGTATGTCCAGATGGTGCCGACACTCATGCAGCGCATCAGCCGCATGCCCGGCTTCCGAAAGGAAGACCTCGCGAGCATTGAGGTGCTGTGCCATACCGGCGGTGTCTGCTCGCAGGATCTCAAGCGCGAATGGCTCGAGATCATCCCGCCCGAGCGCCTGTACGAGTTGTATGCCATGACCGAGTGCATCGGCATGACCTCCATCCGCGGCGACGAGTGGCTGCGCCATCCCGGCAGTGTGGGCAGAATGCACTGCGGCCGCGTTGCAATCCGCGACGAGGACGGCAGGGAACTGCCGCACGGCGAGATCGGCGAGATTTTTATGTCGTGGGGCGATAACAGCCCGCGCGTGACCTACAAGAATATGCCGCCGCTCCCGGTGGACAGCGAAGGCTTCCGCAGCGTCGGCGACATGGGCTATGTAGATGCTGACGGCTATCTGTACTTTGCAGACCGCCGCAGCGACATGATCGTCACCGGCGGAGAGAATGTCTTTGCCGCCGAGGTCGAGATGGTGCTCAAAAAGCACCCCAAAGTGGTTGACGCAGTGGTCATCGGCCTGCCCGACCCGGATTGGGGCCACCGCATCCACGCCATCGTGGAGACGAACGCCCCGCTCGGGAGCAAGGAGCTGATCCGCTTCGCGCTCAACTATCTCCCCCCGTACAAGATCCCCAAATCCATTGAATTTACGGATCACATTCCCGTTAATGAAAACGGGAAGATCGTGCGCAGCAAGCTGATCGAGGAGAGCCTCGCCAAAGGCTATTGACCGGCGCTGCACACAGGAAAGCAACCAAACTGTCCACGGCAAATGCCGAATCATCAGACAGGAGAATACACTATGGAAAACAACAAAAACTACATGAAAGGCTTTGTGCCGTATGCAGTTGCAGCGGCTATCCTCAGCCTTTGCGGCGGCTTCACCGCTTCGGTGCCGACTGCGATCTCCACGGCCTGGAACGCGGATGCGTCCCTGACCTTCATCACGCTGGCTTATTCCCTGGCCGCCGCCGCTATGGCGCCGATCATGGGCAAGCTCGGCGGCGCGATCGGCCGCAGAAAGATGCTGCTCGGCGCGATGGCGCTCTACACCGTCGGTCAGGCGCTCATCGCCATCTGCCCGCAGAACGTCCCGCTGCTGCTCGTGTTCCGCTTCATGGTCGGTATCGGCGCTGCCGGCATCGCTCCGGTCGTCATGTCCTACATCATGATGGAGTTCCCGCCCGAGAAAATGGGTCAGGGCTTCACGATCTACATGGCGCTGGCCTGCGGCATGGTCATCTTTGGACCCACCCTCGGCGGTATCGTCATGAAAGTCATCGGCACGGCCAGCGCATGGCGTATCGTCATGTGGATCTGCGTCGCACTGTGCGTGATTTCGTTCCTCATCTGCTTTGCAAAAGTCAAGGATAACCCGAACATCCCCAAGGGCTCTATGAAGGGCTTTGACTGGGCGGGCGCCGTGTTCGTCCTGCTCATGTTCGGCGCGCTCGTCTGCGTGCCCACCTTCGGCCAGCAGAACGGCTGGGCCAGCGTTGCGACGCTCGCGTCCATCGCTGTGGCCGTCGTCGGTCTGATCGTCCTCTTCCTCGTTGAGAAGAAGGCTGCCAGCCCGATCCTCAACGGCAAGTTCATCGCCCGCAAGAACTTTGTGCTCCCCGTGCTGGTCATGCTCCTGACCCAGGGCCTTATGACCGCCTGCCTGACCGAGATCATCCGCTTCGGTTATGCCATCGACAAGGCCACCGTCGCTGCGGTCGCCATGAGCATTGAGTACCTCGGCATGGCCATCGGCACCATCGTCCTCGGACCCATGGCCGATAAGAAAGAGCCCAAGATCGTTGCTGCGATCGCGCTCGTGTTCGTTGCCATCGGCTCTCTGATCATGCTCTTCATCGGCGAGAATGCCGGCATCCTCATGATGGGCGGCGCTCTGTTCTTTGTCGGTCTCGGCATCGGCGGCAACGGCACCATCTTCATGAAGGTCGCCCTGTCCGGTGTTGCTCCGGCTGAGTCCTCCTCCGCTTCCGGCACGTACAACGTGTTCCGTGATATGACTGCTCCGTTCGGTGTTGCCATCTTCGTGCCCATGTTCGTCACGGGCATGACCAAAAAGGCCGCCACCGGCATGGCAGTGCCCGCAGCTGCCGCCAGCGCGCTGCACTCCGTGGCGCTCGTGCAGCTCATCTGTGTCGTCGTCGGCATCGTGGTCTGCTTCCTGATCCCGAGCGTGCACAAGAAGGCAGAAGCCGCCAAAGAGTAATTTCTTCCGACCAATCAACCTCATTCAGTGCGATACGCACAGAAAGGATTGTCATCTAACATGAAAGAAATCGACAACAAACTGACTCAGAAGTTTGACGAGTATCCGTCCTTCGGCGTCCTCAAGGGCGTCAAGGTCTTCGTGACCGGCACGAACATCGCCGGCCCCTTCGCCGGCTGCCTCATGGCCGAGATGGGCGCGAAGGTCCTGCAGGCTGAGGCTCCGACCATCGCCTGCCAGACCCGCGGCACCCTCGCGTGGAGCCAGAACCACCGCAACGAGTACTCCATCACCATCAACTCCGCCAGCCCCGCCGGCAAGAAGATCTTCCTCAAGTGCATCGAGTGGGCTGACATCTGGATCGAGGCCGGCCGTCCGGGCTCCTATGCCAAGCGCGGCCTGACCGACGAGGTCTGCTGGAAGCACAACAAGAAGCTCGCCATCGTGCACGTGTCCGGCTACGGCCAGTTCGGCCCGTCCAAGAACAAGCCCTCCTACGACGTCTCCGGTCAGGCCATGGGCGGCTACATGTACATGAACGGCGTCTCCCCGACGTCCGGCCCGCTGAAGGTCAACCCGTACCTGTCTGACTACATCACCGCTTACAACGCCTGCATGGTCGCGCTCGCCGGCTACATCAACGCCAAGAACAGCGGCGAGGGTGATTCCTGCGATGTCGCGCAGTACGACACCATGTTCCGCCTGCTCGACAACTACCCGGCCAACTGGTTCAACAAGGGCTACCCGAAGCAGGGCGAGCCCGTGCCCTTCCGCACCGGCAACAAGAGCGACCAGGCTGCCTGCTTCTCGTTCTACGACACGAAGGAAGGCAACGCCATGTTTGTCGCGATCGTCGGTCAGGGCCCTGTCACCCGCGGTTACCCGATCATCGGCATGGGCAAGCCCGGCGTCACCGAGGGCATCCCGAAGAACTGCACCGGCTTCCCGCTGTTTGACCCCCGCGGCAAGAAGGCGGACGAGCTGTGCGCGAAGTTCTGCGCCGAGCACACCTGCGACGAGATCGAGGAGATCTTCAACAAGGCCGGCATCCCGTGCCAGCGCGCCTACGGCCCGGCTGACATCGAGAAGGATCCGCAGTACGAGGCCCGTGAGAACATCGTCGAGTGGGATGACCAGTGCTTCGGCAAGATGAAGGGCATCGGCGTCACGAACATCTTCAAGAAGAACCCGTCCCAGATCGTGGCTTCCGCGCCGTGCTTCGGCGAGCACAACCGCGAGGTTCTCAAGGACTTTGGCTACACCGACGAGGAGATCGACGCGCTCTACAAGAAGGGCGAGCTCGCGACTTGGACGCCGGCGGACACCGCCCGCATCAAGAACTTCGTTGAGTGGCACTTCTTCTGGGATCCGGAGCGTCAGGCCAAGCGCATCGGCCTGGAGTATCCCCCGAAAAAGTAAATCTTAGCGCAAATAGACGGTAAGCTGTCAGCATGGGCTTTTGCCCATGTTGGCAGCTTATCTTGAATCCGGAGAAATCTGTAGAAAAACACGACAAAAAGGAGGCACAGCATACATGAGTTTCAAAAAAATTGACTGCAACCTCACACAGAAGTTCAGCGAATACCCCGACTTTGGTGTCCTTAACGGCGTCAAGGTCTTTGTGTCCGGCACGGCCATCGCCGGCCCCTTTGCCGGCTGCCTGATGGCGGAAATGGGCGCAAAGGTGCTCCAGTCCGAGGCACCCAAGATCTCCTGCGGTACGCGCGGCACCACGAGCTGGTCGCAGAACCACCGCAACGAGTACTCCATCACCTGCAACCCGCGCACGCCCGCCGGCAAGAAGATCTTCAAGAAGTGCCTCGAGTGGGCCGATATCTGGATCGAGTCCAGCAAGGCCGGCACCTATGCCAAGATGGGCCTCACCGATGAGGTCTGCTGGGGTGTCAACAGCAAGCTGTGCATCGTGCACGTCTCCGGCTACGGCCAGACGGGCCCGTATAAGTCCAAGGCATCCTACGACGTTTCCGGTCAGGCCATGGGCGGTTATATGTACATGAACGGCGTGTCCCCGACGGATGTGCCGCTGAAGGTCAACCCCTATCTGTCTGACTATGTCACGGCCTACAACGCCTGCATGACTGCACTCTCGGCATATATCCACGCGCTCAAGACCGGCAAGGGTGAATCGTGCGACGTCGCGCAGTACGACACCATGTTCCGCCTGCTGGATAACTACCCGGTGCTCTGGTACAACAAGGGCTATCCGAAGGACGGCGAGCCCGTGCCATACCGCACCGGCAACCACTCCGACCTTGCGGCCTGCTTCTCATTCTACACCACGAAGGACAACAAGCAGCTCTTTGTCGCCATCAATGGCCCCGGCCCGGTCGAGAAGGGCTATCCCATCATCGGCGTCGGCACGCCGGGCGTGACGCCGGGTCTGCCGAAGGGCATCCCCGGCTTCCCGCTCAACACCCCCATGGGGCAGAAGGCGGATCAGGCGCTCACGGATTTCTGCGCGAAGCACACCTGCGCCGAGCTCGAGGAGATCTTCAACAAGGTCGGCATTCCGAACCAGCGTGCCTATGAGCCGGGCGATATCGAAAACGACCCGCAGTACGCCGAGCGCGAGAACCTTGTCGAGTGGGAAGACCAGATCTTCGGCGAGATGAAGGGCATCGGTATCACGAACCGCTTCAAGAACAACCCCTCGCAGATCGTGGCATCCGCGCCGTGCTTCGGCGAGCACAACCGCGAGGTGCTGCAGGAGTTCGGATACACCGATAAGGAGATCGACGACCTCTACAAGAAGGGCGAGATCGTGACGTGGACGCCGGCGGACACCGCCCGCATCCGTCACCTGCCCGATTGGGGCTTCTTCTGGGATACCGAGCGCCAGTGTGAGCGCATCGGCATGGAGTGGCCGCTCAAGGACGAGTGATCCCAACATACCGGACGGGCTGCGGCTCACACAGTCCGTCCGCCGCATTCTATATCAGCAAAGGAGAAACAAATGGGTAGACTTGATGGAAAAGTCTGTTTCGTCACCGGTGCCGGTTCCGGCATTGGCGCCAAGACTGCCGAGCTCTTCGCACACGAGGGCGCAAGCGTCATCATGGCGGATATGCATGAGGAAAACCTCAGCAAGGTCGCGGCAGACATTCAGGCAGCGGGCGGCGAGGTCATGACGACTGTCGTCAACATCACCGACAATGACGCTGTGAAGGCGGCGTTTGCGGCCGGTGTGGAAAAGTACGGCAAGATCGACGCGCTGGCCAATATCGCAGGTGTGCTCGATGTCGCCATGCGGCCGATCGACGATTTTCTTACCAGCGATCTCGACACGACCCTGACCGTGAACGTCAAGGGCACGATGTACGTTACCCGCGCGGCTGTCAAGCAGTTCATCGCGCAGGGCTACGGCACGATCGCGACCGTCGCCTCCGTTGGCGGCGTGAACGGCAACGGCAGCGCAGCCTACACGGTCTCGAAGGGCGCGGAGGTCGCGCTGACCAAGCACATTGCGCTGCGCTTTGCCAACGGCGAGCAGAAGATCCGCGCCAACTGCGTGTGCCCCGGCACGGTCATGACCCCCATGACCACGCGCGCCATGAAGGCCAGAGGCAAGTACACGAAGGCCGCCAAGGCCATGCAGGCCTCCACCGCAAAGCACTCCACGCTCGACGTGGGCACGTGCTCGGATCTCGACATCGCCAAGATCCTGCTGTTTTTGTGCAGCGACGATTCTGCGCCGCTCAACGGTCAGGCGCTCGTTGCCGATTACGGCGCAAACCTCTGATCCGACTGCGCCGGTGCGCGCACACCGGCGCAAAGCTGAAAACTGCGCACACAAAATGAAAGGGAGTGTACTGTTATGAGTAACCGTTTGGAAGGAAAAGTCGCGCTGGTCACGGCGTGCACCCGCGGCATCGGCCGCGCGATCGCAGACCTGTTCGTCGATGAGGGCGCGAAGGTCTACTATGCCTGCCGCAACATGGAGACCGGTAAGGCTGCCGTTGAGGCCGCCAGAGCCCGCGGCGGTCAGGCCGAGCTTGTCTACTTTGAGGCACACGACCCCGCCACGCACAGAAGCATGATCGACGAGTGCATCGCCAAGGAAGGCCGCCTCGACGTGCTGGTCAACAACTTCGGCGAATCCAACCCCCGCAAGGACCTCGACATCACCAAGTGCACCTACAAGGAGTTTGAAAAGACCGTCTGCGTGGATCTCTCGACCGTGTTCAACGCCTGCCAGCAGGCGCTCAACAAGGCCATGATCAAGCAGCACTCCGGCAGCATCATCAACATCGGCTCCGTCGCTGCCGTGTGCCCCGATCGCACGCAGGTCGGCTACGGTGTCGCCAAGTCCGGCATCAACCACCTCAGCCGCCAGATGGCGCGTCAGGTCGCGCACGCGGGTGTGCGCGTTAACGTCCTCAACCCCGGCATCATCGCCACGGAGGCCGTCGCCAAGCATCTCACGCCCGAGACGCAGTCGCGCTACACGACCAACTGCATGATCAAGCACCTCGGCGAGCCCATCGACATTGCCTATATGGCGCTGTATCTTGCCTCCGACGAGTCGAAGTACGTCACGGCGCACGTGATGAATGTCTCCGGCGGCTGGATGTAATGTCCGCTTTGTCCTTTATATGTCCTCTCATTCCAGCGAAAAGAGTCCGGTGTCAGCCGGGCTCTTTTTCTGCGTTTGCGGAGCGGAATGGGCGAGGCGGCAATTGTTTTCGCTCTTTTCACAAATACCCCCTTTTCATTCCGGCCGTTTTATATTACAATAATACGACGAATATGAAAAAGTGAGGGGAAGTTTTATGGGAACAGAACCGAAGTTTCGGCGTGTCCTGCTCAAGATCAGCGGTGAGGCGCTTGCCGGTGACCAGAAGACGGGACTGAATTTTAACGTGATCGGTCAGGTGTGCGACGTTATCAAGACGTGCACGGAGCTGGGCGTGCAGGTGGGCGTCGTCATCGGCGGCGGCAACTTCTGGCGCGGCGTGAAAAACGGTGAGGGCAAAATGGCCCGCTCGCGCGCCGACCACATGGGCATGCTGGCGACCGTGATGAACTGCCTTGCCGTGTCCGATGTGATGGAACAAAAGGGCATTCCCGTGCGCGTGCAGACGGCGGTCGAGATGCCGGCCTTTGCCGAGCACTACACGTGGGAGCGCGCCATCGCGCATCTGGAAGAGGGCAAGGTCGTGCTCTTCGGCGCCGGAAGCGGCTGTCCGTATTTTTCGACCGACACAGCGGCGGTGCTGCGCGCGGCCGAGATCGGCGCAGATGCGATTCTGCTTGCCAAGAACATCGACGGCGTCTACAGCGCCGACCCGCATATTGAGCCGAGCGCCGTGAAGTACGATGCGATCACCTATGACGAGGTGCTGGCAAAGCATCTGGCCGTCATGGATCTGACCGCGACGTCGCTGGCCATGGAAAACGACATTCCGGTCGTCGTTTTTGCGCTGGCTGATCCGCAGAATATTGTCCGTGCCGTGATGGGCGAAGCCGTCGGCACGGTCGTGACGAAATAACAAGTAAAAACCCGATAGGAGGATATCATATGTCTACCGATTATACCGAGTTTGAATCCAAGATGAAAAAGACCGCTTCGGTCCTCACCGAGCAGTATGACTCCGTGCGCGCGGGCAAGGCGAATCCCGCCGTGCTCGACCGCATCACGGTCGATTACTACGGCTCTCCCACGCCCGTCCAGCAGATCGCGTCGGTGAGCACGCCGGACGCCCGCTCGCTGCTCATCCAGCCGTGGGACGGCTCCGTGCTCAAGGGCATTGAGAAGGCCATTCTCGCGTCCGACCTCGGCATCAACCCGCAGAACGACGGCCGCGCCATCCGCCTCGTCTTCCCGGCACTGACCGAGGAGCGCCGCCGCGATCTCGCCAAGCAGGTCAAGAAGTACAGCGAGGACGCCAAGGTCGCCGTGCGCAACATCCGCCGCGACGCGATGGAAAAATTCAAGGCGCAGAAGAAAAAGTCCGAGATCACCGAGGACGATTTCAAGGTCATCGAGAAGGATATGCAGAAGCTGACCGACGACTACATCAAGGAAGTCGAGCGCATCGCCGACGAAAAAGAGAAGGAGCTCATGGAGATCTGAGTTTCGCGCTCGCTTTCGTACCCGCAATCGGAAACGGGGGGATCGAACATCCCCCCGTTTGAATATCCTGTCTATGAGCGCGCCCGTGCAGGCAGCGCAGGAGGCATTATGGCAAACAACAAAACGGCCGCAGCGCCGCAGGTGGATTTTTCGCGCCTGCCGCGCCACGTGGCGATCATTCTTGACGGCAACGGCCGCTGGGCGAAAAAGCGCGGTCTGCCGCGCACGGCCGGTCACGCTTACGGCGCCGAGGCGTTTCGCCGCATCGGCAACTACTGTAAGGCCATCGGCATCGAATACCTCACGGTCTACGCCTTTTCCACGGAAAACTGGCGTCGTCCGCCTGAGGAAGTGCGCACGATCATGAACATCTTCGATAAATACATGAAGGAAGCGCTCTCGATCATGGAGCGCGACAAGTTCAAGATGCGCTTTTTCGGCGAACGCACCGGTCTCTCGCCGGAGCTGCAGCGCCTGATGGACGCGGCCGAGGAAAAGAGCACGCACTATGACGGCTGCCAGATGAACCTGTGCATCAACTACGGCGGCCGTGATGAGATCCTGCATGCCGTGCGACGCTATGCCGAGGAATACAAGGCCGGCACTGCGCCCGAGCTCACGGAGGAGCTCATCAGCAGCTACCTGTATTCGTCCGGCATTCCGGATCCCGACCTCATCATCCGCACGAGCGGCGAGCAGCGCCTGAGCAACTTCCTGCCCTGGCAGGGCGCGTATTCCGAGCTCTATTTCACCAACGTGCTCTGGCCAGACTTTACCGAGCGCGACATGGACGCGGCGCTGGCGGAGTTTCAGCGGCGCGACCGGCGCTTTGGCGGCGTGAAATGACCGCCGCACCCGAGAGAAAGACAAACGGGAGGAACCTATCATGAAAAACAGACTCATCGTTGCGGCGATCGGTATCCCGGCGCTGCTGGCTGTGATCTTCTTCACTCCGATCTGGGGCTGGGGCATCGTGGTGGCCGTCATGGCGTCGTTTTGCGCGTGGGAGCTGCTGCACACGGCTATGCCGAAGTTCGTGCCGCGCTTTGCGGTGTATGCCGGCGTGTGCGGCGCGGCCATCGTGCTCGGCGCTGCGTTCGGCCTGTCAGAGCTCGTGTTCAAGATCGCGGCGTATGCGCTGTTTGTGACCATGTTCGTGGAGATGATGATCTCGTTTCACAAAGCCGAGCGCGTTCCGTTTCAGGATCTGGCGCTCGTGTTCACGGCGGGCATCGTCATCCCGTGGATGCTCTCGTCGCTCGTGCGCCTTGGTCTGAATGACCCGAAGGCACCGTATCTGCTGCTGCCGTTCGTCATCACGTGGATGAGCGACTCCGGCGCGTTTTTCGTCGGCCGCAGCCTCGGCAAGACCAAGCTCGCCCCGGCGCTGAGCCCGCACAAGACGGTCGAAGGCTGCATCGGCGGCTTTGTGTGCGCGATCGCGGCCGCCATGCTCTACGGTCTCATCCTGCACTGGTGCGGCTATCGCGTGCAGATCGGCATCCTTGCCATCTACGGCTTTTTCGGCAGCCTTGCCGGTCAGGCGGGCGACCTTGCATTTTCCGCCGTCAAGCGTGAGCACGGCGTGAAGGACTACAGCAATCTGCTGCCCGGTCACGGCGGTATGCTCG
>OFMC01002732.1_pt1 | contig 10754 bp, 6 predicted proteins | sample 1541271 | NCBI WGS metagenome assembly OFMC01 (sample SAMN04209252, study PRJEB22552) | human gut metagenome | biome: gut; material: feces | host: Homo sapiens | place: USA: Oklahoma | reverse complement strand
TGGAACTGAAAAAAGATTATACTATCGTTATGGTAACACATAATATGCAGCAGGCGGTACGTGTGTCTGATAATACGGCATTCTTCCTGTTGGGAGAAGTCATTGAATATAATGAAACAGAAAAATTATTTTCGATTCCGGCAGATAAGAGAACGGAAGATTATATCACAGGGAGGTTTGGCTAGGATATGCGTAATCGGTTTGATCAGCAGCTGGAGTTACTTAATGAGCAGCTTACACGTATGGGTGAATTATGTGAAGTTGCAATCGGAAAAGCAACAACAGCATTAAAAGAAGGAAGTATGGAACAGGCACAGAAGGTGATCGAGGCAGATGAAGAGATCGATCAGGCAGAGACAGATATTGAAAGACTTTGTTTGAAACTGCTTCTCCAGCAGCAGCCTGTGGCAAGAGATTTAAGACAGATTTCAGCGGCATTGAAAATGATCACAGATATGGAACGTATCGGCGATCAGGCTTCGGATATTGCAGAGATCATCATTACAGAGGAGAAGTCGGAAGCACAGGACATTCCAAAGATCATCAAAATGTCAGAAGCGGCCGGAAAGATGGTGCGTGACAGCGTCAATGCATATGTGGAAAAAGACCTTGAACTTTCCAGAAAAGTTATAAAAGATGATGATGTTGTGGATGAACTTTTTGAAGAAGTGAAGACAACACTGATTGATTTTATTGCGGAAAATAAAGGAGAGCAGGGGGGAGAGGCGATTGATCTGATCATGGTTGCAAAATATCTAGAACGTATCGCAGACCATGCAACAAATATCGCAGAGTGGGTGGAATTCTCTATCACAGGAATCCACAAGGCTTCTGTAGTATAAAGAAGGAGAAAAAGGAATGATTTTTTGTGTAGAAGATGACAGTAACATACGGGAACTGGTGGTGTATACCCTGGAGAGCACAGGGTTTCAGGCGCACGGATTCGAAGATGGAAGTTCATTCCTTGAAGCTCTGGCATTAGAGACGCCAGAGCTTGTTTTGCTTGATATTATGCTGCCGGGAGAAGACGGAATGGAGCTTTTGAGAAAGTTAAAAGCATCTAAGAAAACGAGAGAGATTCCGGTCATCATGGTTACAGCCAAGGGAGCAGAATACGATAAGGTAAAAGGATTGGATGCCGGTGCGGATGATTATGTTACAAAACCATTTGGCATGATGGAGTTGATCTCACGTATCAAGGCGGTATTAAGACGCAGTGCGAAGGGAAGTGTATCCAGTGAAGATACATTTGAGATCGGAGAGATCCGGCTGAATCCGAAGAAGCATGAAGTGACCGTTCACGGAGAAGTGGTGAACCTGACACTAAAAGAGTATGAATTATTGAAACGCCTGATGAAGAATTCGAATATTGTCCTTACCAGAGACCAGCTTCTGGAAGATATCTGGGGATATGATTTCGATGGAGAGACGAGAACCGTGGATGTGCATGTCAGAACTTTAAGACAGAAGCTTGGAGATGCAGGCGAACAGATTGAGACGGTCCGCGGAGTCGGATACCGTATGAGCAGGTAATAATATGAAACAAAGTATGAGAAAAAAGATCCAAAGCAGCATGATTCTTGTCATTACCCTGACGATGCTCATAGCTTATGCGATCACCACGCTGGTTGTATACCGCCAGACGATCCATATCATGGAAGGAGAGGTAAGACAGGAAGCGGACTATATTAACGTAGCACTCGACACTTCCGGGGAGTCTTATCTGAAGACGATGGATAACGTGCATGTGGACACAAGAATTACCCTGATCGATCCGGATGGTAAGGTGAAATATGACTCAAAAGAAGATGATGTAACCCTTCAGAATCACAAGAACCGGCCGGAAGTAAAAGCTGCGCTGAAAAACGGAAGTGGTCAGGATATCCGTGAATCGAATACATTGAATAAAGAGATGTTCTATTATGCAGTGAAATTGGAAAATGGAGATATCCTGCGAGTATCAAAGACGGTAGATACTGCATTCCGGACAGCAATGAAGGTATTCCCGGCGATGGGGCTGATCGCATTGATCATGCTGGCATTTGCGGGGATCCTTGTAAAATGGCAGGTAACGAGACTGATCCGCCCGATCAACAGACTGGATCTTGAGAATCCATTGGAGAATGACGTGTACGAAGAATTAACACCACTTTTACAGAGTATCGATAAGCAGAATAAAGAAAAAGATGCAGTTGCCAATATGAGAAAAGAATTCTCGGCAAATGTATCTCACGAGCTGAAGACACCGCTTACGTCAATTTCAGGTTACGCAGAAATCATGAAAAGCGGACTGGTAAAGCCGGAAGATATGAAAGGTTTTGCGGAAAGAATCTATAATGAAGCAAGGCGTCTGATCACTTTGGTAGAAGATATCATCAAGTTATCAAAACTGGATGAGGGCAATGTGCAGCTGGAAAAAGAAGAAGTAGATCTCTATAAGCTGACGAGGGAGATTCTGACCAGACTTTCACCACAGGCAGCGAAGCGGAAAGTGCATGTAGAGGTGACGGGAGAACCGGTAGAGTATGTGGGTATCCGTCAGATCCTGGATGAGATGATTTACAATATCTGTGAAAATGCGATCAAGTATAACAAAGAAGGCGGAAAATTAACCGTCTGGGTAGGCAATACCCTGCAGGGAAAGAAGGTCTGCGTTACGGATACCGGAATCGGAATCCCGGAGAATGAGACGGACCGTATCTTTGAACGTTTTTATCGTGTAGACAAAAGCCATTCTAAAGAAACAGGTGGAACAGGTCTTGGACTGTCTATCGTAAAGCATGGAGCAATGCTTCATGGGGCGAAGATCCATGTGGACAGTAAACTGGAGGAAGGTACGAAGATAGAACTTATATTTTAAAAAATAACAGAAGTTTTTAAGAAATCTTAAGAATTATTTGCGTATGTCTTTAAGAAACGAAGCCTACAATAGCATCAAGAAAAAAGATGAGGAGGCTTATTGTTATGGACAAGATCAGTATTATCATCCCGTGCTTCAATGAAGAAGAAGCATTGCCAATTTATTATGCAGAAATGAAAAAAGTCATGGACAGCATGAAAAAACAGACCAGTTTTGAACTGCTATTTGTAGATGACGGGTCATCCGATAGAACATATGAGATTATGAAAGACTTACACAGAAAGGACGGAAGATGTCAGTACCTATCCTTTTCCAGAAACTTTGGAAAAGAAGCAGCGATCTATGCGGGACTTCAAAACGCAAGCGGTGATTATGCAGCAATCATGGATGTAGATCTGCAGGATCCGCCGTCGCTGCTGCCTGATATGTACAGAATTTTAAAAGAAGAAGCATATGACAGCGTGGCAACCAGACGTTCAACAAGAATGGGTGAACCAAAGATCCGTTCATTCTTATCTAAAGAGTTTTACAACGTGATCAATAAGATTTCCAAGACAGAGATTGTAAGCGGTGCCAGAGATTACCGCCTGATGAACCGTAAGATGATAGATGCAGTGCTGGAAATGAGTGAATATAACCGCTTTTCCAAAGGAATCTTCGGGTGGGTAGGATTCCGCACCAAATGGCTGGAATATGAGAATATCGAAAGATCTGCCGGAAAAACAAAATGGAATGTAAAGAAATTATTCATTTACTCGTTGGAGGGAATCACGGGATTTTCTGTAGTTCCGCTGTCGATTGCAGCGTATATGGGAGTTTTGTTCTGCGGATTATCATTCCTGATGATTGTTGCGATCGTAGTCCGTACATTAATCTGGGGAGATCCGGTGGCCGGATGGCCATCGATGGTTTGTATCTTGTTTGGCGTGGGTGGTGTACAGCTTCTGTGTACCGGAATTCTGGGACAGTATCTTGCCAAGACATACCTGGAAGTAAAGAACCGGCCTGTATACCTGTTAAAGGATTCCAGTAAAGAAGAACAGCGGATCATGATGATGCCATTATCACAAAATCTGCGGAGGAAGAGTTATGGACAAGGTTAAGAGATACATTCCTTACCTGCTGCTTACAGGCTTAACACTCTTTTTTTGCTGGATGTTTGTGGGCAGATATGGAATCTTTGGAGCAAAGGTAGACTGGCTCAGTCAGCATAGTGTGCTGCCGGATTATTTCCGGCAGCAGTTTTATGCAACCGGAAAGTTATTTCCCGAATTTGCGGCGAATCTGGGCGGCGGCCAGAATATTTATCGTTTTGCTTATTACGGACTATATAGTCCGTTGATCCTGCCGTCATATCTGCTTCCGTTTGTGAAAATGTCGGATTACATCATGGCGGTCAGCATAACAGGTCTGACTGCTTCGGTACTGCTGTTTTATTACTGGCTGAAAAGCAGAAAGACGGATACAGGCACTGCTTTTATCCTGTCACTGATGTTCCTGCTGGCAGGACCGATGATCGGTCAGTACAGCGGGCAGATCATGTTTGTGGATTATATGCCGTTCTTATGTCTGGCACTCATAGGTGTAGACCGGTATTTTGAGCAAGAAAAAAGTGGTCTTTTTACAGTTAGTGTATTTCTGATGATCATGACCAGTTTTTATTTCAGTATTGGCGGAATGCTGTCATTGGTTCTTTATGGACTGCACCGCTATTTTGAACAAAGAGAAGGAAACAGGGTCACAGTTCGCAGCTTTTTGCGGGACGGATTGTGTTTCGTGCGTTCGATGATTCTGGCAGTACTCATGAGTGGTTTCTTTCTGGTACCGACGGCACTCGCATTGACGGGTGGGAGAAGTAAAGAGCAGAACACATCGTTTGCTTCCTTTTTTATTCCGCAGATCACAGTAGAACGATTTGCTTATAGTATCTATGGAATCGGACTTACGACACTGGTGATCACAGTTCTGCTCACGGGATTGTTGTATCGGAAAGTATATGAAAAGGTACTCACATATGGATGTGTGATCGTACTTGTGATTCCGGTATTTGCTTACTTATTGAATGGCGGATTATATATCAGGGATAAAGTCTTTATTCCGTTTCTGCCATTGCTTTGTTATCTGATTTCCATTTATCTGGAAAAGTGCAGAAAAAGAGAACTGTCTTTTATTGCAGGAATCGTTCCATATATCATCACAACGATATTCGTTTATATAGCAAGGAATCAGTTTGTTTCAAAAGGCATAGGGGAAAGTATATGGAAAGTCCTGCTTGCAGAAAGTATTCTGTTTCTGATCTGTTACGTGCTGTATTGTGCGATGAAGAGATACCACAAAGAGAAGAAAGAGATTCTGATGCTGGCTCTGCCGTCGGTGATATGTCTGGCGGTCACGATGAACACTTTTTATCAGATGAAGCCGGACAGGTATGTCAGCCGCAAACTGTACCGGGATGTTACAGGAGAACAGAACAGACAGGCCATAAAAGAAGCATTAAAAGATGATGCTGGATATTACCGTACAGAACAGATGGGAAGTGATGATGAAAATGCAGCAGATTTAAACCGGATCTGGGATGTGGATCAGAATATTACTTCCATCTATTCATCGGCATACAATCCGGACTATCAGACATTCCGTCAGAAGACATTCGGACTGGAAGAACCGTTCCGCAATGGGATGATGCAGTCTGTCTCGAAAAATCCGGTATTTCAACGGATGATGGGAGTGCGGTATATCGTATCAGATTCGGATGTGCCAGGATATACTCTGGTTAAGAAATGCGGCACAACCGGTATATATCAGAATAAAGACGCAGCACCGGTCATGTATGCAACAGATCGTGTGATGACGGAAGAGGAATATAAGAAACTTGCATTTCCATATAATCAGACGGCATTTCTGGAATATGCGGTTGTTGGAGAACATACGGAATCTTCAGATCAGAACATAATGACAGCCTATGCGCCGGTTAGTCTGAAAATGGACAATAATAGAACTACAGGTGGAGCGGAGCAGAAAACGATGCAGCAAGAGGGGAAGAAACAGATTCTTTTTTTAAGATTCCGGGTGGACAACGCACATCCGAATAAGGACGTGGCAGTCTGGATCAACGGAATCCGTAACAAACTAAGCGCGAAAGATCATGTATATTATAATGAAAATAAGATATTTACCTATGCAGTGCCGTTAAAGGATGGAGAAGATAATATTTCTGTGACATTTGGCAAAGGGAAATATCGATTAAGGCATGTACAGGCATATCTCGGCAGTCTGCCGGAACGGTCAGAATTGTTGTATCAGTCAGAAATCCAGGTGGACAAAAAGCAGACAGAAGATAACGTGATCCAGGGGACAATTCATGTAAAGAAAGATGGATGGTTTATTACGTCCATCTCTTATGATAAACATTTTAAGATTTATATTGACGGAAAAGAAACAGAGATACAAAAAGTAAATACGGCATTTCTGGGGTGTAAGATCGAAAGTGGTAACCATGAAGTGAAGATCATCTATCATGCACCGGGAACAACAACAGGAAAAGTATTGTCACTGATTGGAATAGCCGGATTCGTGTTAGTGCTTGTACAGGAAAAAAGAAAACAAAAAAATACAAGGTAGTATACGTTGATATCTATATACAGCAGCAGATTTGCGGAAAATTGCTGCTGTATATTTGCATTTTATAAAAAAGAAGAGTATGATGTTAAATGTTTTTTATATTTGAATAAGGAAGAAAAATGGAAACAGACAACAGGGTAAGACGAGGATGAGAACATGAAGATCATAGAAACATATGGAAATTATATAGAAAAATGGAGTAATGAGAATCCGGATAGAGCCAGATGGCTTTTAAAGACCGGATGGAAGGCACAGAATCTGAAGTTCCGGTTTGCCCCGGACAAAAGACTGATGCCGGCAGACCAGTATCTGGCAAGACTTATGATGGATACGATGCTTATGCCTTTGGAAAAACCACAGGAAAGTGCAATAGTCAGCATCTTTACTCCTTGCGAACTGTTGCAGGAGGCAGGAATCCATCCGTATAATGTGGAAGGATTTTCCTGCTATCTTTCTGCATCTAAGGCAGAAAGAGCATTTTTACAGCAGGCGGAGAATACGGGCATATCCGAGACACTTTGCAGTTATCACAAGACATTTATCGGAGCGGCGCAGAAGAAAGTGCTTCCGAAACCAAAATGCATTGTGTACACGAACCTGACCTGTGATGCAAACCTTCTGACGTTTAAAAAGTTGGCGAAAATGTATGAAGTGCCAATCTTTGCAATTGATGTCCCGATGCAGCAGAATGAGGACAATGTACAGTATGTGTCAGACCAGCTTCGGAAGCTGAAAGAGTTTATAGAAGAATGTACGGGTAAAAAGATTACAGATGAGGCATTAACAGAACGGCTTAGAAGAAGCAAACGGACACTGGAGAAGTTTGCACAGTATGAGAAAGAAAGTGCAGATAAATATGTTCCGGCAGATCTGGTTACGCCTCTTTATGTGGGAATGACCAACAATCTTTTGCTTGGCACAAAAGAAGAAGAGGATTATGTGGACCGCCTTTTGAAAGATGTAAAGAATGCTCCTGCAAAAAAAGGAAAGAAAATCTACTGGATGCATACGATCCCATTCTGGTCTGATGCGGTGAAGAACGAGCTATGCTTTCAGGAAAAAGCACAGATTGTCGGCTGTGAACTGAGTCACGTCTGTGAGCCGGATTTTGATCCGGAGAAGCCTTATGAGGCAATGGCGAGACGTATGGTATATCATGCATTAAATGGAAGCGCGATCAGAAGAGTCGAAGCAGGAATCCGTCATGCAAAGGAGACAGGAGCAGACGGTGCTGTTTGGTTCGGACACTGGGGATGTAAGCATACCCTTGGAGCAGCACAGCTTGCCAAGCGCAAATTCGAAGAACAGGGAATCCCGCTTCTGATCCTGGACGGCGATGGATGCGACAGAAGTCATGGCGGAGAAGGGCAGACATCTACCAGACTCGGGGCATTCTTAGAGATGCTGAATACAGAAACGGATGAAAATACGGACAGACAGGAGGAATCGCACGATGAATAAAACATATTATGTCTGTAAATATACCCCAATCGAACTCTTAGAAGCGTTCGGCGGGGAATGTCAGAACCTGAATGAGATGCCGCAGGGCTTTGACCATGCGGATCAGATAGCGCATCCGAATATCTGTGGATTCGGCAAGGCCCTTCTGGAAGCTGTTATGAGTGGAAAAGTAAAGGAACTGGTGTTGGTCAACTGCTGTGACACGATTCGGAGTGTGTATGATATTCTGGAAGACAGCGGGAAACTGGATTTCTTATATATGATTGATGTACTTCACTGTGATGCAGAATGCAGCAGGGAACGTACAGCAGTGCAGTTAAAAGGTCTTGCGAAAGCATATGGAGAATATAAAGGTACCAGATTTGATGAAGAGAAGTTCCGGCAGGCATTCAAGAAGCCGGAACGCATCGTAAAGCCGCATATCAGTGTGCTGGGTGCACGTATGGGAAATGAACTTTTTGATATGGTACAGAAAAGTATGCCATATCCGGTGGAAAATGATACCTGTGTCAATAACCGTTCGGTGGGCGAGGCAGAGCCGCCAAAAGATCTGGGATTCGATGAACTGATGGCATGGTATGCGAAAGAACTTCTCGGACAGATTCCATGTATGCGAATGATGGATCACAGCGGAAGAAAGAGATTATATAACGATCCCGGATTAAAAGGAATCATTTATCATACTGTGAAATTCTGCGATTTTTACAGTTTTGAATACGCACAGATTAAGCAGAATGTGACCGTGCCGCTTCTGAAGATCGAATCGGATTATACGGTGCAGAGCAGCGGGCAGCTTCTGACAAGATTAGAAGCATTTGCAGAGAGCATGAATATGGAACAACTGGAAGGGAAGGAACTGAAGATGGGAAAAGGATATTTTGCCGGAATAGACAGCGGATCAACAAGTACAGATGTAGTAATTCTTGATAAAGACCAAAATATCGTGACAGGGATCATCCTGCCGACAGGTGCGGGAGCAGCAATCGGAGCAGAGCGTGCACTGGAAGAAGCACTGAAGGATGCGGGACTTCAGAGAGAAGACATCGATGCAATGGTTACAACCGGATACGGAAGAACAGCCATTTCTGATGGAGATAAGAGTATTACAGAGATTACCTGTCATGCAAGAGGGGCACATTTCCTGAACCCGGAAGTCCGTACTGTTATTGATATCGGAGGTCAGGACAGCAAGGTCATCCGTCTGGATGAGAACGGGGCTGTAGCCAATTTCGTTATGAATGATAAATGTGCTGCAGGAACAGGAAGATTCCTGGAAATGATGGCAAGAACGATGGAAATGAGCCTGGATGATATGGGAAAGGCAGGTCTGTCATATAAGGAAGACATTACGATCTCCAGTATGTGTACCGTATTTGCAGAATCCGAAGTCGTATCACTGATCGCGCAGAATAAGGCAACCGATGATATCGTACATGGACTGAATAAGGCTGTTGCGTCCAAGACAGCAGCACTGGCAAAACGTGTCGGCGGCGAGGAACGTTATATGATGACCGGAGGCGTGTCCAAGAACCAGGGATTGGTGAAGACACTGGAAGAGAAGCTTGGTACAACATTGGTAATCAGTGATAAGGCACAGCTTTGTGGAGCACTGGGAGCAGCATTATTTGCTAAGGATATGGTTACAGAGTAAGCGTTCTTAGCAAGATCTTAACAGTAGAAAAATAGATAGGATTGGAATTCTGTGATAATATAAAGAATATATTGAATAGTCAGAAAATTGTAGAATAATTAACACAGAAAGGCATGAATATTTATTGAATTTATATCGGACAAAATTATCAGAGAAATTAAAAGAGTCATTGGAAGCGGTGGTACCGATCATCGCGATCGTATTGATATTAAGCTTTACGATCGCACCGGTGCCGCCGGGCATTCTGATGGCTTTTATTATTGGAGCGATCCTTCTGGTGGTGGGAATGATGTTCTTCACACTGGGGGCGGAGATGTCGATGACGCCTATGGGAGAACGGATCGGAACTCGGATTGCACAGTCGAAGCGACTTCCCGTGATTATTGGATTGTGTTTCATACTTGGCTTCATCATTACGATATCGGAACCGGATCTGCAGGTGCTGGCAGGGCAGGTACCGTCAGTGTCGAATATGACGCTGATTCTGGCAGTTGCCGTAGGAGTCGGAATCTTTCTGGTGGCTGCTGTACTGCGTATGTTATTTTCCAAACCGCTGTCCTATATGCTGTTGATCTTTTATCCGGTAGTGTTTATCCTGACATTTTTTGTATCGAAGGACTTTCTGGCGATTGCATTTGATTCGGGCGGCGTGACGACCGGACCGATGACGGTACCGTTTATCATGGCACTGGGAATCGGATTCTCTGCGGTACGTAGTGATAAATACGCAGAGACGGACAGCTTCGGTCTGGTATCGTTGTGTTCGATCGGCCCGGTGCTGGCGGTACTGCTTCTTGGTATTATCTATCATCCACAAGGTGGCAGCTATTCCGAGACTGTAATACCGGATGCAGAGACATCTGTAGCATTATGGAAATTATTCGAGTCCGGAATCCCACATTATATGAAGGAAATCGGTGGCTCACTGCTTCCAATCATTCTGTTCTTCACATTCTTTCAGGTGGTATCCCTGAAATTAAAAAAGAAAATGCTGATCAAAATTTTGGTCGGTATCCTGTATACATACATTGGACTGGTATTATTCCTGACAGGGGTAAATGTAGGATTTATGCCGGTAGGTAATTATCTGGGACAGGTGATCGCAGGGCTTCCTTACCGCTGGGTGATCATCCCGATCGGTATGCTGATCGGTTACTTTAT
>OFMC01002713.1_pt1 | contig 10835 bp, 4 predicted proteins | sample 1541271 | NCBI WGS metagenome assembly OFMC01 (sample SAMN04209252, study PRJEB22552) | human gut metagenome | biome: gut; material: feces | host: Homo sapiens | place: USA: Oklahoma | reverse complement strand
TCGATCCCCAGCACGGCGGGCAGCAACACCGCTTCGGCATCGCCCGCCTCGCGCCGCAGGATCCGGGCCAGCTCGTCGAGATTCTCCTGCCGGTCGAAGATGCGGGCGATATTGGCCGAACGCATCTCGCTGGGATTGTTGCGGATCGTTTCGAGCGCCGGCATGTTGAACGTGCGCACCGCGCACTCCGTCCCCATGCGGCGGAATCCCTCGGCGAGGAACTGCGTATAGAAATCGAGGAAGCCCTCGGCATTGAACAGCACCACCTTGCGCCACGGCAGCGCATCGGACGCTTCGCTGCGCACATACCCCGCCAGCGTCAGCCACGCGGGTTTCAGCCCGCCCATCGGCGTGAGCCGGTAGTGGTTACGGGCTGCATCGCCCTCGACGGCGACGCCCGCCTCCGCGAGCAGTGCGGCGGCCTCGGCCGCCAGCGCCCCGAAACGTTCGGCGCCGATGCGGGCGTAAGGGTGTTCGGGAGCCTGCCGGATCGTCTCGGCCACCGACTCCGCGGGAGCGGTCACGGGCGTACCGTCGGGCAGCGCGCCCAGCAGATCGAACGACCCCGACGAGAAGTGCAGCGCGCTCTGCCCCGAAGAGATGATGGCGCAGCGCCGCCCCGCTTTCGAAAGGCGGATGCCGCAGACGAGTCCCGCCAGGCCGCCGCCGATGATTACACTATCGAATTTCATATCGTCATTTCGTATTGTTAGCACTCGTTAAACCGCACACGCCGTCGTAGAGCCACATCGTGAACTCGCTCTCGCGCAGCGTATCGCCCCACGCCACGGGGGCCATGCCCTTCCAGCGTTCGTTGAGGAACGCCGTCAGATCCTCCTTGGCGCGCCGCACGCAGTACTTGCCCGCTTCGGCCATCAGCCCCGCGGCGCGGCAGGCGCACAACTCGCCCTGACAGGTACCCATGCCCACACGGGTGCGCCGGCGCAGGTCGACCAGATTGTTCACGTCCAGCTCATTGAGCGCATACTCCACCTCGCCGACCGACACCTCCTCGCATTCGCACACCAGCGAACGCCGGGCGGCATCGCCCACAGCCACCTTGCCGGCCATGTCGCCGTGACGGTGGATCGACGAGGCGCGCTGCGCCACCGGCACCGATATCAGACGACGATTGACCTCCTCCTCCGGCTCGCGCGAGCCGGGCAACTTCTCCTCGGCGGTGGTACATTTGGCCGTAAGATTCAACTTTTTGCAAATCAAGTCGGTCGTCCACTCCGCCATCAGACGGTAGGTCATCAGCTTGCCGCCCGTGATGGTCACGAAGCCCTCCAACCCGTCGCGCGTAGCGTGGTCGAGCACCACGATGCCGCGGCTCACGCTGCGGCCGCTCGGATCGTCGTCCGACGCTACCAGCGGACGCACGCCGGCGTAGGCGCGCAGGATGCGCGTATGTTCCAGCGACGGGGCCAGTTTCATTCCCTCGCGCAGCAGCAGGTCGACCTCGTCGGCCGTCACGTACATGTCGTCCACCTCGTCGAAGGGCACCTTGCTCGACGTGGTGCCGATCAGCGAGATCGTATCGCCCGGCACCAGGATGTCGGCGTCGGCCGGCTTGCGGCAGCGGTTGAGCACGATGTTGTTCACCCTGTGGCCGAAGATCAGCAGCGAGCCCTTGGCCGGCAGCATGTTGACCGTCACCCCCGCCTTGCGGGCGATGTCGTGCCCCCAGATGCCGCCCGCGTTGACCACCACCTGCGCGCGGTATTCGGCCGTCTGGCCCGTCTTGCGGTCGAGCACCTTGACGCCCGTGATGCGGTTCTGTTCGCGCAGGAAGTCGAGCACCTCGTGGTAGGTCAGCACCTCGGCGCCGTGCGCCTTGGCATCGATGACGTTGGCGGCCGTCAGCCGGAACGGATCGACCGCGCCGTCGGGAACGCGCACCGCGCCGATCATCGCCGGATTGGCCGACGGTTCGAGCCGCAGCGCCTCCTTCGGGTCGATCACGTCGGCCCGGATACCCGCCGCACGACACGCTTCGACGAACTTGGCCTGGAATTCCAGCCCGTCTTCGGGCAGGCTCAGGAACAGACCGTCGGTCTGCTCGACGCAATGGCTGGCGATCCGGCGCAGGATCATGTTCTCCTTGATGCACTCCTCGGCCGACTCGCGGTCCGTCACGGCATAGCGTGCGCCGCTGTGCAACAGACCGTGATTACGGCCCGTCGCACCCGTGGCGATGTCGCCTCGTTCGAGCAACAGCGCACGGATACCGCGCAGGGAGCAGTCGCGGGCCACACCCGCACCCGTAGCGCCGCCGCCGATAATAATCACATCGAATTGCTTTGTCATAGGATATTTTCGTTTTCGATTATTTTCCGCATACAAAGGAACGCATAAAACGAAAAATTTCAAAATAAAACCGTAAAAATTTCATAACGAAACCGACATTTCTTCGAGCCGTACCCCTTTCCGAATGTCAAAATCCCCCTCCTCACGGACATAGCGCCCGACAATCGCAAACGAAACCGGACGAAAAGCGGGACGGCATTCCGCCGTCCCGCATCGCAAATTCGTCCGAAAGAGGGGTCAACGACCCGCCGCGAGGGTGAAATCGCCCATCAGACCGTAGTCCTGCTGCACGTAGTCCTTACCGGAGGGATACTCCTTGACCCCGCGCCAGAAGGCCGGCGTGATCCGTTTGAAGTGCGCGGCGTGCAGCGGCCCCATGAGGTTGTAGTTGCTGCCCACGACCTTCACCTCCACACGGTTGCGGCCCGCCACGATCCACTCCGTCACGTCGACCGTATACGGCTCCGCATAGACGATACCGGCCGAACGGCCGTTGACGAGCACCTCGCAGACCGTACCCTTCCACTCGCCCAGCGCCACTTCGTAGTAGGGCGCCTTTTCGGCGACATCGAACTCCCGCGCATAGGTCACCTTGCCGGGATAGCAGGGCCAGCCCTGCGCCTTCCAGCTGCCGGCGGCGAAATCTCCCGGAGCGACGATGTTCCACCCTTTGGCAGCCGGTTCGAGCCGGAAATCGCCCAAGATGTAGATCGGTTCGATCTCGGCCAGCACGCGCATCGGCGAGCACTCCACCGTCAGCACGTTCTCACCCGTGCGCACGGCATCGCCGAGGGGCATGAAGCGCATTTCGGGATCGATCCAGTGCTTGTCGGGCAGGGCTTTCAGCTCCACGCCGTTGAGCGTCACGCGGTAGAGTTCGGGCTGCTCGACGACGGCCTGCAAGCGGATGCGGTCGACACCGGACGTCACCGTGAACCGGTACGACGCCTTGAATCCGCCCATCGTGAAGGTGTCGCGGCGCACGGTATGGTCGCGGAACTGCACCGAGGTGCTCCACGGATTGCCGGCCTTGAAGCCGTGATGCTGGTAGGCAAGTTTGGCCGCGTCGTAACTGTTCAGATCCGGATAGACCTTGCCGTCGAGTTCCAGATCGCAGAAATCGATCGTCATCACGTTGGGCGCGTCGGGCTTCGCCGTCAGACCTCCCGCGGCAGGAACCGCCGTCAGCACGCGCCGCGCAGGTGCAGGCGCCAACCCTTCGCGCTCCTCGTCGAAGACGTAGAGCAGCAGGCTGCCGGCCGGATGGAGATCGTAGGCGATCGTCAGCCGGTCGCCCTCGCGCTGCGCCTCGTAGCCGCGGATCTCGCCCGTGCGGGTATCGAGCAGCGCGGCCTGACGCCCTTGCAGCGTCACCGTACCCCGGACTGGGCGCGTGAGGCTCGAATTGGCGAGGAACAACAGCTGTCCGTCGTCCATGCGGCGGCGATGGTGGAAGAGGTAGTTGCCCTCCGGCGCATCGAATGCGATTTCGGGCGTGGCGAAGAGCGAGTAGTCGATCGGTTCGCCCGCATCGGCGCGCGTCACCTTCGCCGGATCGGCGAAGAAGGCCTCCGCCTCGGCGCTCCTCGCACCGTCCACATACTGCGGCGTACCGTAGGCGATGATCCGGCCGCCCTTCGCGGCGAACCGTTCGAGCAGGTCGAACGTCGCGGCGTCGACGTTCTCCATCTGCGCCGGCAGCACCACCGTCCCGTAGGCGCGTTTACCCACGACGAAGCGGTCGCCCTTGGCCGAACCGTGGTTGAGCAGGATGTTCTCCGACCCCAGATCGAACTCCACCTGATGCCGTTCCAATGCGGTGATGAAGGCCTGGAACTCCTCGCCCATCGTCCGCCAGCGGTTCGGGCGCGGCGCGTTGTAGGTGTAGTACATCCAGATCGAGGTGGTGGGTTCGAGCACCAGCACGTCGTTGTACTGGCCGCCCGACGAGAGCGCCAGCGACAGACGGGCGAAGTGGAGGTTCAGCTCGCGGTAATACTCCCACCACGGCGAATGGGGCGTGAAGGCGGGCGGATAGTCGTACTTGCGCGCACCGGCGATGCTCAGCGGTGCGATATGCTGGTTCATGAAGTTCACGCCCAGCGCATATTCCCAGTCGCCCTGACGCTTGAAGTCGCGCAGCGTCATGTCCCAACCGCCGCCGTAGGATTCGCTCAGCTTGCGCACGCGCCCCATCTGGTTGGCCGCACTGTTGACCTCCTTCACAGAACGCACGTTGCCGAAGTGGGCGTTGGGCGATTCGACATCGAATTTGTTGTACAGCAGGTCGATGCCCGGCATCTGCTGCCAGGCGTACATGGCCATGTTGTCGGGGTTGTGCCCCATGTCGGGCCACCCGTGCTCCCAGAAATGGCCGGTGAAGACCAGGTTGTTGCGCTCGCAATAGTCGTGGCAGACCTTGATGTAGCGATCCAGGAAGAGATTCATCAGCACGTCGCGGTAGTTGTGCCGCACCTGCCGCCACGGACCGACCTCCTCCCAGAGCGAGACCAGATTGGGTTCGAGATCGTATCCCCAGCGGGCGCGGAAGGCATCGAACAGGTCGGGTGTCCAGCGGATCGACTCGCGGTCGGTCACCACGATCTGCGGCTCGTCGGTGAACCAGCCCGGAACGGTGCCGCCGAACTCCTCGCCCACGACCTTCTTGTAACCGTCGAGCGTCAGTTCGATGAATTTGTCGGCCACGCCCTCGTGCATCAGATCCACGTACGAGAAGCCGCTGTACCACGGCGACGTGGGGTTGTAAGCCTTGTAGAAGAGGTAGTAATCGCCCTTTTCGCCACGCCGCGAAACGGCTTCGGCCGTAATGTCGATGAAGGCGTCGCCTTCACGTCGCAGGCAGCAGAAGAAGCGGTCGACCGTATCGGGCAGCACCCCGGCACGCAGGTATTTGAGCGCCACGCCCTCGTCGTAGCTCTCGGGCATCGCCTCGTTGACGTGGCCGCCCGCGAAACCGCTCGGATAGGAGTTCTCGTCGTAGATCCAGACGTTCATGTCCAGTTCGCGGCCCTTCTCCATCGTATGGCGGAAGAGCGAGAACCAGTTGTCGTCGAGATACTGCGTCACCATGCCCGGACGGGGGTGTACGAAGACGCCGCCGAAGCCCTTGTCTTTGAGGTCGGCCATCGCTTCGTCGATCCGTTCGGGCGTCACGACCTTGTTCCAGACGAAGAGCGGCGCCGAGCCGTACTCCTTGGAAGGTGCCGCGAACTGCGCGCTCAGGCTCTCGAAATCTTCCGCAGCCGGAAGGTTGCGCCCGTCCGGCGCAGCGCAGGCGACGGTCAACAGCCCCAAAAGGGGCCATATCGCACTTCGGAATGTTCGTTTCATCGGTTGCATAACAAGTCAGATTAATAGTTGGTTTGTTCTCTCTGCCGTTTACGAATTCTCCGCCGGCCGCCGTCACCGGCCGTCGGCGGAGAAATCCGTCGTTCGAATCTGCGACATCAATACCCGGGGTTCTGCTCCATCGCCGTGTTAGTGTTCATCTCACCGACCGGAATGGGCCACAGGTAGTCGCGGTTGGGGTTGAAGACGCGCATCTGGGCCAGGTAGCGGTCGTCGGCACCCGGAGGCGTCGCGCCGTAGACCTCGCCGTTCATCACCTGCTCGGCGATCCGCCAGCGGCGGATATCGAACAGACGGTGTCCCTCGAAGGCCAGTTCCACACGGCGCTCGCGGCGTACCAGTTCGCGCAGCTTCGTCTGCGTAGCGTACTTCGTTCGATCCACGGGCGGCATTCCCGCACGGTCGCGGATGTCGTCGAGATAGTCGTAGATATTCGGATCGCTCAGCTGGTTCAGCTCGATGGCAGCTTCGACGTAGTTGAGCAGCACCACCGCATAGCGCATGTTCTGGAAGTCGAGCTTGCCGCCGTCCGTACTGCTGTAATTGGTGCGGTCGGTTTCGTTCGCCCACTTCTTGATCCAGTAACCGGTCTTCGTCGAACCCTCCTTGCCGATGGCGTCCTTGTGCGAAGGCTCCCACGGATGGGCCGTATAGCCGAGGAAGGTCTCGGTGGGGAAGATGATCGACATGCCCAGACGCGGATCGCGCTTTTCGGGCTGCGGGTCGAGCTGGTAGGCCCGTTTCTCGTCGGCGGGCAGTTCGTCGAGCGTGCGGCCGTCGAGCAACTCGAACTCGTCGACGAGCGACGCCGTGGGCGACAGACCGGTCTGGCCGTTACCGCCGTCGGGCGGAGCCAGACGGCGCTGCACCTGACGCATACCCAGCTCGGTGGTGAGGATCGACTCCTTCGTGTCGTTGTTGTAGGCCTCGTGAATGAACTGCCGGCGGAAGCTGTCGGCCGGATCGGCCGTGCTGCGATAGAGGTCGTAAATTCCCAGCTTGACTACCTCCTCGGCCCACTTCTTGGCATTGGCCCAGTCGCCGACATAGAGATAGAGGTAGGACATCCACGCATAGCAGGCGCCCTTCGTCCAGCGCCAGCGCTCCGACTTGGTCTGCGGCACGACCGGCAGGTTGTGCGACGCACCCTCCAACTCGCCGGCGATCCAGTCGACGACCTCCTGCTGCGGACGGCGCACGAGGAACTGCTCGGTCGGCAGCGTCGAGTGGTCGACGAGCGGAATATCGCCGAAGAAGAGGAAGAGCTCCAAATGGTAGAACGCCCTGAGCGCACGCGCCTCGGCGGCGAAACGGTCGACGGTCTGGATGCCTTCGTGCGGCGCCGCGTCGGGGGCCACCGTCGCCTGCTGGTAGTGCTCCATGAAGCGGCAGCAACGGCGTATCACCGTCCATTTCATGTTCCATATCTTGTTGCAGACATCTTCGCTCGACGATGTAATTCCCGCCGTAAAGGCGTTGTAGGAGACATAGTTGGCCGAGCCGACTCCGTTGTCTGTCAGTGCCTCCATCTCCACGCGGGCATTGGGATAGCCGCTCGCCTGCGACTGCTTGACATCGTGGTTGACATAGGTGATGGTGCCCGACGGCATGGGCTTGTAGAGGTTGTTGAGCGCCGTGTTGAGCTGCCCCTTGTTCTGCCACCACTCCTCGTCGGTCGTCTGGTTGGGCACGTCGCGCACCAGAAAATCCTCGCATCCGGCCATCAGCGCACCGCCGGCCAGCAGCAGCAGGAGCGCTGCGCGGGAGAGGTATCCTTTGATATGATCGATATAGTTCATAATTGTCTACTGTTTAGGTGTTACCGGTTAGAAATTCACATTCAGACCGACGGAATAGGTCTTGAACATCGGGTAGGTGGTGTGCGTGCCCTTCGTCTCGGGGTCGATCAACTCGACCTTGGTGAAGGTGAAGGGATTCTGCACGTTCACGTAAACACGGAAGTTACCGGCATGGATCTTCTTGGCCAGCGCCTTGAAGTTGTAGCCCAGCTGCATGTACTTGATACGGACGAAGGCGCCGTTCTCCTTCCAGAAGGTCGACAGCAGCGCATTGTTGCCCGGATCGGTCGTCACGCGCGGCAGTTTGGCGTTGCGGTCGGGATTCTCGGCCTTCCAGTGGTCGAGGTGCCAGCGCTGGGGCGTACCGCCGTACTCCGGATCGAGCGGGTTCGAGATCAACCCCTGATAGAAGATCGGCACGTATCCCACGCCGTTGACCTGCATGTCGAAGTCGAGGTTCTTCCAGCGGAACGAGAGGTTGCCGTAGTAGACGCTGTGCGGGTCCTGGTCGCCCAGCGGCACGCGGTCGTCGGTCGTAATCACCTTGTCGCCGTTGGTATCCACGTAGCGGATGTCGCCGGGCAGCTGCGCGGTCGTCGCGCCGTCGTAGCCGCCGATGATCGGCACGCGGAAATCGAGGTCGTCCTGCGTGAGCAGGTGATCGGCCTGATAGCCGTAGTACTCCTTGATGGCGTGTCCCTTGCGATAGATCGTATTGCCGTTGATAAGCTCGTCGTTGGTGATTTCGAGCCACTTCGACTTGTTGTAGGAGTAACCCAGATTGATGCTGAAATCGATGTCCTTCGTAAAGGAGTGGTTGAAGCCCACGCCGATCTCGTAACCCTTCACCTCGGCCTTTCCGACGTTCATCGGTGCGGCCAGCAGCCCCGAGCTGGGCGTCGAAGGCACGTTGACGATCATGTCGTCGGTCACCTTGCGGAACCAGTCGAAGGTCACTTCGAGCTTCTGCCCGAAGAGGCTCAGGTCGACGCCCGCGTCGAGAATCTTCACCTTCTCCCACGTCAAGTCGGGGTTGCCGTTGACGATTTCGTTACCCGAGTTGTCGATAATGGTCTGATAGCGGTAGAGCGCCACGTTGTTGTTGCCCAGCATACCGTAGGAGGCGCGGATCTTGAAGTTGTCAATGAACCGGGCGTTCTGCATCCACGGTTCGCGGTTGACGTTCCAGCCCACGGCCACCGAAGGGAAGTTGCCCCACTTGTGCCCGTCGCCGAAGAGCGACGAACCGTCGCGGCGAATGCCGACCTCGGCCAGATACTTGTCCTTGTAGCTGTAATAGGCCTTTCCGAAGAACGAGAGCAGCGCCACGTCGTCCCAGCCGTTGCGGCGGTCGACCTCTTCGTTCCATCCGACCAGAATGTTGATGCGGTGGTCGCCGAACTCCTTCGTCCAGTCGAGCGTCGCGCCGACCATCCAGTAGCTCGTGCGCGTGGTATAGGTGGCCGACTTCACGGCGCCGAACGTTCCCGACTCGTTGCCGGAGAAGTAGTCGAGGAAGACGTAGGCGTTGCGGTCCTTCTTGTCCATGCCCGATGCGATGCGGTAGCCCACCTGTCCTTTGAGCGTCAGGCCGGGAATGATATGCCACGTGGGGCGGGCGTTGATCGTCACGTAGTCGCGCACGCTCTCCACCTGCGTACCGCGTTCGAGGTTGGCCAGCGGGTTCATCCACTCGAAATAGACGCCGTAGTAGTCGTATCCGGGCTTCTGTCCCTCCTTGCGGGGATATTTCGAGACGAGCGTCGGCGGCGCGAGATAGATGTAGTCCAGAATGGTCTTGTTCATCGTCTCGGGCTGACGCTGCGTATCGCGGCCGACGAACATGTCGACGAACATCATGATGTCCTTGTTGAGGTTCACCGTCGTGTTGGCACGCACCGTCAGACGTTCGAATCCGTTGTCCATCACCTTGTACATACCGTCCTGATTGAGATACTGCGCCGACAGGGCGAAGCGCGCGGTGGTGTTACCGCCCGACACGGTGAAGTTGTGCTCGTGGATCGGGGCCGTCTCGCGCATCGTCTCCTTCATCCAGTCGGTGCTGGGATAGTGGATCGGGTCGCTCCCCTCGCGCGTGATCCGAATCTGTTCGGGGGTATACTTGTCCACGCCCGTGGTATTGCGGTTGGCCTCGTTGATATACTCCATGTAGGTGGCTCCGTCGACGAAGTCGGGCAGGTAGATCGGCTGCTGAATACCGAAATAACCGTTGTACGACACCGAAACCTTGCCGGCCGAACCGCGTTTGGTCGTGATGAGGATAACGCCGTTACCGGCTTTGGCGCCGTAGATCGACGCAGCGGCGGCGTCTTTGAGGATCGACACCGACTCGACGGTCGAGGGATCGAGCTTGTCCATGTCGAACTCGAAGCCGTCGACCAGCACCAGCGGGTCGGAACCCAGAAGCGACGCCACGCCGCGGATCTTGATCGTCGCACCGTCACCGCCCGGAAGGCCCGAACTCTGAGTCACCAGGATACCCGTCGTTCCGCCCTGCAAGGCCTGCGACAGACGGGTGATGGGCTTGTTTTCGAAATTGGAGGGCGCCACCGCGCCGACCGAAGCGGCGATATGCTTGCGCTGCTGCGAAGTCATACCCGTCACCACGACCTGGTCGATACTGGTCAATTCCTCCTCCATTGCGATCGAAAGGTTGGCCACGCTTTTGTTCACCCGATACTCTTTGCCCGTGTACCCGATAAACGAAAAGGTGAGCACGTCGCCGTGTTTGGCCTTGATCGAGAAGAATCCTTCGGCGTCGGTCGTCGTTCCGCGAACCGTTCCCTGCACGAGCACCGTCACGCCCACCAGCGGCGTGGGAGGGTCTTTCGTATCTACGACGACGCCCCGGATATCCAACAATTCGTCAGCCGGCCGCGCCGCAAAGGCGAGGGGGGGGGAAATCAATGCCAGGCCGGCCGACAGGCAGGCCAGACAAAACAGTCCGAGCCGAGAGCCGAAGGCTTTCGACCGGTTCGTTACTGGTCTAAGTTCATCCATGATTCATAGTTTTAAGTTTGTTTACATCTATCGGAGATAGGGATCGGCTGGTGTCGGCGGCCGTTTCGGCTCCCTGCTGTCCGTTTCCGCTTCTCGCAGCGGCCGCGCGAACTGTCCGGCGGCACGGAAAAAGGAGGTCTGACGGCTTTTTGTTACATAATTGTACACAAATATAGAATGTTCGGAAACGGCGTCGTTACGCATTTTGATTTATAGATTTCAAAAAATGACTCTCCCGGGACAATCGATAGAATCAGGCGACAATATCCCATTTTGCACCGCCGCTCCTCCGAAGCCCGACGACCCGAGCGGGCCTTGCCCGAAGCCCCCGCCGAG
>OFMC01002706.1_pt1 | contig 10859 bp, 9 predicted proteins | sample 1541271 | NCBI WGS metagenome assembly OFMC01 (sample SAMN04209252, study PRJEB22552) | human gut metagenome | biome: gut; material: feces | host: Homo sapiens | place: USA: Oklahoma | reverse complement strand
CGGATTGTGGATTCGTTTAGTCCGCATTTATCTGCCAATTCCTTTTGTGTCATTTGCGCTGCAATTCTAAAATTCCTAATCAAAAAGCCTACCCGGCTGGTGAATTTTTCGCCCATTTAACTGCTCCTTATAAGTGTAATGCGTGTCGTAGCATGCACGAAAACACGAGGTACAAATCATGCATTTACATAGATTATAACATCAACAGTACAAAAGTGAAATGTTTTTTGCTAAAAAGCATTGACAGTACATAAGTGAACTGTTAATATAAAACGCATCAAAACCGTTCAGAAATGAACTGAATAATAAAACGAAAGAGCGGAGGCATTTGCTTATGGAGAACAAACGATTTTTAACAGCGCAGGATGTCATGGAAATGCTAGACGTATCACTATCCTATGCATATAAGCTGATACGGCGACTGAATGCAGAACTTGAGGCTGATGGATTCGTGACAATAAAAGGGCGTGTAAGTACACAGTATTTTATGAAACGAATCTACGGGCTATGGGTTACTATAATATTAATTTTTAGTAAATGAGTTATTTATAGGTAAGTGTTAAGAAATTTGTATAATCATAAAAATGGTAAATCAAAGTTATATGGACATAATTTGAAAATGTAAAAAGATACGCAAATATTAAAGAATGTGTGATATAATAACCATGTATATCTTGAAATCTATGCGTCTTTTTTTGTATTATGGTTGCAAAATACGAACACATGTTCTATAATATAAATAAAGGAGGTATTATTTATGGTACAAAATATACAGAGTTGCAATTTTTTAGAAACAAATAGTCTATTTAAGGCGTGTTTTTTTGACAAAAAAAAGCATATTACCAAATACGTGTTGGATATTGGAAATATAGAGAAATATATTGAACGTATCAATAAGAGCAAGTTGGTCGTATTTTGTGTCCAAGACGAAAATAAAAATGTACTTATAAGTGCCTTATCAAATTTAAATATTTTGCGTAAACATTATTCGCCAATAGTAGAGGTGGGAGATAGTAAGGTGTTCTTTTTTCCACAATTAAATTATAGTGATATATATTTATTGAAGGCATTGTTTCAACAAAAATATGTAAATGATACAATTAGTATTAATTTAGGTGAACACAAAAGAATATAGTAATATACATTTGAATGATTCAAAGGAATCACAGGAAAATGGAGGTTATTAGGATGAGTTTTAAAGTAATATCAATGTTTTCAGGGGCCGGTGGGTTAGATATGGGCTTCCATAATAAGGGATTTCAAATACTTTGGGCCAATGATTTTTCACAAGATGCTTGCGATACATATGACAAGTGGGCAAATTATTATGAGGATGGAACTAGAAAACCTGATGAGGAATGTACTATTATAAACTGTGGAGATATTTCGAAAATAGATTTAAATACAGTATTACCAGGTGTAAGTGTTGATGTGGTTTTAGGAGGGTTTCCATGCCAAGGCTTTTCGCTTGCAGGACCCAGACAGGTTGATGATTCGAGAAATGTATTATATAGACATTTTGTGGAAATGGTTAGAATTAAAAAACCTAAAGTAATTGTTGCAGAGAATGTTATAGGAATTAAGACACTAGGAGATGGAGCTGTTTTTGATAAGATTATTGAAGACTTTTCTGAATTGGGATATACGATGTCAGCGCCGACTGTAAATGCGAAAAATTATGGCGTTCCGCAAGATAGAATGAGAGTTATTTTTATTGGTATTAAGAATGAGATATGTAATGGTGGTGCATACATATTTCCTGGTGGAGATCCTAAAACAGTTACTTTAGGAGAAGTATTGAAAGATTTAGGTCCAGTAGATATGAATGATGTGTGTCAAGCAGCATTTTCTTCTAGATATATGTCAAGAAACAGACAAAGGGATTATGATGATGTTTCGTTTACAATCCCAGCAATGGCAAAACAAGTCCCGCTAAGTCCTGATTCTGATGGAATGGAGTTTGAAGGTGTAGATAAGTTTAGATTTGTTGGTAATTATAGAAGATTAAGTTACAAAGAAGCAGCAGCAATACAAACATTTCCGGTAGGGATGCACTTTTGTGGCGATTTAGATAGTAAATATAGACAGATTGGAAATGCAGTTCCTGTAAAATTAGCGGAGGCAATTGCCGTAGAGGTTAGTATAATATTAACTACAGACAATTTGTTTCCTCTTTTAAATATGGAAAATCCGCAAGCGGAAATATATGGACCGACTGCGGATAAAAGAATAACAAATACTGTTTTAAGTGGTAAGGCATTTGAATATGCTACATTAATTGAGATATATCGTGAATTAACAGAAAATGGATGGGACTCCAAAGATATTGAAATAATTAAAGATAAGAATTATAAGAATATTGAAAAAGCATATCAGGTTTTGCAAGGTTCAGATGAAGATTTGGATGATGATGTTGAAATGGATTTAATACATATTGAAACCATGGAAAACGATTACAACAGGGCAGCGAGAGTAGCAGCAATGTATCTGAGAATGGTTGAGCCAATTTTAACTTTAGATGAAAGAGTCTATGGGGTATTGCGTGCTATGCCAGATAGTGCGGGTACCAAGGGAGATGTAAGAGATATTGATTTTGAAATATTTGAAGACAAAAATCATAAAAAATCCATTGCTGATATAGGAATAAGTTGTAAAAATAACCATGAAGCAGTAAAACATCCTAGAATTACAGAGAATCCAGACTTTGCAAAAGTGTGGACAGAGGGACGTTTTACTTGTAGTGATGCATTTGTTAACGGAATGAAACATATTTTTAATAAAATAGATGAATATGCAGAACTATATAAAAAATGGTCAGCCGTAGAGGATAAAATGGATACAATATATTATCCAATAATTAAACTGTTTGTTACAGAAATAAAGCGATTGGGAATTGTTAATGAAAATGATAGTATTGAGAAACAAGAAAATGCGAGAATGTTCACAAAAGCATTCTTTGAATATATGTTTGGTACGCAGGATTTTTATAAGTTTATAAAGGAAGATGGTTCAAAAGCTACCAAAGTGTATCCATATAATATGCATGGCTCTTTGATGCGTTCCTTTAATGGAAATAAAAATATGCAGGCAGTACAGACGATTACAATGCCAGAGGAAATAGTTGAAGTTCGTATAAAACCAAAGAGCAAGACTACAATAGAAATCTATTTTGATCAGTGGATTATTTCGATGAGATTACATAATGCTGATACAAATATAACTAGAACATCTCTTAAATTTGATGTTCAAATAAAAGCCCAGCCAAGGAAAGTAATGGGAACAATTTTACCTTGGGATAAATAGTAAATGGAATAAGAACGGGAGATGAAGTAAATGATATTATTGGATTTTGAAAATGAAATAATAAATAGTCAAAAAGGAGTGACATTGGAAGTGTCAGATGCTGCAATAAATGAAAAATATGAAAAAGGAGAAGCTCGAATTATTACAGAACAAGGAGCTGTAAAACTTTCTCTTGTAAACCAAGTTTTTAATTCGGAAAATTATGAATTGCAACCTAAATATCAGCGGAGGATTACTTGGGATTCAAAAAAACGTTCAAAGTTAATAGAATCATTTATAATGAATATTCCAGTACCTCCTGTATTTATATATGAAACTGATTTTAATAGATATCAAGTGATGGATGGATTACAGAGAATTACAGCAATTATCGACTTTTATAAAGACCGTTATGAATTAGAAGAACTGACGCAATGGCCCGAACTTAATGGGAAAAAATATAGTCAACTACCTAGGAAGGTCAAAGAGGGAATAGATAGAAGACAACTATCTGTTATTACTCTTTTAAAAGAATCTAGTAAAACTTTGATACAAGAGGAAGAAGTGAAAAAAATGGTGTTTGAACGTTTGAATACCGGAGGTGTAACATTAGAAGATCAAGAAATAAGAAATGCACTTTATAATGGACCGTTTAATGAATTATGTATTTTACTTTCTAGCAACAATATATTTAGAAAATTATGGTTGATTAATCCGGATGATATTGATGTTTCTGATGAAGAATTAGATAATTATGATGATGCTTTGAAATACGCAAAAAATAAGCTATATAAAAGAATGTATGATGTTGAATTGGTATTACGTTACTTTGCAATGCGTCATATTGATGAGTATAGTGGAAAATTAAGTGAATTTATGGATTTATGTTTGAGACAGGGTAATCGATATACGGATGAACAGCTTAAGATTTTGAAAAAAATTTTTGAGGAAACAATTGAAAAAGCAAATAAGTTATTTGGTGAAAAAGCATTTTGCCAATATGTAAAGAGAAGAGGCTCATTTTCATGGACATCTCCACAAAAAATGATATATGATTCGATGATGCTTGCACTTAGTCAAATTGAAATTAATAACAGAGAGCTTGATTTTAATAGGAATGTTGAAAAGCTAGAGAATTTTTATAAGGAAAATGAAGAAGCATTCGATGGCAAAAGACAATCTAAAAGTGATATTAAGCGGAGAACTGAACTATTTATTAGTTTTATTACAGAAAAAGTATTAGGGTAAAATCAATGATAAACTTACGATTCTATTTTGATGAATATAAAAGGCAACTTGCAGAGATAAGGATATTTATTCAAAGCGTGGAATTACAGAAAGATGTAATTAGTGAGATAGAGTTTTATGAAAAGCAGGGGGAGAAGAAATTAAATTTATCGTTACAGTATAGTAAAATAATTAAGCAGGTTGTGGAAACTCCAATACAATATAATGCAGTGATAATTAGCATATATGGTTGTTTTGAACAGTATATAGACAATGTATTTAATGAATATTGCCTAGCTATATATGGAGTTATTGATAACTATGATAATTTGCCAGAAAAGATGAAAGAAAAACATATAAAAAAACTAGGTGATTTTCTTTCAAACCCACAACGATACAAGAATTACGAGTTGACAAATAAACAAGCGGTAAAAAATGCTGTTGCAGCTTTTAATAATCCTAAAGAAGGATTTGGAAATAATCAAAAATTGATTTTGTCTCATGGTAGTAATCTTAAAATAGAACAGATACTTGAACTTGCAAATGACTTAGGAATAAAAAATTTTGAAAATAGCATAGTTTCTAATTATCTATTTAAGTCATATTTTTTTAAACGTGAAATCTTCAATGAAGAAACGTATAATAGATTAATATCAAATGGTTCAAAACCATTGTTTGAAATGCTTGATAGATTAGTAGAAGAAAGAAATAATGTTGCACATGGATGGGTTGAAACCAGAATAAAGTTATCTGATATTGCGAGTGAATATATTGATTATATGGAGTGCCTTGCTGAATCGATTTTAGAAGCTTTAATTAAGTCCATTTATATTATACAATATGAAAATGACAAAATGTGTTTGCTCGGAAAACCATTGAAGGTTATTGATAATCATATAATATGTATTAATAATCAAGAAATAGTATTACATAAAGAAGATTGTTTGCTTGCAGTTAAAGGAAGTAAAAGAAAAATATTAACAATAAAATCGATTCAGAAAGATGGGGTAGATATTGAAAATATTGAAGAAAAAAATGTTGATATAGGTGTAGGATTTGAGAAAAGAGTAGATCTTAATGTAGATAAAAAATATGAGTTTTATTGCGAAAAATAATCTTTAATGCGTGAACGGTAAAAAAGTACTTTTTGGTATAATATTAGTTTTCAAAAATTTACTGACAACAAAATTACAATATAATCTTTTGAAAATCTATGCAATAGATAGAAATTATCCAAAATTCCAGAAATTTTGCCGTTATAACCATCAAAAAACACCACAAAACAACTTTACAAAGAGGAGTTTGAATAATTTTTTTAAAAAATAAAATATAGAAGGATTTATTTTTCAATAGGAAATGAAGAAGGCTCCAGGAGATTTTAAGAGATCTTCTGGGGTCGTTTATTTATGTGTGGTATACTGGAATATATCTATATGAAAATTTGATTCGAAGCCTTATCCAAGTAAGATATGGAAAATCAGATGCTAAACATATATTGCAGAAGGAGAACATTGTAATGATAGATATATATACGGAGAGGAAAGATTCAAAAGACTGGATTTTTTACAATGACTTGTACTTCAACCTGAATACAGGCAATGAAGATATGTCACAAAAAGAAATTGATTTGATTCAACAAGTGGATGAAGCGAAGCTGATACCGGACAAGCATATAGAAACAAAATATGGCTTAGGTACAATCCGAAATTTATCATCAGGCTGCAAGACATTGCTTAATATTATAAAGTATCCCGATGAGGTGGTAAATGTTGAAGAATGCGGTCCGAATGTGCTTAGAATCATTTTTACTATGGATAATATTAGGATTTATATGTCAAGACCAACGCTTTTTGATATTCCGGATGATGCAAAAATCAGATTTAATGATTCTGATATAGTTACCGGTGGCAGTGGATATAATGCTTGGTGGAGTAAGGAGTATGCAAGGAGAGAAGCAGATGATTTATAAGAATATAACGTTTAAAGCAGCTCCATTTTCATATGATTTGACATTTGATGACAGGATTACTCTTGTTGGTGGAGATAGCGGTACCGGAAAAACAGTACTTTATGAAATGCTTGAAGATATAAGGTTGACAGACGAATACAAAGCAATCAAGCTGTTTAACTACAAATCAGATAATTTTTTAGAAACAATCAAACAGTGTAGAGATAGTTTTATTGTTATAGATAATGCAGATTGTCTGATTAATGATGATGTCAGGAGATTCATTAATTTTGAGTTGTCTAATCAGTATATGCTCTTTCTACGAAATTGTGACGGACTCAATGTATCTGATAAGAGCTTTAAGGTGCTGAAGTTTGATAATAACAGGATAACGCTGGAAGAGGAGTTGTGATATGAGATATTTATGGACAGAGGATACCGGTGCTGGGCTTCACTTCCGGAAATTAGTTAATCAGCTTTTTTTGACAATGAACTTGTAGTTGAGAGTAAATGGAGCAATCATGGTTTACTGGATGCATTAATAGACTTGGATATTAAAGATGACGATAAATACTATATTGCATTTGATTATGTGGTTGATAATCAGGACATTCGCAACAAGTATCGTATGTTGAAGTCAATAACAGATAAGTCAGATGGAAAGATTGTGATTCTGGATATGATTTGTTTTGAGTACCTGATTCTTGCATTTGACAGGCTGGTAGAATGGACAGGCACCGGAAAGACAGATAAAATAAAAATCCGTGATAAAGTTTTGGCGGCAGTTGAGAATCACAGAATCGATTTATCAAAGATTGATGATGAGAAAACATTACAGTACATAGCAGGTTTTAAGAGATATTCTACAGAACGTGTGATGAAGTCATTGGTTGGTGAATTTACACAAAATGAAAAGAGGTCTGTTAAAGGGAATCTTATGGGTGAATGCTGGTATAAAGATTGTTGTGTGTCAGAGCATACGGATAATCTGAGGTGTGGTAAGCCTGAGGTTATGGATGGGAATGAGAAGATGAGGACGCTGATATGGTCAGAGGAAGTACAAAGGCTAATGAGAGATTACATATAATGATTTATCAGACTTCAGTGGAGAATTGAGGCGGGAAGTGAAAAGAATACTTGAGATGAATAGATAATGACGGAAAGGGAGGTATGACAAATGCGTGATCCAATAGAGAATGTGACTAGATTGCAGAAGCAGTTGAACAATCTGCAATTGGAGAATCAGGTATTAAAGAACATATTGGATAAAGCGGGACTGTCATATCAAAATGAACTGGCAAGTATAAGGAAAACGGATACGAAAGAGGATTTTGATCCAGAACAGGGTAAAAGGATTGTGCACCCCAAAGAGATTACAGACAGGATGGCAAAGCTCTTTTTCTCATTCTTTTGGGGAAGAACAGATGTATATGCGAAAAGAAATGTAAATAAAAACGGAGAGGCGGCATATTATCCGCAGTGTGATAATTTCTGGTCAGATAATTGCCATAGGAAATTAAATACACATATAGATTGTAAGGAGTGCAAATACTGTTCATATACAAGATTAGACTTATCAACCATATTGATGCATTTGAGGGGAAACTCTTATGCTGCAAAAGATGTAATTGGTGTGTATCCATTATTTAGTGATGGAACATGTAGATTTCTGGTGTTTGACTTTGATAATCATGAGAAGAATGCAGAAAAAAAGGACTTTGCAAATACAGATGATACATGGATTGAAGAAGTCGAAGCTATGAGAGATATCTGCACATTAAATGGGATAGAACCTTTGGTAGAACGTTCTCGTTCAGGAAAAGGTGCACATATATGGATATTCTTTGACAAGCCAATATCGGCGGCATTGGTTCGTAAATTTGGCTTTGCACTTTTAGATAAAGGTGCAGAGCAGGTGAATTTAAAGTCATTCAATTATTATGATAGAATGTTGCCAGCACAGGATTCCTTAGAAAATGTGGCAATAGGAAACCTGATTGCATTGCCATTACAGGGAAGGGCGTTGAAAGATGGCAATAGTGCATTTGTAGATAGTAACTGGAATGCTTATCTTGACCAATGGAATGCTTTATTAAGTAAACCTAAGCTTTCAGAAGAATTTCTGGAGAATAAGATAAGGGAATGGATATTTACAGCAGATGACTTTGAAGCATCCAGTGATGAAGAAAATAGGGAAAAGCCATGGGATAGAATGAAAAATTTTGCAAAATCAGATGTTGATGGGAAAATGGATATCACATTATCAAATGGTATATATGTCGACAGCACGAATCTTAAGCCTGCGATGCAGAATAAGATTCGCAGAATGGCAGCCTTTAGTAACCCAGTATTTTATAAAAATCGTGCGATTGGAACATCTAATTATGATACTTCGAGGTGGATTTATCTTGGAAAAGACCATCTTGGTGGATACATACAGATTCCGAGAGGATTACAGGATGAATTAATAGCAAATATTGATAAGGCAGGAATTGAATATACTATTGATGACAAGAGGCAGCAGGGAAGAAATATTAATGTAGAATTCAATGGAGAACTACGACATGAACAGAACAAGGCGTTAAAGGAACTGACTAAGCATGATAATGGAATACTTCATGCTGCAACAGCGTTTGGAAAAACAGTTGTATGCAGTGCAGTAATTGCAGAAAAGAAAGTGAATACTCTGATTCTGCTTGAATCATCTGCACTTATAGAACAATGGAAAGATGCTCTAAACAAATTTTTAATTATAGATGAAGAACTACCACAGTACAAAACGAAAACTGGAAGATTAAGAACTAGAAAAAGTCTGATTGGAACATTACAGGGAGCACATGATTCAATGACTGGAATCATAGATATTGCAATGGCAGGCTCATTGTGCAAAAAGGGTGAGTACCATAAGTTGTTGAACCATTATGGACTTGTACTAATTGATGAGTGTCATCATTGTGCCTCTGAAACAATAGCAAATGTGCTAAAAGAAGTAAAAGCAAGGTATGTATATGGTGTGACAGCAACTCCGAAAAGAGGAGATGGACTGGAAAAAATCAATTATATGCTGATAGGACCTATAAGATATAGTTACACAGCAAAGGAAAAGGCTATGGAGCAGGGGATACAACATCTTGTATATCCGCGTTTTACCCGAACTGTACCTCCAAGAGGAGTGATTAATGGTAAGATGCATCCAAATGAAGCATATGATATTATTCATCATAATGATATAAGGGATGAACAGATTATTGAGGATATTAAGAATTGTGTGTCAGCAGGCCGCACTCCAGTTGTTTTATCCCGATACAAGGATCATTCAGAGAAACTGTACGAGCGATTGAAAGATTATGCAGACCATGTATTCTTAATGACAGGCAACAACTCAAAGAAAGAACATAAGAAGATTTTGGAACAGATGCATCAGGTTGATAAGGCGGAGTCTCTGATATTAATAGCTACAGGTTCACTTGTAGGAGAGGGTTTTGATTTTCCAAGACTGGATACACTTTTTATGGCAACACCTGTATCATTTCGAGGAGTTGTTGAACAGTATGCCGGTCGATTGAATCGTGATTATGCTGGTAAAGAAAATGTAATAATATATGATTATGTAGACAACCATATTACAATGTTTAATAACATGTATATGAAGAGACTTAAAGCATATAAACAGATTGGATATGAGATTGCAGGTGGTTTGCATAATGATAAACAGACAGCTAATGCAATATACGACGGTGATAATTATGCTGAAAATTATCATAAAGATTTACTGGATGCAAATAAAAATATAATCATTTCAAGTCCTGTAATCAGTGGACCTAAAGTCTATGAGCTGATTAATCTTCTAAAGGAAAAACAGATGTCAGGAGTTCAGATTACAATAGTAACATGGGCACCTGATTCCTATAGATTTGGAGATGCAGCATATTGGATGCAGTTACATGAAGACATGCGTCAAGCAGGTTTTTATATTAAAACAGTAGAAGAATCATGTGAACGATTTGCTGTTATTGATCAGGAAGTTGTGTGGTATGGAAATATTAATCTTTTGGCCAAGGATAAGGTTGATGACAGTATTATGAGGGTCATGAGTAAAGAGATAGCCAGTGAATTGATGGAAATTACATTTGGAGATAATGGTTGAGCTGAATAGGACTAAAACATATGGATTCCATAAGATGTAAGAGTAACATTCATGAGAATATAGAAAGGAACACTTTTATGAGCAAAGAATTACAGATAAGAAATAGCACTGTGGATTTTCTAGTTTTTACTCGAGATGCAGGAGAAGACGGAATAGAAGTCAGGGTTCAGAATGGCGATGTATGGCTTACGCAGAAAGCAATTTCGCAGCTTTTTGATGTAGATAGAAGTGTGATTACAAAACATCTGAGCAATA
>OFMC01002704.1_pt1 | contig 10866 bp, 7 predicted proteins | sample 1541271 | NCBI WGS metagenome assembly OFMC01 (sample SAMN04209252, study PRJEB22552) | human gut metagenome | biome: gut; material: feces | host: Homo sapiens | place: USA: Oklahoma | reverse complement strand
ACACTACATTATATATAAAGGAGTGCTTCCATGATGGAGAATAAAGAAAACGAATTCAGCTCGATCAAAATCGGTCTGGCGTCTCCCGAGCAGATTCGGGAGTGGTCCTACGGCGAGGTCACCAAGCCGGAGACCATTAATTACAGAACGCTGAAGCCGGAGCGGGACGGTTTGTTCTGCGAGCGCATTTTCGGCCCCATGAAGGACTGGGAGTGCCACTGCGGCAAATATAAGAGAGTACGCTATAAGGGCAAGGTCTGCGAGCGCTGCGGCGTAGAGATCACCCGGGCCAAGGTACGCCGTGAGCGTATGGGCCATATTGAACTTGCGGCTCCCGTGTCTCACATTTGGTATTTTAAGGGCATTCCCAGCCGCCTTGGGCTGGTACTGGATTTGAGCCCCCGTTATTTGGAGAAGGTGCTGTACTTTGCACTGTATATCGTAACGGATCCCGGCGACACCCCGCTGGAGAAAATGCAGATCCTTAACGAAAAAGAATATGCAGAAATGCGCGAGCGCTACGAGGACGACTTTGAGGCCGGCATGGGCGCCGAGGCCATCAAAAAGCTGCTGCAAGACATTGATGTGAAAGCCCTGCGGGATGAGCTGACCGAGGAGCTGGAGACTGCTACCGGTCAAAAGCGTGTGCGTCTGCTCAAGCGCCTGGATGTGGTCAATGCATTCTATCAGAGCGGCAATAAGCTGGAGTGGATGATCCTGGATGCCATCCCGGTAATCCCCCCGGATATTCGCCCCATGGTTCAGCTGGACGGCGGCCGTTTTGCCACCTCTGATCTGAACGACCTGTATCGCCGCGTTATCAACCGAAACAACCGTTTGAAGAAGCTGCTGGAGCTGGGCGCACCGGATATTATCGTGCGCAACGAAAAGCGTATGCTCCAGGAGTCTGTGGACGCCCTGATCGACAACGGCCGCCGCGGCCGTCCGGTCACCGGCCCCAACAACCGTCCGCTGAAGTCCCTGTCCGATATGCTGAAAGGTAAGCAGGGTCGCTTCCGTCAGAACCTGCTGGGTAAGCGTGTCGACTACTCCGGCCGTTCCGTAATCGTGGTTGGCCCGGAATTGAAGATGCACCAGTGCGGTCTGCCGAAGGAAATGGCGATCGAGCTGTTTAAGCCCTTTGTGATGAAGCGGCTGGTAGAGACCGGCGTGGCCTCTAACATTAAATCTGCCCGTAAGATGGTGGAGCGTGCCAACAACCCGGCCGTTTGGGACTCTCTGGAAGTGGTCATTAAGGATCACCCGGTGATGCTTAACCGTGCACCTACCCTGCACCGTTTGGGTATTCAGGCCTTTGAGCCGGTGCTGGTAGAGGGTCGTGCAATTAAGCTGCACCCGCTGGCTTGTACCGCATTTAACGCAGACTTCGACGGCGACCAGATGGCTGTGCACGTGCCCCTTTCCGCAGAGGCGCAGGCAGAGGCCAGAATGTTGATGCTGGCTGCCAACAACCTGCTGAAGCCCTCTGACGGTAAGCCGGTGACCGTGCCTACCCAGGATATGGTGATCGGTTCCTATTACCTGACCATGATTAAGGGCGGCGAACCGGGCTGCCCCACGGTGGAGAAAGACGCCCAGGGCAACGAATATACCCGCTATAATATTTACAGAGATAAGGACGAGGCCATGATGGCCTACCAGGAAGGCTCTTTGGGCTTGCACTCCGAGTGCCTGATCCGCTTCTCCAAGGAAGTGGACGGGGAAGTGCACGAGCACCTGGTTAAGACGACCATCGGTTGTGTGATCTTTAACGCCCCGGTGCCTCAGGACCTGGGTTTTGTGGATCGTTCCGATCCGGAGAATGAGTTTGTACCGGAGATCAGCTTTGTTGTAAAGAAGAAGCAGCTGGGCCAAATCGTCGAGAAGTGCATTCGCGTGCACGGCGTGGCCGTGGCATCCAAGGTGCTGGACGCTTTGAAGGCGCAGGGCTATAAGTATTCCACCATTTCCGGCACCACCGTAGCCGTTGTGGACGCCCTGATCCCGGAGAAGAAGAAGGAGTACTTGGACGAGGCCGAGAAGCGGGTGGACGAGATTACCACCAACTACAACTACGGCCTGATTACCAACGAGGAGCGTTCGTCCGCCGTTATCAAGGCTTGGGAGGACTGCACCAACAAGGTATCCCACGAGCTGACCAGTAACTTTGACGGCGCCCATAACCCCATTCACATGATGGTAGACTCCGGTGCCCGTGGTAGTACCTCTCAGCTGCGTCAGCTGGCCGGTATGCGTGGTTTGATCGCCAATACCGCCGGTAAGACCATTGAGGTTCCCATTCGTGCCAACTACCGTGAGGGTCTGAATATTCTGGAATACTTCATTTCCTCCCGTGGTGCCCGTAAAGGTTTGGCCGATACCGCACTGCGTACCGCAGACTCCGGTTACCTGACCCGCCGTCTGGTAGATGTATCCCAGGATGTAATCATTCGCGACCAGGATTGCGGCTGCCACGATGGTATTATCGTAAGCAAGATCATGGACGGCAACCGTGTACTGGAGCCGTTGGAAGAGCGTCTTACCGGTCGTTTCGTTGTAGACCCGGTGATCGATCCTAACTCCGGTGAAGTGCTGATGGAGCCGGATCGTATGATGACAGAGGAAGACGCCAAGCGTATTGTGGACGCCGGTATCGAGTCCGTAAAGATCCGTTCTCTGATCACCTGTAAGTCCCACCACGGCGTGTGCTGCAAGTGCTACGGTGCCAACCTGGCCTTTAACGAGCCGGTTCAGGTAGGTGAGGCCGTGGGTATCATCGCCGCCCAGTCCATCGGTGAGCCGGGTACACAGCTGACCATGCGTACCTTCCATACCGGCGGTGTTGCCGGTGGTGCCGATATTACACAGGGCCTGCCCCGTGTAGAGGAGCTGTTCGAGGCCAGAAAGCCCAAGCAGCTGGCCATTCTGTCTGAGATCGACGGTGTGGTTCATTTTGAGGAGATCAAGAAGAGCCGCCACGCCATTGTGACCGGCGAGGACGGGGAAGAGAAGAAGTATCTGATCCCCTACGGTGCCCGCCTGTGCGAGCACATTGTTGAGGGTGCCCATGTGAAGAAGGGCGAGGAGTTGACGCTCGGCGCCGTGAACCCCCACGATGTTTTGGCTATCTTGGGCGAAGAGGCTGTTTATAACTACCTAATTAAGGAAGTACAGTTCGCTTACCGTACCCAGGGTGTTGATATCAACGATAAGCACATTGAGGTTATCGTTCGTCAGATGCTTAAGAAGTGCACCGTGGACGATGCCGGTGATACCGATCTGGTGTCCGGCACCATGGTGGATGTGGCCCAGGTAGACGAGGCCAATGAGGCCATTGACAAGCGGATCGCTTTGGGCGAGACCACTTTGAAGCACGCCACTTATATCCCGATCCTGATGGGTATTACCAAGGCGTCCTTGGCCACCGACTCCTTCCTGTCCGCCGCCTCCTTCCAGGAGACCACCCGCGTGCTCACCGATGCTGCCATCAAGGGCAAGGTAGATCCGCTGATCGGTCTGAAGGAAAATGTAATCATCGGTAAGCTGGTGCCCGCCGGTACCGGTATGCAGGTGTTTGATAAGGTGGATGTGGTGCCCAGCTATTTCTCCGCTGAGGGCAGCGAGGAAATTTTGAACCTGGAACAGCTGCAAGAGCTCTTGACAAACAGTATGTCCGAGTGATATAATGCTAAATTGTCGGTGTGCGATTTGCGCTAAATCGGCCCAAATCCCATCGAATTTAGCAGAAAATTGACCATTTACCGGGGCAGAACCGTAAAGTTCTGCCCCAGTAGGTGCGTTTTTGAGCAGAAAATGCAAATTTGCTTTGCCAAATTTGTGTTTTGTGCGCAAAAGCGTACAAAATAATTTGAAAGGAGATAAACGATTGCCTACCTTTAACCAACTTGTAAGAACAGGTCGTAAGACGCTGGAGAAAAAGTCCAAAACACCGGCTCTGCTGAAGGGGCTGAACACCAAGAAGAATGTTATGACCGATAACAATTCTCCCCAGAAGCGCGGCGTTTGCACCGCAGTCAAGACTGCAACTCCGAAAAAGCCGAACTCTGCACTGCGTAAGATTGCCAGAGTGCGTCTGTCTAACGGCATTGAAGTGTCCGCTTACATTCCCGGCGTAGGTCACAACCTGCAGGAGCACTCTGTAGTTATGATCCGCGGCGGCCGTGTAAAGGATCTTCCCGGTGTGCGTTACCACATCATTCGCGGTACTCTTGATACCCAGGGCGTGAACGGCAGAATGCAGGGCCGCTCTAAGTACGGCGCCAAGAGACCGAAGGCTGCTAAGAAATAAGAGCAGCGCCGATCCGTTAAGGATCCACCAAGCTCAGCCCGGCTGAGTTTGATCTTCTTGTTTGGAAATCCGGCAAAAGTTTATATACTTTATATTGCTATACAGTGTATGACCTTTTTGTTGGCTCCACGGGAAAACTCGAGTACCTATGAACTCATCAATGATAATGAAGGAGGGAAGCGAAGATGCCAAGAAGAGGCCAGATCGCTAAGCGTGACGTTCTGCCTGATCCGCTGTACAACTCTAAGCTTGTTACACGCCTGATCAACAACGTTATGTACGATGGTAAAAAAGGTGTCGCACAGAAGATCGTGTACGACGCTTTCGACATCATCAAAGAAAAGACGGGTAATGATCCCCTGGAAACTTTTGAAGCTGCCATGGAGAATGTTATGCCCGTACTGGAGGTTAAGGCTCGCCGTGTAGGCGGTGCGACCTACCAGGTACCGCTTGAGGTTCGTCCGGAACGGCGCCAGACCCTGGGTCTGCGCTGGATCACTCTCTATGCGCGTCAGCGTTCTGAGAGAACCATGAAGGAGCGCCTGGCAGCCGAGATTATGGATGCTACCAATAAGACCGGCGGCGCTGCCAAAAAGTGCGACGATACCCATAAGATGGCTGAAGCAAACAAGGCGTTTGCTCATTTCAGATATTAAGCCATTCAGTTTGTTAGGAGGATATTATGCCGAGAAAAGTATCTCTTGAAATGACAAGAAATATTGGTATCATGGCGCATATTGATGCTGGTAAAACCACCACCACCGAGCGTATCCTGTATTACACGGGTATTAACCATAAGATCGGTGAGACCCACGATGGTACAGCAACCATGGACTGGATGGCGCAGGAGCAGGAGCGCGGTATCACCATTACTTCCGCTGCTACCACTTGCTTCTGGAAGAAGCACAGAATCAATATCATCGATACCCCCGGGCATGTGGACTTCACCGTAGAGGTGCAGCGTTCCCTGCGTGTGCTGGACGGTTCCGTTACCGTTCTGTGCGCCAAGGGTGGCGTTGAGCCCCAGTCTGAGACCGTATGGCGTCAGGCTGACGAGTACCATGTACCGAGAATGATCTATGTCAATAAGATGGACATTATGGGCGCAGATTTCTACAATGTACTGGATATGGTCAATGACCGTTTCAAGTGCAATGCTCTGCCCATTCAGTTGCCCATCGGCGCGGAGGACACTTTCCGCGGGATTGTGGACCTGGTGAATATGGACGCCGAGATCTATTATGACGATCTGGGTAACGATGTTCGCCGTGAGCCCATTCCTGAGGATATGATGGAATTGGCGCAGAAGTACCGCGAGCAGCTCATCGAGCATGTCGCCGAGATGGACGACGCGCTGATGGAGAAGTATTTCGCCGGTGAAGAGTTGACTGTTGACGAGATCAAAAAGACCATCAGAAAATCTACCATTGCCAACAAGATGGTGCCCATCACCTGCGGTACTTCCTACCGTAACAAGGGTGTACAGCCCCTGCTGGATGCAATCGTAGATTATATGCCCGCCCCCACGGATGTTGAGTCCATTAAGGGCGTAAATCCGGACACGGACGAGGAGGAGTATCGTCACTCTTCCGACACAGAGCCTTTTGCTGCTCTGGCGTTCAAGATCGCTACCGACCCCTTCGTTGGTAAGATCTGCTTCTTCCGTGTATATTCCGGTACCATTGACGCAGGCTCTCCCTGCTACAACTCTGTAAAGGGTCATAAGGAGAGAATGGGTCGTATTCTGCAGATGCACTCCAATCACCGTGAGGATATTCCCACCTGCTACGCCGGCGACATCGCTGCTGCCGTAGGTCTGAAGAACACCACCACCGGTGATACGCTGTGTGACGAGGATCATCCCATTATTCTGGAGTCCATGAACTTCCCGGATCCCGTGATCCGTGTTGCCATTGAGCCTAAGACGAAAGCCGGTCAGGAAAAGATGGGCCTGGGTCTTGCTAAGTTGGCAGAAGAGGACCCCACCTTTAAGGCTTACACCGATGAAGAGACAGGTCAGACCATCATCGCCGGCATGGGCGAGCTGCACTTGGAGATCATCGTTGACCGTCTGATGCGTGAGTTCAAGGTAGAGGCCAATGTTGGCGCTCCCCAGGTGGCTTACAAAGAGACCATCACCAAGGAAGCGGCTTCCGATACCAAGTATAAGCGTCAGTCCGGCGGTAGCGGCCAGTACGGTCACTGTAAGATCCGCATTATGCCCAACATTGATCCGGAGACCGGTGTGGGCAAGGGCTATGAATTCGTGAACCAGATCGTCGGCGGTTCCATTCCCAAGGAGTATATTCCTGCGGTAGACGCCGGTATCCAGGGCGCTATGAAGAGCGGTATTCTGGCAGGCTACAATGTGGTAGATGTTCGCGTAGAGCTGTACGACGGTTCTTACCACGAGGTTGACTCCTCTGAAATGGCCTTTAAGATCGCCGGTTCTATGGCATTTAAGGACGCTGCCAAGAAGGCCGGTCCCATCATTCTGGAGCCCATGATGAAGGTTGTTGTTATCGTTCCTGAGGAATACATGGGCGATGTAATCGGCGACCTGAACTCCCGCCGTGGCCAGATCCAGGGCATGGAGGACCGCAACGGTGCAAAGCAGATTAATGCTCGCGTACCGCTGTCTGAGATGTTTGGCTATGTAAACGACCTGCGTTCCAAGACCCAGGGCCGTGGCCAGTACACCATGGAGCCGGACGGCTATGAGCCTGTTCCCAAGTCCATTTCTGAGAGCATTATCAGCGAGCGTGCCAAAAAAGACTGATAATTCGATAAATCAATAAAAAATGCTTGCTATTTTTATTCGATTTTGATAGAATAGCAATGACAATTGACTATTGTAAATTCTTAAGGAGGAAATTCCAATGGCAAAAGAACATTTTAACAGAACCAAACCCCATGTTAACATTGGTACGATCGGCCATGTTGACCATGGTAAGACCACTCTGACCGCAGCTATCACCAAGTACCTTGCAAACAAGGGCTATGCAAAGTTCGAGGACTATGCAGATATCGATAAGGCTCCGGAAGAGAGAGAGCGTGGTATCACAATCAACACCGCTCACGTTGAGTATGAGACCGACAAGCGCCACTATGCACACGTGGACTGCCCCGGCCATGCTGACTACATTAAGAACATGATCACCGGTGCTGCTCAGATGGATGGCGCTATCCTGGTTATCGCTGCTACCGATGGCCCCATGGCACAGACCAAGGAGCACCTGCTGCTGGCTCGTCAGGTAGGCGTGCCCGCAATCATCGTTTTCCTGAACAAGACCGACCAAGTGGACGATCCCGAGCTGCTTGAGCTGGTTGAGATGGAAGTTCGTGAGACCCTGGCTGAGTATGGCTTTGATGAGGATTGCCCCATCATCAAGGGTTCCGCACTGAAGGCTCTGGAAGCATCTTCCAACGACGATCCTGCTTGCGAGTGCATCAAAGAGCTGATGGACGCTGTTGACGAGTATATCCCCACTCCGGACCGTAAGGCTGACCTGCCTTTCCTGATGCCCGTAGAGGATGTGTTCACCATCACCGGTCGTGGTACCGTTGCTACCGGCCGTGTGGAGAGAGGCCAGCTGAAGACCGGCGAGGAAGTTGAGATCGTTGGTCTGAAGGACGAGAGCTCCAAGACCGTTTGCACCGGTATTGAGATGTTCCGTAAGATTCTGGACTATGCTGAGGCCGGCGACAACATCGGCTGCCTGCTGCGTGGTGTTCAGAGATCCGACATCGAGCGTGGTCAGGTTCTGGCTAAGCCCGGTTCCATTCATCCCCACACTGAGTTCACCGGTCAGGTGTATGTACTGACCAAGGAAGAGGGCGGTCGTCATACTCCCTTCTTCAACAACTATCGTCCCCAGTTCTATTTCAGAACCACTGACGTTACCGGCGTGATCACCCTGCCCGAGGGCACCGAGATGTGCATGCCTGGCGATAACGTAAACATGGATGTTAAGCTGATCACCCCCATCGCTATTGAAGAGGGTCTGCGCTTCGCTATCCGTGAGGGCGGCCGTACCGTTGGTTCCGGCGTTGTTACCGCTATCAAGGAGTAATTCCCGGAATTACAGAATCTATAAAAGAGCAAGTCTTCGGACTTGCTCTTTTTGCATTGATAGCTATAGGAAAGTAGGGTTCAGATTTGTCCTTTTATTAGCAAACTCGGATTCGAACCCATGTCAACGGCTAACCGATTGCGCGGCGTTTGTTGGTACTATCATTTATTGTCCGCTATTTGGTACACAAGACGGATCCGCTTGCGCTGAGCGTTGACAGTCGCGGCGGCAAGACTGTATAATGGTTTTAAGGCAAAGAAGATGCCGTCAGCGAGATGATCTTTGACTTCATCAGTGGTGAGGCCAGTACGCAGGAGGGCGGCGAGAAGTTCGCCAAGTGGCTGGCAGAAGATGCGGACCTGACCCAAAAAGAAAAGAAGTCCGTTGCGGAAAAGATCAAGGACTTCTTTACAAAGCGGTTGGACAGCACCCCGGAACACACGGTGCGTGACGAGTACGCCCAGGAGGTACTGGACACGCTGCGGGGTATGGCGATCACTCTGTCCGATGAGCAAAAGGCGGAGACGGCTTACCACCATGATCGGTACGGGAATGACCTGCTATTTTTGTATTTTGTATCAAAAAGTATTGCAATAAGTGTTGTAACGCCAAAAGTTTTCTGTTTTCTCTTGCTTATTGTGTAAGCGAAAATTTGGCTTAACTAAGCCGAAAATTAAAAGTAAAACAAAAAAGGACAGCCGAAAAGCTGTCCTTTTGGTCGAGGTGAGTCGGGTAAATCCGAACAATTATTTAATTCATCAAAAGTTATGGTTTCTGTATGTTCTTTGTAATTAAAGAAGAATTTGATATGGTCATCATAAATAATTATGCTGTTTACAAACAAATCAACAAGCTTTTGTCTTTGCTCACTTTTTGAAATATCTAATTTTTTCAATTGGTCAAACCAAAATTTGAATTGCTTTTTAGTAAGCATTGGATTTTCTATTGACTCTTTTGAAATGGACATTTCAATATCATTTTTGCGTTGTTCTAAATCAAGCAATCTTTCTCTTGTCGATTTTGTGCTGATACCTTGCTCAATCGCATCTACAATATTTTTTATACCTTTTTCTGTTTGAGCGAGCTGTTTTCTTAAAAGAGGTAACTGTTCATTTTCTTTGTGTTGAGCATCGTATGCTAAATCAATAAGAGTGTTGATTAAATCTTCATCATTCAGAAATTCCCGTATATATTTAATTGTCATTGCTTTTGTTACAGTTTTCAAATCATTTTTTCTATATTGACCGTAAATATCACTTGAAAACACCGGAAATGTTTTTCTTTCATCAATCATTTTTTCAATTTCGGTATCAGCTTTTCCGGACATATAGATATCAATTTTTCTTGAAATCAAATCTAAAACAATTTTATTGAGTTCTTTGATTATTCCTTGTCCATCATCTGGTCCACCAAATGTCATTTGAGGTGAATCAATTTTTTCAACATCTAATTTATTAAAGAAGTTAGATTTGATAAATACGCTATGATTAAAATCAATAGTATTTCTGTTATATGTTGTTGTGTTTTTTCCTTTAATTGAATTATTATCATCTAAATAATAACAACAGAATTTTTCTTTAATTTTAGCATTCCAAACAATTAGATTAATTTTAAAATCATGTCCAAAAATATTTACATTAATTTCTTCACTTAAATTTGTATTAATGTATGAAGAATAATCTAATACTTGACCATTAACATGTAAACTTGTATTTTTATTTAAGTAAAGATACCATGCAAATTCAGTCAACAAATAATTTGTAAACTCTTCTGATTGCAAATCATTTAAATCAAAACCAAAAACATTCAATAATGTAGCAATTGTACCTGTACCTTTAATAGTAGGTTGTGGTTCACTACAATCAATAAACTCTTTGCTTGAATCAGATAAACTTAACTCATATTCATAATTTGTTTGAGTTTCAGTATCAGAATAAACAGTTTTCCACAGAACATCAGAAGCACAACACATAAAAGAAAAACGTCCCTTTCCTTTATTTGCTTTAGATTTTGCTTTAAGTGATAAAGAATTTTTTTGTGATGCTAGAAAAGTTCCAAATGTATTGTCAAGATTATTGAAATTAATTCCATCACCATTATCTGCAATAGATATAATATCACCACCATCTAACTGGTTGTGTTTCCATTCTAATTCAACATTCTTAGCATTTGCTTCAAAACCATTCCAAATGTATTCACAAATAGCCTCTTTATAATCTTTAGTTATGCCAGAGGTCTCAATGCTTTGGTTTTTTACACTTAATGGAATCCTTCTCATTCTTCATTCTCCTTATAGGTCATAACTTCATTATAGATTACATTATTATATGTGTCAAACAAAAAGTTAATATTCATCAAATTTGGGCCTATTTATAAACAAAAAATCCGAACACACCATCTTTGATGATGAAGTTCGGATTTTTCTTGTTTGGTCGGAGTGACAAGACTTGAACTTGCGGCCCCTAGACCCCCAGTCTAGTGCGC
>OFMC01002699.1_pt1 | contig 10889 bp, 11 predicted proteins | sample 1541271 | NCBI WGS metagenome assembly OFMC01 (sample SAMN04209252, study PRJEB22552) | human gut metagenome | biome: gut; material: feces | host: Homo sapiens | place: USA: Oklahoma | reverse complement strand
CATTCGTTAGGTATGGTTCGCGAATTGTCCGAAATGCAAGAAAAGGTACACAAACAAACCGTGTCAAAGTTTGAGTTAGAAAAGGCTTGCAAAAATCAAGCATACGACTTTATAATGACTGAAAAGTTAATCGGTCGTTTCGGGTTGTTCGGGTATTGTTACCCCGTTGAAACATACCTAAACAAAACGGGCTTGATATTTTGGAAAAGCACAAAAACAAGTAACAAGAAAGGCACAAAGAAAAGGCGGTAACAATCAAGTTGCCGCCTTTCTTTTTGTCCTGCCTTGCAGTTACTCAATATAAACGCCGTCAGACAAAGCCGTATATATCATTTCTTGTTCCTCTGTCAGCATTTCGGTGGTGTGGATAGGTGAAACATCATCGAAGATATTAAACCCTATGAAATCGCCTATTTCGCCCGTTTGCCTGTCATTGTTTCGCCCGTTGCTTGCGCTCTCGTACCACTTGCAGTAAATGTAAGGTTCTAAACCGTAATATAACATTTCGTTCCAATCATCGCCGCCCACGGTTTTAACTTGGGTACTTGGTGAAATGTGTATTATTTCGCTGCTTGGTTTGGTTTCCTCAACTTGAAATACAACGCCGTTGCAGGACAAAAGCGCAACCCCGTTGCCCGTTATCACGTTTATAACGTACTGCAAAGCTATCGTTTTACCGGCATAATCTGTATTGAGTGTAACAAAGCCTGCAAACGGCAAAAAGATTTGTATTTCGCTTTCGTAGTCGGTGTTGTCCTCATTGTGCGCTGGTACTACCGCCGTGCCAAAGTCAAGCGTGATTTTGTCTTGCGCTGGCTGGCGGCAAGATACGCCCGTATTGTAGTTGCCGCATCGTATTACATCGGTGCTGCTTACCCCTATGTTGGTGTAAACACGGCGTATTTTGTTCACGTATGCACCCAAATCTATGTTTTCGTATATGGGTGCTCCCGTGCTTGGGTCTGTGCCCGTTTCCTTGAAAAACCGTTTGCCGCTAAACTCTGCCAACTCATCAAGTGTTACCAAATACACGTTTATCGCCCCGTACAGCTCGCCCACAACGGTAACTGGGTACGCACTGCCAATAACTGCAAAATTGCTCCAATTAGTGTTTACTTGTATGCTTCCCGTTGCCGTCTTTTTATCGCTTGAAATCGTAAGTTCTTCCGTTTGAGGGTAGCCGCTTGCGTTCTCGTAATAGAATTGCGGTGTACTTTTTTCGGTGTCAAATTCTGTACCATCGTTTGCCGTTAATGTAACATTTACCGTTTCCCCGTCTTTCACATATTGCGGCAAGTCCTCGTTAGCGGTGCAATTTGATAGGTTTGTAGAAATTTCTACCACATAATCGTAACTTCCCGTAAGCGTTACGGGCTTTGTCGGGTCTATGTCGGTAACGGTTAGCGTTGCTTGTTGGCTGTATTCCAAATCTTGCACCACAAACGGCGTTTTGGTCGGTGTTCCTGCCTTGTTCGTGTAACTCGCTTTGAGGTCAAATAAACGCACTTTGTTCGGGCTGTATTGCCCCGTAACGGTGAAAGTTGCCGTTTCCCCGTCAAACGTATGTTGTTCGGTTACGCCGCTGCCCGTTATATTGTTCGTAACGTTAAGTTCGGGTGTTCCCTCGCTGGCTGTCGTACCCGTAAGCGTGAAACTCTCGCCCGTGTTCGCATCGTCATACTCCCAACTTGCTGTTTTACCGTCTGGCGAAATTGTCAAGTCATTCGTATCGGGGAAGCCGTAACTGTCCGTAAACTCCACTTGCGCCGCCGTTATCTTGTAACCCTCGTTTGCCGTTACTTGTATGCTTGCATCAAAATAACCGCTACCCTTTGTTCCCGTAGCGGTCGTGTTCGGTATGTTGTTTATAACTTCCAAATCGTTTTCGCTTCGGGTGTTTCCCGTGATAGTTATTTCCGTGTCTGCATCGGTGTCGGACAACTCACCAAATGCCCAAACCTTTGCGCCGTTTTGCTCCAAAACAACGCTTGTGTTGTTATAAACCGCCTTAATATCGCCTACAAACAAATAACCGGCATTCGTTCTTACGTTTATATCCCAATAACCGCCGCTTGCGTCCCACTGGCTGTTATCATCGTGTGCGTTAGGTATATTTACAATTACTGCCATACTCTTTTAATTTTCGGTTGTTCCTTTCAAAGTTACCATAATGATACCCCCGTTTTCATTCAAAAGCCCTGTTTCAGTAAACGGCACTTTCTCGAAATTCGGGGTGCGCTTGTAAACCGTTTCACGGTTGGAAATATACGGGTCGGGGTTGTCGCTTTCAGATACACGCCCCGTTGCCGCCAAAATTTCGCTTTCGTAGGTTTTAAGCACATCAATACGCAATGCAAGTTCGTAGGCGTTGTTTCCCTCAAAACTTACCCTATCCACGAAATAATAACGCCCCAAATCGGGTATGTAACAATAATTGAAAGTCGGTCGGGGTTGCTTTCGTAGTGTTACGGCCGGGCGCAACACATCGAAAGTTTGCCGCAAATCGCCCTCAATCGCCGTAAACTCGCCCAACTGCTTGTTTACCGTGTTCGGGTGTCCGTTGTATGAATAAAAGTTTATCGTTGTCATATCCGCAAAGAAAAAAGGCGGTGCGGTGCGCTTTCACCTGCACCCACACCGCCCAAAGTTAAACACTCTAATACCTATTGAGTTACTTAATAAAGAATACTACAAAGTTTTCGTTTGTATCGTTGAAATATCCAGCGTCAAACTTGTAATAGTTGTTGAAAAACTCGGCTTTCGCATTGTAGTTCGTTGTTACCCGTCTATCAATATTGCAAACGCCCAGCGCATCACGGTCGAACATTACGCCCAACACGCCCGAAATTTCAACGGCTTTGCCGCCGCTTTCCTTGATATTAATGTTTCCCGTGCTGGCAAACTCGTAGTTTTTTCCGCTGCCCTGCCAAAAAGGTACGGTTTCGGCTTGCGGCAAAAGCACATCGCCACGGTTGAACGTGTCGGAATAAAGATAGGTTTGCGCTGCCTTTGCAAAGTCGGACAAAAGTACAACGTGTAACATATCTTTCGGCGTAAACCGTTCCTTGCCGCCAACATTGAACACGGTCGAAATGCTTTGCAGGCGGTCGGCGTAAGTTCCCATTACGTAAGACGCAAAGCGGATAAAATCGGGGTCGGTTATCGCATTTGCAGCGGTTAACTTTGTACTTGCGCTCGTTTTATCGTTGTACAACTTCAAAAGGTTTACACATCTTGCAGTGCTTGCGCTTGCAAGGTCTGGCACATCACCTGCCGCCGTTACTCCAAACGCTTGCGCATCAGCTAACACGGTTTCCGCAATCATATTGTTAATTGTGCGCATAATCAAAGCGTCTGCCTTGATAGTCATTGACTTTTCAACGGCTGCATAAATCATCGAAATAAAGCCGTTAAGTTGTGCGGCGTTGCTGAAACTTTCCTTAACCTGCCTTTCGGTGATTGATACGGGCACTTCAAACGTAACCTTTGAGTTGAAAAATTTTGCGGTAACGGTCGGTTTGTGGAAAACATCTTGGTCGTAACTCTGTCCGTCCGTCAAGTTCCACGTATCGTTTTCTTCTGCTTCGGGAACATCGGCACTTATTTTCTCCAATACGCTGCCAAACTCCCACGCATCCATTAAAACGCTCGGCACTTTGCCCGCATAAGGTCGGTTTACGAAAATCACCTTGCCGATATGGTTTACAAGTGATTTAACGTAATTATCTACTGCATTTTGGTTAAACACTTCCGTGCCTAAATCCACAATGCCCGTAAGGTCTTCGGCTACAATGTCAGTGCGCCCCAAAACCTCGCCCGATACGCTGTTAATAAGCGTGTAAATCTGTTTTACTTCCATATTGCTAAAAATTAAATTAGTTATTCGTAAATACTCGTTGTTAATTCTCTTACAAGTGCAAAGATAATGTTTTTTCTCCAATTATCACGCCTTAACTGCAATTCTTTTGCAATTTCGGTCGAAATTGATTTGCTTGCGCCCGTTCCTTTGCTGGTTTCGGTTGTTTGGCGTTCCTCTGTGCGGTTTCTCTCATCGTTGGCGGTCTTTCGGTCGCTGTCTGAAAAATCGGTGTCATTAAACGCCTTGTTTGCGCCCGTTTCGGTGTTGTCGGTGCTTTCCTGCAAAGTTACGGTTTCCGTCCGTTCAACTTGCCCCGTTACGGGTGTCAGTACATCGTAATCGGCTAACATCGCCGCCGCTTCACGTTCCCAGCCTTGCACGTTTACCGCAATCACCGCCGAAACAACATCGCTTGCGTTGTCGCTGGTTATGCTGCTTACAACGGTCTTGCCGCCGTACATCAGTAAGGCGTAAGCGTCTAACTTTGTCGGGTCGGTATCGCCGAAAATTGCGGCGTACTCGGTCGGGTATTCAGTTTTGAAAACGGTTGCGAATATCCCGTTACCCGTTGTAAATAGTTCGCTGTATTTCATTGCTTATCGTCTTTGTTTTCTTCTGTTTCTTCTGTTTGTTCCGTTTCGGTGTCGTTCCCGTCCGTTTCTTTGGTTTCCTCTGTTTCGGTCGTTTCGGTTTGTTCCGTTTCCGTTTCTGTCGTTTCCGTGTCGTTTCCGTCCGTTCCCGTTGTTTCTTGGGTTTCCTCTGTCGGGTTGGGTTCGTCTGTCGGGTCGGGGTTTTCCTTTGCCGTTTCCAAATCAGCCGCCAAAGCGTTGTAATTATCCCTTTCCAAACCCCAACTTGAAGCAAGTTTAACCGAAATTTCGGTGTCGAACATTGCGTTAATTTTCTCAACTGCATTTTGTCTTTCTTTTAGCATATTATCCACATACGGCAAAAGTACGTCCACATTCATTGATACCTCGCCCAAATTGAGCCTTTCACGCTTCATATTATAATTTGCGTTCAAACCCAATTCGTTGTACATACTCGCTTTGTAGTATTGTATCAGTTCAATAAGTTGTGTAATGTACACGCTGTTTGTGGTCGGGGCTGTCTGCATATTTACGCCTTTGAAGAAAGCGTTTTCCCCGATAATTGAAAACTCGCCGTCTTGTATCTTGCGCAAAAACTCATCGGCACTTTGTTTCGTCTTGTCATCGCTGGCACTTATAAGCATCGTGATACGGGTCAAAATGCTTGCCGTGTTCAACGAAATAAGCCCGTCAGTATGTAAGACGGCATAACGCCCGATAAGCGGCAAAAGGCTTTCGCCGTTGCTGTCATTTTCAATCAAAACCCCGTCTTTCTGTATATCGTAGGTTTTGTTTAACTTTAATGCAGGGTTCGCCACGGTGTAAAGCGTTGCCCGTCCGTAAACATCGGGTTCGCCGCCTTTGCCGCCCGAAAGCGCATACAAAACCCCGTCCACGCTGGTAACAAAGGCGTTGCCCGTGGTCTGCAAAAGCCGCTCCAATTCCTTTTGCGGTATGCTGTCGGGCAAACCCTCATACTCAAACATACTTTGAGTTTTCGCCAACGTGTTCGCAATAAATTCGGTTACGGCGGTGTCTTTGTCCCTTATTTGTTGCTGGTACAACTTGTAAATGTTATCTTTCTTTCTCATCTGTCAAAACTTTAATAAGCGTTGTTAATTCGGCTAACACTTTCGTATTTTCCGCAATCGTGTCTTTTAGGTGTTCCGTTTCTTCTTGGTGTGCCTGCCTTTGTTTCACCATATACCAAAACAATGCGCCACACATCACAATAGGAAAACCCAAACTTGAAATGATTTGAATAATAGTATTTGCGTCCATATCGTTATTATTTAGTTACTACTTGCAAAGATAGGCATTTATTTCGTAAAACGGTCGGTTAGGCACGAAATTTGCACCAAACCGCCCGTAATTTTCATTTAAGCGAAACAATGTTTGTCTTTGCGCTCGTAATTAAATAATTGCGTACTATTTCGCCTATTTCGTTATCTTGGTAGAAAACTTTGTCTATTGCGAAAAACCGTGCGACTTGTTGTTCAACATAACTTGCCGTACTTAACAACTTGCGTTTGTAGTTCGGTTTGCCGTTCATTTCAAGCGAATAAATCAAAGCGTTTTCCTCGTCTTTTATCGGGGTTGTCTTTGCGTGTATGTACGTAAAACATTCGTTGCCTACTTGTATAATGTTCCCTTGTAACACTACATCGTTAAACTTGATATAGTACACAAATAACACATCTTGCGGCTTGTACTTGCACGGCAAATGCGGATAAACTGCAAGTTCCCACTTACCGCCCGTAATCATCTGCAAGTTTTGATTATCGAAACAAAAATACTTGTTGCTGGCTTTGTGTTGTACTATCGTGCTGCAATACTCAACCGCCACTATTGCGCCGTGTTCGCCAAAGCGGTATATATCTATCGTTCCCTGCTCCATAAACGGCACTTGCTTCAAACCCATTTCCGTAAAGTACGGGCAAAACTTGTTTACCGTGTTACCCAACATAAACACTTTTACATCGTTCCGCTGGCGTATTATCGTGCTTAACAAGTTCATAAACAACATAAACTCATCGGGCAAATAATACCGACGTGTCAAAAACTCGTCAAATACTATCGTTGTAACATTCGGGTAACTGCTGCTTTTTTCGTGTTCCTGCTCGGACAAACAAAACCCGTAACAAAACGGGGTCGGGTCGGGTGTCCGCTTGTTTTTCTCTGCATCGTAGTAAGATAAAAACCACTTGTTAGACATATAGAACACTTCGTTAAATTTGCCCTCTGTCAGTTCCTCAATAAGCCCGTTTGCCACGTGATTTGCAAACAGACTTTCGGCACGTTTGCCCCGTAAATCCTCACGCCAACGGCGTATATATGCCATTTGCTTGCCCGTCTTGATATAGTTTTCCAAACCATATTTTAAGGCTGCATAAGTCTTGCCGTTTGACCTTTCGCCAAATATAACATTATAGTCGGCGTTCTTACTTAAAATCGCTTTCAAGTCGTAAAATTTCGGCTTGTCTGTCTTTGTCTTTCTTGTTGTCATACTTTTATTATTTTAGTCCTTAAATTTAATACCTCGCAAATAATTTATGTACATAACCGAAAGGGAAAGGCTGTACCCCGTTGGCTCTAAATGTACGCCCGTGCGTTCGTTGTAGTGCGCCGTGCTGCCTTTGTAGTCGGTTATCTCGCCTTGTATCTCGTAGTCTATGTAAGTATGTATGTTTTTGCCCGTTGCTTGCGGCGGTATATCCAAATAGTTGGTAAACGCATCAAAGATACCGTTTTCGCCGTACTTTTCAATAAGATACGGTATCGCCGCCTTTTTGTTTACGCCCGACATGGTTAAACTGAAATCGTATGCCCGTCCGTTTGCTTTTAGGGCGTTCGGTTCTTGCACCATATAGCGTTTAGCTCCCAGCGTCTTAAACCGTGTATATGTACCTTCAAAATCCCAAACACCCAAAGTCTTTGTTATGCCTTTTATCGTTTGCGGCTCGCAAAGGGAAAACGGCAAACCGTGGTACTTGCAGGCGGCACGTAATTTCATTTGCACCTGCATATTATACGCCTTGAAATATGCTTCGTGCGCCTTGCCGTTCATTATCTTAATGCTGTCCGTGTCGCTGTATATGTAATCGTCTTTTGCTTCGTGTATGCCCGTGAAAAGGTTGCGCCGTGCGTATGCGGTTACGAAAATGCCCCACGGGTAAAACAAGAAACGGTTTTTGCTGGTGTTGTACTTGTATAATAGTTCCTGCTTTTGTTCGGCTGTCATTGAGTTAATATCCCATTCGCCGTTATATGTAAACTCATCACGCAAAGGGTTGGTAACACTCATACCGTAACAACTGTTTAACATTTCCTTGCTGTTTAGATATTCCACTTCTTTGCCCTCAACGCCTTTTAATTTCGTCTTGCTTTCGTACAAATGTAGGATAGACTTTACAAACGGTGTCGGCAAATAGTCTTTCTTGTAACAATACATTTCACCAACACGCATACTTTCCCACGTATAAAAGTTTTTGAGTATATTAAAATCAACGTCCGTAATTGTAAGCGCAATTTTTGAAGCCGCCACAATGCGACCGTTATTCTCGCACGGGTTTTCTTTCACAAAACATTTGCTTGCAGAAATCGGGTTGTCTTGCGTTTCGCTGGCAAATATGTTGGTAAACTCAATATCGAACACGCAACAATACTTTGATATTAAAAACTCAAATTGCGCCATACTTTTAACCGTGATTGCAACGCCTTGCGACATCGGGTATTTTTCAGCTATCATTACATACGGGTAACTGCTTGTAAAGTCGTAACTATCCACGTTATACATTATTTCGTCTGTATATTCGGCGTTTGCGTGTGTGAAACCGCCTGCAAACGCACGTTGCAGCATATTAAATTCATTCATACCCGTAATTTGTAGTTCCTGCATCAAGTTTACGTAATCCCAATTTGGTACGGTCTTTCCTGCATCGCTTTTTTCACGCAAACAATGCGCACGGCAATACTTGCGCACAAACCCCGTCTTTGTTATCGGTATGTGCGTTATCCCCTTGCTTTCCTCGATACGTTCCTGTATGTAGCACATCACTACTTTAATATCGTTTATGCAATAATGTATTTCCGCATCAGTCAGCGGCGTTTCGCTGTGCCTTATTTGCCGGTAGTCCAAATCGCCCACGGCTTTCGCACACTTGTATTTCATAAGTTGCTCGCCCAACTTTGCAAGCGAATAACCCGAAAGCAAGTAACTGCATCTAAACTCAATGCTGCCCGTTGTTATTGCGTAAATTGGTTTGCGTAAATCAATACTGAAAACCCGTTGCCACTCAAACCACTTGCGCAAAAACTGAAATTCGTATGAAAGGTTATGCACATACACAATAAGGCGTAATTTGTCATTCAGTTGCAAAACCTCGCTTACGGTCTGCATCATCGTAACAAATTCGCCCCACGTGCGCCCCATTATTGTATATCCGTTTATGCCAAACTGCCAAACGTACATTATTGCGGCTTTCTCTAATTTCGCCTTGCGCCCGTTCCCGTCCTGCATACGTTGCATTTGCTCATATGTGTACGCCCGTCCGTCCGTATCACGGTAAAAACTTGTAGTTTCAATATCAAAGGCGCACGGGATATTGTAAAACCTTTCGCCTTTGCTGTTTCCGATAATGTTCTTTTCGTTTACGGCACGTTGCAACACGCTTGCAATTTCGGTAGGGCTGTTTATTCTTTCTTGTAACTCAAAAGGTATTTTTTTCATAACCCAAACTTATTAAAGTTGCGCAAAATGCGCTCTATATCGTTTTGCATATCATCCATTGCGTCCGCAACCTCATTTGCCTGCCTTTCTATCTCGGCATCAATCGCCCGTGATATGCTTTGCGCTTCACTTTCTATTTGAGTGCTTATATCGCTTGCGCTTTGCTCCATTTCGCCCGTGAAATCTTTGTACCGCATCAAATACCGTTCCACGAAATCACTATCCGAAACGCTGTTTAACTTGCCTTGCAAGTTACTTACCATAAGGTTGTACTCATCGGACGTTAAATCGTACGTACGTTGCAGGTGTTGCCCGTATTGCCTTGCACCTTGCGCCGTACTGGTCGGCTGGCGTAAAAACGAAATCGCCTTGCCGTACTCTATTTTTAGGGTGTTCCAATCGCCTTTCATTGAAAACTTGGTAAACCCTTTTACATCGCCTTTGTTTAACGCTTGCACGGCTGGCGAAAGTTGTCCGCTTTGCTCTATGTTCTGTATTCGGCGGTTCGCCATTTGGAAAACCCTTGCAATCTCTTTTCTATATTCGGGGCTGCTTTCCACGGCTTGCAATATCTCTTTTTTGATTTTCGCCCGTTGGGTTGCTCCAAATACAGACTTTGTAAATTCAATCTTGAAACCTAACTTTGCCATACGCTGTTATATTAAATAGGGGTTACAAACATTGCAACCCCTACAAAGTTAAACATAACTTTCCAAACTCTTACAAGTCCACAAACGAAATAGAGTAACACTTCTTGCCGTGGCTCTCGTACTCGTAAATCGTGTACCCGACTTTGCCTTCTTTGATAGTTTGTACCGCCTCATCATCGGCAAGTATTTCACGCACCGTTTCGGCGGTGTGGCTTGGTAGGTTCACCAACCGTTTGTTTTTCTCATCAATAATTACGGGGCTGTCGCCTAATTGTGATTTGTGGACATAAAGCCCATTGATGTTGTGTATCACATCTTTGCCGCCCTCATTTTCAGAGTTGAAAATATCGGCTAACTTGATGTACTGAAAATCGGTTGTATCAATACCGAAAGTTGTCTTGTTAAATTTACTTGCAAAACTTTTCATTGTAGTATTAAACTTATTGTTAATTATTCAACTGTAGGTCCTTGCGGGTCGCCGGCAAACGGCAAATTTTGTTCGGGGTTGGCTTGCGGCTTCAAGTCCATAAGCCACGCACGAAAGCGGTTTATTTTCATAACTGCCCTTTGATTGCGGCAAACTTCATTACACGCCATAAGGCCACCCAACGCCGACAAAGCAGCAAACGAAAACTCGTCAAATGCGTTTCTTTTTTCTTCGTTCATTGTAGTAAAATTTTAATTGTTAAACTTATTGTTATTTTGTTTTTGGAAACTTCACCGTACCGCCGTGGTAGATATACGTTGTATCGGTTGTTATTATCACTGCTTTGCCGCTGCTTGCGCTATTACGTTGTACGCTGCAACCCTGCAAGATTGCAGATAAAAACAACATCGCACCACATACGGCAAAAATCATAACGCACATTGCAACTTCTTTAATAGCTTCTTTCGGTTGCTCTCTGAAATGTTGTAGTAACTCTTTCATATTTTCAAATCGTTTAATTGAACACTGCAAAGATACAACATTTTTCTAACATACAAGCATAAACGCACAAATTATTTTCGTTTTAACTTTTCTTAACTTTTGGTGTTGTGTTCCACGTGAAACATTTTATTTT
>OFMC01002696.1_pt1 | contig 10903 bp, 8 predicted proteins | sample 1541271 | NCBI WGS metagenome assembly OFMC01 (sample SAMN04209252, study PRJEB22552) | human gut metagenome | biome: gut; material: feces | host: Homo sapiens | place: USA: Oklahoma | reverse complement strand
TTCCGCCGCATTGGCGGGCTGGATGTCCCTGTGCTGCCCACAGTCCCCTCCCCCGAGGTGGACCGCTACCGCAATAAAGTGCAATTCCCGGTCGGGCGGGACAAAAACGGCCAGCCCTGCATTGGTTTTTATGCTGGCCGCACCCATCGCATCGTCCCCTGCCCGGACTGTAAGCTGCAGCCCGGCGTGCTCAATGAGATTGGCAACGCGCTCTGCGCATTCTTCGCCGCCCATGGCATCCAGCCCTACGACGAGGAAAGTGGCAAGGGCCTTGTCCGCCACATCTTCCTGCGGCGTGGGGCACACAGCGGCCAAATCATGGTCTGCCTCGTCTGCACCCGGGCAAAGCTCCCCCACAGTGAGGAGCTGGTGGCCCAGCTGCGGGAGCAGTTTCCGGCCATTGCCACCATCTTACTGAATGTCAACGCAAAAAACACCAATGTCATTCTGGGCAGCGAGACCCACCCCCTGTATGGCCCTGGCTACCTCGAAGACACCCTCTGCGGCGTCCCCGTCCGGCTGGGCCCCCTGTCGTTCTATCAGGTCAACACACTGGCCGCTGAGCAACTCTACGGCATCGCGGCCCAATATGCCCAGCTCACCCCGGACGACCTGCTGCTGGACCTCTACTGCGGCATGGGTACCATCGGCCTTTCGATGGTAGACCACTGCCGGGAGCTGGTGGGTGTGGAGATCGTACCAGAAGCGATTGAAAGCGCTAAGGCAAATGCTGCTCGGATGGGCGACGCCATCGCCACCAAGAGCCGCTTTTTCTGCGCCGACGCCGGCGCTGCCGCCACCCGCCTCGCGGCTGAGGGCCTGCGCCCGGACGTCATCGTCCTCGACCCGCCCCGCAAAGGCTGCGATGAAGCCACCCTTTCTGCTGTTGTCAAGATGAATCCCCAGCGGGTGGTCTATGTCAGCTGCAACCCGGCCACCGCCGCCCGGGACGCCAAGTGGCTGGAGACACAGGGGTACCGCACGGAAAAGGTGCAGCCTGTGGATTTGTTCCCGAGGACGAAGCATTGCGAGGTTGTGAGTTGTTATACCAAAACGATGTAACAAACGCAACCCTCAAGCCATTGCGAAGCGGTTCTCCTTTTGACCAAACTCCATGTCGAGCGGCACATCGAAGTGGACGTCAGCATGGAGGAACTGGATGTGACTGCTGCGGAGAGCAAGGCGACTTACAACGAGATTCGGGATTATGTATGGGAGCGTCATCAGTTAAAGGTATCCAATCTCTATATCGCACAGGTGAAGCAGAAGTATGGCATCATCGAGCGAGAGAATTACCATAAAGCGAAAAACGAGAATGCAAAGCAACCTAAGTGTCCCAAGGAAAAAGAGGATGCGATTGTGAAAGCGTTGAAGCATTTTCAGATGATTTGATACGCAATCACCCCAGAGAGAATAGCCTCTTGTGCGTTCTCTCTGGGGTGATTTTTGTGTTATGCTACTTCCGGGTAGCGCATATATACATACTCGTAGATTTTCTTCTGGTAGGTCTGGATATCGCTTACATCATAGCTATTGGGAAGTTCTTGCCAAAGGGTATTGCGAATCAGGTTATCCACAATCGCTTTCGTTTCCTGCTTGTCCGTCCAATGGTCGAGTTTGGCAATCTGCTGTTTAATTTTTGTCAACAAGTCCACAGACACCTTCTTGATCGTTTCAATTTCCTGCTTCGTGAGGTTCTCCGAAAACAGCAAATCGTACACTGAAAGTTCCTCATCGCTGGAAAAGCCCTCACGCACATAGCGCTGCTGCTCCGTGTCCAGTGAACTTGCAAGTTCCATCAGATCCATGAAGGTTTTCTCGATGGTTGCCCGGTTCTGCTCCGCATTGTAGGCATCGATGATCTCCTGATAGCGGTCATAATAATCAATGCGCTGCGGGTTTGCAAACAGCATTTTCGCCAATTGCTGATTCACCAGTTCATCCAGATCGCGCAGCAAAAGGTTCTTCCGCCGGGTGTGGGCGAACTCCCGGCTCAACAGGTCAAAGTCAATTTTGCTGATGTCAAACTGCCGGGAAGGTACAGCCTCTTGATCCGGCTTTTCCACATGAATGTACTCGTTGACGATACCGTTGATCTGCACCATCAGGTCGGTATTGTCCGCGTGTTTCCGCTTCTGCTGCAAGCCCTCGTAGATGGCGAGAATTGCGTTTTTCCGGGCGCGCACGGCATCGTCCACATCGTCACGGTCTGCGTAGCGGAACAGCCGCGCCAGTTCAGACGCATAGGTCTGGAAGGTTTTCTTGGTTTCCAACGTCTCGCACATCGCATTGACTGCATCCTGTACAAGGCTCATCTTTTCAAAGTCCTGTGCGTCCACCAATTCCTGCAGCCGGAACCCGTGTTCTGCCAGAAAGCCGTCCGTTTTTCCGATGACCGTGCAAATACGCTGGATCAGCTCCGTTTTGTCCACCGTTGGGTCAATGCCCGCCGGGCTGTTCTTGCTGACCGTATAATCTGCCAGAGCCTTGCGCAGCGCCTTTACGATACCAATATAGTCCACGATCAGGCCGTTGCTCTTGCCCTCCGAAACACGGTTTGCACGAGCAATCGTCTGCATCAGGGTATGGGCTTTCAACGGCTTGTCCAGATACAGACAGGACAGACACTTTACATCAAAGCCCGTCAGCCACATGGCACAGACGAACACCACCCGGAACGGATTCTTGCTGTCCTTGAATTCTTTATCCAGCTCTCGTTTTTCCATTTTGGCACGGTGCGGCAGAATATCCAGCCCCCACTTTTTGAAGGTCTGCACCTCGTTCTGCTCCGGACTGATCACCACTGCCATTTCGGTTTCTTTCATCCATGCCAGTTTACGGGCAAGCTCCTGTGCTTCCTGCTGGGTCGCTGTGCCCTGCCGGGCTTCCAGCTCTCTGATCTTTGCCTGCCAGTATTCCTGCACATAGTTGTACATCCGCACACAGGTGACCTTATTCAGGCAGACAAACATCGCCTTGCCGCTGGTCCAAAGGTCAGAGTAATGCTCCACAAAATCCTTTGCAATGGAGCGCAGCCGTTCATCTGCGGTGAGAATATGGATCTCCTTGGCAAATTCTCGTTCCAGCTTTTCTTCCTGCGAAGGATCAAGGTCGGCTGCTTCAATGGCATCCAGGATCCGCCCGGTGATCTCCGGCTTGTCCAACTGGGCGATCTTATCCGCACGGTTCTCATAATACAGCGGCACCGTTGCGCCGTCCTCCACTGCCCGCTTGAAATCATACACCGACAGGTACCCGCCAAAGGTGCGCTCGGTAATATGGTCATCCGCCAGCAGCGGCGTACCGGTAAAGCCGATGCGGGACGCCGTGGGCAGCAGGTGCATCATGTTGTCTGCAAAAATGCCGTACTGGCTACGGTGGGCTTCATCCGACAAAATCAGAATGTCGTGATCCGGGTAGATGGGCGGCTCCTTGGGCAGATTGAACTTCTGGATCAGGGTAAACACAAAGCTGGGGTTGCCCTGCAGCTTTTTTACAAGGTCTGTACCGCTGGATGCAATGAACTGCGAAGCCTTGGTTTTGCCCAGCAGACCGCAGTTTTCAAAGGTATCGCTGATCTGCCGGTTCAGCTCGTCACGGTCGGTCAGCACCACAATGGTGGGCGAGCCCGCAAACTTGCGCCGGATCTTCTGCGCCAGAAAGACCATGGAGTAGCTTTTGCCTGACCCCTGCGTGTGCCAGAACACCCCCAGCCTGCCGTCTTTCAGCTTGCGGTTCTCGTAAGCACTGACGGCCTCGTTGACACCGAGATACTGGTGGTTGCGGGCCAGAATCTTGGTGGTGCGCCCACCGGAATGGTCGTAAAGGATGAAGTTTTCCAGTAGATCGAGGAAGGTCTTTTTCTCGCAGATGCCCCGCAGCATGGTTTCCAGCTCCACTCTGCCTGCATCGCTCTCCTTCAGACGCTTCCACTCGTGGAAGAACTCGTACTTGCTGCCAAGCGTGCCCACCTTGGCTTCCAATCCATTGGACAGCATAAGGAAGGCATTGTAATAGAACAGCTGCGGAATGGTATCGAGATAATTTCGGTAATTGTCTATGTAGGCGTTCTGCACATCCACGGTAGGCTTTTTCAGCTCGATGAACAGCAGCGGAATGCCATTGACAAAGCCCACAATGTCCGTTCTGCAGCGGTACAGCTGCGAGTGGATCTTCATCTCTTTTACGGCGAGGAAGTGGTTGTTTTCCGGGTTTTTGAAGTCGATCACCGCCGCGCTTCGGATTTCGGTGCGTCCATCCGGTCGCTTGACCGTCACCGGGATGCCATCCCGCAGCAGAAAATACTTTTCCTCGTTGATCTGCATCAGGGATGCGGTGGAAACGTGCGCCGTAAATTTCTTCTGCACCTCGTCCAGCTGGTTCGGGGTGAGCCACGGGTTCAGCCGCAAAAGCGCCTGCCGAAAATACCGGGTCAGCAGCACTTCCCCATAGCTGGTGCGGCCTAACGTCCCGTCCGGCCCCAGCTTTTCGGAGTTGTAAGCCATCACCACCTCCCAGCCCAGAACATTTTGCAGCAGGTTGCCTGCGCTGTTCTGAACAAGGACATTTTCGGAGTATTCGCGGCTCATAGTGTTCCGCCTCCCTTTAGAAATTCATCGAAATCATTCATTTTTGTAACACTAGCGCAATGAACATCGCTATATTTTTTGTATTCTTCCCAGTGATATTTCTTTCTCGTTTGACGATCAACCATCTCTGCCAATGATTCTATCCTTGGCAGTTCATCCTCTATTTCTTTTCTTAAAATTTCAAGAGTACGTTTTACTTTAGGATCAGCTATAAGCACTGTTCTATTTATTTTGTTACTTCTTAAATCATCTATTTTTGTCTCGTTAAGTGCTATATCGTAGTAGTAATACGCTTGCATTAAGATTTTTTGAACCTTTATACATTCTTCCCTTTTGAAGTCTGCAAGATTTGTTTTCAGTTCATTTCTTAATAGAGTTATGTACTCTGTCTGCTTGATTATTTCATTTGCCTGATTTCCTTCCGACACATACGTTTTTAACAGACTCTCAATCGCTGGATACTGTGGATTTTCCAAAGCCTCCGTAATATTTTTATCCATATGGCTAAAAGTGCTATATAGCCATCCCGTCGTAAAAAACAACTTTGCTCCAGTTTCGCTTTTGCTGTTTCTATACTCTTGTATTGCATAAGCTAGACCAGCTACAAAACCAGTTGCAATTCCACCACTAACAGTCAGAGCAAAATCATTTGAAATCCACCACCAGTTCGGATGAAAAAATCCATTTTGCATATTTAGTGTTATAAGATATGTTATTACCGTGAATGCTATACACAGCACTGCATTCAGCTTTACGTTCTGAACTTTTTCTTTCATTTGCTCCACCCCGCTTTCTTTTGGTTTAATTGTTTTCTACTTTACTCCACTTCTCAATCAGATAATTCACAAATGCCGAACAGGACACCAGCATAAACTTCGCATCTTCCGGTGGCACATTTTTGAAATCAATTCCGCCATGCCGAATTCCATTTTCATCTGAAGCATAGCCATATAAATCTTTAAATCCCTGCTTCATACCTCCATGAATATGAACACCTTTATCCTCAAGTTTTTTGATTGCATTTCCTAATGTCGCCTGTTTTCCAGACGTTCCTGTAATAACACAACACATTGCTTCAACGGCACTGATTGATTCTTTTACAGAGTTCTCATAGTCTGGATTTTTCAAATCCGCATAAAACGCAAGTGCTTTGCCAATATGCTGATTCACCGAATTAAACTGTGTCATCGCCGCCTGTTCGATTGTTTCAATCTCAGTATCGTTTGTAATCGGCGTAACTTCACCTAATACGATTCGATATCCAGACTTTTCTTGTACGAACACTTCATTAAACTGCTCTATACGTTGTGCTTTCGTGTCTTGTTGTAAAAAAGACAGATATATATCTATAAAATCATATACATCATACCATCTTCCAGTCTGTGTAACAGTCTTTCTCAAAATTTCTTCCGGTTTCATTAGTGCTGTAAGTGGATATCCAAGTCTATCTGTTATTTTTTCCACCATTGTTCTCTCGCCAGAGAGCGAAGCCATTGTTTTATAAAGTCCATTATTAATTTCCTCTTTATAGAAAATATTCCAAATTCTATTTCTTAACGATGGATCAATCTTTTCATATTGAACTTCTTTTGGCTCTTTATATCCATACTTTTCTGAAAACATTTTATATTTCCGCCTCTCCACTCATCAACTTAGGTAGTAGTGCTTCCCTCATGTTTTTCAAGTATACATTTTTTCTTGATAGGTTCAAAGCACTTTCAAACAATGGTTTACATACATCATTATATTGTTTTACAATATCTTTGCTAGGACTTATAATTATAAGCTTTTCAAGCTTGCTTTTATTTACGTTGGTCATGGTTGCTCCATTGCTTCCCAATCCATCCAGCAAATCTTTCATTCTTAGCATCGATTCATAGAAAAAATATAAGTCATCCTCATTATTTAATATAATAGAATTAATCTGTTGATTTGTTTGGCACACTTCTGTGGCAATACTTACCAGTCCAACCGTTCCAATGCATGAAATCATGACACTGTTTGGGGGTATATATTTATTTTTTTGTGTTTGAGCCCCCTCTATTGTTAGCCTTTTTTCCGTTTTTAATGGATAAACCACATTATGCATATCTGGAATTGTCACAAATGGAACCTTCCCATTTGTATAATATTCCTTATTTGATGTAGGCGGTGTTTTTCCTGTTATTACTGTTCCAAAGCTTTCCACCGTGCACTCATTCCAACCCTCCGGCACGCCATCCACAATTTTCGTGTTTTCATGCCCTGGAAAGCGCAGATCCACAAACCACTCTTTATAAAGCCGCTGAGCGGCTTCTTCCAACAGTTTGATTTGTTTCTGGTTGTTTTCAATTAGGTCGTCATATAAAAACAAAGTCCTTCCAATCTTTTTTTGCTTCTCAATATTGGGAACTACTATTTCTATTTGACCAAATATATCATTATTTACTCGTTGACGACCAGTCGCTCCTACCATCGAGGAAACCATGCTTTTCTTAATATAATCTGTTTTCAGCAAATAAAAAAGGTATTTGCTATCCATCTTACCTTCTTTTGCTCTGAAAACTATGTATTCCGTTGAACCAAATCCTATTTTATCACTTTTCCAAAAGAATCTTTTTCCGTTTTGTAAGCATGGTTCTATTCTTGCAACAACGGAATCACCATTCTGAAATTTCGGACCACTTGTATATTTCTTGTACTCTATTTTTTCTGGTTCTCTGTATGTTATTGATACGTTTGCCATTTCAACAAAAGGAGCGTACTCTCCTTTCTTTAAGTTTGTTTTGGGATTTACTTCTACATATTCGGTAAATTTCATACCCCCATCTCCTCCAGGTTCTTCGAGATGGTTTCCATCAGACGGTTGGACTCTGCCTGCAATTCCAGCAGTTCCTTATGGATCTCCTTCATCCGCTGGGCAAAATCCACGCCGTCATCCTCCACGGGTGCAACGCCCACATAGGCACCGGGCGTCAGGGATGCGCCTTTCTCGCTGAGGATGGTGTCTCGGCTGGCCACCTTGCACAGACCGGGAATGTCCTGATAAACGCCCTCGCCAAATTTTTCGGTGAGCCAGACGGCCTCCTTGGCAACGGTCAGCTTCTCGTTGAGGGCTTCCAGCTCCTTGTCGAACTTTTCCTGCGTGGTCTTGCGCTCTTTGCGGGGTGCTGCCTCCACAGCGGCTTTGGCTTCTTCCCGCTTGGCCTGCACGTTTTGTTCCAGTGCGGCCTGAATCTCTGCAAAGGGGCGGTCGTCCGCCAGTTCTGCGTGATACTCCGCCAGAAGCACCTTGTACTTGTCCACCTCGCCGCGATAGAGCCAGACAATGGCGTTGAGGTTCTTCAGCTGCCAGTCGCTCCACTCGTTCTGGGTGCGGTCCACCACGGTATAATAGTTGCGGGCGTCGATGAACAGTACGGTGTCCAGCAGATGTTCCGGCTTGCCCTTATCCAAAAACCACAGCGAACAGGGCAGGCTCTTGGTGTAGAAGAAGTTGTTGCCCACGCTCATCATCACGTCCACATGGCCGGTCTGGATGAGCTTTTCACGGATGTCCTTGTCTTTGCCCTGACTGTCGGTAGCCGAGGACGCCATCACAAAACCCGCACGGCCATGCTCGTTCAGGTAGGAGTAGAAATAGGACACCCACAGATAGTTTGCGTTGCCGATCTCCTTGGCCTTGTTCACGCCGGGCAGGCCAAAGGGCAGCCGTCCGGCACTCTGCGCCGACTCCGACTTGACCTTGTCCACGTTAAACGGCGGATTTGCCATCACATAGTCGCAGCAGCCGTTCAGGTTGTGGGCATCGTGATAGAAGGTATTGGCTTCATCGCCGGACTTGATCACGCCGGTCAGGCCATGCACAGCCATATTCATCAGGCAGAGCTTGGCATTGTACTCCACCTTTTCCTGTCCGTAGAAGGTCATGGTGTTGTTGGCGATCATGCCCGCATGGTTTACAAAGTCGCCGGTCTGCACAAACATACCGCCACTGCCGCAAGCCGGGTCCAGCAGAACGCCGTGGGCAGGCTCCAGCACATTGACGATCATCTTCACCAGCGATTTCGGCGTAAAGAACACGCCGTCATCCTGTGCCACATTCTTGGCAAACTTATTCAAAAAGTACTCGTAGATACGGCCGATCACATCGCCGCCCACATCGTCCAACGCATCATTGTTGAAGATGCGCAGCAGTTCCCCCAGCAGTTCATCCGAGAAGATGGTGTAATCCTTCGGCAGAACGCCCTGTAGCTGCTCGCTCTGCTGCTCCACCAGTTCCATGGCGTTGTTCACCACTTCGCCCAGACTGTTCAGAGGATTGCCCTCGATGCCGGTCAGCCCCTGCTCCGGGATGTTGGCAGGCAAATTGACTAAGTAATTGTACTGCGCCTCCTTGGGCAGAAACAGTGCACTCTTCTCGGCAAAGTCGCTCTGTTCCACCGGCAGCACCCGACCGCCGCGCACGGGACGGTCTTTCAGGATCTCCCGCTCCACCAGTTTGAAGCGGCTGTACGCATACCGCAGAAAAATCAGTCCCAGTACCGGCATACAGTATTGGTTCGAGGTGAGTTTAGAGCCTGCACGCAGCAGATCTGCCGACTCCCACAGGTCAGCTTCCAGTTTTTTGACGTTCACATTATTTGCCACGAGGGAGTTCCTCCTGTTGTTTGGATTTTCATTTTCTATTGTATCACATTTTTCTGCAATGTTCATCTTTAATCATTGCTATTTTCTTTTTTGACTGGAAGAAGTTGTTTACCAATGGCTGACAATGTGTTAGAGCCATAAACTTTCTCATTTGGAGACGCTAATCCTGCATCCAACGGATGCAGTTCAAGGGTTTGGGTGTCCCCAACAAGTATTTTGCAACGCAAAACGTGCAGATGCATATACATCTGCATTGCTTGCAGGTGCTATGAAGCCTCTCAACTTACTTGCCAAATTTAAAAATGCGCTGAAATATTTTAAGATGATATAAATAGTAATCCCACGATTTACAAACGATTGTTTTTTGTAAATCGTGGGATTTTGTCCTAATTCAACTGTTTTGATTTACGCAGAAACGGAAAAAACTGCCGAGCTGATGGACAACGTATCAAAACTGTACGAAGAACTGATTTCTTTTTCTGATCTCTACGACAGTGCCAGTTTTGAAGCAAAGAAAATGATCGTCAATCAGCTTATCCGCAGGGTAGATGTTTATCGTGGGTATCAGCTCAACATTACCTTCAACTTCGACCTTACGCCGTACATTGAAGGGGATGATGCAGCAGCCTGCTGAAAAAACGGGCGGAAAACATTCCTTTTTGAAAATGGTGTAAAGTCAAAAGTTGGGGGTTGTATCGAAACCGCCTGCAAAAGCCTGAAAACGGTGCAGGCGAAGCAATGCAGCCCCCAAAAGCCTGCTTCAGCAAAAAGAAAAGCACCATACTTCCTACGAAGTACAGTGCTTTTTATATGGAGATTACCGGGATCGAACCGGTGACCTCTTGCATGCCATGCAAGCGCTCTCCCAGCTGAGCTAAACCCCCAGATGTTTGTTGTCGTCCGTGACGACGCTAGTAATTATAGCAGGCAAAGTCAGACTTGTCAACGGTTTTTACAAACTTTCTGTACAAAAAATCTCCGCCAGGGCACATCTACAGCTCCGGCGGAGATTTTTATGGTTAATTCCGTTTCCTATGCCATCAGGCCTTGGCGTACTGGCGGTCAAAGATCTGTGGTGCAACACGGATCAGCAGCACAGCGCCCACCACGGTGATGAGCGTTTCGGGCAGCATGTAGCTGGCGTTATACACCAGGCTGTAAGTCCAGGCGCTCAGGCCGTCGCTCAGGTTACCCCAGACAAGGACACCGGACAGGAAGCTGCACATAAACCGCAGGAAACCTGCCACAGCGGTACCCACAGCCACACCGACCATCCGGTTCTTGAACGGACGGGCAAACAGCTCTGCCATGCCCAGTGCCATAAAGGCCACCAGATAGTCCAGCAGCACTTCGCCCAGGAAATAGATGAACGTCGGGGTCGGAGGTGCCCAGAAGCCCAGCAGCATCTGCAGGCAGCCATTGACCAGACCCGTAAACAGGCCCCACTTGACGCCGTGGCGGAACGACACCAGCACAAACGGAAGCATACTCAGCAGGGTAACAGAGCCGCCGTTGGGCATGGTGAAGATCTTGATGTTGGACAGCACCGTACCAATGGCGATCATCAGAGCGCACTCCACCAGGATGCGGGTCTTGGAGTAGGTTTTCGACATAGAGATTCCTCTTCTCTTATAAGTAGTACACAAAAACAAAAACGCGCCCGCATTCCGCAGGCGCATGGGCTG
>OFMC01002674.1_pt1 | contig 10988 bp, 10 predicted proteins | sample 1541271 | NCBI WGS metagenome assembly OFMC01 (sample SAMN04209252, study PRJEB22552) | human gut metagenome | biome: gut; material: feces | host: Homo sapiens | place: USA: Oklahoma | reverse complement strand
AGACATAATCACATAAAGAATATCTGCACACCGGAGTGCGATCTTAGCATGATTGAAGGTTACTGTAATGAATTTCTGCTGCATGGCACCATCTCCTATTCACAATTTTGCAAAAGATCAACAACCTTGAATAGAATCGACAAAAGAATGTACAAGGTTTCTGCTGTTTTCATCAAGCTGATAGGAATATTCAGGATGCCACTGAACACCCACCACATATTTACAAGCTGGCATATAAATGCTCTCGATCAAGCCGTCTTCTGAAATCGCCATTTGTTTAAACTGAGGTGATAGTGTTTTAATTGCCTGATGATGATAGCTGTTCACCCTAATGTGTTCTTTGCCTAAAATATCATAAAGCGGAGTATCCTTTTGTATTGTATTCATATGTACGGTTTTGTCGTATGAAGGTTCTATACGATGATTGATACAGGTGCCATATTCCGTCTTCAGATCTTGATATAAGGTTCCATCATAGCAGACATTCATCAGCTGAATACCACGGCAAATACCAAGAACAGAACGATCTGCTTCCACAGCTTTCTTTAAAATATATTGCTCCATTTCATCTCGTGCCTCGCAGCAGGGCCCGCACCAGGGCTTCCGTTCCTCCCTGTAAACAGCCGGAGACACATCATGCCCTCCACTTAACAAGAAACCACCGCATATTTCAATAAAATAGTCTAACTCATAATGATTCGTTGTTAAAGGAAGCACCAGGGGTATTGCATTTTCTGCTTCGAGCATCTGCAGATAACGCGGCTGTATCCAGTAGCTTTTCTTTTCAGCATCATATAGCGGCATAACACCGATTACTTTTCTCATCTCTGTTTCTCCTTAAATTCCATCATGCTGTATATTTCATACTATTTACCATTCATTATACTCTATATACATAAATTTGTCACAAAAAGAGTGCAACTCAAAACGAGTTACACTCTCCATGTATCATTAGCCTATTTACTTTATTTTGCCATATTTTCAGATTTGTTCAGAAGGCTGTCCAGAAGCTGCGAAATGGTCTGATTTAACACAGGATGTCGCAGATACGGAGCAATCTGATTCATTGGTACAAGAACGAAATCGCGGTTGTGCAGATCAATATGAGGAATATGAAGATCTGGCATATCAATAATTTCCTGATCATAAAACAGGATATCCAGATCCAGTGTCCTTGGTCCCCAGTGGATGATACGTTCCCTGTTTGCCGCCTGTTCTAACTGATGCAGTCGCACAAGCAATTCTCCAGGAGTAAGAAGTGTCCGCATTTTCAGAACTCCATTTAAAAATTCATCCTGATCAGTAACTCCGTAAGGTTCTGTAATAAGATAATCGGAAATTGCCTCTATACGGCATCCTTTTGTCTCTGCCAGACCACGGATTCCATTGTCTATATACATCTTTTTATCACCCATATTAGAGCCAAAAGCAATATAAGCAGTATGCCATTTCCGTGTGATTTCCACAGATACAGTTTTCAGAGGAAGAGCAACCGGCGCCCAGGGCTTTTCGATCTTCAGAGTAATTTTTTCAAGTCCGGAAAGAGAGCAAAGAAGCATTTCTGCAAGATTCTCTGCAAGAGATTCCAGAAGTTTATAAGTATGTTTTCTGGTGAAATCAGTGATCATATGGCTGACTTCGCCATAGTTTATGGAAGCAGACAACTCATCGGTTAATCCCGCCAGACGTGTTCTGGTAAAAAGTGTAGCAGAAATAACAAACTTCTGTCCCAGAACATTTTCTTCGGGATATACACCATGGTTTGCAAAAACCTCCAACTCTTTAATTTCTATTTTATCTAATCTGGTCTCATCCATAACAGCAAATCCTTTCTGTATGTTATTTATATTTACCATCTGTTTTGTGCCAGTAATTTATCTGCGTCCCAGGATTGCTTCTGTCATCTGGATCACACGCTTATTTTCTTTAACATCGTGGACACGGACAAAAGAGCATCCTTTCATTACGCCAATTACACTGGTAGCCAAAGTCCCCTCTACGCGCTGATCTACCGGAAGATCCAACGCCAGTCCTATCATGGATTTGCGTGATGTACCAAGGAGAACCGGAAATTCCAGATTCTGAAAAAGTTCCAGGTGATTCATTGCTTCCAGATTCATTTCAAATGTTTTTCCAAAACCAATTCCCGGATCAAGCATGATTTTTTCATCTTTAATGCCAGCCTGTCTTGCAAGATTGACACATTCCTGTGTTTCGGCGAGCATATCAATGAGAAAGTTTTGATATTCTGTATTAGATTTGTTGTGCATCAGACAACAGGCCACATCATATTTTGCGATCACAGCTGCCATTTTCGGATCATATTTTAATCCCCAGATATCGTTAACCAGGTCAGCTCCTGCCTGGATAGAGCTTTCAGCAACACTGCTCTTAAAAGTATCTACAGAAACAGGAATGTCAAAATGTTTTTTGACCGCTTCAATAACAGGAAGAACTCTCTGTGCTTCCTCATCAGCACTGACAGGAGTATGACCGGGACGTGTAGATTCGCCTCCGATATCAATAATATCTGCACCATCAGCAATCATTGCCTCTGTATGTTTCAAAGCTTCATCCATATGATTCCATTTGCCGCCGTCAGAAAAGGAATCAGGGGTAACATTTAGAATTCCCATTATGTAAGTATGATTCTTAGTATCAAAAAAACGGTTTCCAATTTTCATGAGCAGAGCCCATCCTTTCTTTTGTGCTTATGAAGAAGATCAGTATTCAATTTTCATATTTTTTTTATCATCAGACCAATAGCATTCGGAAGCAGCGGAACATAAAAAACAATTTCTGGACTGCTTATCCGCTTTATAAAGAAGTGCTGCCAACGTACTGCGGGAATCTCCTTTTCGGTGATGTCCAATGGAAGACAGAATCAGTTCTTTTTCCTGTTCTGTAAAGTGCAGATCTGTCAGGATTTCCCTTGCGATTTCTACTCCTGCAATATCATGGGGAATGTTGTACTGATATTGCTGTGCACGTCCGATATCATGAAGAAGTGCTGCTGCATAGATAAGCTCTTTGGACAACTCCAGATGTTCCTCCAGTGCATAAATGTACATCAGCCGTGCAACATCCAGAAAATGTTCAGGCGTATGACGGCAGAAGATCCGTTCACTTTCAAGTTCCTGTATTTTTTTATAATGTTCCTGATAAACCGGGTGCCTCCAGATCCGATTGACACGATCCATATCTGAAAAATTGTTATTCATCCTTTTACCATAGAAAGGAACATTTTCTGCAGTTCCTTATCTTCTGTAAACGCACCACGGGTTACAGTAGTGATTGTTTTGCTTCCTGGTTTTTTTATTCCGCGCATGGTCATACAGGTATGTTCCGCTTCCAACATTACCATAATTCCTTTTGGATCCAGAGTACGCTCCAAAGCATCTGCAATCTGAACAGTAAGCCGTTCCTGGATCTGTGGTCTTCTGGAATAAACCTCTACTGTACGTGCCAGTTTGCTTAAACCGGTAACTTTGCCGTTGGGGATGTATGCAAGATGAGCTTTTCCATAAAAAGGCATCAGATGATGCTCACACATGGAGTAAAAGGTGATGTCTTTTTCCAGCACGATTTCATTATTTTCTACAGGAAACTGCTTTAACAGATGCTGATCCGCTTCATGACCAAGACCTCCGTAAATTTCTTCACACATGCGGGCAATCCTGTCAGGAGTATCAATCAGACCTTCCCGTGTGATATCTTCACCGATACCTTCCAGAAGCAGACGGACTGCCTGCTCAATTTTCACTTTGTCAACCATTAAAAAATAACCTCCTTTGTATTTTTGAAATGGAGATTATCCTTTTGACCAAATTAAAAAGGATATCTCCAATTGTGATAGAATGTATGTCGAAAACATTCCCTAACACAATATGAGATATCCTCTTATATTGTTTGCAACGGGTGCGGATAATATACCGTAAGACGCACTTTTCGTTTCAGTGACAACTCCCCATTCACCGAACACTTGACGCATAAAATCCTATTTTGCATATCATTCATTTCGGTATTCAGTATACCATGTAATACGATAATAGAAAAGGTTTTTTCTGACTTTTCAGAATAATTTTTTCCTGCTGCCAGAACTAATAGTTTCGAAGTACACTTTGCAGATATACTTTATACTGTTGCTTTACATCTTCCGGTCCAACAATTCTCATTCCGGATCCAGAATCGTACATAATTCCGTAACACATCTATTTCCATGTTATATAATCTTTCCGGACAAATAATTAATTTCAGCTAACAGATCTGTACCGTCCATCCTGACAATTTCTGGCGCTGTTTTTTCCAGTTAAAGTCATAATACTCCACTTCTATTTCCTGGTATCTAGACTCACGAGCAAACTTAGCCATATACCAGGTTATCCACATAGTGATTCCTTCCTGATGATAATGTGCCTGTGCTTCAACTTTACTGGATCTTCCAATATCGCTATATCGCGCCAGTATCTGCATATCTGTTTCTGTGCCTTCTCTTTTCCTTCGGGATTGTAATATATGTCTTTTCCTCTACTTCTGAAACTCAGAACCTTTCCGTCTCGGAGATACAATAAAGCAATCTTGTCTATTAGCATATAATCCTTTAATCTATAAAAGCCACTGTCTCTTAACCTCTACAAATTCATTGTTTGACAATCTTCCAATACATATTTCCTTCCATTTTTCAATGCCTTTCAATACCGGTGCATCTGGTTTTTCCGAAATACACTTATCTATTTGAAAAGCAGTTCTTGCACATGCGGAACGAAGATTTATTGTAGATTTTATCTCTTTTTCTGTACATTCCTTTATTTTTTCATAAGCCGTATGCTCTGCACACTCTAATAAAGCCTTATCTAATGGCATAAGAATTTCATCTGATAGATCAAGCACCCCCATATATGCCAAATTATGTATAGAAATATAAAACATCTGTAATCCAGGCTGTTTCCCATATCTTATAAGTCTTATTTGCTCGATCAACAATTCTTTTGCTGTATCTAATTCCGGCCACTTCAAAATAATATGTTCAGCAGCATTCGTCGCATCTGCTATTTTATTCTTATCATCACTATAGAATTGATCAATAATGTTTTCTCCTAATTCAGCTTCTATTCTTTCTTTGCTAAATAAAAGAGCTCTTGATTCTAAAGTATTTATCCCATATTCGCTCATTTCATCAAACATTTTTAATAACGACACTACTAAATCAGAATTCATCTGATCTATTTCAAATGAAAAGCTTCCAATTACTCGCTCCAGTGCTTGATACCTATCATAGAATTCATCATAATAAAAATCCCTGTGCTCATTATCATCAAATCTGCTCCTACCGATTTCCCAGTACTCTATAAATCTATAAAAAATGATCTCGATATCCGCAATTTTTAATAAATCGGGGTACAAATAATTTATACACTGAAGTTCTTCAAATATTCTTGCCCCGCCCATCGTAACTGCTCCAAGTCCTCTGGATTTCAGATTATCATAAGACTTATTATCCATAATATAGCTTCGCACAAGATCCTTAACATCTATTTCCTCTGGACTTGGCCATTTCAAATAAACTGCGGCATAATATTCCTTAAAATTCGGAAGTCCTGTGTCTGCATTTACATTTTTCCAAATTAGTTCGCGTAAATCCACCAATTGTTCATCTGATAATAACGACCATTCTCTTAATTTATTTAAACGCGGAATAATCGCCCAATAATCTTCATCCGATTCACTTGCACATTTTATCAGATCATCTACAATAGTCGAATCTATATTTGCTTTCTCATAGTATTTTTTTGCAAGAGTACTATCAGAAATCACATCGAAGGGATCAATTGATCTATCCTCACCTATATGTGTTCTGTTTTTTGTTGAAGATAATAATATTTCGTTTAAATACTGAGATTTAATATTTTCATCTATGATACAAAGAATCTGATGAATCCATTTATCCATTACACGGTATTCATGTACAATATCTGTATCAATTAGCTTGCACATCAGTGTCAATAATTTTTTCTGCTGAACTAAAGAAGATACCGAAACTAATCTTCTAAGAATTTCCAGACCATTATTCAGCAAATGTGTATACGCATTTCCTCTTTCAGTATTTACGCTGATACTTTCGATATTCTGCTCAATGCATTTAAATGCATAATCAAACAATTTTCTGCAAATATCAAATCCTACATTAATACAGTTTTTACGGGAAATAATGGATTTAACTACTTTGTTATTTCCTGATCTCATACACATGAAGAAACCTAATGATGGAGTATTTATAATAAGGGCATTTACAAATTCAATTTCCTGATGCGGGAGAAATCTTGTCATACCAAGATGCAGAGGCATTGCTATCCTTGTCAACACCCTATAAAAACTATAAATCTCGCAAAATCCATTGCTCCCCCATATAATTGTTTTTATTTCTCGATTAATCTCAAAAGGTTCTTCCTTATGCTTGCAGTAATAATTGTATAAATTATTATTCCATTGATTTTTTTCCTTCGCAAAATCAAAAAAACGAGAATATTCTTCTATTCTGTTCCATGTTGTATGAAGCTCTTCATTTTTGTCGAATGGATAGAGTCCTTGAATTACAAATGCTAAAAGTTCATATGCACCAGATAAAATAGATCCACATTGTACAAAATCTTTATTTTTTTCTCTTGGCATGTTAGTAATGGCTTCTTCTAATTCATCAATTAGCGCTTTCAATTCTGAATATGCGCTTTCAAGCAGGCCACATTCTGCCATTAAACCAACCTTATGCAAACGCAATGCATATCTATTATTCACACAGGAAAACTGTTGTATTTTATCTCGAACATCAGATATTTGCATTTTGAAAAAGAGACAATCAATGAATTCCATTTCAAGCTCTTCATTTCCTGTTTCCATTATATCAGCACTTTTTTTCATCACATCGAATACTTTTTGCCACGAATTCCAATTCATGTCTTCTCTATATTCCCGCAATAATGATTGTCCAATATAAAACCATTTTTTGTTTTTATCCTGTAGTGACCAGTCTCCATTATCTTTATACTCTTTCCACAGCTCAAAAATATGGTTCTGCAATATTTTTGAAAACACAATGAATCCTGTTTCATATCTCCATACTAATTCAAATGCAAAATCTATTTTTTCTTGTATAGACATTCCAGTTGTCTTCCACAATAATGATTCATCTCTAGTATATGACTTTAATATTTCTCTTTTAGTTACTGGAGCAATATACCATCCCGGATATAACTCACGTTCTTTCCTCCAATATTTTGTTAATTCTTCAACTTCCGCTTTTCGTTTTTCATTGCTACCAAAAAGCCCTTTCGTTTGATAGAATTTTAAGTTCCAAGCAAATAAATCCTCATCATCACCAACCACTGTTCCATTTTCTGTATAAACACGTTCAGAATCTGATTTTCTTAACCCATAAGAGACTTCGGATATAAAACTCAGTTCATTTTTAATTTCCAATAATTCAGTAACTAAAAGAGTCTTTATTTCTTGTTGATTACGTGAAAGCCTATTAAAAAACAATCTTCCTTCCAATTCTGGGTTATTCGTTGCTGTAAGCTCGAAGAACATTTGCACCAATGAATCAATTATTTTATCAGCATTTTCAACATAATATGTCTCGCATAAATCACCTAATTTTTGTCTCAAGGCTTCTTCCATATTAAAAGCATCATCTTTTCGGATTTCTTTTAAAATCTTCTGCAGATTGTCTTTAGAAAATGCCGCTTGCAAATCGCTCAAAAATAATGTGTCATCTCTACATTTCAATCCTGTTAAACAAGAAGCAACCTCTTTAATTTTAGAGTCAACATTTCTATTTTTCAAATAATCACGAGATGTACTTGCCACTTGCCCAATAATACTATCCGAATAATTATCACATAAATTTTCTAAAATTCCTTTTAAACCACCAATTACAAGTGAAACATCCATTGTCATCTATTACTCCTTATCAGCAGGATTTTGCATATCATTCATTTCGGCATTTCTATATCACGTAATACGATAATAAAAGCTTTTTTCTGACTTTTCAGAATGATTTTTCCCAGTCTACCAATTTCATGATTGTTTTTACCGCATTCACTATTCTTGGAGCAAAGTACGCCTTTGTAAGCCTTTTCTTCGAATATGCCCATATAAAATTCTTACTGGTACTTTCTATCAATAAATCTGTAAAATATCGTTCCCAACTGACATACTCTTTACTGTCTATATATTCTTCCGGATTCTGAAGTATTGTTTCTACTTTTACTTCCGGTATTTCCTTTGTTGAAAGTAACAACCACTCAAAAGATTCTGGTGCATAGAGTACAATGTTTCCCTGTGTTTTAATGCATTCACTGATATCTTTCATCTCTGAACCAAATGCAGCTCCATCTACAATGACCAAAATTGTACCCTCTTCATTCGGTCTCTGTTCCAACTGTCTGATGATATTTGACTTCCCACCAGCAGAAAAACAGTTCACACCCTTCTGTCTGGACATTTCTTTAAAAAATTCAAATCCAGAATTGGAATCCTCTGTTATTACAAGTTTCGGATTGATATTCTTTTCCTCTGATATTTCACCGTACAAATGATAAATCTCATTATATTTCTGTTTCGCATCATGAAATTTTCCAGATTTGCGAAATCCATATATTTCACTTACACTATATGGCAATGCCGGAAGCTTTTCTCTTGTGGCCAGTACAAAGTAATTATCAGATCCCTGCACAAGCTGTGCAAACTTCTTTGAAACTAGGAAGCGATTTCCTTCATCAATAAAAATAATGCTTCCTGTTGTTTCTTCTATCTTTCTTTCCCAATCCTCACTATCAATCACTTTACAGGGGCAGTCACAGGAAAGAAATACACCGCTGTCCGCACCATATCTTCCATAATCATGTATAAGATCAATTAAAACAGTCTTACCTGATCCACTGTCACCAGTAATGATTGTAATATTCCTATGAATTACAAAATCATATTTCACTTTTCTGGATTCTACAATGATTCTATGTGAACCTTTCATAATCACTACTCCTGTTTCATTTCATTTAAATACTTATTTGCTATAGGAACAAGTTCCTTCATTGAATGGACCGTTTCTCCTCCATTTTGGACTTTTATCTCAAATTTTGTGTCTTTTCCAAAACTCATCATATGCCTGAGATTAATGGTAACATCTTTAATCCTGCCTATTTCCAATATCCATTTTGCACAGTTATCGCCACAGGTCGAGGCATTGAAAATCCGATCCGGTTCATTTAAAATCAGCAACAACGTTTTCACTCCTCCTGACAGTCTTTCAGGAGGAATCTGTCCCAACACCGGACTGTTAATGCATTCACCACTCAATACTTCTGAATCATCAATATCTTTAATCATCTTTTTCGCCAGTTCTGCATCAAGCCATTCTGGTTCATAACTGTTTTTAAAATAAACATTTGTATTATAAATACTGTTTTTCACATCTCCATAAATAATGTTCAACATTTATAAGAGCCTCCTCTCAAAATACAATTCTTCTTATAACATGGTTTCGTTCCGCCAAAGAATCCCGGTCTGATTTCTCCAACCTTGTGTCCTCTACTGCCAGAACTATAGCAATCCTCTAAAATAATGCATCTTAATCCAGCCCATCAGAGTGTGAAATCCTGCGTCAATATAGCAGAAACTTAATTTTCACTGTACTAGTATGGAGAAAAATCATGATTTCACTCTTGTATTTTTATGAACCTGTTCCATATCTTTCAATCATAAAACTTGAAAAAAATAAACTGTGTTAAATTGAGAGTCGGTGTAAAACGCTGTCTTAATATAAAAATCCCCTCAGAAAAAATGAAATTATTGTCGCTAAAAGACGCAAAAAAACTCGAAACTAATCGAACGAAAATGCAGTAAAAACGGCAGTTTCGGCTTGATTTCCCCATGGCAGTTCCACTATAATAGACGTTGTTACAGCAAAGGAAAATTTTTCTGAAAAATGTGCAAGAGCAAACAGGGCCCTGCTGTTTTGTACAGGTGATAGGAAGATATTGGGAAGAAAAACGCGTTTGGTTCCTGATATCAGAAATATAGCAACTTTCCGGCTGTGGATTGCCGGAGAATTTTCAAAATAGTAGAAGGAGAATGGCCTCATGGAAAAATTGAATGTGGCAATTGCGGACGATAATGAGAAAATGGTGGAGGTACTGAGTAAGATCATTGATCAGGACGAAGACCTGAAACTGGTTGGAAAAGCACATAATGGAGAAGAAATCTGTAACATCATAAAGGAAAAACAGCCTGACGTGGTTGTACTGGATATTATCATGCCAAAAGTAGACGGACTTTCAGTGATGGAGCGCTTCAGTCACGATGAAAATTTGAAAAAAGTGCCGTCATTTATTGTGGTTTCGGCAGTGGGACAGGAGCGGATCACAGAGGACGCTTTTGATCTTGGAGCAGATTATTTTATGCTGAAGCCTTTTGACAACAAAATGCTGCTGAACCGGATCAAACACATCCGCCGGGCGGGAGAGAGACGCGCCAGGGAAATGAACCGTCCAAGACAAAAGGAAGAGGAAAATACTTACAATCCAGGAAATCTGGAAACGGATGTGACAGATATTATACATGAAATCGGAGTACCTGCACATATTAAAGGTTATCAGTATCTGCGGGATGCTATTATTTTATCCGTAAATGACATGGAAATGCTGAATTCTATTACAAAAATTTTATACCCAACCATAGCCAAACGCCATCAGACAACGCCAAGCCGCGTGGAGCGGGCTATCCGCCATGCCATTGAAGTTGCATGGAGCCGTGGAAAAATGGATACCATTGACCAGCTGTTTGGCTATACAGTGAGCAATGGGAAAGGAAAACCTACCAATTCCGAGTTTATTGCACTGATTGCTGACAAAATCAGACTGGAATATAAAAATCGTTCTTTCCAATGAGCCGAATTTGGGGTATAATAAAAGACAAAAGCAGGTTACTGGCAT
>OFMC01002670.1_pt1 | contig 11000 bp, 9 predicted proteins | sample 1541271 | NCBI WGS metagenome assembly OFMC01 (sample SAMN04209252, study PRJEB22552) | human gut metagenome | biome: gut; material: feces | host: Homo sapiens | place: USA: Oklahoma | reverse complement strand
GCCGCGGCGCCCAGATAGGTGGGCCCGCCGGTGTAGGGCTGTTCGCCCCAGTAGGCGGGAAGCTGCTGCGCCGCCTGCGCCATGCCGTAGGGCGTCAGCGCCGCGGCGACGGGGCCGTCCTCCGAGAAGGCGCGGGCCGAGTCGCTGCCCATGAAATCGGGGATCAGCAGGTTCCAGCTCTCGGCACGGCCGTAGCTCCACGCCGTCGCATAGGCCAGATCCAGCCCGCCGCTCCCGGCATCCCCGGCCGCCAGTTCCGAACCGCTGCGCGTGGTATCCTTCGCGTGCTGGGCGGTGTACCACAGCGGTGCGAAGTTCGAACCGAGCGCCAGCAGCCCTGCGGCCGCCAGCACCGCCGTACGTTTGGCGAAGGGTTTCAAGAGTTTCTCCCGCAAGGCGACGATGCCTTCGCTGAGCCAGAACAAGGCGGCCGCCAGCAGGAAATAGTAGGTGATCTGCGGATGGTTGGCGCCGATTTCGAGCGAAGCGAAGAGCGCCGTGAACGCTCCGCCCCACCCCGGACGCCCTCCGCGCAGCGTCATCCAGATGCCGCCCATCATCGGCGGCGCATAGACCAGCGCCCACATCTTGGTCAGGTGCCCCGCCCCGATGATGAGCAGGAAATAGGTCGAAAGGCCGTAGGCCAGCGACGGCACGATTCCCACCCACGGATCGATCTTCATCATGCGGAGCATCACCCAGAAGGCGCACATGGCAAAAAAGATGAGTCCGGCGGGGATCGGCACGGCCCGCGTCAGCGGTACGGCCGCATCCTTGACCAGTTGTGCGGGATAGCGCACGTCGACCAGATAGGCGGGCATACCGCCGAACATCGAACCGATCCACTGCGGGTCTTCGCCGTAGGCCTCGCGCGTCCGATGGATCTCGCGACTGGCCCCTTCGTACTGACGCACATCGTGTTGCGGCAGCACGTCGCCGCCGAACTGGGGCGCGAAATAGAGGGCCGCCAACGTGAAGAAAAGGAGTACGGCCACGGCCGCCGGCAAGAATTTTCTGAATAGAGTGGTCATAGCAGCGATTGTTCGTCGGTTCAAAGGTACGAAAAGTCGAGCGCAGAAGCAAGCGGCAACTTGATTATGCCGAGACGGAGCACCTAAGGCGAAGCCAAAGATACGAATAAGCCGAAGGCCATGCAAATAAATTTGCATTTGCTCGCGCTTATTCCTATCTTTGTCCTACAAAACGTCACCCGAGCTATGGTTACACTCGATGCGATACGCGGCCCCGTCGCGCAGGAACTGGAAGAGTTCGATGCGTTCGTCCGCCGGAATTTCAAGGTGGAGAACGAATTGCTTTCGGGCATGGTCGACTACATCCTCTCCTCGCGCGGCAAAGGCGTACGGCCGCTGCTGGTACTGCTTTCGGCGGCGTTGAACGCGCCGGCGGGCGCGGCATCGGGCAGCGCACCTATCTGGCAGCGATGCTCGTCGAGATCATCCACACCGCCTCGCTCATTCACGACGACGTGATCGACGAAGCGGACACCCGCCGCGGCCGCGCATCGGCCAACGCCAAATGGCAGTCGCGCAACGCCGTGGTGTTGGGCGACTATCTGCTGGCGCGCAACATGGAGCTCGGGATGCGCAGCGGGCAGTACGACCTGGTCTCCTACGTCATCGCCTCGATCGCCACGCTCTGCGAAGGCGAGCTGCTGCAAAGCGACCGCGCCGAGCGCATGGAGATCACGCGCGACGCCTACCTGGAGATCATCTACAAGAAAACGGCCAGCCTGCTGGGCATCAGCGCCGGCGTGGGGGCGCTCTCGGCCGGCGCGAACCGCGAACAGGTCGCCCGGATGCGCCGCTTCGGCGACGCGCTGGGCATGGCGTTCCAGATCCAGGACGACATCCTCGACTTCACGCGCGGCGCCGAGACGGGCAAGCCGTCGAACAACGACCTGCGCGAACACAAGATCACGCTGCCGCTGCTGCTGCTGCTCGACCGTGCCGACGCGGCGCGGCGCGACGAGCTGCTCGCCCTGCTGGCACGCTGCCGCGAGGACGAAGCGGCGGTCGACGCCCTGCAACAGGCCGTCGAGGAGCAGGGAGGCTTGCAGGAGGCGTCGAAAGTGATGCAGAGCTACCTGCAACGGGCGACCGCGCTGCTGGCCGAATGGCCCGACGGTCCGATCCGCTCGGCCCTGGTCAACCTGTGCGCCTACGTGGCCGAACGCAACCGATAACGGAGAAAACCAATCTGAAATACTTTATGGAAACACAGAAAAAAAACTACGTTCTGCCCATTGCGATGATGTTCGCGCTCTTTGCGATGATCTCCTTCGTGACGGGGCTCCAAAACCCGATGGGAATCATCGTCAAGAACCAGTTCGGCGCGTCGAACTTCATGTCGCAGCTCGGCAACGCGGCCAATTTCATCGCCTACGCCTTCATGGGTCTGCCGGCGGGCCTGATGCTCCAGCGCATCGGCTACAAGAAGACGGCGCTCGCTGCCGTGGCCGTAGGCTTCATCGGCGTCGGCATCTCCTATCTTTCGGGTCTGATGTCCAGTTTCAGCGTCTATCTGATCGGCGCCTTCGTTTCGGGTTTCTCGATGTGTATGCTCAATACGGTGGTCAACCCCATGCTCAATACGCTGGGCGGCGGCGGCAACCGCGGCAACCAGCTCGTGCAGTTCGGCGGTTCGCTCAACTCGCTGGCCGCCACGATCGTTCCGGTGCTGGTAGGTTATCTCATGGGGAACGCCGCACAGGCCACGATCAGCAACGCCGCACCCGCCCTGTTCATCGCCATGGGCATCTTCGCGCTGGCCTTCGTCGTGATGCTCGTGATGGAGATTCCCGAACCGTTCGCCCTGACGAACGAAAAGTCCGCCGAGAAGAACGAGCACAGCGCGCTGTCGTTCCGCCACTTCGTCCTGGGCACGGCAGCGATCTTCGTCTACGTCGGCGTCGAGGTGGGTATTCCCAACTTCGCCAACCTCTTCATGACCACCGACCTCGGGATCGACACCACCGTGGCCGGTTCGGTCGTCGGCACCTACTGGTTCCTGATGCTCATCGGCCGCTTCGCGGGCGGTCTGCTCGGCGCCAAGGTCTCGCCCAAGGCGATGCTTTCGACCGTTGCGACGGCAGCCTGCCTGCTGGTCGTCTGCGCCATGCTCTGCCCCGTCAGCGCGGTGGTGAGCATGCCCGTCTTCCAGAGCGACATTTCATTCGGCATGGCGCAGGTTCCGGTCAGCATCATGCTGCTCGTCCTCTGCGGCCTGTGCACCTCGGTGATGTGGGGCGGCATCTTCAATCTGGCCGTCGAAGGACTCGGCAAATACACCTCGGCCGCTTCGGGCATCTTCATGGTGATGGTCTGCGGCGGCGGCATCCTGCCCCTGATCCAGGGTCTGGTGGCCGACCACGCAGGTTACATGATGTCCTTCTGGGTGGTCTTCGCCGGTGTGCTCTACATCCTCTACTACGCACTCGCCGGACACAAGAACGTCAATACCGACATCAAGGTGGACTGAACCGTCTGCCGATCGGCAAAACGGGCCGGCCCGTTGCGATTGCAGGAAGGCGCCGGTCACATCACCACGCGCCGCGTGACGCTCCAGCGGCTCATCGCCCAGACGACGAGCGCGCTCGCGGCGAAGGCCGCGACGCTCATCCCCGCAAGCCGCACCCAGTCGGGCAGCGCGGCGCAGTCGAGCAGGTCGTAGCACACGGGGATCACGGCGAAGTGGCACAGATAGATGCCGAAGGTGAGCGACGCCAGACGCGAAAGCCACGGACGGGCGGCGACGGCGAGCTTCTGCACGACGACGAAGACGGGCAGCGTCATCATGAAGACGTTGATGCCGCAGAAGTACCACACGATCTCCAAATAGGCGAAATTACCCGGAAACCGGTTCTGCGTGGCGACGAAGCCCAGCGCCGTTATGAGGTAGCCGACCGCGAAGAGCGGCGCCATCACGCCGAGCGTCCGCCGCCAGCTCCACCGCAAGGGATAGCGCACCAGATAGTAGGCCAGCACCAGATAGCCGACGAAGCCCGAAAAATAGTAGAACGTCCCGTAGGCGTTCCAGTCGCAGACGCCCCACAGCCCCATGTTGCCGCCGTTGCCCGCATAGCCCAGCAGCGGTGCCGCCACCTCGACGTAGGGCAGCAGCAGCGCCGCGCCCCACACGGCCAGGAAGAGTTGCAGATCGCGCTGCGAAGCCTGCCGCAGCCATGCGCCCAGCACCGGCATCACGAGGTAAAGCCCCACGAGCATATAGAGATACCACAGCGGCGTGGTGTCGTAGTTGAAGTTGAAGACGAACGTATAGAGGCGCACGACGAGCTGGCGCACGGTATACGACGCCGGATCGACCGTCGGGCTCTGCGTAGCGGCGCCGAAGGTGTGGAGATAGGCGAAGAAGAGCAGCGGCAGCGCCAGCGACCAGAACAGGAGCGGCGGCACGATGCGGCCGATGCGCCGGCGGTAGAAGGCCCCCATCCCCTCGCCTACGGGCAGCAGCAGCACGCCGGTCATCATCACGAAGAGCGGCACGCTGCACCGGACCAGACTGCCGGCGAAAGCGCCGGTCAGAAACGCGCCGCGATCGGCGTCGAGCTGCCCCACGAAGGGGTCGCAGCAGTGGGCGAAAACGACCAGAAAACAGGCCAGCACACGCAGCAGGTCTACCCAGCCGATGTGCTCTCTGCGAGAAAACGAATCTTTCATCTATTCGAAGTTTAGTACGTTCCGGTTGCAAACAGAGGCCGCGCGCCGTCAGGGGCGCACGCCCATTTCGTCGAACTTGGCCGCCGCATGGAGGAAATGGGCCGTGATCCAGAAGACCGTCCATCCCTCGGCGTATCCGCCACGGAACTGCGTCACGTCGCTCAGATCGCCGCGCTGTGCGAAATTCGTCTGCTGGATCTGTTCGCCCTGACGACCCCACGGATCGATCAACTGGCCGCAACTGCGGTACATCACGCGCGCCAACGACTGCAAGTTCTCGTCGTTCGTATACGTTCCCAGCCGGTAGAGTTCGGGGGCATAAAGCACGCCGTAGACGTCGAGATGCTGATTCTGGGGAGAGACCGATGTCCAGCCGCGCGTGCGTAGTCCACGGTCGGCCAGACGACCCGCCGGCAACGGGATGTCCCACACCACGGTATAGCTCAGACAGACATCGGCGGCATGTTGCGCACGCCGCAGCCACTCGGCATCGCGCGTATGCTCGTAGAGCGCCAAAAACCCCTGAAAAGCGGCCCACGCCCCCTCCTTGTCCTCGCCCGACGCGTCGAGCGTGCCGCCCCAATAGGGCTCGTCCATCGACAGATGCCGTGCGGCATAATGGTCGGCGGCACGCGCCGCAGCAGCGGCATAACGCTCGCAGCCGAAAAGCTCGGCGGCGGCGAGCAGCGGCGCGATGAAAAAGGCTTCGGCCGTCGACCGCGGATGCCAGGCCGGATCGGCGACCCGCCGTGCGGCGAAGTCGCAGGCACGGCGCAGGAAGGCCTCCCATCGGGCCGTATCGTAGCCGCCCGTCCGGCGGGCCGAGCGGATCGCCAGCGCGAAATTGTACATCGCCTGCCCCATCGAAACCGGATCGGGCGACGACCAGCATTGCGAAGCGACATCGTACCGCACGCGAAACCCCTCCCCGTTGAAAGGCGCCCGCGTCAGGAAATCGAGCGACCGCTGCACCATCGCGTGCATACCGACCGTATCGACCCCGAGCGCACCGAGATGTTGGAGGAAATAACCCGGCGCGGCGGCTTGTCCGCACCACCCCATCACGATCGCCCGCCGCGGCGCGGGATACATGTTGAATCCAGCGACCGGACCCTCGTCGATCCAGCGCGAACGCGTCATGAGGCATTTCGCCGCCACGATCTCCTCGAAGCCCGGCAGCCCCTCGCACGAAAAAGGCGCATACAGCTCCAACGCCCGATGGACAGGCCGCCGGAAAGCTGCACCGCGCAGTGGCGCGGGATCGATCGCCAGCCGGAACTCCTTCTCGATCACCGTCCCCGGTCGAACGGCCAGGTATTGACCGGGCAGTTGCAAACTCCCCTTTTGGAGCGCTTTGCAGGCCCCCGCACGACCATTGTAGCCGATCGGTCCCGACAGCAGCAGCAATTCGGGATGCCCGTCCGCCTGCCGCACGCCGAGCGACCACCAGTGATCCGCATAACGCGGATCGGCGAGCGGGCTGGGCAACGTAAAGAGCGATGCTGCCGCGCAACGTTCGCCGCATTCGATCTCGAACGCAGCGAACGGCATCGGATAGCGGTGTTCTTCGAAAAGGGCGAACTCGCCGGCCCGGCCTTCGTAACGCACGACATTGTCGGGCGTATTGCGCGCGCCCGACGGATTGCCGTAGTAGAGGATCCCCGGCAGAAAAGGCCGCACCGGACATGGGGGCAGCTGCCACCGGATACCGAGCGTCACCGAATCGAGCGCCGGACCTTCCGTCCACTCGTAACGACGGATGCAATGCAGCAGATCGTCCTCGACGCGGTAAGCGTCGCGCAGCAGCCACCGGCCGCCGCGGCAGGCCAGTTCGCCCGAAAGGATCGTCCACTCGCCCGTCCGTTCGCATGTCACGGCACGTACATGCCGCCACTCGGCCGGAGCCCCGTCGCGCCATGCCGTAGCGATCGACCACAGCCCCTCCGCAGGCGGCGTCACGACGAACTGGCCGCACGACCACCGAGGGACGAAACCGGCGGAATCGCGCACGACTTCGAAGCGAGGCGAAGCGCCGAGCGGCGCGAACGAAAAACAAGCCAGGAAAAGCGCGAGGCAGGATATTTTCATGACACGGAACTTCACGAGAATCAAAATACGACACACCGAACGACGAATGAATTCGCTCGAAATTCGCCGAGACGAAGTCAAAGATACGAAAAGTCGAGCGCAGAAACAAACATTTATGTTTGATTATGCCGAGACGATGTATCTAAGGCATAGCCAAAGATACGGAAAATGCGGCGGATTGCAAATTTTTCACCGGCGACATGCAGGATTTCGCAGTCGAAGTCATTTATTATATGACCGAAAGCGGGAGTACCCGATTGAAAAGAGGCGATTTACAGGTCGGACGCACGAGAATGCAGGGTTGGCCGTACAAAAAAAATCGAGGTAATCCGAGAAGGTATTCGATTTCGGACGAGCACCGTCCTGAAATCTTAGTAACGAACGAGTCCGTTACAACCTCTCGAGTTCCTCTACCAACCTAAAACTACTAACCTAAATGAACCTTAAAACTTCGGGTACAAAGATAAGGCGTTTTTCGAGATTGTGCAAGTATTTTAGTAAATATTTTTAATATTTTATTCAGATTTTTTAGTAACTATGTGGTTATGTGGTTTTTCGCTCCCGGGGAATCGTGCGGCGGCTACGGCAGGAAACCTTGTGCGGAAGAGCATCGCAGGGTTCTCTTCGAGATCGGAGGCACGGCACGGACGTTGTTCGGCAAGGACAAAAAAAGAAGGAAACCCGATACCGGGCAGAACGCCGCGGCTCGCTGTTTCCTCACCAACCTAAAACTACTAACCTAAATGAACCTTAAAACTTCGAGTACAAAGGTAAGGCGTTTTTCGGAATCGTGCAAATATTTTAGTAAAAAAATTTACAATTTTTTGAATATTTTTTAATATCAATATATAAACTCCTAATTTACAATCAATTGAAAGCTACGCCAAATTTTATTGTTTTCCGATGAAATAGTCGTAACTTTGCACGCCCTATTAAAAGTCTATGGTTTCGGTCATTATTCCCAACTATTGTCACGCGCCCTATCTCAGGCAGCGCATCGACTCGGTGCTCGCGCAGTCCTACCCCGATTTCGAGGTAGTGCTGCTCGACGACTGCTCGACGGACGGGAGCCGCGAGGTGATCGAACGTTACCGGAACCACCCGCGCATCAAGCAAATCGTCTACAACGACCGCAACGGCGGTTCGGCCTTCGCCCAATGGCGCAAGGGGTTCGCGCTCACGCAAGGAGAGTACATCTGGATCGCCGAGAGCGACGACTACGCCGATCCGGCGTTCCTCGAACGCTGCGTGGCGGAGCTCGATGCCGATCCCGCGTGCGTATTGGCCCACACGCTGAGCCGCACGGTCGACTCGGAGGGACGGCCGTTCGGGAAAGTCCGCCATGCGGGACGTCCCGTACGCCGCATGGACGGACGACGCTTCGTGCTGAGGCACCTGCTGCGCCGCAACGAACTCTACAACGCCAGCATGGCCGTCTTCCGCCGTTCGGCACTGCCTGCGGCAGGGGAATACGAAGGATTCCGCTACGCCGGCGACTGGTATTTCTGGATGCTCGTCGCATTGCAGGGCCGCGTGTCCACCGTCTTCGAACCGCTCAACGCCTTCCGCCGCCACGACGCGGCCACGACGACGCAGGGCGAACGGACGGGCGGACTCTACGAGGAGGTGTTGCAGATCCTGCCTGCCATCTTTTCGCGGATGCGGACGGCGGCACCGGTACGCTGGGCGCTCGAAGGCAAGCAGCTTTGCCGGCTGCACAGAGCCCGCCGGCGGTTCGGACGGAACGAAGCCTACGAACGGCTGTGGAGCCGCTGGTGCGAAACCTACCGATGCGACCCGTTACGCAGAGCGTGGTACCGAATTTACGGGGCGCTGCCCGACAGCATGTTTTTTTAATGTGAAGATGGAACAATTCAAGACATCCCTGGTCATCTCGACCTACAATTGGCCGGAGGCATTGGAACTTTGCCTGAAAAGCAGTTTACGGCAGACGGTCGCGCCCGCCGAGATACTGGTCGCCGACGACGGTTCGGACGAGCGCACCGCACAGCTGATCGCACGTTACCGCGTGCAGACGTCCATCCCGATCGTCCACGTATGGCAGGAGGACACCGGATTCCGCGTCGGCAGCATCCGCAACAAGGCGATCGCGCGCGCCACAGGCGCCTACATCATCCAGGTCGACGGCGATGTCATCCTCCATCCGGATTTCGTGCGCGACCATGTCTCCGTCGCACGTCCGGGACGCTTCGTCAGCGGCAGCCGCGTGCTGCTGGGTCCCAGATATTCGGCAGGACTGCTGGCGAACCGCTCGATCGACATCAACGCATGGAAAAAGGATGTCTCCAACAGGCTGAACGCCATCCGCATCCCCTGGGCATCGCCGGTCTTCGGCCGCTACAAGCCCGAAGTGACGCGCGGCTGCAACATGGCCTTCTGGCGCGACGACGCCATTTGCGTCAACGGCTACAACGAACTGATCCAGGGCTGGGGCAGCGAGGATTACGAATTCGGCAGCCGGCTGTGGCACATCGGCGTGCAGCACTTCTCGCTCAAACTTTCGGGCATCGTCTACCATATCTACCACAACGTCCGAGCCCGCGACCAGGCTGTCGCCAATCAGGTATTGGCCAACCTCACGCGCAGTCGGCGTCTGCTGCGCTGCAAACAGGGCATTTCGCAATATCTCTATCCCGATCCCGAAACGACGACACTGGTCAGAGAGGTGCAGGAATAGCCCCGCGCGCGGATCACTTCGCGGCGGGGATGATCCCCCGCCACGCCCGCCGCATGCGGCGTTTCGTCCAGCTGTGACAACCGAACGGCAGGTCGCCGCCCAGCCGCCGCAGGGCGTAGGCCGGATGGGTGTCGATCGAGAAACGCAGCGCCTCGTCGGGCGCCGGATAACGGAATTCACGAGGCACGACCGCCCAGAACACATCTTCGTTATGGAGATGGCAAGGATCGGCGAGGTAGCTCTCGGCCTCCGTGCGGTAGGTCGCACAAGCCCGCCGGAACGCCTCCACACGGCGCAGCGACAACCCGCCGTTGCCGACGCGGCCGTAAAGCACCTGCCGCGAAGCCTCTCCCCGGCGACGTTTCATCCGCTCCCTCCACTGCATATACTGTTTGACCAGCGGCAGATCGTAAAGCGGCCGCCGAAGCCACGGCGCCGCCACGTAGTCGTAGCCCCGCCGGCACCAGTCGCCCAGCTCGTCGCGGAAAATCCATGCGTCGGTATGGCAGATCAGGATATATTCGGTATCAGGAAACGACGCATAGAACTCCTCGCTGAGCATCATGCGGTTGTAACCCGCAATGCCGTTGCGCCGGCCGAGCCACTCGTCGCCGACGGCGCGTGTCTCCACCCCCAGTTCCCGGCAGCAGGCGGGCGGCGTCACCCCCCGGGGATGAAGCACCGTGAAAGGCCATGCGGCCAGCACGCGGACGTTGTTCCGCAACGAAGACTCCTCGTCGGGCGTCAGCTCCCGATAGACGGGAACGACGACGCGCACGAGCGAACGGGGGGAATCAGCCATGACGAACGAGCGATTTGAGATGATATTTCAGATACTTGAACGGCAGCGCCCATGAGGCGGCACGGCCGGGATAGGTACGGATGTAGCGCACGATCCGCCGGAAGGGGCAGGCGCCGAAGAGCCGTTTCTGGCAGAGCAGTTTCAGGAAATAGGCCTCGGCGCGGCGGTCGAGATCGGCCAGCCGGGTCCCGTCGAGCGGTTCGACGCCGAGCGGCAGCCGGCCGGCCCATTTGCGGTGGTAGGTTTCGAGCGCTTCGAGCCAGCCGTAGGAGTAGGCTCCGGCCGAGAAGTGCTCGACGAGTACCGTATTGCAGACGTAGTTGCGACGCCCCGCCGCGAAAACGGCCGTCGTGAAATCGAGGTCGTAACAGTGGAAGCCGGGGAACGTCCGCCCGTCGAACGGCGTGGCGGCCCATACGTCGCGCCGCACGACGAGGCACATGCCGTCGAGCGTGACGACGGGCGAGAAATCGGTCCCGCCGGGATTCTTCGCGTGGAGGTGACGGCCGCCGCCGTGGTGCTGTACATAGTTGGCGCGCATGTCGCCCACACCGTGCAGCCACGCCGTCGTCCGCCGCAGTTTGAGCACGCTTCCCGCAAAGCCGATCACCCCGCAGTCGGGTTCGCACAGCTTCGCGGCGAGCCGCGCACCCCACCCTTCGGTCAGGAAGCGGACGTCCTCGTGCACGAAGCAGAGATACTCGCCCCCGCTGCG
>OFMC01002662.1_pt1 | contig 11029 bp, 9 predicted proteins | sample 1541271 | NCBI WGS metagenome assembly OFMC01 (sample SAMN04209252, study PRJEB22552) | human gut metagenome | biome: gut; material: feces | host: Homo sapiens | place: USA: Oklahoma | reverse complement strand
TTCGAGGAATGCCCATTCTCCCCGGTGAAGCTGTCAACGCTGCGCTGTCAGCCGGTGATGGCAAGGGAGGGATAACCGCATGGCAGTCTATCGCGTCAACAAAAACCGTGGCTACACGGTCATGGCAAATTACCATCTCAGGGATAAAACCCTGTCCCTCAAGGCCGTGGGGCTACTCTCCAAAATGCTGTCCTTCAACGATGGCTGGCAGTTCTCAACGAAAGGTCTTTCGGCGATCTGCAAGGAAGGCCCCGATGCTGTTCTGGCAGCTCTCAGGGAGCTTGAGGACGCAGGGTATCTCGTCCGTCATCAGTCACGGGATGAAAAAGGCCGGATGAGCAGCATGGTTTTCGAGATATACGAGAAGCCGCAGACGGGTTTGCCGGACACGGAAAAACCGCATACGGAAAAGCCGGACACGGATAATCCGTTCACGGGAAAACCGTGTACGGAAAATCCCGCACAATTAAATACTAATCAAGTAATTACCAACGAAAGAAATAACTCTCTGAGAAACTATCAATCTATCAATCTTGATGGGATGGACAGGATGGATGAACGGGAGCAATACAGGGAATTGATCCGGGATAACCTTGAGATCGACATCCGCTCTCAGGATAGGCACTATGACCTTGACCGGGTAAATGAAATTGTCGAGATCATGCTGGATGCTGTTTGCTCCACAAGACCCACCATCCGTATCAACGGAGAAGATATGCCGCAGCCGGTGGTTAAGTCACGCTTCCTCAAGCTGGACAGCGGCCACATCGACTATGTGCTCCAAGCGATGAACGATTGCCCTTCCGACATTCGGAACATCCGGGCATATCTGCTTACGGCGTTGTATAACGCTTCACTGACCATAGACAACTACTATTCAGCCCGCGTGAACTACGATTTTCACGGAAAAGGCTGATGCGTAAGCATTCTCAATCAACTTAAAGGGGGTGAGATGAAAACATGATCCACATTTTACACGGTGTCCCGCCTTAGTGACAGGATTGCCCCGCAAATCTCAGAAAGGAGGTCCCCATGCAGGATGAAGTAAATACCAAAGTCGTTGCGATTGCCATTAAGGGCGGCAGGATCACTGCGGAAGTGCTGAAAAAGGCGCTCGCCAAATTCATTGAGGAAATTGAAAAGGCCGAAAAGCAAGCCTCTCAGCCCAAGACCTACCGGGGCAAGCAGTCCATCAAGCACCTTGTCGAGCAGAACGCCGCAATCAGCAACATCGAAGTGACCGACGGAAACATCAAGTCTTTCGAGCGCACAGCGAACAAGTATGGGATCGACTACGCGCTCAAGAAGGACACCTCTGAGCAGCCGCCGCGTTATCTCGTCTTCTTCAAAGGACGGGATGTGGATGTGATGACTCAGGCTTTCAAGGAGTTTTCCGCCAAGACGGTCAAGCAGAAAGAAAAGCAATCCCTCAAGCAGAAGCTCTCCCGCAGCAGGGAGCAGTCCAAAGCCCAGCACAAGGAGAAGGTCAAGGTCAAGACGAAGGATCGGGGCGTTGAGCTATGAAAAAGAAACTCGACATCAAAAAGCTCGTCCTTCTCAATCTCCCGTATGTGTTCGCCTTCTACTTTGTGGATAAGCTGGCGGCAGTCTTCCGGCTGGCTCCCGGCACAGAGTTCATCGACAAGCTCACCGGCGGCTTTGCCAATTTCGGCGCAGCGTTCGCCAATCCGCTCCCCAGCTTTCATCCAGTAGACCTTCTCATTGGTGTGGCCGGAGGCGCGTTGCTCAAGCTGGCCGTCTACATCAAAGGCAAAAACCGCAAGAAATTCCGCCAAGGGGAGGAATACGGGTCAGCGCGTTGGGGACGACCGGAAGACATCCGACCTTACATGGATGATGACTTCTCCAACAATGTCATCCTCACCCAGACCGAGGGGCTGACCATGAACAGCCGACCGAAGCAGCCGAAGTACGCGAGGAATAAGAACATCCTTGTCATCGGTGGTTCCGGCTCGGGCAAGACCCGCTTCTTCGTGAAGCCCAACCTGATGCAGATGCACAGCTCCTATGTGGTCACTGATCCCAAGGGTACAGTGCTGGTCGAATGCGGAAAGATGCTTGAGAAAAACGGCTATATCATCAAGTCGCTGAATACGATAAATTTTCGTAAATCCATGCACTACAACCCGTTCGCTTACATCAGGTCAGAGAAGGACATCCTCAAACTGGTCAATACGATCATCGTCAACACGAAGGGAGATGGCGATAAGTCCGGGGAGGATTTCTGGGTCAAGGCAGAAAAGCTCTACTATACCGCACTCATCGGCTATATCTGGTACGAAGCGCCGGAACACGAGAAAAACTTCACTACCTTGCTCGAATTGATCAACGCTTCGGAGGCCAGAGAGGATGACGAGACTTTCAAAAATCCCGTTGACCTCATGTTCGATGAGCTGGAAGAGCGTGACCCTGACCACTTCGCGGTCAAGCAATACCGTAAATATAAGTTAGCCGCTGGCAAAACAGCCAAGTCGATCCTGATTAGCTGCGGCGCACGGCTTGCCCCGTTTGACATCGCGGAGCTGCGGGAGCTGATGAGTTACGACGAGATGGAGCTGGATTGTATCGGCGACCGCAAGACGGCGCTGTTCGTCATTATCTCTGATACCGACGATACCTTCAACTTTGTCGTGGCGATTATGTACTCCCAGCTTTTTAACTTGCTCTGCGACAAGGCGGATGATGTCTACAATGGGCGGCTTCCCGTCCATGTCCGCTGCTTGCTCGACGAGTTTGCGAACATCGGTCAAATCCCGAAATTCGACAAACTGATTGCTACGATCCGAAGCCGGGAAATCTCAGCATCCATCATCTTGCAGTCCCAGAGCCAGCTCAAGACCATCTACAAGGACGCGGCGGACACGATTGTCGGCAACTGCGACTGTACGCTCTTCCTTGGCGGTAAGGAAAAGTCCACTTTGAAGGAACTCAGTGAAATCCTCGGAAAGGAGACAATCGACCTATATAACACATCAGAAACCCGTTCGACCAACAACTCATACGGCCTGAACTACCAGAAGACCGGCAAGCAGCTTATGTCGGAGGACGAAATCGCTGTCATGGACGGCGGCAAATGTATTTTGCAGCTTAGAGGCGTGAGACCTTTTCTCAGTGACAAGTACGACATTACGAAGCATCCAAAATACAAAATGCTGTCCGACTACGATAAGCGCAACGCCTTTGACATCGAGAAATACCGTTCTCACAAGCTGGTAGTCAAGCCCACCCAAACCTTCGACCTCTATGACATGGGAGAGGTTGAAGTCGATTGAAGCCCCGTCATGCACTGCGCATGGGCAATGCCCAAAGCAGAACAATGACGGGGCTTCTATTTTTTTGCCCATTTTCAATAATTCACACTCAAAAATCAAGGAGGTCACTCTATGGAATTTATCAATCAGGCGGTTACGGTCCTTCAGACGCTCGTTGTTGCCCTCGGTGCCGGTCTGGCTGTGTGGGGTGTGGTCAACCTCATGGAGGGGTACGGCAATGACAATCCCGGCGCCAAGAGCCAGGGCATCAAGCAGTTGATGGCCGGTGGCGGCGTGGTACTCATCGGCACGACCCTCATCCCCCTGCTGTCCGGTTTGTTCTGATCACCAGTTCGCGTGTCCACATGGGAGGGCGCGAAATGCCGCGCTCTCCCTTAATTTTTAATCAATTTCCAACATAAGGAGGTCATTTATGGAATTTATCAATCAGGCAGTTACCGTTTTGCAGACCCTCGTTGTCGCCCTTGGCGCTGGCCTTGCCGTGTGGGGCGTGGTCAACCTCATGGAGGGGTACGGCAATGACAATCCCGGTGCCAAGAGCCAAGGAATCAAGCAGTTGATGGCCGGTGGTGGTGTGGTACTCATCGGCACGACCCTTATCCCGCTCCTGTCTGGCCTGTTCTGATCCGGCAACCCCAGCATAACCGAAAGGTGGTGAAATATTGGGATTTATCCTTGAAAAAATCGAAGAAGCCATAAAAGAGCTTCTGATCGGCTGGATTGAAAGCAACATGACCAATATGTTCACCGATGTCAACGACAAGGTAGGGACGATAGCTGCTGAGGTAGGCAAAACGCCCTCTTCATGGGATAGCAGCATATACCAGATGATCCGGGGACTATCCGAAAATGTGATAGTCCCCATCGCTGGTATCATCATCACCTTTGTCCTGTGTTACGAGCTGATCTCCATGATCACCGAGAAAAACAACTTGCATGACATGGACACATGGATGTTCTTCAAGTGGTTCTTCAAGGCGGCTGTGGCGATCTACCTCGTTACCAATACCTTTGACATTGTGATGGCGGTCTTCGACATCGGTCAGAATGTCGTAGCCGGTGCAGCCGGTGTCATAAGCGGCGACACGAACATCGACATCGAATCCACTCTTGAACAAATGCGCGCCAGCATGGAAACGATGGGCATTGGCGAACTGCTCGGCTTGTCCATAGAGACGCTGCTGATCAGTCTGTGCCTCAAGATTATGTCTATTCTCATCACGGTCATCCTCTATGGCCGTATGATTGAAATTTACTGTACCGTGAGCATCGCGCCCATCCCCATAGCGACGATGAGTAACCGCGAATGGGGCAGCATTGGTACGAACTACCTCAAAGGGCTGTTCGCACTTGCGTTCCAAGGCTTCCTCATCATGGTGTGCGTGGCGATCTATGCCGTGCTCATCAACAACATGATCATCGCGGCCAATATCCACTCGGCGCTATTCTCGGTGGCAGCATATACGGTCATCCTGTGCTTCTCCCTGTTCAAGACAGGTTCGCTCGCGAAGTCACTATTCAATGCCCACTGAGAAAGGAGGGTCAGCTTGAAGAAATACTCCGTGATTTACGCCGACCCTCCGTGGCGGTACCGGGTCTACTCAAAGAAAGGGCTTGGTCGCTCGGCGGAAAGCCATTACCCGACCATGAGCCTTGAAGACATCAAGGCTTTGCCCATTGGAGAGCTTGCAGCAAAAGACTGTGTGCTCTTCATGTGGATTACCTTTCCCTGTATGCAGGAGGCGTTACAAGTCCTTGAGGCATGGGGATTTGAATACAAAACGACGGCTTTTGTCTGGATCAAGCAGAACCGGGTGTCCGACAGCCTCTTTTGGGGCATGGGGTACTGGACACGGGCAAACGCTGAACTCTGTATCCTTGCAACGAAAGGCCATCCCAAACGGGCAAGCCCCGGTGTGCATCAGGTCATCATGAGCCACATTGAAGAGCACTCCAAGAAACCGGAGGAAGCCCGAAACCGCATCGTCCAGCTCATGGGCGATGTCCCGCGCATCGAACTTTTCGCCCGCCAGTCCCCCGAAGGCTGGGATGTATGGGGCAATGAGGTCGAATGCAGCATCACTCTTGGAAAGGAGGTTCCCAATGGCGTTTGTACCGGTTCCGAAGGATCTGAATCGTGTCAAGACGAAGGTCATGTTCAACCTGACAAAGCGGCAGCTCATCTGCTTTGCGCTGGCTGCGGCAGCGGGTGTCCCGATCTTCTTCCTGACTAAGCCCAGCCTCGGCATCTCCACCTCGGCAATGCTGATGGTGGTCATCATGCTCCCGTTTATCTTCTTCGCTCTCTATGAGAAGGACGGGCAACCGGCTGAAAAAATCCTCGGTCATGTGATCAAGTCCATGTTTCTGAGGGATAAAGTGCGGCCATACCGCACGAACAACCTATACGCTGCGATCCAGCAGGAAATCAAAGAGAAGGAGGAATTGCAGATTGCACAGCAGCACGAAAAAGGCCGCAGAGCCTAAGCGGCTTACCAAAAACGGCAAGGTGTACGGCGATCTTCTCTCCGCTGAGGAAAAGAAGAAGCTGGTCCTGCAGAAGAAAAAGGCCAAGAAGACAAAGAAAGTCCGCAAATCGGCGCAGCAGACTATCCCCTATGTGGAGATGTGCCGCGACGGCATCTGCAAGGTCAGCAGCCGCCTTTACACAAAGACCATCCGTTTCAACGACATCAACTACCAGCTCGCCCAGAACGAGGACAAGACGGCCATCTTCGAGAACTGGTGCGACTTTTTGAACTATTTTGACAGCTCGATTTTTGTCCAGTTCTCTTTCATCAACCAGAGGACGAGCATCAGCGAGTTCAAGAAGCAGATCAACATCCCGGAGCAGGATGACGAGTTCAACGACATCCGCAGCGAGTATTCCGAGATGCTGCAAAACCAGCTCACGAAGGGCAACAACGGCCTCATCAAGCGCAAGTACATCACCTTCGGGATTGAGGCCGACTCCCTGCGCATGGCGAAGGCCAAGCTGGATCGGATTGAGACGGACATCCTCAACAATTTCAAAACCCTCGGTGTGAAGACCGAGCCGCTGTCCGGCTACGAACGGCTGAAAGTGCTCCATGATGTGTTCAACATGGACTCGAACGAGCCGTTCCGCTTCTCCTTTGACATGGTAGCCCGGACGGGACTCAGCAGCAAAGATTTCATCGCGCCCACTTCCTTCGACTTCCGTGAAGGCAAGTGCTTCAAGATGGGCAAGGCCATCGGCGCAGTGAGCTTCCTTCAAATCCTCGCGCCGGAACTCAATGACCGGATGCTGGCTGACTTCCTCGACATGGACAGCAACATCACGGTCAATCTTCATATCCGCACGATTGATCAGGCGAAAGCCATCAAGAGCATCAAGATGAAGATTACCGACCTCGACAAGATGAAAATTGAAGAGCAGAAAAAGGCCGTGAGAAGCGGATATGACATGGAAATTATCCCGTCCGACCTTGCCACCTATGGCGGTGAGGCCAAGCGCCTGTTGCAGGACCTTCAGACGCGCAACGAGAGAATGTTCCTTGTGACCATCCTCATCATGAATACCGCTGCCTCCCGCCAGAAGCTCGAAAACGCCATCTTTCAGACGGCTTCCATTGCCCAGAAATACAACTGTGCGCTCAAGCGGCTGGACTTCCAGCAGGAAGAAGGGCTGATGTCCTCACTTCCGATTGGCCTGAATCAGATCGAGATTGAGCGCGGGCTGACCACCTCTTCGACGGCGGTGTTCGTCCCGTTCACGACGCAGGAGCTTTTTCAGAGCGGCGAGGCGCTGTATTACGGGCTGAACGCGCTCTCCAACAACATGATCATGGTTGACCGCAAACAGCTCAAAAACCCGAACGGTCTGATCCTCGGCACCCCCGGCTCCGGCAAGAGCTTTTCGGCGAAGCGGGAAATGACCAACGCCTTCCTCATCACAGAAGATGACATCATCGTCTGCGATCCCGAGGCGGAGTATTATCCCCTTGTGCAGAAGCTCGGCGGTCAGGTCATCCGCATCTCGCCGGTAAGCAGCGACTACATCAATCCGCTGGACATCAATGTGAACTACTCGGAAGAGGAAAACCCGCTGACCTTGAAGTCCGACTTCATCCTCTCCATGTGTGAGCTGATTGTGGGCGGCAAGGACGGGCTGCAACCGGTGGAAAAGACCATCATCGACCGCAGCGTTCGCAAGGTGTATCAGGACTATCTTGCCGATCCGGTTCCTGAGAAGATGCCTATTCTCGAAGACCTCTACAACATCCTGCGCAGTCAGAGTGAGCCGGAGGCACAGCGGATTGCCACTGCCCTTGAAATCTATGTGCATGGCTCGCTGAATGTCTTCAATCACCGGACGAATGTGGATGTGAATAACCGCTTCGTCTGCTATGACATTAAGCAGCTCGGAAAGCAGCTCAAGAAACTTGGGATGCTCATTGTACAGGATCAGGTCTGGAACCGTGTGACCATCAACCGCGCCCAGCACAAGGCGACGCGCTACTACATGGACGAGTTCCACCTTCTGCTCAAGGAAGAGCAGACAGCCGCCTATTCCGTCGAAATCTGGAAGCGGTTCAGAAAATGGGGCGGGATTCCGACCGGCATCACGCAGAATGTCAAGGTGCGCCCAGATAGGGCGCTGTGCAAAGCAGTCTAAGGTACTGCCGCACACGGCAGTGTGCGAAACAATCTGCCTTACCGACTAAGGAGAAATCCTTTACGGGAACAGCGCATGGCAGAAAAAGGAATAGTCACCAAAGGACTTAGGTGCGACTGTTTTCTAATGTTAAGAAGATATGAGGATAAGATTGGGTTTATCGAATGTAAGGTTCCAGTTCCTGTTTTTTGCAGGTGTGGGAAAAGTCCTGAAACCCATGTCATAACGCTGTCACGTCATCTTTCACGGCGGGACAACTGCCAACACGTTATGAAACAGGCGTGAGAACACGTCACAACGAACCGAAAGCATATCCGACAATCTTCACTAACCTATGCACAGTGCTAACTGGGGATTGCCTAAGTCTGGCTCATTTGCCGGATATGGTAACGGAGGCTCCATAGTAGTCCGAGAGGGATAACGACCCTTACATGGCGAAGGGAGCCAGTTAGTAACATCTAAAATGTAAGAATGAAAGGGAGGAGAAACCTCAATGAAACCAACATCTGAAATTTTAGAGCGTATTGAAAAGTGTTCCAGCGAACACAAAGACGGCGTATTCACAAGACTTTACAGATACTTACTTCGTGAAGATATTTACTACGCCGCCTATCAGAAACTTTATGCAAACAAAGGTGCAACAACACAGGGTATCGACAACGATACCGCAGACGGTTTCAGTGACTTCTATGTAAAAGAGTTAATCCAGTCACTAAAGGACGGAACCTACAAAGCCAATCCTGTAAGGCGTGAGTATATTCCAAAGAAAAACGGAAAGCTCCGTCCGCTGGGTATCCCGTCTTTCCGTGACAAGCTCCTGCAAGAAGTTGTCAGAATGATTTTAGAAGCTATCTATGAACCTGTCTTTGACAGCCACTCCCACGGTTTCAGACCGGGTAAAAGCTGTCATACCGCACTCCGTCAGATTTCTTCTGACTTCACAGGCGTGGTCTGGTTTATCGAGGGCGATATACAAGGTTGTTTTGATAACATCAATCACGAAAAATTGATTGAGATTTTGAGCAGGAAAATCAAGGACAGTCGTTTTCTGAACATCATTCGCCAGTTTTTGAAAGCTGGGTATATCGAGAATTGGAAATACAACGCCACTTACAGCGGTTCCCCGCAGGGTGGTATCTGTTCTCCAATACTTGCAAATATCTATCTGAATGAGCTGGACAAGAAGTTTCGGGAAATCGCAGAACGCTTTGATAAGCCGAGGTCTGCATATCAGACACCGGAATATCATGCGGCAAGCAAAGAATTAAAAAGACTGTCTTATTGGATTGACCATACCGCTGATGAAGCGGCAAGACAAGAACTGATTGACCAGCATAGGGCACAGAAGGAAGCTATGAGAAATCTGCCCTGCAAACCTGCCGACAACAAGAAGTTCACTTTTGTCCGTTATGCGGACGATTGGCTGGCAGGTGTGTGCGGCACAAAAGCGGAATGTGAGGACTTGAAAGCCGAAATCGCTGAATTTCTAAGCACAGAGCTGAAATTAACTCTAAGCGAGGAAAAGACGCTGATAACGCACAGCTCCGAAAAAGTCCGTTTCATTGGATATGATATTTGCGTCCGCAGAAATCAGGAAGTCAAAGGTCACAGAATGAAAAACGGAACGTGGAGAAAATCCCGTACCCTGCACATGAAAGTTGCCCTGTCTGTTCCCCATACGGAAAAGATTGAGAAATTCATGTTTGCAAAGAAAGTCATTCGCCAAAAGGAAAACGGGGAGTTTCAGCCGATACACCGAGCCGGACTTCTCAACCTTGCGGATTATGAGATTGTGGAACAGTACAATGCCGAAGCAAGAGGATTATGCAACTATTACAATCTGGCTTGTGATTATCACACGCTGGACTACTTCTGCTATCTTATGGAGTACAGTTGCTTAAAGACGATTGCTAATAAGCACAAAACCAGTATCCGCAAAATCATTCGCCAGTATAAAGACGGGAAAACATGGTCTGTCCCTTATGAAACTAAAGCAGGAACAAAACGTGTTCGCCCTGTTAAAATCGCAGATTGTAAGCGTGGCGAAGCGAGTGACATCATTTATCAGAGAAAGAAATTCAGCTGGAAAACCACTATTAGACAACGGCTCAATGCCAGAGTTTGTGAACTATGTGGGTGTAAAGAAGCCGATTTGTATGAGGTTCACGTTATACGGAACTTAAACGAATTGGGTAATTCTGATTGGGAAACCGTGATGAAAAAGAAGCGGCGGAAAACGCTTGTTGTTTGTAGCAAGTGCCATGAAAGAATACACAGACACTAATCAATACGTTAATTACTAATGGGGAGCCGGATACTTCGAGAGGAGTAAGTCCGGTTCCGAGGGAGGGTGTAGGAAACCTACCGCCAACGGCGGCAAGGCGCCTTTACCCTACCCTACGACCTGCTTTCCAGTCGTGAGGTGGAGAACATCTTTGAAAACTCCGACTTCGTGTATATGCTCAACCAGGCTTCCGGCGACCGGCAGATTCTGGCGAAGCAGCTCAACATCTCGCCCCATCAGCTCTCGTATGTGACCCAATCCGCCGAGGGCGAGGGGCTTTTGTTCTACGGCAGCGTGATCCTGCCCTTCGTAGACCGCTTCCCCAAGGATACGGAACTGTACAAAATCATCACGACCAAGTTATCTGAGCAGGTGCAGTCAGAATAGGTACGAGAAAGGATGTGTGAATATGAATAACAACCTGATGATCTTTGAAAACCCGGAGTTCGGAGATGTACGAAGCATCCTGATCGACGGCGACCCGTGGTTTGTCGGTAAAGACGTGGCTTCCAGCCTTGGTTACAGCAACCACCGAAAAGCCTTGCTCGACCATGTTGATGTTGAGGATAAATTGGATGGGGTAACGATTCGTGACCCCATCGGCAGAGGCCAGAAACCTATCTTTATTAGCGAATCCGGCCTTTACAGTCTCATCCTCTCCAGCAAGCTGGAGCGCGCAAAGAAGTTCAAGCGCTGGGTGACGGCCGAGGTGCTGCCCTCCATCCGCAAGCACGGCGCGTATATGACGGATGCGCTTCTTAGCCGGATGGATGAGCACCCCGAGCTGATCTCGGA
>OFMC01002657.1_pt1 | contig 11054 bp, 10 predicted proteins | sample 1541271 | NCBI WGS metagenome assembly OFMC01 (sample SAMN04209252, study PRJEB22552) | human gut metagenome | biome: gut; material: feces | host: Homo sapiens | place: USA: Oklahoma | reverse complement strand
AGATCCTCACGGACGAGGCGGGCGTCGTCACCGGTGTGACGTGCACGCGCAAGGGCGGCGCCAAGCTCACGCTCTACGCGAAAAAGGGCGTCATCCTCGCGACCGGCGGCTATGCCCGCAACAAGGAAATGATCGCGCGCTACCCCGCCGCGCACTACTTCAGCAACGTGCCGCACGGCAACGTCGGCGACGGTCTGACGGCCGCCGAGAAGATCGGTGCGCTCAACTACGAGCACCCGGCCGTGCAGGTCGTGTACACGAGCCTGACCTGCGGCATCGGCATCAACGACGAGTCCGGCCTCATCGTCAACGACCGCGGCGAGCGCGTCGTCAACGAATGGAGCTATCAGTACACGGTCAGCGACGCCATCGCCCGCTCCGGCAGCAACTGCGGCTGGTACATCACCAGCGGCAAGGAACCCTACGACGGCGTGCAGTACGGCTACAAGGCCGCAGTTGCCGGCAAATCCAAGGATCCCTGCGCCTCCTCCATCGAGGGGCTGGCCAAAAAGATGGGCTGCGACCCGGCAACGCTGCAGGCGACCTATGACCGCTACTGCGAGCTGGTCGAAAAGGGTGTCGACGAAGACTTCGGCAAGCCGGCCGAGTTCCTGCACCCGATCAAGGGGCCCAAGTTCGTGGCCCTGCGCATGCACCCGTGCGTGACCGTCACGTTCGGCGGTCTCGAGACGGACGTCTCCGCGCGCGTCATGAAGCCCGACGGCTCCGTGATCCCGCACCTGTACGCCGCGGGCGAGGTTGCCGGCACCGGCATGTACGGCACGCAGTACCCGACCTGCGGCACATCGATCGGCAGCGCCCTGTTCTACGGACGCATCGCTGGGCGCGCCGTCACCGATCAGGCGCTGCTGTGACGCGCCCGACGGCATCCAAGCCTGATTTTGAGCGCCTCAGAGTTGACTCTGAGGCGCTTTTTTGTACCGGAAAGGAAATGCTCTTCTTAATTAAGCAGCCGCATCGAAAACCCCCGTGCCTCAGAGCGTGACGCCGAGGCACGAGGGTGCATATTTTTCCTGCGGCGCTCACCTGGCGCTGCCGCATTCTTTTTTCATGGCCTTGTAGCCGATGAGCACCGTCCACACATAGGCGCAGGTCTTGGGGATCATGAGCATACCGATCATCGGCACGACATCCGCCCACAGCACCACCGGGATGTAGAAGCCGAAGCTCAGCATGATGGTCAGCCACATCCAGCGAAACGCCCGGTCATCCCGCGCCTTTGCGCTGCGGAAAAACAACACGATCACGAGCAGACCGATCAACGCAAACGGGATGTTGCGGTAAATGCCCCACGCGAGCGGTGCGCCGCCGGTCAGCCACCGGTTCTGCGGCATCATGCACAGCACAACGCGCGCGGCAGCCAGAACATACACGGCGGCGGTCAGGCCGCGCTTGCCCACGATCTGATAGCGCCTGCGCCAGACATAGTAGAGCAGCACATAAAACACCGTCATCGTGACGGAGGTGATCCACTTGCCGAGACCGAGCGCGAAGGTGTAGCTCTCAAGGCCGGTGGTGCACAGCGCCAGCGCGCGCGGGATCAGGTGGAACGAATCGCCCGCACCGAGCACGACGGCCATCCAGCCGAAGAGCGTGTACTGGACGTTACCCCTGCTGCGGCGGATCATGAGGATGCCGATCGTGATGACTGTGCTCAGATAGGCGGCATCAAATAGCGTTTCAACAATTGCCTGCATAGTTTAGTCTCCTTTTTCGTCCTGGAATGCTGTTTTCTCTTCGCCGGCGGCGATGGCCGCCCTGACGAACTGATAACCGAAGCGAATGCCGGCCGTCAGCAGCGAAGCGCCGAGGCCGGTATAGAACACCGCGATGAAGCGATCCGGCGCGGTACCGCTCGAACGCAGCCAGATACCGCCGCTCATCATCACGGCCATGATGATGAAGGACTTCACGTCGAAGAACTTGAGGAAGAAATGACGCTCCTCCTCATAGCCCGTGATCCGGGCCGTGTGCTTTTTGACCAATCTGCCGAATATGAAATACTGGAACACGGCAAAGGCCAGCGCTGACAGCACGAAATTCAGTGCGCTCAGATAAGCGGGATAAGCCAGCACCCCGAGGCGCAGGATGTTAACGCCCGCCGCCCCCCACACGAGACAGGCGATGAGCAGCAGTGTGTTGCGTTTGACTTTCATGACATTCGACCTTTCTATGTGAACAGTGTTCATTTTGCAGTTTGAAATTGCCCGCCGCAAGGCGGGCTTTGGATTTAATACAGCGTTCTGCGCACGATCTCCAGCACGGCAGTGGGATCGCAGTCCTGCCGCAGCATGGCCGAGAGCATCTGCGAAAAGAGCACATCCGCAAACCGCTCCACGGTGAAGGTGTCCGTAAAGGCGTCCGGCCGGATCTTCGCGTCGCGCCTGAGCACCGCGCACAGCCCCGCCAGAATATGCCCCCACGTCTGCTGCATGCGCCGCTTGCCGTCGGGCCGCTCGTCGCGCAGGAAGCCGATGGAGTGCAGGGTGAAAAAGCCGGGGTACTGCTCACAGCCGTAGGCGATGCGTGTGTACATCCACGTGACGCACGTCTGCACATCCTGAAACACGTCCGCGTCATCCGGGCGGTGGAAGATCTCCTGCCAGACGCTGCCGACCGTTTCGCTCAGCAGCGCAGCCTTGGAATCAAAGTAATTATAGATCGAGCCCACCGATACGCCGCAGGCCGCGGCGACCGAGCGGATGCTGACCGAGGACCACCCCTGCTGCCGGATCAGCTCCCGGCTGGTTTTCAGGATCTCCTCTTTGGATGTGACCGCTGCGTTATACGCAGATCCCGTCGGAAGTCAAGTACCAAAACCGACAAAAAGCCATACGCCTCCCGGCCCATTCCACTGCCCCTTGCATGCACGACAGCGAAGGCACACAACGCGCCTTCGCTGTCGATATCCGTTTTCAGTGCTCCCGCGCTGCTGCGCGGACATGCGCCCGACCCCGGCAGCAGCCGCTGCCGGCCAAAGGGGCATGCCGTCCACCGCCTCTACAGATCGCGGAATACGTCGATCATCCCCGCAAACCACGACAGCTCGCCTGCAAAGCGGCGGCGCAGCTGCGCCGGGTCTTCATTCCCCTTGCCGACATCGAAAAAGCCGCGTCCGCTATGAACGGCAAGGTACAGTCTGCCATCACGATTGAGATTCACGGCAAATTTCCCGAAGGCGGAATCCGCCAGCGTCAGGATCCGCGCCGCACGGTCGGGCATCAGGATGCGCAGAGCGGCGGCTTCATCGCCGCAGCTCACGCAAAAGCGCCTGTCAAAGTCCTCATTGCCCGTTCTGACGGTTTTGACGCTCAGAAACCTGTCCAGCCCCTCTCTCGGCCAGATGGTCAGCCATGTGGGAAACGCGCAGCTGAGTTCACACAGCAGCCACTGGCCGGTATAGACCTCATGCTCGGTTTTCTCCCACTGTCCGCTTTCCTCGCGCTGAAACGCGTCCACCTCCGTCAGCTTGACGGTGCACAGCTCCGTAGTCAGTCCCTGATATGTCCCGCGCATGTACCCGCTGCCGCTGCAATAGCTGTGGCCGGGCAGCGGGATGTTCGTGTCCTCGGCGTTGAGAAGATGCGCAGCGGGATCGATCTGCACATTTTCGAACACGGCGCTCACAACATCCGGCGCGATTGCCCGGAAGGCCTGCTGCCCCGCCTGTTCTCTGGTTTTTCTCTGTATCGTCTGCCCCAGCGCGAGGATCACGCCGCCCAAAATGACCGGCACAATGTTGCCGCCCAGGACCATGCCCGCCACAGCGATGACCACCCCCACCAGAGAGAGGAGTCTGCCGGCCAGTTTGCCGCTCTTGTGCCTGCGCAGCTGCTGCGAGAGCGCCTCGTCTGTCATGCTTCTGTTCTTTTCTTCCATACCCTTCTCCTTATTCCGCCGCACCGGTCAAAGCCGGGCTCGCCTTGAGCTGATCCAGCACACAGCACATCTCCTGCAGCGAACGGACGTAGCTCCGACGCACCGCGTCAAGCTCGCGCAGGTCCACGCTGCCCGCAACTGCAGCAAAGGCGTAGTCCGTCTCCAGCGCCAGCGAAAAGGTGTTTTCCCGCCAGCAAAGTCTCAGCAGCTGCCCTTCGACGCTGCGGTCGAACGCCGTCAAAAAGTCGATCGTCTGCGGTGTCAGCAGACGGACGGCGTCTTGCGGATGCTCCGCTGTGACGCAGAAGCTGCGGTCGAACGCCGCGTGCCCCGTCAGGATGCCGCGGGGACTGTCGGCCGTGCGCGCGGCCGCAAGCACAGGCGATGCGGCGGAGGCACGCGCCGCACAGCGCAGGACAAGCCCGCGGAAAACCATGCTGCTGCAGGTCTCGAAGCCCTCATGGGGCGTCCCTCTCTGATACACATGATCCAGCCGCACATTTGCGGCGGAAAAATGCACACCGCCATGCTCCCCTTCGTGGAAGTTTTCCACGCTGCATGTCTCCCATTCGCCGTCCAGCAAATGCAGTGCCCTCATGAACGGCTCGTCAATGCGCATTTCCGGCGTGTGGATATCCGGGCCGAAGGTTTTCTCCCATTCCGAGCGGAAAAAGTCTCCCAGCTGCTCGTGCATCAGCGCTTTCAGCTTTTTTTGTGCCCCGCCGCCGAAAACGACCGCACAGCAGACCCCGCCGAAAAACAGCACCGTCACAAGGATCGCCCTGAGCAATGCAGCCTGCACCGTAAAAAAGCAAACGGTACCGCTCACTGCGCCGGCCAGCCCCACCAGAAGCCAGGCGGCAGACCGCCTCTGGAGGCCGCCGAGCCGCTTTGACAGCTCCGCATCCGCCATGCGTCCGGCATCCGGCGCGGCAAAAGCGCTGCGTTTTTTGTCCATCGCCGCACCGCCCTCAGTCGCAGAGGTCGAAAAACAGACAGCTGTAGGGGTCTAAGGTATCGATGTCCATAATGGCCGCCTCCGGACAAATACTGTCGAGCTGCATGCGTTTGGCACTCTCCTTGTAGGTCAGCGGCTGTGCCTCGGCGGCAAAGATCAGCCCGTTATAATCCTCCGGGATATAGACCACATAGCTTTTGGTCAGAACCTGCGCCCAGTCGCTGACGTTATACTCCCATTCGGTCGAATAGGCGAATTCAATGAGATAGCTGCTGCCCTGCCAGCTGATGGTGTAGAGATAGTAGTTTTCCCCACGCTGGCTGTTTCCGTAGGCCGTTGAGGCGGTGAGCCACGTGCCGGTATAATAATCATAGAGCTCGCTGCTCGTGACGGTGATGTACTGCTGGTCGAAATACGGAATGGCACCCTCCGGGATGTAGCAGATGGCGTCAAAGTGCAGCTCGCGGATGCCGTCGTGCGTGTAGTCACCGTTTTTGACGATCTCCCAATAGCAGTCGTCGGTGTTGTAGCCGTCACCGAGTCCGGAATAGCTGCAGACCCCGTCCTCGAGCAGGAACGTGCCCATCTCCACGGCGGCATTGATCTGAAGGCCGTTTCTTGTGAAATACGGCTGGCCGCTCAGCGCGCCGCCGACCGCGACCGTGGACAGATCCTCCCGGAAGACGTAGCGCTCGACCGGGTCCCAGATCCAGATCATCTCGGTCGTGTCGCCGCTCTTGTGCAGGAAACGCACCAGCACGTCGCTCTCGCCGTCGCCGTCGATATCGTCAAAGGAGATAGCGTGAAACGCCTCCTCCGCATCGGGGATGCTCACGGGAAAAGACACGCTGTCGAACAGCACCTGCTCCGGCATGTCCCGGTAGAACGCCGCGCTGCTCTCACTCACCGTGACCAGCACATCCACGCTGTCACCGTCATGGGTGATGGTGCCGCTGTCGACCACCGCGCCGCTGGCGCGCCAGTCGTCTCCTGCAGTGTCGTCGGATTTGCCGCAGGCGGCGGCGCTCAGGCACAGCGCCAGCACCAGCGCAGAGGCAATCAGATGTCTCCATCGTTGTTTCATGATCCTGTCCTTCCTTTCTGTCTCTTTGTCCGATGGCAAATGCCCTTGCCGTCACGCCATTTTCTGATAACAATCGTACTCGCCGCCCCAATACATCGTACTGCTGTCGATGAGGGTGAAGTCATAGGTGACATCTGCAAATCTTGTGGAAACGGCGTAATACAGCGTCTCCTCGCCGCTGCGCTCCACCTGAATCGTGCCGCAGTCGACCATGGTGGGATCGCCGTCGCCGCCGGGACGCTCCATCAGCTCCCATCCGCCGGCCTGATCGATCACGAGGATGCTGGGCGCGTCGGCCTCGGCATCCAGATACCATGTGCCCGCCAGCGTCTCAAAGCCGGTGTCGCCGATCGTCTCCCCCGGTAGATCGCCGCTCACCTTCGCGAACGTACCGAGGCTCACCACGTCCAGCGCGCCGGCCTCGTCGAGCCGGCTGCGGTAGGCAGCGCCGTCGTGCTCGTTGTAAAAATAATCACAGCCGTAGTCCGGAACGAACTGGATAAAGCCGCTGGCGGTCACCTCGTCGCCGGCATCGTAGAGTGCAAAGCGCACCTCGTCGCCATCGCCGCCGGCCTCAACGAGCATCGTGCTGCCGTCGTCGCCCGCCCACGTGCCGCCGTAGTCAGACAGGCTCGCCATCCGCTCGCTATCCTTGACCATGCCCTCAAAGGAATCGGGCGCGGCATCCGTGTCGGTGTCGGTATCGCCGCCGCTTCCGCAGGCGGCCAGGCTCAGGCACAGCGCCAGCAGCAATGCGGGAAGCAGGTATTTTATAAAGCGTCTCATTGTGTGTTTCTCCTTTTTCAAATCAACCGTGTCAATGCTCCTGTTCCGCCATGGACAATATCTCATCGTGGCTCAGCTCCACATCACCGAAGCGGACAAAAATGCCGTTGGTCACGGCGCTGCCCCACACCTGCGGATCAGAAAGTGCGCAGAAGCGCGTTTTGTCCAGATACGGCTTCATGTCCAGCAGGAGCCGGCTTCCGGACACGAAATCGACCTGCAGAACATAGTCAGGCAGCGGCATGACCGCTGTGAGATATCTTCGGTTCAAATGCGTACCCTCCTTTCCGCAAAAATAAAAGATCCACCGTACAAGCATTGTACGGTGGATGCGGCGGGAGAACCATTAACCAAAGGTTAGGTCTTTTCATGCAGCAGCGCGGCAAGCTGTGCACGCTTGGTGCGGGTGTCTCCCTCAATATGGAGTTTGGAATAGATCTGATTCACATACTGCTTGACGCTCCCCTCGGAGAGGTAGCATTTTTGTGCGATTTCGCGGTTGCTCAGGCGCTGCACCATCAGCTCCACGATCTCAAATTCCCGCGCCGTCAGTGCGCGGAAGGCCGCCGGACGGAGACGCTCTGCGCCTCGCGCCTGCGCCGCTTCGCCGAGTGCGGTGATCCTCGCGGTAAAAGCGGATCGCGTTTCCCGTGCCAGCAAGGGCTTCAGGAGGCTGTAGTTTTCCGCGAACGGCATCACAAGGCCGTCCGGCCCGGCGTCCGAAAGCGCCTTTTGCAGCCATGTGTGCGCCGTCTCGGGCTTGCCCAGCCTGGCATACGCCGCTGCCGTCTGGATACGGATGTGCAGCGCCACCAGCGCGTAGTGCATCGCCTCGCACGCCGCCAGCAGCTCTGCGCTGCGCCCCACCACCTTGGCATACGCCCCCTGGGCAAGATACACCTGGTTTTCGATCATTTCCATCATGGGCTTGCCCGGCGCGAGCAGATTGATATCAGAGAGCCGGTGCTGCGAAAAGATTTCCGGAATCTTGTCCGTTTCGTCCCGCAGCGCATGATAATAGGCGCTCGTGGCGCTCCAGATGTTGATCCATGATGCGTCATGATAGCGCAGCAGCGCCGCATAGCGCTCAGAGAAGGTATAGCGCCGCTCCACATCGGTGTGCAGCGAGAGCCGCCATGACAGGAAGTCACAGCAGAGCGCCATATTGATCTGCCCGTTGCCACCGACCTGCGCATACGCGCGCTCCAGCTCGATGTGCGCGTCGGTAACGTGTCCCTGATAAAACAGCGCCTCCGCGCGCATAATGGTCTCCGCGCCCTGCCCGTGACAGTTCGTGACCCGATAGTAATGGGGCATACACTCGTCCATCTCGGCAAGCTCGCTTTCCAGCTCTCCCGGCGCGCGGTAGAACATCATCAAAACGGACGGCGAGCCAAAGGTCCAGCCGCCGCCGGACTGGATGCTGATAGCGGGGCGGGACATCCGGCTGCTGGCGCTGCGGTGCAGACGGCTCATGGCGCTGATGTCGTTGTAGCAGAGGAAGCTCAAAATGAGATCGCATTCGCCCAGCAGGTTGCCGCGCTCCTCCTCCGGCATCTCCGGATGCTCCTCGATGGCCGTCAGCAGCAGGGCCTTCAGCTCCAGCATCTTCGGGATCTGCCGCCATGTGAACATCCTGCGCATCAGCACCAATATGGCAAAGGGATCGGCCTTGAGCGTTTCGGCCGGACATTTGTCCAGCGCCTCAAGTACATCCTCCGGCTTCAGCGATGCCAGCAGGATGCCCGCATCGCTGCGGATGACCCGCAGCAGCGCAGCGTAGTCTTCGCTCCTCCGGTAGGCGGCGATGGCGTGCAGATACTGTTCGTGCTGCTCATACCAGCTGCCGAAGCGCTGCCAATACAGCCGCTGCGTTTCCGGCTCCATCGTCAGAAAGCTCCGCTCGGCGCACGCTTTCATCATATGGTGGAAGCGATAGGCCGGCCCATCCGGCAGGCGCGCGACGAAGGCGTTCTGCTCTGTGAGCCGGGAGAGGATCTGCCCCGCGTCCGCATCGCCCGTAATATACTGCGCCATCTCCACGGTAAACTCATCGGCAAGCCCCATAACCGCCAGAAACTGCCGCTGCTTTTCCGGCAGCGGATCGATCATGGCAGCGGTAAAGGTGGCATAAATGTCGGAATGGCGGCTGGGCAGCACACCGCGCTCGGAGAGCGTGCGCAGATTCAGATACACGGCGGAAAACCAGCCCTCGCTGGAATAGAGAAGGCGTTCGACCTGCGCATCGGAAAGCTCCGTGCCGCAGCGGTGCGCATAAACGGCAAGCTCCGTATGGTTGAGGCGCAGCTGCTCCGTGCCGATCTGATACACCCGCGCCCCCAGCCGCACCATCTCCGCAGCAGGCAGAAAGCGATCCCGGCTGGCAACGATCAGATGCACATTCGCCGGCAGCCGGTTTGCCAGCATACACAGAAACAGCGATGCGCGCTTATCCGTCAGCAGGTGAAAATCATCGATGAAGAGATAACAGGCCGTCTCGCCCGCCAGCGCATGGCACAGATCATCTATCAGCAGGCCGCCGCCCGCCGCGTCCGTCGGGCAGGGATACTCCCGCAGGAAGGGAAAGCCCGCGCGGGCAAACGCCTCCTGTGCGCTTTTCCAGAAGATCGCAAGGTTGTCGGAATATACGCTGATGCGGATGCTGTGCAGGGGTTCCGCTCCGGCGCGCTCACCGAGATACCAGTTCACCGCCGTGGTCTTCCCGTAGCCCATGGGCGCGACCACCGTGGTCATGGCGCAGCGGGAGATGGGCCGCAGGCTCTCCTGCAGCCGCTCGGATATGTAAACGGTGTTCAGATTCCACTTCGCTTTTGGCATCCTGCATACCTCCGACGATGCATTCTTCCGCAGATTCCGGCGCGGCCGATCCTGCGTTTGCTTTGATTATATCATGCGGATCTGCACACGAAAAGCCCATCTTGTCCGTAAAAATGGACCCCCGTAATAACGCCCCCCGCACGGCAGCGCAGCCGCCGTCCGATCTCGCCGCCTCTTGCAAAACGCGAAAAAGTACAGTATAATGAACGCAGGGTCATAGCATTGCTGCAGAAATGCAGCTATTTTAAGGCACGCCAGTTAGTCTAATCTAACTCTGCCGCATTTGAGGCAGGTCAGATCAGGTGAACTATAAAATACTACGAAAAGGCGGTGCAACAAATGGAAGTCTTTCTCGGAATACTGATTCCCTTTCTCGGCACAACACTGGGTGCTGCCTGCGTATTCTTTATGAAAAAGTCGCTGGGCGATCTGGTTCAGCGCTCTCTTGCCGGCTTTGCCGCCGGAGTGATGGTGGCGGCCTCGATATGGAGCCTGCTGATCCCCGCCATTGCGCAGTCCGATCACATGGGCAGGCTGTCTTTTCTCCCCGCGTTGGCCGGCTTTTGGGCCGGAGTGCTGTTTTTGCTCCTGCTCGACCGGCTGATCCCCCACCTCCATGTGGGCAGCGATCAGGCCGAGGGGCCGAAGAGCAAACTGGGCCGCACGACCATGATGGTGCTGGCAGTGACGCTGCACAACATTCCGGAGGGCATGGCGGTGGGCGTCATGTACGCGGGGTTTCTCGCGGGGAACACGCAGATCACGGCGGCAAGTGCACTCGCTTTGTCGCTCGGCATCGCCATTCAGAACTTTCCCGAAGGGGCGATCATCTCCATGCCGCTCAGGGCGGAAGGCGTGCGTAAGGGCAAGGCATTTGGGGGCGGTGTGCTTTCCGGTGCCGTCGAGCCGATCGGCGCGGTGCTGACCATCCTCGCCGCGCAGCTTGTGATCCCGGCGCTGCCGTATCTTTTAAGCTTTGCGGCCGGTGCCATGCTCTATGTTGTGGTAGAGGAGCTGATCCCCGAAATGTCCCAGGGAAAGCACTCCAACCTCGGAACAGTTTTCTTTGCTGTCGGTTTCAGCGTGATGATGACGCTGGATGTGGCGCTGGGATAGGCGCGAGGGTGCAGCAATCTTTTCCGTCACCGGCTGCACCTTGATCCTGCCGCTCCCGCAAAGCCCTGAGACCGGTACGTTTCCGAACCGGGGGAGGTTAGTTTTTGGTGCAACATTGGTGCAACATTACAGGGCATTTTATAGCCGAAAACAGCCTGAATTGCGCCTGATTTTTTACAGCTACAATGGCGAAGAAAAACCCTGTAGCTATTGAAACTACAGGGTTTTTTCGTGGTACGCCCGAGCGGATTTCCCCTCCCGGGGATAAACCTCGAATCCGCGGCGCACAGCAAAAAAACCTGCCTCACGGCAGGTTTTTTGTGGTACGCCCGAGCGGATTCGAACCGCTGGCCTACAGAGTCGGAGTCTGTC
>OFMC01002651.1_pt1 | contig 11079 bp, 10 predicted proteins | sample 1541271 | NCBI WGS metagenome assembly OFMC01 (sample SAMN04209252, study PRJEB22552) | human gut metagenome | biome: gut; material: feces | host: Homo sapiens | place: USA: Oklahoma | reverse complement strand
AACTTCCCGACGTTGCTCGCCGAGTATCTCAACCGTCAGAAAGCACGGTATCAGGCACGTCTGGAACACCAGCGCAAAAAACGGATAAAGCAGAAATAACGCCCCGCTGCACGTCGGATCAGGGAACATGCTTCTCGAAAAAATATCTCTCCTATCCGGTGCCTCCATTTCGACATCGCTGGCGATGCCGGCAGGAAAATCGCAGCATGGAGAGGGTAGCCCCCTGACGCTGCCGCGAACGGCGAATGACACGACGAAAATCGGGATGCGTTTCCGGAGAAGCATTTCACGCAATGTCCCGAAACGCAACTCGCGCATCCCGACGATACGGACTGCACTCCGCCGGAACGTTTCTGCACGGAAACGCAGGTTCCGAAAAGAAGAGAGGGTCGGAATTTCAATCCGACCCTCTCCTTGCGTTTATTCCTCGGTCAGGAACCGCGCCAGCAGCTCCGGCAGCGCGACACGGCACGGTTGCAGCCTTTCGAGCTCCGCACGGCCCGCTTCGGTCAGCGAAAAGTACATCTGGCGTTTGTCCTCTTCGCCCAATTTTCGTATCACGAATCCCTTGCCCTCCACCGACCGGATCACCTTCGACGTATTCGAACAGGTCAGCCGGAGCATCTCCGCAATCTCGCCCGACGAGAGTTCCCCATGCCGTGCGAGGCAGCAGAGCAACACTCCCTCGTTCATCGACAGGCGATATTCCCGCTCGAAACACTGTTCGAACTCGGCGATCGCGCGCGACACTTCGCGTATGCGGCAGAGCGTATTCATCGGACTATTTCAACAGATACTCCTCGATCGCCTTTTTGAACGCATCCTTGGGCATCGCGCCCTGCAACATCTGCGGTTTGCCGCTCATCGGAATGAAGAGAATCGACGGGATGCTGCGGATGCCGAATGCCGCCGCCAGGTCGGGCTCCTTCTCGGTATTGACCTTATAGACGACGATCTTGCCTTCGTACTCACCGGCAAGCTCTTCGAGAATCGGAGCCACCATGCGGCAGGGGCCGCACCACGATGCGTAGAAATCGACGATCGCGGGTTTGTCGCCCAGATACGTCAGCGACGACGACGCATTGGCGTCGGACAGATTGTAGACTTTTTGCTGGAACTGATCCAGCGTTAATTCCTGTACCATAACTTTTTTCGATTTTGATTGTTCTCTCGGTTTCTCTGCATGCGCCGCGCCCGCCATAAGGGTCAGTGTGGCCACCAAACTCATTGCTTTCAACATACTTTTCATTTTTTATCGATTCGCGGAGATCGTCCTCTTTGCAGACGATCCCTGCCGATTCGTTGCAAAGAGAGTGCAAACTCGTACCTCCCGTTCTTGAAGGTGCATCTCTCCTCCTTTCCACTGCAAAGATACAACAATTTTCCAACAAAACAAATTTCCAATGGAAAATATATGCAAAATAAACGATACTCTTCGCCGCATCGATACAACGCGGCAATTTTTCGTACCCGCTGCAATCGAGAAATCGAGCCGGATCGAACCGGATGCGGGCGAATTTTCAGTCTCCGCCGGATAATATATTTCTATCCCAAATACCCCTTAATATATTTTAACGGACGCTCCGAAGACGACAGCGTCCATCGGCGGCGGAACTGTACGAACTTCGGCGAGCGGCACTCCGCCGCGGAGTGGGGCTTGCCTGCCGGCATCGCACAACGCATCGAACCGCCGCCTCGAAACATCGTCGGGATAGGAATGCAGAGAAGCATTCGGACAAGATGCCTTGCAGCACAACCGCCGTCCGGACTGCGACGGTTCGGCAAAACGAAGCCCCGCACCCGCAACAGAAATCCGGGTCCGCCTTCTCCCCCAAGGAGGGGGGGGGCAGCACGTATCCCCGCAATACGGCCCAGAACGAAAAGGCTGCTTCCAAACGAAAAATCGCAGTCTCCCCGTACAACGGGGCTGCCCGACGATTTGCAGGCAGCCCCTCCGATACGGCTTTCCGGCCGCAACCTCACCGAAATCCGGCGTCAACGGTTGCGGTACATCTCCTCATAGTATTTTTCGTACTCGCCGGAGGTGATGTTGTCCATCCACTCCTGGTTGTCGAGATACCAGCGTACCGTCTTCTCGATTCCCTCCTCGAATTGCAGCGAGGGTTCCCAGCCCAATTCATCCTTCAACTTGCGCGAGTCGATCGCATAGCGCAGATCGTGTCCCGCGCGGTCGGTCACGTAGGTAATCAAATGCTCCGACGCACCTTCCGAACGCCCCAGCAGCCGGTCGACCGTGCGGATCACCACGCGGATCAGGTCGATGTTGCGCCACTCGTTGAACCCTCCGATATTATAGGTGTCGCCGACCTTTCCGCGATGGAAAATCGTATCGATGGCACGTGCGTGGTCGACCACGTAAAGCCAGTCGCGGACGTTTTCACCCCTGCCGTATACGGGTAGCGGCTTTCCGTGGCGGATATTGTTGATGAACAGCGGAATCAGTTTTTCGGGGAACTGGTAGGGCCCGTAGTTGTTGGAACAGTTCGTCACCAGCGTCGGCATTCCGTAGGTATCGTGGAACGCCCGCACGAAATGGTCGGACGAGGCTTTCGATGCCGAGTAGGGCGAATGCGGATCGTATTTGGTCGTCTCCGTAAAGAGCGTGCCGTCGAACTGCAAGGCTCCGTAAACCTCGTCGGTCGAGATATGGTAGAAGAGTTTCCCCGCCCAATCGCCGTCCCAGCAGACCCGGGCCGCCTGCAACAGCGAGAGCGTACCCATGACGTTGGTGCGCGCGAAGGTAAAGGGATCCTTGATCGAACGGTCGACGTGCGACTCGGCGGCCAGATGGATCACACCGTCGATCCGGTACTTGCGGAAAATGGCGAGCACCTGCTCGTAATCGCAGATGTCGCACCGCTCGAAACGGTAGTTCTCGGCCTGCTCAATGTCTTTCAGGTTGGCCAGATTCCCCGCATAAGTCAACTTGTCGAGATTGACGATGCGGTAGTCGGGGTATTTGGTGACGAAAAGCCGCACAACATGGCTCCCGATAAAACCGGCGCCGCCCGTTATCAAAATGTTCCGTGACATAAAAATCCTGTTTTGTACGAGTCCGCCCGAAGAGATTCCCCATCGGCGGGAAATCTCTCCGGGCGAAATAGCACTCCGTTTACTTGCCGATCAGCGCTTTCAGCTCGACGGGATTGTTCGTCGTAATGAAATCCACGCCTAGGTCGAGCATCGCCTGCATATCCTCCTCCTTGTTGACGGTCCAGACGTTGACCTTCAACCCGAGGTCGTGCGCCTGCTTCACCCATTCGGGGTGCTTTTTGATGACTTTCAGGCTGTAATCCAATCCGTTCATGCCGGCCTTCTTCAACTCGGCGGGCGACTTTTCTCCGTTGAGGTAGTAGACTACGGCCTTGCGGTCGGCCTTGCGTATCTGCTCGCAGATGTTCCAGCTGAACGAGATGTACTCCACGCGTTTTTCCAGCCCCAGCTCCTCGACCATTGCCATCGTCTTGGCCACGATCTCGTTTTCGCGTTCGGGCGTGGGATGTTTCTTGATCTCCAAAATCAGCTGCGTCGACGGATCGCTCTTTCCTGCAAGCAGATATTCGCGCAGCGTCGGCACCTTCTCGCCGTTGCCCAGCAGCGTATTGCGCACCTTGTCGAAGGTCGATTCCTGGATGACGAGATCCTTCACCACGGGATGCTTCGAACCGTGTACCACCACGATCGAATCGTCGGCCGTAAAGTTGATGTCGAACTCGCTGCCGTAGATACCGAAATTCATGGCGTTGTCGATCGCCTTGATCGAGTTTTCGAACGCCCCCGGCGTATTCCAGTATCCGCGGTGCGCGATCACGATGTTCTTGGCCGTGCGGGGCGCAGGTTTGTACTTCTTGGCTTCGGCATTGCCGCCTGCCAGCAACAGCATCAGCAGGCTCATCATAACTACTTTCATGATCTATAAGTTTTTAAGGTTTTTCATACATACTTTGAGCGACTCCGTCCAGTGGGGGATCTTCACCCCGAACGTCGCCTTGATCTTGCTCTTGTCCAGCACCGAATAGGCCGGGCGCTCGACTTTCGACGGATATTCCGACGAGTGGCAGGGTTCGATCGTGCATTGCGTGTGGCCCGCCTCGGCGGCAATGGCGTGGGCGAAGTCGTACCACGAGCAGACCCCCTCGTTCGAAAAGTGGTAGATACCTTCGCGGCCGGCATAGGCCCCGCTCTCGACGATGTCGAAGATCGTCCGCGCCAGATCGCCGGCATAGGTCGGCGTCCCCGCCTGATCGAACACCACCGTCAGACGGTCGCGTTCGGCCGTAAGGCGCAGCATCGTTTTGAGAAAGTTGTGTCCGAACTCCGAATAAAGCCATGCTGTTCTGATAATAAGCGATTTACATCCGTTTTGTTCGACCTCCGCTTCACCCGCCAGCTTCGTCCGGCCGTAAACGCCGAGCGGGTGCGTTTCGCACGTCTCGTCGTAGGGCCGGTTGGCGTCGCCCGAAAAGACGTAGTCGGTCGAAACGTGGATCAGCGTGGCGTCCGCAGCCGCAGCCGCACGTGCCAGATTACCCACCGCCAGCCGGTTGATTCGATCGGCTGTCGCCTCGTCCTCCTCGGCCCGGTCGACGTTGGTGTAGGCGGCGCAGTTGACGATCACGTCGATCCGCCCGTCGCACACCGCCCGCCGGACGGCTTCCTCGTCGGTAATATCCAGCTCCGCCACATCCGTAAAACGATATTCGTTCCGCGACGTCGCTCCCAACAGCCGCATGGCGTTCCCCAACTGTCCGTTGGCACCCGTTACGAGAATCCTACGCATAATAGTCCGTATTATAATCGAACAACTCTTTGCACTCGGCCAGCGTCGGGTGACAGCTGTCCTTCGGCGAGAGAATCACCTCCTCGGGGCGCAGCCGCCAGTCGATCCCGATCGCGGGGTCGTTCCAAGCGATCGCCCCCTCGCTTTCGGGAGCATAGAGGTTGTCGCATTTGTATTGGAATACCGCCTCGTCGCTCAGCACCGAAAAACCGTGGGCGAACCCGCGCGGAACGAAGAACTGACGTTTGTTCTCTGCCGTCAGCTCCACGGCGACATGACGGCCGAAGGTGGGCGAGCCGCGGCGGATGTCGACCGCCACGTCCAGCACCTTTCCCTTCACCACGCGCACCAGTTTCGACTGAGCGGCGCGGCCGCACTGGAAGTGCAGCCCCCGCAACACGCCGAATTTCGATTTCGATTCGTTGTCCTGTACGAAACACACGGGACGCACGGCGGCGTCGAAGCGCGCCTGATTGTAACTTTCGAAAAAGTAACCCCGATCATCGCCGAATACGTCCGGCTCGATAATCACCACTCCTTCGATCTCTGTTTGAATGACTTTCACGTTCTATCTAAACTGACGATACGGCCGCAAGGGCCGCATCCGGTTCAACGGTCTATCTGTTCCAGCTGTTTCAGAAGATACTGCCCGTAGGGGTTTTTCGCCATGGGCTGCGCCAGCTCGCGCATCTTTTCGGCCGTGATCCACCCCTGGCGGAAGGCGATATCTTCCAGGCAGGCGATCTTCAACCCCTGCCGCTTCTCGATGACCTCCACAAAGATCGACGCCTCGGCCAGCGAGTCGTGCGTCCCCGTATCGAGCCATGCGAAGCCCTGCGAAAGCGTCTGCACTTTCAACTCGCCGGCTTGCAGGAACTCCTGGTTAACGGTAGTGATTTCCAACTCACCGCGCGCCGACGGCTTGATCCGCTTGGCGACGTCGACCACCTTGTTCGGATAGAAATAGAGCCCCACGACAGCATAGTTCGATTTCGGCTCCTTGGGCTTCTCCTCGATCGACAGGCAATTGCCCTCCCTGTCGAATTCGGCCACGCCGTAACGCTCGGGGTCTTTCACCCAATATCCGAACACCGTAGCCTTCCCCCCTTCGGCGGTGCGGACAGCCTCGCGGAGCATTTCGGAGAAGCCCGCGCCGTAGAAGATATTGTCTCCCAGCACCAGACAGGCCGTATCGTCGCCGATGAATCGTTCACCGATCAGGAACGCCTGCGCCAGCCCGTCGGGCGAGGGTTGTTCGGCATATTCCAAACGGATGCCGTAGTCCGAACCGTCGCCCAGCAACCGCCGGAATCCCGGCAGATCCTGCGGGGTGGAGATCACCAGAATATCCCTGATTCCGGCCAGCATCAGCACCGAAATAGGGTAGTAGACCATCGGTTTGTCGTAGATCGGCAGCAGTTGTTTGCTGACTCCTTTGGTAATGGGATACAATCGGGTGCCCGATCCTCCCGCCAATACGATTCCTTTCATTCAGGTATGGGTTTTACGTCTCTGTCAAGCTGTTCTCTCCTCTTCCAGTTCCCGGTCGTATACCTCGAAGCGGGAGTTCTGCGAATGATACTCCGGAACGATGCGTTTCATCAGCCGCACGACGTTCGGAATATCGAACTCGCGCGCCAGCCGTTCCAGCTCCTCGACGTCGCGGCACGCCTCCTCGTAATCGTATTCGCGCACCTTGGCGATGCGGATCTTCTCGTGTGCGGTCGGCAGGGTATTTTCCGTATTGCTCAGCACCTCTTCGTAGAGTTTCTCGCCCGGACGCAGTCCCGTGTAGACGATCCGGATGTCCTGATCGACCCGGAAACCCGCCAGTGCAATCATCCGCCGGGCCAGTTCGGCGATCTTGACGCACTCGCCCATATCGAAGACGAAGATCGTATTGCCGCGGCCGATCGTCGCGGCCTCCATCACCAGCCGGCACGCCTCGGGAATCGTCATGAAGTAGCGCCGGATCTCGGGATGCGTCACCGTCACGGGGCCGCCGTGTTCGATCTGCTCGCGGAAACGCGGGATGACCGACCCGTTCGACCCCAGCACGTTGCCGAAGCGGGTGGTGATGAACTGCGTGCGCCCTTCGATCCGCCCGCTTACGATCGCCTGTCCGAGACTCTGTACATAGATTTCGGCCAACCGTTTGGTACAGCCCATGACGTTGGTCGGATTCACGGCCTTGTCCGTCGAAATCATCACCATCTTCTCCACGCCGTAGCGAATGCAACGGTCCGCCACGTTGCGCGATCCGACGACGTTGACCAGCACCGCTTCGCAGGGATTCTCCTCCATGAGCGGCACGTGCTTGTAGGCCGCGGCATGGAATACCACCTGGGGCCGATAGGTACGGAAGACGAAATCCAGCCGTTTCGGAATCCGCACGTCGCCGATCACGGGGACGAATTTCAGATCGGGAAAACGATCCTCCATTTCGAGGCGTATCTCGTGCATCGGCGTCTCGGCGTTGTCGAACAGGATCAGCTGCCGGATGCCGAACGTCGCCAATTGGCGGCACAGCTCCGATCCGATCGAACCGGCAGCACCCGTCACCAGCACGGTTTTGTCGCGGAAATTGTCCATAATCTCGCCCAGCGAAATCTTTATCTCCTCGCGTCCCAGCAGGTCTTCGATCTTGATGTCGCGGATACCGCCCTGATGCGCCAGTTTCCCGTCGACGATCTCGTCGATCGGCGGGGCGATCAACACCTTGACGCCGTGCGTCACGCAATATTTGATCAGGCGGTCTGACTCGGCCTTCGCATTGGCGTAGTTGCCGAAAAGAATGGCTTCGATTCCGAACTTGTCGAGCACGTATTCGATATTCTCCTCCGTCTCGAAATAATAAACCGGCCGTTCGGCGATCTCGTAATATTTGAGCCGGCGGCCGTAGGTGATGAATCCGCACATGTCGTAATGCGGCGAGTTCTGCAACCGCATGACGAGCGCCACCTCCTTCGACTCGACACCGTATACCAGCGTGCGGATACGGTTCGTCCGCCGGATGTGCGAGAGGATGATCGCATCGTAAAGCAGAATCATCAGCACGCGCACCGTAATGAGCATACAAACCGTCACGAACAGATCCAGCACCACGCAGAGGCCGATCGCCTTGAAGGTCATCCCGTCGGGCCAGAACCATAGTATGAGGAGCATCAGCAGCTCTTTGAGCAGGGTAGCGGCCCCGAGCTTCCATACTTCGCGCAGCGACGAATGGCGGATGACGGTACGGTAGGTACGGAAAATATAGAATGCGACGGCGCTGCAAAAGAACGCCGACACCAGCAAAAACAGATAATGAAGCAGGGAAAAGCCGGAATTCCTGACGAAATAATCGATACCCAGAAAAGCGACCAACGTCGCCGTGGCGGATACCGCGAGATCAATGGCCAAAATCAACCACGACCGGATATAACTGCCGTCCAGATGCAGCCTTTTAACCAAAGAGAAAAACATGAATATGAATCGGTTTCGCTGTCGTTTGCAACTTAACTTAAATACATTCGCCGGAGTACGGCATCCCTGCCGCTCCGGAAGCGGACGGCGTCATACTTCTTTCACGCGCTTTTTCAAATCGCGCCACGGAACGCTCCGCCTACGGATCACAAAGGTAGGACTTTTTCCCGAACTAACAAACTTATTTCACAGTCGTTTCGCCCGTCGCAAACGCCGCAAAGCCCATGCCGCGACCGGAGCGGAACCGGCGAATCACGCCTCCGCGAACCATTTCGTTAAGCCGAGTGCAGAGCCGAACGAAGTTCGGACTATGCCGAGGCGAGGAATAGACGAAAGAAATTCAACCGAAAACCGCCGCCGCGAGGAGGTTTTTCGTAAGAAATGCTTCCCTTCGTCCCGGCATAATCAAAAAGGTTGCTTCTGCACTCGACTTTCCCTATCTTTGACTCCGTCTTAGATACTCCTGCTCGGCAATGTTCAAATAAATTTGACATTACCCTCACTTATTCGTATCTTTGTGTTTCGTATCGCACAACCGCCGCCAAACGAAGCGTGTTTTCGTTAAGCCGAGTGCAGCACCGAACTCGTTCGGGTTATGCCGGGGCGAGAAAATGTCCGTTGAAAACAAACCTAAATACTACGTCATTATGTGGAAATTTCTACAACCGGCAGCACACAAACCCGAACTGCCCGCCGAAAAGGTCGACAAAGAGTACTCCCGCCTGCGCCGTCAGGTATTCTGGGGTATCTTCATCGGCTATGCCGGCTACTACCTCGTACGCAAGAACTTCTCGATCGCCATGCCGGCGCTCGAATCCATGGGCTACGACAAGGCCGACCTGGGCTGGGCGCTCTCGGCCGTGTCGATCGCCTACGGTATCAGCAAATTCGTCATGGGCACGGTCTCCGACCGCAGCAACGCCCGCGTCTTCATCCCGCTGGGATTGATCGCCTCGGCGCTCATCATGATCTTCATGGGCGTGCTGCCGTGGGGGTCGATCTCGATTCCCGTCGCCATCATGGCGATGTTCTGCCTGCTGTTCGTCAACGGCTGGATGCAGGGCATGGGCTGGCCCCCCTGCGGGCGTGTCATGACGCACTGGTTCTGCACCAAGGAACGCGGCGTGAAGATGTCGGTGTGGAACGTGGCGCACAACATCGGCGGAGCGGCGATGGCTCCGCTCGCCGCATTCGGTATTACGCTGGGGTACACGCTTTTCGGAGACCCGCTGGGCGGCGCTTTCTATGTTCCGGCACTCGTCGCGCTGGCGATCGCCGTAATCGCCTATCTCATGGTGCGCGATACGCCGCAATCGTGCGGCCTCCCGCCCATCGAGATTTGGAAACACGAAACCAAGCAATACTCCGCCTCGAACGAGAAGGAGATGACCGTGCGGCAGATTCTATTCGAAAATGTATTGAATAACAAACTATTGTGGCTCATCGCCTTCGCCAACGCCTTCATCTACTTCGTCCGCTACGGCGTGCTCGACTGGGCGCCTTCCTATCTGACGACCTCCGTCGCCGACGGGGGCAAGGGCATGGCGCTCGACGGCAGCAGCTGGTCGTACTTCATCTTCGAGATCGCCGGCATCTTCGGCACGATCCTCTGCGGCTGGCTCTCGGACAAGGTCTTCAAGGGACGCCGCGCCCCGGCCACGATCATTTACATGGCGCTGGTCATGGTGGCCGTCTACGTCTACTGGCAGAGCCGCTCCGAACTGGTGACCAACGTCGCCATGGGGACGATCGGCTTCCTGATCTACGGCCCCGTCATGCTCATCGGCGTCTCGGCGCTCGACCTGGTGCCGAAGAAGGCCGCCGGCACGGCCGCCGGTTTCACCGGCCTGTTCGGCTACCTGATCGGTTCGGCGTTCCTGGCCAACATCGGCATGGGCTACATCTTCCAGCATTTCGGCTGGGACGGCGGCTTCATCGCCCTGATCGGCGCCTGCGTCCTGTCGATCGGATTCAGCGCCTCGACATGGAACCGCGAGAAACAGTACATCGCTTAAACTTACATAGATTGAAATGACCAAAAAGATTCTCTTACTGGGCTCCGGAGAACTGGGCAAGGAGTTCGTGATCGCCGCCAAGCGGCTGGGACAGTACGTGGTGGCCTGCGACTCGTATGCAGGCGCACCGGCCATGCAGGTGGCCGACGCCTGCGAGGTCTTCGACATGCTCGACGGCGACCGACTGGAAGCCGTCGTGGCGAAGCATGATCCAGACATCATCGTTCCCGAAATCGAGGCGATCCGTACCGAACGGCTCTACGCCTGCGAGGAGCGGGGCATCCAGGTCGTGCCGAGCGCGCGTGCAGTCAACTTCACGATGAACCGCAAGTCGATCCGCGACCTGGCCGCCGAAGAGTTGGGGCTGAAAACCGCACAGTACTTTTACGCCAGGTCGTTCGACGAGCTGAAAGCCGCCGCCGCGCGGATCGGTTTCCCGTGCGTCGTCAAGCCGCTGATGTCCTCCTCGGGCAAAGGGCAGTCGCTGGTGCGCACCCCCGACGAACTGGAACACGCCTGGGAATACGGGTGCAGCGGCAGCCGCGGCGACATCCGCGAACTCATCATCGAGGAGTTCATCCCCTTCGACAGCGAGATCACGCTGCTCACCGTCACGCAGCAGAACGGCCCCACGCTCTTCTGCCCGCCGATCGGCCATGTGCAGAAGGGCGGCGACTACCGCGAGAGTTTCCAGTCGCCCGTGATCGCACCCGAACACCTTGCCGAGGCGCAGCGCATGGCCGCCGCCGTCACCGAAGCCCTCACCGGGGCCGGACTGTGGGGCGTGTAGTTCTTTTT
>OFMC01002648.1_pt1 | contig 11081 bp, 9 predicted proteins | sample 1541271 | NCBI WGS metagenome assembly OFMC01 (sample SAMN04209252, study PRJEB22552) | human gut metagenome | biome: gut; material: feces | host: Homo sapiens | place: USA: Oklahoma | reverse complement strand
GGCGCGTGATACTGTTGACCGGGCAATCAAAAAGCATGAAATGAAGAACGCCGAGGAATCCCTTCCCATATGGGAGGAACCCTCGGCGTTCTTTAGTTTATATAGCAGCGGTCCTGTTTTATAAGCCAATCTTCACACAGCCGCTGGGCTTCATCCTTTGTGCAGCAGGTGCAGTTGAAAAGTTTGCCACGGATAGAGCAGTAAGTGTAGTGTACTCTCGGGACTCCATTGGCATCTCGAAAATCAACGCAGCGTTCCTCACCGGGCAGCAGATAGATCGTATCCACGTTCAGCAGCTCCTTTTCACTATGTTCGTGTGCAAACCGCACAACACGCAACGTCTGCTATTGTACCATGAACCATCAAATTCTTCTATTGACCCTTGCGCCAAAAAGGTACAGGCTTTTTCGTAGGATGTGACGATTGACATCCTCAAAAGCATCCCGCAGGGAGGCGCAGCCTGCATTGAAAATGCAGATCAAAGGGGTTTGGGGCACTCCCCAACAAGCATTTTGCAACGCAAAAAGTGTTTTTGTATAGACGAAAACATTGCTTGCTGGGTCACTTTTCGTCCGGGGCGGAGTCCGGGGCGCTGCCGCTGCCGGAGTTCAGGATCGCCACGAACTGCTGCAGCTGCTTGAGGGAGCTTACACCCAGTTTTTCGTAGATGTTCTTGTTGTGGAAGCGCAGGGTGCTGTCCTTGATGTCCAGCTGCTGCGCGATCTCCCGGGTGCGCAGCCCGGCGGCGTAGCCGTCAAAGATGCGGCGTTCGGTCTTGGTCAGGGTGGGAATGCCCGCCACAAAGGTCTGGAAGGCATCGGGCACCGACTCGTTGCGGCACACGTCCGCCAGCCGGGATAGTTCAGTCTGCATCTGCTGGCGTTCCAGCTGCAGCTCGTCCATCCGCCGCCGGGACTCCCGCCGGTCCTCCTCGAACTGCCGGAACGCCGGCGAGAGGATGCGCCGGTGGAAGTTCATGCAGCAGAACACCACGAAAAAGGCGATGAACAGGCCGATGAGCAGCATCTGCAGATTGCCGGAAAAGACCAGTCTCCGGTAGTCTGCCATGGGGATGCACACTGCCAGTCGGTAGGACTGGCTCTCGCTCAGGAGGCACAGCTGGGAAATGCCCGCATAGGCGCTGTCGGGGCCGGTCAACTGGGTCAGCCCGCCGCCCATGCTGCGCAGCACCAGCGTGTTCCGGGGGGCATGGTAGTAGCCGCCGGTGGTGCCGCTGCTGAGGGCGGCATCGGCGGCAAGGCCGTCCCCCGCCGGGGCCAGCAGGCAGCTCAGCCGGTCAAAGCCGGTGGGCTGGGCAAAGTTCTGCTTGAAGTAGCTCTCGCTGATCTCAAAGCCGCACAGCCCGTACATCGTGCCGTCCCGCCCCCGCAGGGGCAGCAAAAACAACTGCACCTCCTCTGAGGTGCCGGGCAGCTCGAACCGCTCGGTCAGCGTGTAAGACTGGTACAGCGGGACGCTGCCGGGGGTCATCCAGCGGTCGTAGTCCGGGAACTGGTCGGTCTGAAACTCCATGCGCCACTTGCGGTGGGGCATCACGCTATGGGCCTTGCCCACCTCCGCACTGCCCCGGTACAGCAGCAGGGGCACGGTGGGGGTGTCGGCACCGCTTTTCTGCACATACAGCCCGGCGCGGGAATGCTCTGCTCCCTCCATGCGGGTGTTGACGGTGGCATCCAGCAGCACAAAAGCGCCGGAACAGCCGGTCTGGCGCAGACGGCGGCACAGCGGCTCGATCATTTCCTCCTCCAGCGCGTTCAGCACCTCGGGGGAGTCGTTCAGCTGGGCAAAGGACATCTGCCGCAGAGCAAGCTCCTTGTCCACCTCTGCGCTCATGTCCTCGGACAGGTTCACGCCCATGACCGCCAGCTGGTCAAAATAGCGCTCCATATCGTTCTGGAACACCGAAAACTGGATCTGCAGACTGCGGCTGATGTCCTTTTTGGTGTTGTGCAGGCTGGCAAACAGGAACAGTGCCGCACCAAAGGTCAACACCAGCAGCACTACCAGCAGCAGGCAGGCCCACAGCAGCCGGCTGCTCATGGGGCTTTGGCGGATCTTTTCACGGTGCCGGTCAACAAAGTGCATCAAAGTCCCTCCTTTCCGGCTGAGCGGCAGGCTCAGGCATTGTCACACAGCAGCTGCCATGTTTCCTCGGCAAGGGCTTCCAGCGTTTCGCCGTCCGCAAGGCGCTGGGGGTAGTCCTTCTGGCGCTGGCGCAGGCTGTCGTACAAGGTTTTGGCCTTGGCGTGGTACCCCACGATGCCCGGTTCGGACAGGGGGGTGTTCTGGATGCGCATTTCGTTGTAGACGTCGTACAGCCGCTGATAGCTCTGCTGCTCAAAGGGATAGTCCGCAATGGCGTCAAAGGCGGCGCTGGACACCGGCATGTAGCCGGTATCGGCGGCAAATTCCAAATTGCGCTGCTGTTCGGTGAGCCAGCGCAGGAACACGGCGGCGGCTTCGGCCTTCTGGTCGGTGGTCTTGAAGGCGCACAGGCCCACACCGGCCTGCGGCATCAGGGGTGTGGCGGTGCCTGCGGCGTGGGGCAGGGGAGCCAGCAGCAGGTCGGTGGGCTCGGTGGTGTTGTCCGGGTAGGTGACGAAATCATTGTAATAAAGGATGGCCGCAGAGCTGCCAAGGCCCGCCAGCGTCTCGCCGGTCATCACCTGCGTGTTGGAGTACAGGTCTGACACCAGAATATCGCCCTGCACCAGCGCCCGGGCAAACTCCATCCACGAAGCGCGGAAGGTCTCGTTGGTCAGATCGTACCAGCTGCCCTTGTACAACTCGCCGCTGCCCTGCTCCAGCGCGTTCAGCTCCACCAGACGCAGGGGGTAATCCAGCGCGCAGAAGGGCTTGCCCTGCGACCACTGCCGGTAGGCACCCGCCATTTCAAAGAAGCCGTCCCATGTGGCAAGGGTGGAAAGCTGCGCCCCGGTGTCCGCCGCAAACCGGGCGTACTGGGAGCCGTTCAAAAAGATGAGCTGGGTGGATTTGGACACCGGGAACACCACCTGCTTCCCGTCAATGATGCCGTCCTGCACAAAGCCGGGCACATAGGCCGCCATGTCCTCGGCGGTGAACCAGTCGTTCCAGTCCACAAGGTTCTCAATGCCCAGAGCGCTGGCGTCCGCGGAATGAGCCGAGAACAGGTCCGGCAGGTCCAGCGCGCCGGGCTTGCCAGCCTTGGCGTCCTGCAGCTGGCCGCCAATGGCGGCACTGTTGGTCATGTTGGTCACGTTGAGCAGGATGCCCTTCTCTCTGCCCACCGTGTCGTTGAACTCGGTCAGCAGGCGGTTCATGGGCGAGTCTGCCTGTTCGCCATATACATGCCAGATGCTGAGCATGGTGGGGTCCTTGGGAGAAAGCAGGGTCTTGCTGCCGCCGCAGCCCGCAAGAGCCAGACCGGGGACAAGCGCCGCAAGCTTTAAAAATGTCCTTCGTTCCATTTTTCATGACTCCTTTCCGCACATTGCAGCCAGAGGGGAAAACCGGCACAGGCAGGGCTGCAGCCGCCTGTTTTGGTGGGAAACCACCCCCAAATCCCCCCAATTTTGGGCTTTTTGGGGGGATTTTTTGAGGGGGAAGCCCCAAATCCCAAAAATTTTTTTGGAATTGCCCCCCAAAAACGGCTTTTCTGAGGGGGCAATTTTTTTCCGGGTATGATACAGTACAAACAGTAGAGGTCCCGCGCCGGTGCAGAAAGCCTGTCGCTGTGCACAAAACGCGTCAATAGGCAACTGCGGATTCTATTCATAAGGATAGCATAAGATGGAGCGGACTGCAAGTGCAGAGAACACCAAAACCAGAACCCCCTAAAAAGCAGGGGGACAAACAGAAAGGAGCACCCCCATGAAAGAGATGAACAGACGCGAATTCCTCACCCTTACCGGCGCAGCCGTTGTGGCGCTCTCGCTGGCAGGCTGCGGTGGGCCCTCCGCACCTCCCGCACCTCCCTCACCTCCGGCCTCTGAGAGCAAAGAGATGGCCCTGTTCAGAGCCATCAACGAGGTCTGGTATGAAGTCAACAGAGAAGTAGTCCCCAATCCCAAACTTGATATCTGCAAGTCTGTGGTCTACTGTCAGGAGGCTGCCGACCTCGCAAAGTTTACAGCCAGCCCCTTTGAAACCTATGAACCTGAAGTAGACGAAGAGGATTACCGCAAATGGAACTTGCCTGATGATGTATTCCACGAGTACCAACTCCGTGAGTCTGAAATGATACAGGAAATCAGGAACAAATATGGAAACGGAAGCTATCGGGGGACTGCGGGAGTTTCTAACAGCACCCATGACGGTATGCAATTAAAGCAACTGTATCCTCGTAGTCCGAGCGAGGTCAGGGAGTTTGTGCGGTATCTGGCCGGGCATGGACTGGCGAGTCCGCATCCCGAGCAGTGGATGATCGGGCTCTACTGCCCCACCATTAAGGGCAAGACCTATACGGTGGCGGTAATGGTAAACTTTGCACCGATCTGAAGCGGGGCAGAGATGCACGGACTTCCCGCAAATCCCGAACCGTAATCTATAATATATTGCATCGAAAGGAGCACCCCCATGAAAGAACTGAACCGACGCGAATTCCTCACCCTCTCCGGCGCAGCTGTTGTGGCGCTCTCGCTGGCAGGCTGCGGCGGGCCCTCCACGCCGCCCGCCCCCACTACGTCCAAAGAAACCGAGCTGCTGACAGCCATCAACAAGGTCTGGAAGGAAAAGTTTGATGCAGGTCTGGTTGACCATGAGCAGCTGATCCTTAATCAGGATGCGGTGGGCGCTATAAGGGCTCACGGGCGTGTTTTTGAAGAGGCCAACAAGACACCGCATACGCTTAATGACTCTGACAACAAGCTCATTTTTGGGGAACTCAATGGACTTGAGGACAAGATACGGAACAAGTATGGCAAGGACAGTTTGGCAGGTATGGCCGGCATCTCCGAACCGTCTCCCAATAGGGTGGTGGCTCTGGAGGATGCGTATTCTTGCGAGGATGCTGCCGTTCGGGCTTTTGTAGCAAAACTGCTGGACAATTCTAATAGCGCCAAGGCAGAGTTCATCAGCATCTACTGCCCGGTGGTTCAGGGCAAGACCTACATGACCGCTGTTGTGTTCCGAAATAACAAGGCATAAGATAACCAGACTTCCCCCTTTTGCCCCGGGCACACTCCCCCTGTGTCCGGGGCTTTATAGAAAGGAGCACCCCCATGAAACGATATGACCGACGGACGTTCCTCAAGCTCTCCGGCGCATCGGCGGTGATGCTGGCGTTGGCAGCCTGTGACGATAGCTGCTCCTCCGGCTCCACAAGTTCCGGCTCTGCCACAGAAACGCCTCCCTCGCCGCCGATCCCTGTGATCCGGGACGGGCAGAAGATCCTGACCATTTTCAACGCAGAGCTGGCCCGGCGAAAGGTGGAGAACATCAAGTTCGAGTACAGCAAGGGTCTGGAACACGCCATTCAGGCAGATGTGCAGATGTTTGTGGATAACGGCAGCCCGGAGTTCCCGTCGGACGAAGGGCTCAGGCTGCGGATGGAGGGCGACTATTCCGCAAAGATGTGGGAAGGTCTGAACGAAGCCGGTTACAGTGCCGGCTCCACAGCCATCTTCCGTATGCTCAATCAGTACCGGGTAGGCGTGGATTTTGACCACGAAGGAAAGCACCTTTACAGCATGGATCGCCTTTACCCCGCCACAGAGGCCCAGTTCCAGCAATTGGTGGATGAACTGATCAAGGACTACGGCGGTGTGCCGGGGCTTCATGAGGACGACCCGGTGGTGAATAAGGTAGGCATCACTGTGGTGGATATCAACGACAAGACCTATTGGGCCGCCTACATCATCGACAAGTGGCAAGGCATAGGAGACGGCTGAACCACACCATAGAAAAGGAGCCCGCCATGAAATACCAACACCTTGTAAGCCTTGCTCTGGCTGCCGCGCTGCTGCTGACCGGCTGCGGCGGCACCCAGAGCAGCCCCAGCGCTGCTGCCGACCAAAGCTCCGACAGCAGCCGAAGCACCCCCGGCGCGGTGGCGCAGGCCGTCCAGACAGACCGCATCACCGACCAGTACACGCTGGAAAAGAACGTTTCGGGCGTGTGGGGGGAGGAAGCGGTGCAGTGCATTTCCGTCCATGTGCCCAAGCTGGAATGCGACAGCCCGGATGCCGCCTACATCAACGATGAGCTGAACGCCATCTATGCGGCGGATTTCCGGGAGTTCGAGAACAGCGAGGAGGCCGGGCAGCCGGGCGGCGAGTACCCGCAGATCGGTGTGGGCTGGGATGCCTACTGGTACGGCGATTGCGTCAGTCTTGTGGTGCGCAGCCGCTACGGCGGCACCGCCCCGTGGCGTTACAGCGGCTGGTGCTTCGATTTTGCCACCGGCAGGCAGATCACCACAGCCGAGATGCTGCAGTGCATGGAGCTGGACCCGGACGAAGTGCAGGCGCAGGTGCAGCGGCAGGCCATGCAGGCCTTTGACCGGGAGATGGCGCAGGGTGCGTATTACGATAGCCTGCGTCTCGGCGGAGAGCTCTCGCAAATGCGGATGGATACGCTGGAATACAATGAGCTGGAAAACCTGTGCCTGCTTTTGCCGGAGCAGGATCAACTGGTGCTCCGGGGAAAGTACAGCTGCGAAGAAGGCTGGCAGCAGCTGGATATGGAGCTCTCGCTGCCCCCCACTGACACCCCGGTGCTGACCGACACCTACGATGGTGTGCAGGTGCAGCTGGAGGGAACGCAGGCCACCATCACCCTGAGCCCCACGCCAAAGACCGACCAATGGGGAGACATTGGCATCCGGGTGGAACAGGAGCACAGCTACCCCATCCTTGGCGCTTATAACGAGTATGTGGACGTGTGCATCGGGGAGCAGGAGGACGGATTCTTCCGCCCGGTGGTCTATCTGCTGACCAAGGACGGCGTGGTGGAGTATGTGGACGTGCTGCGCTGCCTCATGTTCGGCAATGCCATGGTCTGTCAGGACCCCATCTACTTTGCCAACAACGGTGTGGCGCTGGAACTCTGCGGCAGCGAGGTGAACCTGCGCCGGGCGGATGGCTCTGTACTGGAGCTGGCTCCCCTGTCGGCAGAGTGGAGCGCGCAGGAAATTCCCTATTCCGTCACCGGCTCCTACAACTACACCTCTGAAAACGGCTGGAACTGGATGGATCTGGGCAGCGACGGCAGCGTTCAGCTGGGCGTGCAGGACAACAGCCGCATCTATCGGGGCGATGCCGCGTATCTGGGCGTTGTGCCCGAGGGCGTGGTACTGGGCATCGCTGCCGATAAGGAGCTCGGATTTGTGGCGGCGTTCAAGAACGACCTGTACAACGAGAACCTGACCCTGACCATGATCGCCGGGCAAAACCCCTTTGCCGAGGGCGAGACCCAGCTGCAATTGACCCGTAGCTACGGCTGAGAACACAGGAGAAAGACCATGAAACACAAACGCCTTGCCGCTGCGGTGCTGGCGGCGGCTCTCTGGCTGACCGGCTGCGGCGGCGCGGCGGCTCCCGCTGCCCCCGCAGGCTCCGGCGCAGCTGCCCAAAGCACCGCAGACACGGCGGTGCAGACAGCACAAAAAGACCGCATCACCGAGCAGTTCACGCTGGAAAAGACCATACGGGACGAGTACGGCATCACCCAGAAGCTGACCATCCATGTGCCGCAGCTTGTGTGCGACAGCCCGGACGCTGCCTATCTCAACGAGGAGCTTGCCGCCATGTATGCGGCAGACTTCCGACAGTACGAGGACAGCCCGGAGATCGAGCCGCAGCAGGACGAGTGGAGCCCGGAGATTTATATCAACTGGGACGCCTACTGGTACGGCGACTGTGTAAGCCTTGTGGTGTTCCGCTACGACGGCGGTACCGACCCCATCTATTCTCAGGGCTGGTGTTTCGATTTTGCCGCCGGGCACAAGCTTTCGGTCACCGAGCTGCTTATGTGTATGGGGCTGGACCCGGATGCCGTGCAGCAGCAGATGCTGCGGCAGGCCATGCAGACCTTTGACCGGCACATGGCGCAGGGCGGCTACTACGAGGGCCTGCTCAGCGGCGGCAATCTGGCAAGCATGCGGATGAACACGCTGGAAAACAACCAGCTGGAGGACCTGTGCCTGCTGCTGCCGGAACAAAACCGGCTGGTGCTCCGGGGCGGGTGCAGCTCCACCGCCGGGTCGGGCTGGCGGCAGCTGGATGTGGAGATCCCGCTGCAGGCTGCTGACCCGCAGCCGCAGACGGTGCTGACCGATACCTACGGCAGCGCTTCGGTGCAGCTGGAAGGAACACAGGGCACCATCACCCTGCGCCGCACGCCGGAGACCGCCGCGTGGGACACGGATTACGGCATCCGGCTGGAACAGGACCGTACTTTCCCCATCCTTGGTATCTATAATGAGTATATCGACCTGTGCATCGGAGAACTGGGCGCCTCCTTCCACCCGGTGGTCTATCTGCTGACCAAGGACGGCGTGGTGGAGTATGTGGATGTGCTGCGCTGCCTTATGTCCGGAAATGTTCTGGTCTGTCAGGACCCTATCTATATTGCAAATCAGGGCGTGGCGCTGGAACGCAGCGGCGAAGAGGTAATTCTGCATCAGGAGGATGGCTCTGTGCTGGAACTTGCTCCCCTGACGGCAGAGTGGAACGGGCAGGAGATCCCCTCGGAGGCTGTCGGTGCCTTCAACGAGATGGCGGACGACCGGTTTAACTGGATGGACGTGGAAAGCAACGGCTCCGTCCAGATGGGCGTGCAGGACAACAGCGTTTTCTATCAGGGCTATGCCGATTATCTGGGCGTAGTGCCGGAGGGCATGGTGCTGGGCGTCTGGACCAACGAGACGGCAGACGGGGCACCCGGCATCACCTTTGTGGCGGCGATGAAGTACGACCTGTACAACGAGACCCTGACCTTGACCATGCTCGACGGTCAAAACCCCTTTGCCGAGGGAAAGACCCAACTGCAGCTGATCCGCTGCCCGGATAACTGACCCCGGCGGGAGCCGCTGAGAACACAGGAGAACCACCATGAAACACAAATCGTTCCGCTGGATACCGGCAGTTTTGCTGGCGGCGCTGCTGGCAGGCTGCGGGGCAAAGACCGCAGCCTCTGCCCGCCCGGCTGGCAGCCGGGAACTGAAATCGACCCCGCCGGATTCCATGCACGCCACCGCGGCGATCACCGAGCAGTACACCCTTGAAAAGGTGGTGCGGGCGGAAAACGGCGGCAAGGTTCGGCTGAACATCCATCTGCCCCGGCTGGAAAGCGACAGCGCCGATGCCGCCCGCATCAACGCCGAGATCGCCCGGCTCTACGAATACGATGTGCAGGAGTATGTAGACTGCCCGGCGGCAGCCGACCCGGACGTGTGGGACATCTGCATAGAGATGAACTGGAATGCCAGCTGGTACGGCGACTGCGTCAGCCTTGTGGTCAGCAGCTGCTACGGCGGTACGGATGCGCCCTTCCACAATGGCTGGTGCTTCGACTTTGAAAGCGGAAACCAGCTCACCGCCACCCAGCTGCTGCAGCGCACGGGGGCAGATCCCGCCGCGCTGGAAGAAGCACTGTATCGCGACGTGAAGCGCCGGGATGAGCTGGATCGGCAGACCGCCTGTGAGCGGGGGCTGCTGCCCCCCGGCAGTCTGAAAGAGGGCAACACCGCATGGTGGGCTACACTGGATGAGCTGCCGCTTTCGTTTGACGAAACAGGAAACGTTACCTTTTTCGTCCGCCGGTTCAGCGCCTCCCGGGAGGAGTATGAGAACGATGCCCCAACCATCCCGCTGGACGCGCAGCCGCTGCCGCAGGACTGGGAGCAGCAGGTGCTGGCCGAGTGGATGGCAGTCACGGCGGTGACGCAGGGTGAAAGCTATGCCCCCGCCGACCGCAACGAAAGCTTTACCCTGCGGCTGGAAAAGGCCGAGATCACCGGCACGGTGACCGTCTCCTTCATCCGGGAAACATACGTCAGCCCGCAGATCCAGTCCGCTGCCGAGACCCGCACCGGAGAGCTGAATGCCGGCGCTGTGACCGGCTGGGACGGGGAAAAAAGTCAGGACTGGAACCTGACAAGTCTCAGCGAGGACGGCAGAAGCCGCTGGACCATCTCCATGATGGAGGACGGTTCGCTGCTGATGCGTTCCACCGGCTCGAAAAAGGGCAGCACCGTGTGGTATCTGTTCCGGCGCACCACGGCGTGGGATGACATCGGCTACACCGCCATCCCTCGCAGGCTGTGGGGCACTTACCGCGCCGGAGACGAGTCCGCAAATGGCATCCGCTGGATGACCTTCCTGCCGGACGGCAGCTGCTGCATGAGCGTGGAATGGGACGGGTGGAACGGCATTCTGACCGGCACCGCAGAGGGAACGCAGGGCCGCACCGAGGACGGCACCGAGCTGCATTTTACATTGACCGATCCGAACGGCAAGCCCTGCGAGTTCTGGGCCATTTTGCTGAACGATGACGGCAGTCCCAGCGGTTGCAGCCTGAAATACCGCGCCGGAGAGCAGTTGTTTGACCGGGACACACGTCCCGCTTACTGGAAAAACGACTCCCCGGATCTAACCCTTGAACCGTGACCAAGACCGGAAACCGTGCGATAACAGAAAGTTATCGTTTGCACAAATAAAACATACAGGAGGAAATTACTATGGGTCTTATCAAAGCAGGTATGGGCGCACTGGGCGGAACTCTTGCAGACCAGTGGAAGGAATTTTTCTACTGCGATTCTCTGGACAAAGATGTGCTGATGGTAAAGGGCCAGAAGCGCACCTCCCGCCGCAGTTCCAACAACGGCGAGGACAACATCATCACCAACGGCAGCGGCATCGCCGTGGCAGACGGACAGTGTATGCTCATTGTGGAGCAGGGCCGCGTGGTGGAGGTGTGCGCCGAGCCGGGCGAATTCACCTTTGACGCATCCACCGAGCCTAGCGTGTTCACCGGCAACTTCGGCGACAGTCTGGCAGCTACCTTCCAGACCGTAGCCAAGCGCTTTACCTACGGCGGCGACACCGGCAAGGATCAGCGGGTGTACTACATCAACACCA
>OFMC01002646.1_pt1 | contig 11084 bp, 10 predicted proteins | sample 1541271 | NCBI WGS metagenome assembly OFMC01 (sample SAMN04209252, study PRJEB22552) | human gut metagenome | biome: gut; material: feces | host: Homo sapiens | place: USA: Oklahoma | reverse complement strand
TCACGGCTATCGTGGGCGCTACCGAGAACGACATCGCCCCGGTCCGCGACATCCTGGCCACCTTCGCGGCCAACATCTGCTGCTTCGATGGCGCCGGCAAGGGCCAGGCAGCCAAGCTCGCCAACCAGGTGTCGCTGGGCGCCTGCATGGTCGGCATGGCCGATGCTATGGCATTTGCTGAGCTCAACGGCCTGGATCTGGAAAAGACCCGCGAGATGATCCTGGGCGGCACCGGTAAGTCCGGCGCCATGGAGAGTCTGGCGCCCAAGGCGCTCGACGGCGACTACAAGCCCGGCTTTATGGTCGAGCACTTTATTAAGGACCTGCGCCTGGCGCTTTCCTATGCGGACGACCGCGAGCTCGCGCTGCCCGGTGCCGATGTGGCCTTTACGCTCTACGACATGCTCGACGCCATCGGTGGCGCCAAGTTGGGCACCCAGGCCATCACGGTGCTCTACAAGGAAGAGGCGGATGCCATCGCCGCCGGTCTGGACTGGTCGCAGTATCGTCCCGAGGAGCACGGTGCCCACGAGGAAGGCTGCGGTTGCGGTGGGCATGGCGACGACCACGAGTGCGGTTGTGGCCACCATCACGGCGAGGACCACGAGTGCTGCGGCGGCCACGGCCACGATGACGGCCACGAGTGCTGCTGCGGCCATCATCACGAGGAGTAGCGCCCATGAGCTGGACGTTCGTGGTGCTTGCACTGGTGCTCTTTCTCTTTGCGATCTACATCGGCTTTTTGTGCGGCCAGTGGGCGTGCGAAAAGCGCGTCATCACCAAGCGCGACTACTGGATTGCCAACTTTGCGGGAGCGGCGGCAGTCGTCCTGCTGACCTGGGTGTTCTCGCTGTTCCCGCTGGTGCAGTTTGCGCCGATCGGCTGGCTCGGCGGTTTTATCGCCGGTCTTAAGATGAGCTTTGGCGAGTCCGTCGGTCCGTGGCGCAAGCACGACGAGGTCTTTAACGTCAACAAGGCACACCGCGCCGCCGCCGACGCGGGTGATGCCGAGGAACGCCGCCGTGCGCGTCGCAATGGCGCTGCCGACCGACAGCTCATCTCGGTCACCGATGACAGCAAGGGTGCTGGCAAGCACGCCAAGAAATAGTAAAAAGAGGTAACTATGGCAGAAAACAAAGACGAACAGCTCACCGACGAGGAGCTGGCACAGCTCCAGCTGGCAGAGGAGAACGAGAACGCCGTCGACCGCCTGGTCAAGGAGCTCGGCTGCCCCACGCGCCGTATCCGCCAGTTTGCCGCCCGCGTGCTGCACCTGCTTGCCGAGCGCGATCCGCAGCGCGTCGTGCCCTGCGTGCCCGCGCTGATCGAGGCACTCGACCGCCCCGAGGCTCAGACCCGCTGGGAGGCTCTCGATGCCCTGGCGGCGCTCGTCGCCACCTGCCCCGAGCAGCTGGGCGATGCCTTTGAGGGCGCCGAGACCGCGCTGTTCGACGAGATTTCCTCCACGCTGCGCTATGCCGCCTTCCGCCTGCTGTGCGTGTGGGGCGCCACGAGCGTCGAGCGTTCGCGCGAGGCTTGGCCCATCCTGGACGAGGCTATCCAGTGCTACCACGGCGACCTTGAGTATCGCGACATGCTCGGTTGCCTGTACGAGTTTGGCCAGGGCGAGATCGACGCCGAGGTCGCCGAGAAGCTTGCGCTGCGCCTTAAGTTCGACGCCGAGAACGGCAAGGGCAGCTATCTCAAGGCCCGTTCGAGCGAGATTTGCGAAATGCTTGTTAAACGTTTCGGCCTGGATCTCTCCAAAAAGAAGAAGCGTGCTAGCGTTAAAAAATCTGACGACGCCGAAGACGAGGAGTAACAGATTATGGCGCACGATGTAGTCCTGATTCCCGGTGACGGTATCGGTCCCGAGATTACGCAGGCCATGCGCCGCGTGGTCGAGGCCACCGGTGTCCAGATCAACTGGAACGTCCAGGAGGCAGGTGCCGGCGTCATGGACGAGTTTGGCACGCCGCTGCCCCAGCACGTGCTCGATGCGGTCGCCGAGACCAAGGTTGCCATCAAGGGCCCCATCACCACGCCGGTCGGCACGGGTTTCCGCAGCGTTAACGTGGCCCTGCGCAAGCACTTCGACCTGTACGCCTGCGTGCGCCCCTGCCTGTCGCAGCCGGGCGACGGCTCGCGCTTCCGCGACGTCGACCTGGTCATCGTGCGTGAGAACACCGAGGACCTCTACGCCGGCATCGAGTTCGATGAGGGCGCTGCCGAGGTCGAGGAGCTCTCGCAGCTCGTCGAGCGTTCGGGTCAGAAGACCTTTGCCACCGATTCCGCGATCTCGATCAAGCCGATCTCCATCGCCAAGAGCCGCCGCATTGTGGAGTATGCCTTTGAGTATGCCCGCCGCTGCGGCCGCAAAAAGGTGACGGCCGTGCATAAGGCCAACATCATGAAGGCGACCGATGGCCTGTTCCTGCGCGTTGCGCGCGAGGTGGCCGCCAACTATCCCGATATCGAGTTCAACGATAAGATCGTCGACGCCACCTGCATGGGCCTGGTCCAAAACCCCAATGACTTCGATGTCCTGGTGCTGCCCAACCTGTACGGCGACATCGTGAGCGACCTGTGCGCCGGCCTGGTAGGTGGCCTGGGTATGGCCCCCGGCTCCAACATCGGTGCCGACTGCGCCATCTTCGAGGCAACGCATGGCTCCGCGCCCGATATCGCTGGCCAGGATATCGCCAACCCCACGGCCGAGATTCTCTCTGCTGCGATGATGCTCGATCACCTGGGCGAGAACGACGCTGCCAATCGCATTCGCGCCTCCGTATCTGCCACGCTCGACGAGGGCAAGCAGGTTACCGGTGACGTGCGCCGTGCCCAGACCGGCTCCGTTGAGGGGGCCGTGGGCACGCAGGCCTTTGCCGATGCCGTTATCGCGCACCTGGCCTAAGGTAGGCACGCTGCAAACGCCTAAATAGTACTTAAGTGTTTGCGTATAACCTAAGAATCAATACGCCCGGCGCTCTGTCGGGCGTATTCTATTGCGGACTATGTTTCCTAACAAGGAGTAACCGATATGGGTCTGATTCAAAAGAAGGACGAGAAGGACGAGATCGACGGCATCCAGATCATCGAGCGCGGCGAAGGCCCCGACGGTGACGAGGACGAGAAGATCGACCTGGTCGCCGGTACGTCTGCCGAGCACATTGCTGCCGGTACGACGGCCGAGGAGGAGGACGCCCGTCTGGAGGCTCAGATTGCCGCAGATGCCGCTGACGAGAATCTGATGCCCGAGGCCCAGGATGAGGATGACGATATCCTGGGTTCCGATGAAGACGATCGCGTATCCAAGCACAAGAAGACGATGATTGCCGCCTTTGTGGTCGCTATCGTGATCGCTGCTGTGGTCGGCTTCTTTATCGGCAACGGTGGTTTTGGCGGCAAGGGTGTCGGCTCGTCGACCCTGACCGAGGACCAGCTCGATTCGACCGTGGCAAGCTATAGCTACAACGGCAAGAAGAGCGACATCACCGCGCGCGAGGCCATCGAGAGCCAGTACAGCCTCGACACCGTCAAGGATAGCGATGGCAACTACACCGCTCCTTCTGCCGACGTCATCCTGTCCTACGTGCGCAACAAGATCCTGCTCGACGCTGCCGAGGACGAGGGCATTACCGTCTCCTCTAAGGAGATGAAGCAGTACGCCGAGGATTCCATCGGCACTTCTGACTACAAGACCATGGCCACGCAGTATGGCGTGTCCAAGGACCAGGCCAAGCAGATCGTCCGCCAGTCCGCGACGCTGCAGAAGCTCTACAAGAAGAAGGTGGGCGATAGCTCCGCAAGCATGCCGACCGCTCCGACCGAGCCTTCTGACGGCAATGAGGACACCGCGAGCAAGGATTACGCCGACTACATCATCAACCTTGCCGGCGACGAGTGGGATAGCTCGAAGGGTACCTGGAAGGACGAGAACGGCACCTACGCTAAGGCCTTTGCCGACGATGCCTTTACGGCCGATAGCGCCACCTATAAGCAGGCCATGACCGCCTACTACACTGCTTATCAGCAGTATTCCTCGCAGGCTTCGAGCGCCAGCTCCAAGTGGACCGAGTATGCTAACGGCCTCTACGCCAAGGCCAACATCAGCATCTACGGCCTGTTTGCGTAAGGTTTGCCTGAGCTTTCGAACGCGAAGCCGAAATATCTGATGAAGCCCCCTAGAACGAACTCCGTTCTAGGGGGCTTTGCGTTGGAGGGAAGGCAGGGAAAAAGAGGGGAAAGGAGAGGGGTAGTATGCAATTTCTTAGATACTTTATTCATGTAAAGTGAAAACGATTTCGCCCAAACTGGTAGTAACAATGTGGTACCACTGTTCATCTGGTAGTAACCAATTCTGAATCGAAATCGAATGGAAATTACTAAATAATAGTTTGGTAATAAAAGATGCGCAACTTGTCTACCTGCATAAATTACCGTTTACGGGCCAAAAATAACCGTTTGGCAACGATATAGTAATTTGAACGAAATGTGATGGACGTTTGAATAGAGTGTGTGCTACCGTGCATACCTGCAACCCGCGAAAAGGACTGGGTTGACTAAGTTTGCGCTTAATGCCGGCAAGCGGAGAAGCCGGTATGCAGAGGGCGCGGACATGGAACTCGTTGGTGAACAACGAAAGAAAGGTTGGAGGAGATACCATATGATGAAGTACCTCCAGAAGCTTGGCAAAGCGCTGATGCTTCCCGTCGCGGCGCTTCCCGTCGCAGGTATTCTTATGGGTGTGGGCTACCTGCTCGCTCCCGCAGTCATGGGTGCTGCCGGTGACACTACCGGTTTTGCCTATACCGCCGGCTTCCTGCTCATCAAGGCAGGCGGCGCTCTTATCGATAACATGGCCTGGCTGTTCGCAGTCGGCGCCGCTGTCGGCCTTGCCGACGATCACGATGGCACCGCTGGCCTCGCTGGCCTCGTCGCCTTCCTGATGATCCAGCAGCTCCTGAACCCCGCTGTTGTTGGCACCATTCGTGGTATGGACGCCGATGCTCAGACCGCTTGGCTTGCCACGACCGAGGGCATCGCGTTCTCCAAGATCGCTGGTAACTCCTTCATCGGCATCCTGTCCGCCATCATCGGTGGTACTTGCTACAACAAGTTCAAGGACACCCGTCTTCCCGACTGGCTGGCCTTCTTCTCCGGCAAGCGTTGCGTCGCCATCATGACCGCCGTTATCAGCATCGTCGTCTCCGTCGTCCTGCTCTTTGCTTGGCCGCTCATCTTCGGTGCTCTTGTTGCTCTTGGTGAGGGTATCGCCGCCATGAGTGGTATCGGCGCTGGCATCTACGCCTTCCTCAACCGCCTGCTCATCCCGACCGGTCTGCACCACGCACTCAACAACGTGTTCTGGTTCGACACCATCGGCCTGGGCGACCTGACCCACTTCTGGGCTGGCGAGACCTCCGCTGACGTCAAGTGGAGCCTCGGTATGTACATGTCCGGCTTCTTCCCCTGCATGATGTTCGGTATCCCGGGCGCTGCCCTGGCTATGGTTCAGACCGCTAAGAACAAGAAGGCTGCTATCGGCCTGGTTGTCTCCGCTGCCATCTGCGCCTTCGTCTGCGGCGTTACCGAGCCCTTCGAGTTCGGCTTCATGTTCCTGTGCTTCCCGCTGTACGTTGTGTACTCCGCTCTGTACGGCATCTTCACCATCATCACCTACTACTCCGGTTTCCGTGCTGGCTTCTGCTTCTCCGCAGGTGCTACCGACCTGGTGTTCTCCGCTTCTCTGCCTGCAGCTGCTAAGACCTGGATGATCATTCCTCTGGGCATCGCTGCATTCGTGGTGTTCTACTTCGTGTTCTACTTCGCCATCACCAAGTTCGACCTGAAGACCCCCGGCCGTGAGGACGAGGATGCCGAAGAGGCTGAGAAGAAGGTCGTTCTGGCCAACAACAACTACACTGAGGTTGCTGCTGGCGTGCTGAAGGCCATCGGCGGCAAGGAGAACGTCTCCAGCGTGGACTACTGCGCTACCCGCCTGCGCTTCACCATTAAGGACTACACCGCTGTGGATGAGAAGGCTGTGAAGGCTGCCGGTGCTGCCGGTGTCATCCGCCCCGACAAGACCACTTGCCAGGTCATCATCGGCACCAAGGTGCAGTTCGTGTATGATGAGCTGAAGAAGATGCTGTAAGCATCCTTCTGAGCACGTTTCCGTGCGGAAGGCTGGTTGCTTCCGCATCCATTCCCAAACTGTAAAAATGCCGCTGAGGGCGGGCGTTTACGCCCCGCTTTCGGCGGCATTTTGTTTTGTTCACAAACCGGCTACCCTTTTGGCCGGAAAATATGCTATACTGAAAACAACAAAGCAAAATAACAGGAGGTTCCCCATTATGAAGATCATTCGTGCAAAAGATTACAAGGACATGTCCCGCAAGGCTGCCAACATCATCTCCGCACAGGTCATTATGAAGCCCAACTGCGTGCTGGGTCTGGCGACCGGCGGCACCCCTGTTGGCGCATACGCTCAGCTGGTGGACTGGTACAACAAGGGTGACCTGGATTTCTCTGAGGTCACCACCGTCAATCTGGACGAGTACCGCGGCCTGCCCAAGGAGCATCCCGAAAGCTATTGGAGCTTTATGCACAAGAACCTGTTTGACAAGGTCAACATCCGCCCCGAGGCCATCCATCTGCCCGACGGCACCAACCCCGATGCTGTGGATGCCTGCAAAAAGTACAACGAGATCATCCACAGCGTGGGCGGCATCGACCTGCAGCTGCTGGGCCTTGGCCCCAACGGTCACATCGGCTTCAATGAGCCGGGCGAGGCCTTTGAGCTGGAGACCCACTGCGTGGATCTGACCCCTGCCACCATCGAGGCCAACAAGCGCTTCTTTGACGGCAACGAGGATCTGGTGCCCAAGCAGGCCTACACCATGGGCATCAAGACCATCATGCAGGCCCGCAAGGTTCTGGTGGTGGCCAACGGTCTGGCAAAGGCCAAGGCAGTCAAGGCGGTCGTCTCCGGCCCTGTGACCCCCGAGTGCCCGGGCTCCATCCTGCAGATGCACCCCGACTGCATCCTTGTGGCCGATGAGGAAGCACTGAGCCTGCTGTAATTAAACCTCTCCGTCATTGCTGCGCAATGCCACCTCCCCTAATGAGGGGAGGCCTTGGCAGCCGATTTCAGTGAATCTTTTTGCCAAAGGCTCCCCTACAAGGGGAGCTGGCGGGCGCAAGCCCGACTGAGAGGTTGCACGAAGGAAAGCGTGAGAATAAGAATATGATCATCAAAAATGCTCTGATTTATACCCCCCGCCACACCTTTGAGGAGGGGAGCCTGACCATCCGGGAGGGGCGCATCGTGCCCTTTGCACAGCCGGAGGAAGGCGAAGAGATCGTGGATGCCAAGGGCGCTTACGCTCTGCCGGGCCTTGTGGATATCCACTTCCACGGTGCTATGGGCAAGGATTTCTGTGACGGCAATGAAGAAGCCATCCAGACTCTGGCCGATTTTGAGGCCGGTAAGGGCGTGCTGGCCATCTGCCCCGCCACCATGACCTTTTCGGAAGAGATCCTGAACGGCGTGATGGATGCTGCCGCCGCCCATCAAAACGGCAGAGGCGCAGACCTTGTGGGTATCAACATGGAGGGGCCCTTCATCAGCCCCAACAAGGTGGGTGCCCAGAACCCGGAGTATCTCCACAAGGCGGATGTTGCCATGTTCCGCCGCCTGCAGAAGCGGGCAAACGGCCTGATCAAGCTGGTGGATATCGCCCCGGAGGAGCCGGGTGCGCTGGAGTTCATTGCCGCCTGCCATGACGAGGTGCGCATCTCCATTGCCCACACCTGCACCAGCTACGACACCGCCAACGCTGCCTTTGACGCAGGCGCGACCCACATGACCCACCTGTACAACGCCATGCCCGGCATCACCCACCGGGAGCCCGGCCCCATCATTGCGGCGCTGGAACGGGGCGCGGAGGTGGAGCTCATCACCGACAACGTCCACATCCACCCGGCCATGGTGCGGTTCACCTTCAACACCTTCGGGGATGACCATGTCATCCTGATCGCCGACAGCATGATGGCCTGCGGCCTGCCCGACGGCCAGTACAGCCTGGGCGGTCAGGCGGTCACGGTCAGCGGCCCCCGCGCCACCCTGACCGAGCACCCCGGCACCATTGCGGGCAGTGCCACCTGCCTGTACGACTGCATGAAGCGTGCCGTGCTGGAGATGAACGTCCCGCTGGAAAGCGCTGTCCGCGCCGCCAGCGAAAACCCCGCCAAGAGCATTGGCATCGACAATGATTACGGCAGTCTGGCTGCAGGCCGCTACGGCAATGTGATCCTGGCGGACAAGGAGCTGAACATCCAGGCTGTCTACCAGAAAGGAACCCGTATCGTATGAACCCCGAGAGCCTGACCTGGCGGCTGCTGACCGCTGAAGAGCTGACGAACGTTTACCTGAACGAGATGCGCCGGGATTTTCCTGCCGGAGAGCTGAAGCCCCTGAGCATGATCCTGAACAGCGAGGCCGCCGGTACCGCCCACACCTGGGGCGTGTATGAGGACGACGCGCTGGTGGCGTATCTGTTGATGGTGCGGCCCGTGGGCTGTGAGGTGAGCCAGCTGGACTACTTTGCCGTTCTGCCCCAGTACCGGGCCGGCGGCATCGGAGCCGTTCTGCTGGCCGCCCTGCCTGACCACGAGAAGGGCGCGCAGGCCATCCTCATTGAAGCGGAGTGTCCCGAAAAGGCCGAGGATGAGGCCATGGCTGTGCGCCGCCTGGGCTTTTACGCCCGGTGCGGGGCCAAGGACACCGGCTGGACAGAGCATCTCTTTGATGCCTGGTTCCGGGTGTTGGTGCTCCCCTGCTGCGGCGGAAAGGTGCGCAGCCCCGAGGAAGCCGTGCGGCAGCTGGCAGACTGCTACCGCCGCACCATGGGCGAGCCCCAGTGGCGCAGGAACGTCACCTTCTACCGCCCCGATGGCGTGGAGGTGCAGTTCTGAGAGGTTGAATTCTGTCCCTTGACAGTCTGGGTAAATATGGTACTATGGTAATAGGAACAAACCAGATCTGAGATGGGAGGAATTTCTGATGCGCAATGTTTTTTCCCGCCGTGATTTTCTGAAAGCATCTGCCGCCGCTGTGCTGGCCGCTTCTGCCGCTGGTGTCCTCACCGGCTGCGATGGGGGCGGCAGCGAGATCCCGTCCGCAACCATCGGGCTGGGTGAGTTTGAAGTGACCATGACCGGCAACATGACCATCACTGGTGATGAGGTCGTGGGCAATGAGAACGCCAACGGCTACCTCTGCAAACCCAATGTGCGGATTCGGTACAATGGTGCAGCCAGCGAGATCAAATACAATTTTGCCGGTGTCTTTGTGGCAAAAATTGATAAGACCGCGCTGGAACTGACCAATGGAAAAGAGGAAATCTCCTCTAAACTGACAAAGACTTATGTGCCGCAGTTCCGTGCAAAGGCCAGTGGGTACGGTTCTTTTAAGCAGGGCGTACCCTTCAAGCTGTATGTGACCCTGCAAGGCAAGACAGCCGAGTTTGCTCTGACGAGTGACGGCAAAGTGACAGTCTCCGCTGTCGATAAAGTCTGATATCCCCCAAAAAGCCCGAGGTGCACCCGCACCCCGGGCTTTTTTGCGCCCAAATTTTACATTGGGGCAAAAACATGTCCAAACAATTTACCTCGATTTTTCCCGCTTGTGGTCGAAGCGGCTTACCGACTGGGATACAATAGTGCCGTACCCCAGGAAAACACGAAAACAAGAGCCGGGAATGGAAAGCCCGGATGTTTGGAGGACAAATATTATGAAAAAGATCACGCGTCGTTCGTTTCTCACTGTCTGCGGTGCTGCTGCTGCCGCTGCTGCCCTGACCGCCTGCGGCGGTTCTGCTTCCTCTGCTGCAGCTTCTTCTACCTCTGCCGCTGCAGGCTCCACTGCTTCTTCCACCGCTGCGGCTCTGTCCGGCAACGTTGCTACCGGTGGTTCCACCTCCATGAAGAACGTCATCGCTGCCCTGACCGAAGGCTTTGCTGAGGTTGAGCCGGGTGTCACCGTCAGCTACGACCCCACCGGTTCCGGCGCAGGCATCACCGGTGCTACCGATAAGACCCTGGACATCGGCCTGTCCTCCCGTGCCCTGAAGGACGACGAGAAGGCTGACGTGGAGGGCACCACCATCGCTCTGGACGGCATCGCCATCATCGTCAACAATGCAAGCAAGGTCGAGGATCTGACCGTTGACCAGCTCAAACAGATGTTCACCGGCGAGATCACCAACTGGTCTGAGGTCGGCGGCGGCGACGGCGAGATCGTTCTGATCGGCCGTGAGGCTGGCTCCGGCACCCGTGATGGCTTTGAGAGCATCGTGGATGTCAAGGACGGCTGCAAGTACGCGCAGGAGCTGACCGCTACCGGTGCTGTCATCAGCGCTGTGGAGGCCAACCCTCTGGCCATCGGCTACGCTTCCCTGTCCGCTGTGGGCGACACCGTGAAGATGGTCACCGTTGGCGGTGTGGAGTGCAGCGAGGAGACCGTTAAGGACGGCAGCTACGAGGTGCAGCGTCCCTTCGTGTTCGTCACCAACAAGTCTGTCACCCTGTCTGAGCAGGCACAGGCTTTCTTCGACTTTGCCACCAGTGCCGATGCTGCTGACCTGATCCGCACTGCCGGTGCTGTTCCTGTGAATGAGTAATTGCGGAAAGCAATGATGCTATGAACAACAAAAAGATTTCTCTCCCCAGAACCCCTGCTGAGTGGCTGGAAGCGGTGATGAACTTCATCTTCTTCCTCTGCGGCATTCTGGCGGTGGGCTGTGTGCTCCTGATCTCGGTGTACATGGTCCTCTCCGGTGTGCCTGCCATCCAGAAGATCGGGCTGTTCCGGTTCCTGTTCGGCACCCGGTGGGCTTCCACCGCTGCCGACCCGGCCTACGGCATCCTGCCCTTCATCCTGTCCAGCGTTTACGGCACGCTGGGTGCCACCGTGATCGGTGTGCCCATTGGCCTGCTGACGGCGGTGTTCCTCTCCAAGGCCGCCGACCCCAAGCTGCGCACCGTGGTGGTCACCGCCATCGAGCTGCTGTCCGGCATCC
>OFMC01002644.1_pt1 | contig 11090 bp, 10 predicted proteins | sample 1541271 | NCBI WGS metagenome assembly OFMC01 (sample SAMN04209252, study PRJEB22552) | human gut metagenome | biome: gut; material: feces | host: Homo sapiens | place: USA: Oklahoma | reverse complement strand
CGATCCTGTCGGGTTTTTCGGGAATGGCATGACTAACATTTTTGTCTTTGGCGTGATTGCTGCCTCCAGTTCTTCTGCCGTCAGTTTGAATTCGTTCTTTTCCTGAAGCGGAATAACAACCGGATTACCGTCTGCCAGAATGGTACACGGTACATACGATACATAGCTCGGCTGCGGAATCAGGACTTCATCTCCCAAATCCAGCATTGCGCGCAGTGCCACATCGATTCCTTCACTTCCTCCGACCGTCACCATGATCTCATGATCCGGGTCATATTCTACATGTATCTTACGTTCCAGATATTTGCTGATCTCGATCTTCAGATCTTTAAGACCTGCATTCGATGTATAGAAAGTCTTGCCCTGTTCCAGGGTGTAGATACCTTCCTCTCTGATTCTCCATGGTGTGTCAAAATCAGGTTCTCCTACACCAAGGGATATTGCGTCAGGCATCTCACTTACCAGATCAAAGAATTTACGGATTCCAGATGGTTCGATGCCTGTGATTTTCTTAGATAATGGATTTCTCATCATGGTGTTACAAGCATCCTTTCTGTTTTTTTCTGTCCGAACATGATTGTTCCGTGATCCTTATATTTCTTCAGTACGAACTGTGTGCTGGTTCCTGTGACATCTTCGATCGGTGATAATTTACTTGATACAAACCTTGACACTTCCTGCAAAGTCTTGCCTTCGATCAGAACCATCATATCAAAATCACCGGAGATCAGATATACGGCTGATACTTCCGGATAATTACAGATCCGTTCTGCTGTCTTATCAAATCCCGTGTCACGCTGTGGTGTTACTTTTACTTCGATCAGTGCATTGACATACTCGGTTCCTGTCTTATCCCAGTCGATCAGTGTATGATACCCACAGATGATCTTTGCTCTTTCCATGGCTGAAATCTCATTTGCTACGGTTACTTCATCGGTTCCAAGAAGAACTGCCAGTTCTCCGAGGTCTACCCTGCTATGCTTCTCCAGATACAGGAGTATCTGCTTTCTTAATTCTTCCATCATTCATACCTCCGCTATATAGCTTCAAGATCTCATCCGGAGCCGGACGGTCGATATAACGCATCTCTTCTCCATTTCTTAAGATCTTATCGTTGTTGTCTGTTGTATGTCCGATTACTGCTGCTGTAATCCCCTGATTGTTCAGCGCATCTGCCAGTACTTCCCCATTGTCAGTCACAGCCAGAAAACTTCCTGTAGATATCATCTGATATGGATTCAGCCGGAAATGTTCACATACCTCGATCGTTTCCTGTAAAATACTGATTTTCTTCATATCAAGATCCAGTCCCTGCTCTAATTCCAGTGCCAGATTCCACAGTGCTGCCAAGATCCCGCCATCTGCGACCTGACGTACGACAAATGCGCCCCCGGCTTTTGCGGCTTCGATTTCTTTTGGAGCAAATATCTGCTGTCCGTATGACTTTATCTGCTTCATGAAAACCGGCGCAAAACGAGTCTTAAGTTCCTGTTCTTTTTCTTCCGTGATCCGGAGCATACCATCCATTCCTGCATGCCCTGCGAACACAATATCCTTACAGGCTCGTGCGGTTTCCCGGTTCCATGCTTCTTCCTTTGGAGCCTTTGCGATTCCTGTAACCGTCACTGCGATCGCCCGAACCGCCGGATTGACAGATGCCTGTACTCCTGCAAGCATGATATTATACTTTTTGCATGCTTTTTTGAGAAGCTTTTCAATCTTGTGGATTCTGGATTTGAACACGTATTCCGGATAGGCGATCTGTACACTAATGCCTGCAGATGGTTCATGCGTATCCTGCATATCCTCACTCCGGATATCCGCTTCCTGCTCCTCATCCTCTGTTATATCAGGGCAGACAGAGAACACTGCACCCTGTGCCGCCAGTGCGTTCACAGTCTGTGCAAGTGCATGGACACCGATCTGCGGAGATAAACCGTAGACGGTAACTGTTTCGCTTATAAGCTGTTCTGTCTGTGTCTCTAACTTCATGTTTATTATGTTCCCCTTTTATATTTATACAAGATACGGAATAATCATCGTTGCTACCATGGCAATGATGACGATAAGCACAACAATTGATACAATTCTTCTTGTTCTTTTATTGTTGAAATTCATTCTTCTACCTTCTTTGATTATATTTTCGTTACTGCTTCTTCTCATTCTTATCAATTTTTACGTAAACAGTAACGTATTTCTCTACATTTTATACTCTTTACAATATTTTTGCAAGAAACAATCCTCACATTTCGGACTTCTTACACTGCAGATCGTACGCCCTTTTCATAATTTAATTTTCTCTATCTTACAGACTCTTGCCTCCTGATTCAGCGGATTTCTGTTCTGATAGTCAAATAAAATATATGTATCTGTCAGTTTGAAATATTCCAGATGCGTCATTTTACGCATCTGATTTCTGTCGTATTTTCCATAATCTGGAAGGTACTCATGCGTCTCCTCTTCTGTCTCATAAAATGCTCTTGCAGCATCTTTCGTTACCGGATATTCTCCGGCAAATCCTGGACGGCTCTTTGCATTTTCACGCAGATAATAATCATAAGTGAGCACTTCCCGGAATAAATCTTCTTTTTCTTTGTGATATTTTCTCACATAATTTAACAGGATCTCATATCTTGCACTCCGCTTGTGCTGAACTGAATTATAATCATTTTCCTCATAATAAGCGGCAAGCCGGTCATACATATCAAATGCAGAATCATATTCTTTTTCCAGTTCTTCCATCGTGTTCGTGAATTGACGGCTGTTATAATACACTTCTACCATCTCTTCCACGCCTTTCAGCCTCAATACATCTTCATAAGAAATCCATTTTGTATAAAGTACTTCATACGGTGGATGCGCTTTGTGCACAATTCCATATTCCTTCTGATGTTCCTGCATAAATGATCCTTTCAGCACTTTCAGGAATCCTAACTGGAGTTGCTCTGGTTTTAATGCATAGACATCATCAAAAGAATGTGCGAAGCTTTCCACATCTTCGTATGGAAGTCCCGCAATCAGATCCAGATGTTCGTGTATATTTCCTCTCTCCTGGATTCTCCTCACGATTCTGGATACTTTTTCAAAATCCATAACTCTGTGGATCTCTTTAATCGTCTTCGGATTTGTTGACTGCACACCTATTTCAAGCTGTACCAGTCCGGGGCGCATCTGTTCTAACAATTCCAGTTCTTCCTCATTCAGAATATCTGCCGCAATCTCAAAATGGAAATTCGTGATTCCATTATCATGCTCCATGATATATTTCCAGATTGCAATACTGTGATCGTGCTTACAGTTAAATGTACGATCGACGAATTTCACCTGCGGAACATTATGGTCCAGGAAAAACTGCAGTTCCTTCTTTACCAGTTCTATATCTCTGAACCGCAGGCGCTTGTCTACCGAAGACAGACAGTAGCTGCAGGAAAATGGACAGCCTCTGCTTGTCTCATAATAGATAATTTTGTGTTCAAAATCTTCTATGTGGTCGTAGACAAACGGAACCTCACTTAAATCCATGATCGGCCGCCATGGTTTATCGATGATTTCATTTTCTTCTGTCCGGAAAGTAATGCCTATAACATTTTTTAACTGGTTATCCACACTCTCTGATTTTTTCCAGGAGTTATCCACATTCTCTTTCTTTTTTTCGAATTCATTTCGGTATATCCGGCAAATTTCTTTAAATGTCTTCTCTCCTTCCCCTTTCATTACACCTTTGACACACGGTAGACGTCTTAACACATCCTGCGCATCATAGGAAACTTCCGGACCACCAAGCCAGATTGGCATATCCGGGCGTAATTTTCCGATTTCCAACACAATCTCCTCTATATAATCCAGGTTCCAGATATAGCAGGAAAGGCAGAGGATGTCCGGTTTTCTCTTATAGATATCCATCAGGATATCATCCTTCTGCTGATTGATCGTGTACTCCCCGATCTCCACCGCCGGATCTTCGGCATAGGCTTTCAGACTGTAGACCGCTAGATTGGAATGTATATATTTTGCATTGACTGCTGCCAGTAATATCTTCATTATGCTTTCCTCCAGATCAGAATCTCTCCTCCGGTCATATACCGGATAAGATAAATCCTCATATATCTAGGTATTATAAATTGGTATCGCCTTTTTTACAACATTTCCATTGACTTTTTGTCCGGAACACGTTAAAATATTGAGCTGTGCAGCCGGGGTGTTAGCGGTACCTTGCACCTGCAATCCGCTATAGCAGGGGTGATATTGCGCAGAGGGCTTGTTTTTGCAGAGCTGCCCTTGGAAAGTGGCGTTGATGTTTGGGTCTTACGCGACGGAACTCCATGAACCATGTCAGGTCAGGAATGAAGCAGCATTAAGTGGAATCTTCCGGGTGCCGTAAGGGTGCCTGGGCTGAGTTAACTACTAAGGTAACGTCTGTGAAGGCTCGTTCGAAGCGCAATGCACATAAATAATAATATAGTATTCATCTTATCCACTGTGATTTTTCGCATGTGGGTATTTTTTATATACAGAACCTGCCATGGCCGGTTTTCTATAAAAATAGAGACAGAAGAATTTCCAAAATTCCTCTGTCTCCGTTTTTTATACTATGCCAAATATTAACGCCAGCAATATCACAATTGCATTTGTTACTGTCTGTACCGGAACTGCCTTCTTACAGAAGTGCTGTACATCTGTCTCTGTCAATGCACATCCAAGATAAGTTGATGAGTTTGTCGGTGTTGAACTCGTTGCCAGTGACAGGTTACATACGAACGGTGCAATGATCGTCACTGCCGGAATTCCAAATCCTGCCCCGATAGAGATGAACACCGGATACATTGCATTAAAGATCTGGAATGGAATAAAGTAAATAATAATTACACATAATAACAGCAAGATGATATGTATATATTCCAGCATGAACTTCGGACAGATCTTAATCAGTCCGTCTGAGATAGCTCCTACCATTCCCGTATTATTGAATACTGCCTGATATACAGAGATTGCAAGCAGCATTACGATAATGTTCAGATACATCGGTCCGACTTTACCAAATATCTCACCAAAATTCTTTGGATAGTTGATCATTGCCGTTACGACCGTTGCTGCCATAAATACCAGATATGGAGGCAGACCGAATACACCAAGACCGACCATGAATACAATGAATAAGATAAAATTAATCCAGAAAAGCTTTGGCCGTCTGTATGGATTCTCTTCTACTTCTTTTGTCTCCTCTTCTACATTTTCTACAACTACGCCAAATGTTCCCACACGTTTCTTATGCTTGATCCCAAAGTATACCCACTGCAGAACGATGGCCGGGATAAAACATAATGCCCATGGAACCGATGCCTTTGACAGTTCATTGGCAGATAATCCTGCAGAAGATGACGTATATGCCATTCCAATCCCCCACGGAATGAAGCACATCGCAGACATTGCAGTCTGTGCTATGATAAATGCTGCCTCACGGTCAAAATCATATTTCTTATAAAGTGGTACCAGGATCGGGAATGTGATCAGGTACGCCGGTGTAAAGTTTCCTGTCAGAATTGCAAATGCTGCAATTACGGATGTCAGGATCATAATTACGATGACATTCATCTTATCGCCAAGCTTGTTCGTCACTGCTGATACGATAGTATCAAATACTCCTGCTTCTGTAAGCATCTGAAAATACAGAAATGCAAACAATAACATGAATCCCGCAGATTTCATGATCGAACTGAACTGCTCCAGTACAAAGTCACTTGTCTCCTGTAAGCTAAAGCCCAAAAGTAACGAGCAAATGATCGGTACAATAAATAATACAAAGTTAAATGGTACTTTCTTCGTGACAACCGTTGCCACAACGATCAATACCAGAATAATGGCCATTACAGTAGCATTCATAGTCTGCACCTCCTTAATTCATGTGTGCTTTCAGGAATTTTTCCACAATATCCATATTCTTCTCTGTCCAGAATGCCGGATCTCCATGCTTTGTCATCTGCAAGTCCGTGCATCATCAGTACCGGCGGTATCTCGGTCTCTTTGTTTACATAATTCATACAGGTAACTGCATTGGAAAGTTCCGGATATTCATATACATTCTTCTTACCGATCAGCATTCCTACCGTCTTTTCATTCATCTGGTCACCTGTCTCTTATATTTCCTCTGTCTGCTCTTTTTCCAGCTGCTTTTTCTTCTTCCTTGCCTCTCTTAATTCTTTAAAAAATGATTTCATCATCTGGCTGCATTCTTCTTCCATGACTCCTGTCGTCAATTCCACCTGATGGTTAAATTCCGGCATATCCAGAAGATTTAAGATAGATCCCGCACAACCGGCTTTTGGATTCATACAACCGACTACCACCCTTGTCATCCGGGACTGTACGATTGCACCGGAACACATCTGGCAAGGCTCCAGTGTTACATACATCGTACAATCTTCCAGTCTCCAGTCATTCATTTTCCTGCTTGCTTTTCTGATCGCAACCAGTTCCGCATGTGCCAGGGTATTGTTATCAATCGTTCTCCGGTTGTACCCTCTTCCTATGATCTTATCCTGATACACAATCACACACCCGATCGGTACTTCTCCGATCGCATAAGCTTTTTTCGCCTGTTTGATTGCTTCTTTCATATATTTTTCATCTGTACTTTGCATTTCCACACTCCATCTGATTATATTTTTCTTTGTATATCTGCGCAGTCTTCCGATCCGCGGACATCTCTGCACCAGTATCCGAATGTCTCTCTGTCATTCGTTTCTTCTTCCGTAAGCGCAAGTCCGGTCTCCTCAACCGGCAGAAATTCCGGAAACCCAAAACTTTCTGCTGCTTTTGCTTCCTGTGGATGATATACTCCAGGTACTCCTAATTTTAACTGACCATCACAGACTGTCAATATCAGGTGATGATAATTATAATATCCATGAACCAGAAAACTATTGTTCGCATGCTTCCATTCACATCTCGGAAGACATACCATATCTTTCCGTTGAATTTTTCTGACTTTGTATCTTTTCCCACATTCCTTTACTTCCTGTTCCTCTGAAGCCTCTGCATTACTCTTTTCTTTTTCATGCGTCTCTTCCTTCGCCACCTCCCACTTTTCCATCTGACAGATATTTACCGCATCGTCATTCCACACTGCAGCATAACAGTGCCCGCTTATGTCTTTCAAAATAATTCCGTTGACCAGATCATAATTTTCTTTCTCCCCCATATCTTCCGGTGTATAACACAATTGATAATTCAGTCCGGGAGACGGCGGCTCTGTCACTCCCATATTGATTCCGGTACATTTTTCATCCTGATTCCAGAACAAATATACTTCCAGTCCCTTTGCGTCTTCTTCCATCCGGAATCCTTTTCCGTGTACATGGATCACACACTGTTCCATATCCTGTTCTATTTTTACGAAGCCTACATTCCGCATCTTCTTCTCTTGTTCGTATTCATACAGATATCGAATAAACCGTCTCAAAATACCCACTCCTGTTTACGGCTATTTATCACAATCTATTCTGAAATATTCTCTTTTATGCCATAATCGCATTCAATTCCTGATACAACCTCTTCGCATAGCTGTCGGTCATTCCGCAGATATAGTCCGTAACCAGTAATAATCTCAGATACAACCGGTAAATGTCTGGCTGTCCCTCCGCATGATAGCGGTATGCTTTTTTGTAATTATTGGAAATAAACGAAACCAGCCGTTCTTCTATAGAATTCAGTTTCTGTGCCGGATCATCATATTTAATTATCGCACCCATGAAGCGGTCCATCAGATTGTCAAGCATCACTGCTTCCTTCACTTCCATCCGGTAGATTGTTTCTGACTTAAACACACATTTGCATGCAATCTCTCCAAGTAATTTTACAAGTTCTTCCGCCGGTGTATCTGCGAATAAATCTGTTTTATATACTCCATTCATAATCTCATCGTAATGAGAAGTAAATCCAGATGTTGCATATCCGATCAGAACTCCCTGTGCCTTTACGATCCAGTTTTTCACTGCATAATCTCCGGGGTTATCTACTCCGTTTTTCTTTGCACGTTCATATAATTCCACCAGTTTATCTGCCGGCCGGAACCTATTCCATTCCGCCTGTTCCGGAACTGCCAGCTTCTTTTCCCTGTTTTGAAGCTTCCGCAATTCATCCCGCAGACTGTGATAAGTAATGAACCCTTTCACAAATGCATCTTCGATATCTGCCGTTTTATATGCAATATCATCTGCTGCCTCCAGAATAAATGTCAGAGGATGTCTGCAATTTCCCGTCCCTGTCTCCATCACGATATCTTCGAATAACTCCCGGTCCGCATAATAATATCCCATCTTTTTTTCACGGATATCCCCGGACTTTGGCCGGATCTGTGTAGATGCCACCGGATATTTTATAATTGTGTTTAAAAGCGCATAGGTAAGATTCATTCCATTTTCATCTACCAGGAAATGAAGCTTACTCACCAGCCTGAGCGCCTGTGCATTTCCTTCAAAATGATAAAAATCTTCCCTCATCTGTTCTTCCAGCAATTCTTCTATCGGTGTTCCGTGATATTTTAACACCGGAAGATTCCGTTCAAACCACTCTCTGATCGCAAACTCCCCATAATGTCCGAACGGAGGATTTCCAATGTCATGAATCAGTCCTGCACACTGAAGAATATTGCAAATATCTTCTTTCATCCCCGGAGTGAAACTTGTATCTTTCTTATGTGCCAGTATGCTTTCGCCGATATTCTGTCCCAGCGATTTTGCCAGCGATGATACCTCCATAGAATGGGTCAGCCTGGTCCGAATAAAATCACTTTTATCTAATGGAAATACCTGTGTCTTGTCCTGAAGTCTCCGAAATGATGCACTTCCGATGATCCTGTGGTAATCCTTTTCAAATTCGCTTCTCAGATCGGTATCGGCGGAACGTACATCCTGATGTCTGCCCGGCCTTTGTCTCTTTGTCGATAAAAGTCTTGTCCACTCCATTTTACATCCTCCTTTTTGTCAAAAAGTGTCCAGCCGGATCTCCGGCTGAACACCTTATTTACAGCATTACTTTCTTAAGTTCATTTTCCATTAATCCAGATAGATCGGCGGCTCATAATCTTTGCCAAGTAACGCTTTCTTACGCTCCTGATATCCGAGAAACGCCCACTCCGTCATATCTGTCCACTGATGACTTCCACGGTCATATACCTGCACATAGCCGATCCGGTTCGGATGCATTCTTACACTGTTCGATTCATATTCATGTCCGGTGTAAGGGTTAAGTTCCCCTTTCTCAAGATCCTCTTCCGTTGATGTAAATAAATCCTCTTCATTCTCCTGTGCATACCTGTTCTGATGTCCTGCATCATAGTTCGTATTTAACTGTTCTGCATTTTCATAAGCAGCCGTTTCTGTCTCTGCGGCATATGTCTCTGCTTCCTCAGGTTCATCTGGAAGAAACTCTTCTGCAAGTTCGCCTGATTCTCCATCTTCTGAATAATCAAATTCATGATATTGGATTTCCGGTTTTTCTTCCTCTTTTTCTTCTTTCACCGGTTCTTCATGCTTTTTATGGATTCCGAAAAATGCTCTCCAGCCATGTGCCTTCTTCTCTGTCTCAGTCTTCTTTGGTTCCGGTTCTTCTACTTCCGGCTCTTCTACCTGTTCCTCTTCCGGCTCAGTTACCGGCTCTTCCTCATACTCCGGTTCTGCTTCTTCATATGCCGGCTCTTCTGCATACTCCGGCTCTGCTTCTTCATATACCGGCTCTTCTGCATACTCCGGCTCTGCTTCTTCATATACTGGCTCTGCTTCCACTTCCGGCTCTGCTTCCACTTCCGGCTCTGCTTCTACTTCCGCCTCTGCTTCTACTTCCGCCTCTGCTTCTACTTCCGGCTCTGCTTCTACTTCCGCCTCTGCTTCTACTTCCGGCTCTGCTTCTACTTCCGGCTCTGCTTCCACTTCCGCCTCTGCTTCTACTTCCGGCTCTGCTGCTTTCTCATTCACAAAGAAGTCAAAAATCGTCTCCTGGACATATTCCGGATTCTCTTCTACAACTTTCTTTGCTTTTTTCTTGCTTTTCTTCTTCTCAATCGCATCTAATTCTTTATGAATATCGACCAGTTCTCCAATCGTAATATCCCTTTCTTCCGCTCTTGTAGGTGCCTCTTTCTGTTCCGGTTCTGCAGCTTTCTGTTCTTTCACCGGTTTCTCTGTGCGGTCTTCATGTTCTTCTAATATATCTAAATAGAACGGGCATTCCAGAATCTTTGCGATCATACGCATATCCTGCTCCTGGAAATTATCTCTTCCGAGACGTTGTGTCAGGTTCTGGCGCGACATCTTTTTTCCTGTCTGTTTTTCTATCTTTTCTGCAAGTTCTTTGATGGTCATTCCTTTACGGCTCAGAATGATCTTGACCTGTTCTCCAAATGTTAATTCCAACATCGTCTTCCTCCTTAATTATTCTTACGCTCCCATACTCTCCTCATGTGTTTTTTTATGGTTTTGTAAACAATTTTCTATCTTGATAAATCTTTATTTTTCCCTTTTATATTCTAACAAATCACCGAAATCACGTCAACTACGCAACTCATCAATTTTCCCTGAATTTCCGGTTAAAAATGAAGTTTTTCGTTCCATTCCCTCACCACATTTTCATCGATTTTTACTATTTTTCTGTCATAAGAAAGAATTCCATTTACCTCTTCTTCTATATCCGATAATTGTGTGTAAACAGTTGCACTTAATCCACGGCTGATATTCGGAATAATGAGCTTTTTTATCAATTTCTCATAGCCCGCCGTAAGTTCTCTTTTTCTCTTGAACTTTTTATAACCGTAGACCTTTTTCTCGTACATACTATGCTTCGGGATCTGCAGCGAATACCCGCCAAACTCAGTAAGTGCCGTTACCCTCTTTTCCGGTGTTACATGCAAAGGGAAGAAATAATCATGGATGCTTCGTATATCCCCGCACCCCTGATCAAACCAGCCACTCGCAGAATCTGTCAGCCTGTAAGGATCTTCTGCCCTTACTATATCTGTCATCTTCTTCGTCTGAAACTGTCCCCATCCTTCATTAAAAATAACCCATGTAACAATGGATGGATGATTATAAAGCAAT
>OFMC01002635.1_pt1 | contig 11121 bp, 8 predicted proteins | sample 1541271 | NCBI WGS metagenome assembly OFMC01 (sample SAMN04209252, study PRJEB22552) | human gut metagenome | biome: gut; material: feces | host: Homo sapiens | place: USA: Oklahoma | reverse complement strand
TAATGTAAACACTCCGAACTGGAAAGATGTGAACGTTAAATCTCACATCCCCGCTGAATTGGAGAAGTTATCCGAACTTGCACGTAACATTTGGTGGTCATGGAACTTTGAAGCCACCGAACTGTTTAGAGACCTTGACCCTGCTCTTTGGAAAGAAGTAGGACAGAACCCTGTTCTGCTGTTGGAACGTATGAGCTATGCCAAGCTTGAGGCGCTTGCTGAAGATAAGGTTATTTTGCGCAGAATGGAAGATGTATATTCCAAGTTCCGCAATTACATGGATGTAAAACCCGACAGCAATCGTCCTTCCGTTGCATATTTCAGTATGGAATACGGTTTGAATCATGTACTTAAGATATATTCCGGTGGTCTGGGCGTACTTGCCGGCGACTATTTGAAAGAGGCTTCCGACAGCAACGTAGACTTGTGTGCCGTAGGTTTCCTGTACCGTTACGGTTATTTCACCCAAACCTTGTCTATGGACGGACAGCAGATTGCCAACTACGAAGCCCAGAACTTCGGCCAGTTGCCTCTCGACCGCGTATTGGACGAAAACGGAAAGCAGGTTGTAGTCGATGTTCCTTACCTGGATTACTACGTACATGCTTATCTTTGGAGAGTGAACGTAGGCCGTATTTCCCTTTATCTGCTCGATACGGACAACGAGATGAATAGCGAGTTCGACCGTTCCATCACTCACCAGCTTTACGGCGGCGATTGGGAGAACCGTTTGAAGCAGGAAATCCTGCTCGGTATCGGCGGTATCCTTACCCTGAAGAAGCTGGGTATCAAGAAAGACGTATATCACTGCAACGAAGGCCACGCAGCGTTGATTAACGTACAGCGCATCTGCGACTACGTAGCCGAAGGTCTGACCTACGACCAGGCCATCGAGTTGGTACGCGCCTCTTCTCTGTACACCGTACACACTCCGGTTCCTGCCGGTCACGACTACTTCGACGAAGGTCTTTTCGGCAAGTACATGGGCGGTTATCCCGCCCGTATGGGTATCACTTGGGACGACCTCATGGACCTCGGCCGCAACAACCCCGGCGACAAGGGCGAACGCTTCTGCATGTCCGTATTCGCCTGTAACACTTCTCAGGAAGTGAACGGTGTAAGCTGGTTGCACGGAAAGGTTTCCCAGGAGATGTTTGCTCCCATCTGGAAAGGTTACTTCCCGGAAGAAATGCACGTGGGCTACGTCACCAACGGTGTACACTTCCCCACATGGAGCGCAACGGAGTGGAAGCAGCTCTATGCCAAGCACTTCGATGAAAACTTCTGGTACGACCAGTCCAATCCTAAGATTTGGGAAGCTATCTACAGTGTACCCGACGAAGAGATCTGGAAGACGCGCATGGCCATGAAGAACAAACTGATTGACTACGTTCGTAAGGAATACCGCAAGACATGGCTGAACAACCAGGGAGACCCCTCACGTGTTGTGTCTCTGCTGGACAAGATTAACCCGAATGCACTGCTGATAGGTTTCGGACGCCGTTTTGCCACTTACAAGCGTGCACACCTGCTGTTCACCGACCTGGACCGTCTGTCCAAGATTGTGAACAACCCCGACTATCCGGTACAGTTCCTCTTTACGGGTAAGGCCCACCCGCACGACGGTGCAGGCCAGGGATTGATTAAGAGAATCATCGAAATCTCCCGCCGTCCCGAATTCCTGGGTAAGATTATCTTCCTCGAGAACTACGACATGCAGTTGGCACGCCGTCTTGTATCGGGTGTGGATATCTGGCTGAACACTCCGACACGTCCGCTCGAAGCATCCGGTACTTCCGGTGAGAAAGCGTTGATGAACGGTGTTGTAAACTTCTCTGTACTCGACGGTTGGTGGTTGGAAGGCTATCGTGAAGGTGCAGGTTGGGCGCTGACTGAAAAGCGTACTTACCAGAACCAGGAACATCAGGATCAGCTCGATGCAGCTACTATCTATAGCATCCTTGAAACAGAAATCCTGCCGTTGTACTATGCACGCAATAAGAAGGGATACTCTGAAGGTTGGGTGAAGACTATCAAGAATTCTATTGCACAGATTGCACCGCACTATACCATGAAACGTCAGTTGGACGACTATTATAGCAAGTTCTACACTAAGCTGGCTAAGCGTTTCAGCGCATTGTCGGCTAATGACAACGCCAAAGCAAAAGAAATTGCTGCTTGGAAAGAAGAAGTGGTGTCTAAGTGGGACAGTATTGAGGTAGTGTCTTATGACAAGTGTGAAGAATTGCTTCAAGCTACTATCGAAAGCGGTAAGGAATATACCATTACTTATGTAATCGATGAGAAAGGCTTGAATGATGCTATCGGTCTGGAACTGGTAACTACTTATACTGCCGGAGACGGTAAACAGCATGTTTATTCTGTTGAACCGTTCAGTGTAGTGAAGAAAGAGGGTAATCTTTATACCTTCCAGGTGAAACATAAATTAGAGAACGCAGGTAGCTTTAAAGTATCCTACCGTATGTTCCCGAAAAACTCTGACCTGCCTCACCGTCAGGACTTCTGCTACGTTCGTTGGTTCGTGTAAGAGTTTAATCTAACAATATAGAGAAGCTGCTCACGGGAGGTTTACTAAACTTCTCGGGGCAGCTTTTCGCTTTTTTATTCACCTTATAGTATATGTACTATGAGACATTTACTTCTTTTATTGAGTTGTTTGTTTGGTATAGTTTCTGGCGTGCCAATAGATGCTGAAGTTGTGCATATATGCTGATTCGCTGCTGAAATAGTGATCCCTCCCTTTTATTGAACAAGTTCCGATAGATGCGTGTTTTATTTATACGACTAATAAAAAATAATTCGTATGAAGAAAATTGTATTACTTCGCCATGGCGAGAGCGCATGGAATAAGGAAAATCGTTTCACTGGTTGGACCGATGTAGATTTGACAGAAAAAGGTATTGCTGAAGCTGAAAAGGCGGGACAGTTATTGATAGATAATGACTTCCAGTTTGATAAAGCCTATACTTCCTACTTGAAACGTGCAGTGAAAACACTGAATGTGGTATTGGATCGTATGGATCAGGACTGGATACCGGTAGAGAAATCCTGGCGCCTGAACGAGAAGCATTATGGACAGCTTCAAGGTTTGAATAAGGCGGAAACTGCTGCTAAATATGGTGAAGAGCAGGTGTTGATCTGGCGTCGTAGCTATGATATTGCTCCGCATGCACTGACTGAGGATGACCCTCGTAATCCGCGCTTTGAAGCACGTTATAATGAAGTGCCCGATGCGGAACTGCCCCGTACCGAGTCTCTGAAAGATACAATCGAACGCATCATGCCTTACTGGAAATGTGTGATCTTCCCGAATCTGAAAACAGCCGATGAGCTGTTGGTTGTGGCACATGGTAATAGTTTAAGAGGAATCATCAAGCACCTGAAACATATCTCCGATGAAGATATTGTAAAGCTGAACCTACCCACCGCCGTACCTTATGTTTTTGAATTTGATGATGACCTGAATTTGCAGAAAGACTATTTCTTGGGAGATCCGGAGGAAATAAAGAAGTTGATGGAAGCAGTAGCAAATCAAGGAAAGAATAAATAGAATGAAATCAATATGAAATATGAAGTATTAGGTATCAGGTATTAATGATGCGTGGCCCTTAATACTTAATACTTCATACTTCATATTTAATTTTCTAGCCCACTAATTCGTTCAATATCGTGATACTTAGAAATACTCCAATTGCTACACAGAGTGCTATTAGAATCCAGTTGGTATATTTGGCACTTGGTTTTGTTTCTTTATGCAGATTCTGGTCGAAGTAATTCTTGAAGAAGAGATAAATGGCAGGAACGGTTGCACTTGCCAGCAATAAATCTTCGGGAATTTTGTAGATGTACACTTTAGAAAACGCTATCAATGCCCAGTGACAAAGGAAAAGTATTACAAGCAGATTCACTTTGCGTGAAAATGCCAGTAACAACCCGATGGTGAATACGGCCACGGAGCAGGGCATCACACAGGTGGTCATCATTGGGAATTCCATGCCCCGTGCCCATGACAAGAGAGGGTAAAGGAATGGCATGGCATACAGTATGTAAGTCAGTTTGTCATATTTGTGATAACGTTCAAACGGAGTATAGTTTGTAATGAGGTCCCATAGCCAGATAAGCGCAATTATACCCCAGAATATGGCAAGTATATAATTGTAATTCCGGTCACCACAATAGATCATGTAGTAGACGATAGAAATCCAGCTATTTAAAAATACCATATATCCCTTCATCAACCGCTTTATCAGCAGTGTCGGTTTTTGATAAAGTAGTACGGTCAGCAGGATACCTGCAATCGTAATAATTATCTGGAAAATCCAGGTTGCTTCATTATATTGTGCGATTGTTTTCCAAAAAACTTCCATACGCAATCTTTTAATTTTTAATTTTCAACTTTTAATTTTTCTCGTGTCTTGTCATGGAGAAAGCCCGTTTGATAAACAAGAACAACGGTATAGTGGCGCCCACTGCCAACATGAAGATGACGCTACAAGTAACGATTGTGTTCGTGAATAAGTCTATCAGATACTTTTCTTGCAATTCCGGTACTTTCATATTCTGCATGAACATGATGAGTGAGAATACTATTTTGTAGGCGTACATACCCGGAATCATAGGCAGCAATGCAGGGATGTAGAGCACAGTCATGGGACAATAGATACGTTTTCCCAAAACAAGACTTCCCATACCGATACTGAAAGAAGCAAATAGGGATGCAGTAGCGATATCTACTCCCAGATAGGTCATCAGACAAAAACGCAGGGCATGGCCGATAGCGGCAAGTAAGGCAATGGAAGGAAAAGCGCGCAAGGGAGGATCTGAAATCGCTCCGAAACCGATGGCGGCAACTGCGGCAAATATGCCGTCCGTAAGTATATCAACGAGTATCATAATAAACTGTTTCTAATTAACATAAGAGTGCAGGAGAGTCCTACGGAAATACATAATACCAGCAACAATGCCTGGATGAGACGGGTGCAGCCGGTTAGTACATGCCCCTCAACAATATCAATGACACCATTCAGCAAGGGGACGCCGGGCACCAGATAAAGAACACTTGTGGCAATGGCTATCTCGGCTGTCGTTTCCAGCGTAAGCGCTGAAGAAGCAACCATGGAAGCTACGAATGCAGATACAATGAAAACAAGATAATGATTGATTTTCTTCTTCTGCATAATCTGTTTAATGTAGAAACCGATGAGTGTTGCGGAGAATACAATGAGACGCGCTGTCCAGTCGCCACCAAACAGGGCGCAGAAAGAAGCATTGGCAAAACCCACCAGGAACAATGTACAAAGCGGGTCCATCTTCGGTCTTGATATTATTTTCTCATACTTGTCCCAAAGTGTTTCCAGGGGTAAATGATTGTCGTAGGCTTCCCAGCTAAGCGCACTCAGTTCAGCATTCAGTTCGAAACTGATGGGGAAAGCGGGAATAATGGCTACTTCATTGTAGACTTCCGTGCTGTCAATGTCGCATACACTTACCACCATGGTCTTTTGGAAAAGGCTCATTTTCACGTCTACGTCCAGTGACTTTCCGATGCGACGGGTGTTTCGTATCACGCGTGAAGTGTGTACGCCGGACCCCATAAGACGATTAGCATACTCCAGTAAAAACCGGGTAATTTCTTTTAATTCGTTTGGCGAATTCATACTTTAAAATGTTATCCTAATATTATCTATTCTTGAAAAGCGCCGCAAAGGTAAGGCTTTTTGAGGAAAGAAAGAAATGATAATAAGTTATAATTATGGGAATTTCTGAAAGGAGGGAGGAAAGAAAGGAGAGCTTGAGATGATGGCGGCATCTCAAGCATACTGATTATTAAGCAATGCGAGGTACGGGATTATAATTGTATGTCACTACCTCTTCTGCCTGCAATGAAGCCTGTACGTCAATCAAGCGTTGGTTTTTGCTTCCGCGGAAGCACAGGCTTTCATCCCGTAGTTCCTGTTTGAATTTCCCGTCTACCAGTACATCGATATACTGCAATAGTTTGGCCTGTAGTGGGTTACGTAGCAGAGTCTCAAAAGTATATCCTGTATAGCACCAGATGTTCTTGCTACTTTTTTCCTTGATGGCACATGCCAGTTCTGTAAATCCCTCAGGTTGGTACATCGGATCTCCGCCACTGAATGTTACGTCTGCAAAATTGTCGGCAAGCACTTTCGCCAGAATTTCGTCTGTCGACATCCAGCGTCCCCGGTTGATATCCCAGGATTCAGGGTTATGGCAACCGGGGCATCTGTTCGGGCACCCGGCAGCATAAATGGAGGTCCGGAAGCCCGGACCGTCCACTGTAGTATCTTCTATAATGTCAAGGATAGAAAGCATGATTCAATTAAAAATTAAGAATTAAAAATTAAAGGTTGGTGGGAGGGAATGAAATTAAGGGGCTGCTTCGTTATTGCGCAGCTCTTTAATTTTAAATTTATAATTTTTAATTATGAATGACACGGTCGTTGAGTTCCGCCAGTTTGGCATTGTTCCAGCGGTCGGTAGTACCTACCAGGTAACCGGTGATACGTTGTAACTTATCGATGTGCGTACTGCCACATTTCGGACAGGCTTCCAGATTCGGAGTAGAGTTTTCATATCCACATTCCAGACAGCGGTTGCGGTTATGGTTTACTGAGCCGTATCCGATATTGTACTGATCCATCATGTCCACTACACGCATGATGACCTCAGGATTGTGTGTCGCATCACCGTCTATTTCTACATAGAAAATATGTCCGCCACGTGTCAGTTCATGATACGGAGCTTCCACTTCTGCCTTATGGCGGGCGCTGCACTTGTAGTACACAGGTACGTGATTGGAATTTGTATAGTAATCCCGGTCTGTAATTCCCGGCAATACACCGAACTTCTTACGGTCTGCCCCTGTGAATTTGCCGGATAGTCCTTCGGCAGGCGTAGCCAGTACACTGTAATTATGGTGATACTGATCGGAGAACTGGTCGGCGCGGTCGCGCATATAAGTTACTATTTTCACTCCCAGTTTTTGTGCTTCTTCCGATTCTCCGTGATGTTTGCCAGTAAGGGCAACCAGACATTCTGCCAAACCTATGAAACCTATGCCCAACGTTCCCTGATTGATAACAGAGGCGATTGTATCGTTTGGTTTCAGTTTTTCGCAACCTACCCATAGGGCAGACATCAGCAATGGGAATTGCTTGGCAAATGCGGTTTTCTGGAACTCCATACGTTCGTGCAGTTGGCGTGCAGTGACTTCGAGCATTGCATCCAGTTTTGCGAAGAATTTGGCTATACGCAATTCTTTATCTTCTATCTTCATACACTCGATAGCCAGGCGTACGATATTAATGGTAGAGAAAGAGATATTTCCACGTCCGATTGAAGTTTTCGGTCCGAAACGGTTTTCGAATACACGCGTACGGCATCCCATGGTGGCTACTTCGTGCTGATAGCGTTTCGGGTCATCTGCCTTCCACTCTTCGCTTTGGTTGAAAGTAGCGTCCAGATTGAGGAAATTCGGGAAGAAGCGGCGGGCCGTCACTTTGCAGGCAAGCTGGTAAAGGTCATAGTTCCGGTCTTCCGGCAGATAGCTCACACCACGTTTCTTTTTCCATATCTGAATAGGGAATATGGCTGTTTCGCCGTTACCTACACCTTGATAGGTGCTTTTCAGAAGTTCGCGAATGATGCAGCGTCCTTCGGCGGATGTATCCGTGCCGTAATTGATAGAACTGAATACTACCTGGTTGCCACCGCGTGAGTGAATGGTATTCATATTATGGATGAATGCTTCCATTGACTGATGTACACGTGCTACAGTCTTGTTAATGGCATGTTGCACAATGCGTTTCTCGTCGGACAGTCCATCCAGCGGTTGTTGCAGATAGTCTGTAAGTTCTTTCTGATATAGATGTGAATAATCCTTTCCGTTCAGCTCTTCCAGATTCTTGATTTCTTCGATATAGCTGTTGCGCACGTAGGGCGCCAGATAAAAGTCGAATGCCGGGATAGCCTGGCCGCCATGCATTTCATTCTGTGCAGTTTCCAGTGAGATACACCCCAGGATACTTGCGGTTTCAATACGTTTGGCAGGACGGGATTCACCGTGTCCGGCAGAAAAGCCGCAGGTCAAAATACGATCCAATGGATGCTGAACACATGTCAGGCTCTTGGTAGGGTAGTAGTCCTTGTCATGAATATGCAGGTAATTGCCGCTTACGGCTTCCAGTACTTCGTCGCTTAGCAGATAGTCATCCACAAAGGGTTTGGTCGTTTCACTGGCAAACTTCATCATCATGCCTGCCGGGGTATCGGCATTCATGTTTGCATTTTCCCGTGTCACGTCATTGGATTTTATTTCTATAATCTCCAGAAACATGTCGCGCGTCTTGGCTTTACGGGCAATGCTGCGCTGATTGCGGTAAGCGATATACTTCTGTGCTACATCTTTCCGGCTACTCTTCATCAGTTCCATTTCTACGGCATCCTGAATGGCTTCCACCGTCATTTGTGCACTTCCCTTGAAAGATATATGATCTGTGATTTGGCGTATCAATTGCAAATCTTCGCCTTTATCCGTATGTAACATAGCTTTACGGATAGCAGTTACTATTTTCTCTTCATTGAAGCCTACTACACGTCCGTCTCTTTTGATTACAGTCTGTATCATGGTCTCGTTTTAATTTTTTAGTTATCCATTAGAATTGGGACTGCAAAGGTATAAACTTATCTATAAGTTTTTGTTTTTGGGAAACTTTTGTCGGTCTAAAATATGTTAATCGGTTGATTCCTAGAAATGTATGATTGTAAAGTGGATAACTTTTTGTTTTAGCCGGTTCTGAAAAGTTATTCAAAATGGAAAACTCTGTGTAGTAGGTAGATACAAAAAAGCTCCCTTGCTACACCTATTTGTAACAAGGGAGTTTATGCTATAAGAATAAATTCTCGATTGTGATTATTCTTTTCCGGACAAAGATTATTTCAATACTTCAGCCAATTTTTCCTGTAGACCTTCACCGTGCAGCCCGCGTGCGATGATGGTTCCTTCACCGTCGATCAATACAGTGTGAGGAATGCTGCTTACTGCATATAGTTGGGCACCTTCGCAGTTCCAGTATTTCAGGTCGGACATTTGCGGCCAAGTGATATTCAGTTTCTGGATAGCATCTTTCCATGCTTCGCCGCTTTGATCCAAAGATACACCTACGATTTCAAAACCTTTGTTTTTGTATTGAGCGTATGCTTCTACCAAATTGGGCATTTCACGACGACAAGGACCACACCAGCTTGCCCAGAAGTCGATGAGTACCACTTTGCCTTTACCTACATAGTCAGACAACTTCACTGGTTTTCCGTCAGGAGTTTCCATTTCGAAATCTGTAAACTTCTGGCCTACAGCAGTTGCTTTCATCTTTTCTACATTTTCTTTGATTTTGATGATTACTTCATCATTTGCAAATTCAGCCGGTATCTGCGGTACCAGCGGATCCAGTTCATCTACTTCAAGGTAGTAGTAGTTATTCTTCAGCAAATGAACACCTACGAGGTTTGTGATATTCTTAGCGATACCTGCCTTGGTGATCTCCATTGACTTTTCTTGTAGGTCATTCATTTCCTTCATTTTGGCTTCGCGCTGTTCGTCAGTCAGTGTAGTATCTGACATAGACTCGTATATACTCATCATTTGTTTGTTCAGACCGTTCAGTTGAGCTCTGATTTCCTGGTAAGCATCATTACTTGGCGTACCGGTAGCGGAATCATTATCACGCGTCAGGTTGATGTTGATGTTACCGTTTTCAAGGAAAAAGTCCATTAATATGCCTTCTTTTCCTGCCGGTCTGTAAGTCACGTAACGGTTTACGGCAGTATCTTGTACACCTTTGAAGGTGAATGTGCCTTTTGTGATAACTGCGGAGTCAACTTTTACAAGATTTCTTCCGTCTACTTTTTGCAAAAATACGGTGTCGCCGTCAGCTCCACCCTCTACAGTTCCGGTTACCACGTAACCTTTGTTTCCGCTACAGGCAGCAACGATGGCGGCCACAGCGAGCAGATAGATAAATTTTTTCATTGCTTTTATTATTAAGTAAAAATATGTAGCTACAAAGATAATCAATAAAAAATCCCCTCCGGCATAACCGGAGAGGATTTTATAGTTTTAATCCCATTTTTTGTAATCGTGCTGTGCTTACTATTATTCAGCAGCAGCTTCGGCTGCGGGAGCTTCTTCGGCGGGAGCCTCTGCGTTTTCTTCTGCAGCGGGCGTCTCAGCGGCGGTTTCGGTGCTGGCGGCAGGTTCGGTGGTAGTGGTGGTTGTGGCAGTGTTGGAGGCGCAGGCAGCCAGGCTCAGGCAGAGCACCGCGCACAGCAGCAGGGCAAGCAGCTTTTTCATAAATCATTTCTCCTTTGCATTTGGTAAGGAAGCTCAGAATCGGAAACGCCCTGGGTTTCCTCAAAATAAAAGCGGTCTCCTCCGTCAGGACGAGACCGCTTCGTTTACAGGTACAATCCCCAAAAACGACTCACGCTTCGTGTGACGGAAAAACAGGCACGGCAAAATAACGACCCGCATAAAATCGCGCCGTCGCAATATAATAATAGCTTCCGGAAAGCATCATTGCCATGCTCCTTTCTGTCCTGCGGACGTTTTGGATTACTTTTGCAGTATACTGCTTTAAATGCATGAAGTCAAGAGGCGTTCCGTGTAAGCTTTCGCAAAAATCGCGGACAAAACTTGTGGATATTGACGAAAAGCGGCGACCGGTTCCAAAAACCAGCCGCCGCAGCGCGTCCATATTCTCAAAACAGCAGCGTCGGCACATGCTGCACGACGTGATAGAAGGGCTTGTCGAAGTGCACCAGAAATGCCAGATAGAAAATCATCTCGTTCGGCGCGCGCAGGTCGCGGATCGGCTTTCCGAGATACTGCTCCACCTCGCCCGCTTCGAGCATCGCGTCCCAGCAGAGATTGCAGAGTCTGACGATCTGGCGGCTGACGGCAGCGGTGTTTTTCCCGAGCTGCTTTGCCACGGGCGTATAGATATCGCGCGTCACACGGATATCGTCCATCGCGATATTCTGCACGAACAGCAGTTCCATGGCAAGATCGATTGCCAGACT
>OFMC01002632.1_pt1 | contig 11129 bp, 9 predicted proteins | sample 1541271 | NCBI WGS metagenome assembly OFMC01 (sample SAMN04209252, study PRJEB22552) | human gut metagenome | biome: gut; material: feces | host: Homo sapiens | place: USA: Oklahoma | reverse complement strand
CAAACAAGAATTCACTGAATTCTGCCTTTGCCCCAACAGCCAAAAACAGCATACAGTAAATAAAATAAACGATATTTGTGGCCTCGGAGCAAGGTTTGGATACGAGCATGTATAAGCGAGTGTTCAAACCACCGCGACTAAAGTCACAAATATCGTTTATTTTATTTACTGTGTGCGTCTCCCTTTCCTGCTGCAACCCAGAATTATTTCTTCTTCCTCCGAGAAATTCGATTTTTTCTGCGTTTCTCCAGCTCATGTCTGTGAATCAGGTGCATGATCAGGATAATAAGAATAACTGCGACTAAGAGTCTCAAGGAGAATTCAATTCCTTTATGTATAGCATCTTTTCTTTTTGATGCTACAGGGGCAGTTTTTAAGTTATCGTCTACGGTTTTGCCTTCCTGATAAGCTTTTCCCTGTTTAGAAGTTGTGTCATAGGTAACTTCTGTCTGTCCAAGTTTTTTGCCATCACAGGAGATTACGATGTAACCAAGGCGGCCAGTTTTTTTATCTTCATCGAGTTTAAAAGCGGTTTTTAAATCAGATTCATTAAAGTCTTTTTTTACAAGAACAGAGAAGTTTTTGTCATAAACAGAGTTTAAAAGCTGAATCTGGTCGAGCTTTGAAGAGTCAATGGAGGTATTTGCTGTCATGGCAGTTTTTAAACTGAAATCAGTAAGCGGAGTTATGGATTTTACCTGATTAAAAGCCCACTTGAACAAGTTAGCAGTATCTGTGTAGCTTTTGTCTGCACCGTAGTCTTTTAAAATGACGCAGATAAGTTCTACATTATCTTTCTTTGCGTAAGTGACTAAGGTATTGAGGGCAACCTGAGTGAATCCAGTTTTTGCTCCTTCTGCATATTTGTAGTAGTAGTCACTGTTTTCGCGAAGAATTTTAGCGTGATTCCACAGCTCTAAAGTATCTTTTAAAGTGTCACTTTTCTTTAAGGTGTAGGAAATGGTTCCGGAAATTTTACGGAATTCCTCATGCTTCATGGCTTCTTTTAAGATAAGGCCCATATCGTGAGCTGTTGTGTAATGTTCTTCATTTGGAAGTCCATGAGGGTTTTTGAACTGTGTGTTGGTACAGCCTAATTCTTTGGCGCGCTTTGTCATAAGCTTTGCAAATTCTGTTGTGGAACCGGAAATGTGCTCTGCGATAGCGGCAGCGGCCTCATTAGCGGATACAAGCATTAATGCATAAAGACTGTCTTCTACAGTAAGCTTGGCACCAACATTAATTCCAGCGGTACTGCTACCTGCCTCAATTCCGTTAACTGCAGCATTGGAGTAAGTAATAACATCACTCATTTTGCAGTTTTCAACAGCGAGTAAAGCGGTCATAACTTTAGTGATACTGGCAGGATATCTCTTGGTGTCTGCCTCTTTTCCATAAAGAATCGTTCCGGTATTGGCATCCATGACAACAGCAGATTCTGCTACGATATCTGGTGCACCGCTTAAATTGGAAATTCCATAGGAAGCACCAGCCTGTACTTTTGAAGTATCGGTCTGCGCTTCGGAAGTGTCAGCCTGTGTTTTTGAGGTATCCGTCTGTGCCTCGGAAGTGCCAGTCTGCGTTTCAGAAGCAGTGGCAGTAGTTGCTGCGGCAAAGGAATTCACACAAAAGCTTAAGGCCAATGTTAGTGTCAATATAAACGTAAGTATTCGTTTCATTGTTAAATCTCCTTTTTATTTTGCCCGGGAGCATTTTTCAAACACGCTCTATCATGCAGTATTATTAATATGCTGATATACTATTGGGCTAAGTCTTTGAGTTCTATTCGGTCATTTCAGACCTTGCTTCTCATTGTATCCTACTTCCATAGAAAAAGCAAAAATTAATTGCAAAAATAATGTCCAGCGATTAGAATAATACTGTATGTCTAAAATTGCGTATAGATATAGAAGAAAATATATTAAGATAGATGGGGAGAATTAAATGAGATTAAGAAATGTAAAAGGTTCAAGAGAACAGATTGCAGCGAATGAATATACAATTAAAGACGCAGAGCAGATTAAGGGCCAGTGGAAAGATTATTTCCAGGATGGTAAGCCGATTCAGTTAGAAATTGGAATGGGAAAAGGTAAATTCCTTATGCAGTTAGCAGAAAAGAATCCTCAGATTCATTATATTGGAATTGAAAAGTATTCCAGTGTTTTGGTCAGAGCATTAGAGAAAATGGAAGAGAATCCTTTAGAGAATCTTCATTTTATTCGAATGGATGCAGAGAATATTGTGAATGTATTTGAAAAGGGTGAGGTAGATCAGATTTACCTGAATTTCTCAGATCCGTGGCCGAAAGACCGTCATGCAAAGAGAAGACTTACTTCCAGACAGTTTTTAGAGCGTTATCATAACATTTTAAAGGAAGAGGGAAGAGTTATCTTTAAGACAGATAACAGACCATTATTTGATTTTTCTTTAGAAGAAGTAAAAGAAGCAGGATGGACACTTGAGAAATCTACATTTGACCTTCATCACAGCGAATATGTTGAGGGCAATATCATGACAGAATATGAGGAAAAGTTCGTAGCAAAGGGTAATCCGATTTGTATGCTTCAGATTTTTTTACAGGAAGATAAATAACAACATTCCCTGTCTTTATCATAAGATAAAACAGGGGTGGAATTTTATGAATTTTAAAGAGAAAATGTGCTGGAATATTCAGCGAAAGAGCCTTTGTAATAGAGGAATCTGGCGGTGTCTGTGTAATTTCTGCCAGAGCATTTCAGAGGTATGCAGAATTTTAAATGGCAAATAATTTACTTTACGATAAATGAAAGGATTTTATTTATGAAAAAGATTGTAGCAATCGATTTAGACGGAACATTATTACATTCTGACTGTACGATTTCTTCTTATTCAAAAGAAGTAATTGCGGAAGCAGTAAAGAATGGAATTATGGTAGTTCCAACATCAGGAAGAAGTTTTCGAAGTATTAAGAATCAAGTGCAGGATATCGAAGGTGTAAAATACTGCATCTGTGCAAATGGAACATTGGTTGGAAATATTCAGACAGAGGAATTGCTTCATAATTGCAAGATACCACAGAATTTGGTTTATGACATTTATAAAGAAGTAAAGGAAAGACATGGTTTTATAGAACTTTACTGTGACAATGATGCCTATGTGGAAAAAGATACAGCTCCGATTATTTATGATACTAAGATGGGAAAAGATTTCTGTGACAGTATGTTATCTACAGATGTAATCGGCCTGTCCTATGATTTACTTCTGCGCCGTGGAACAATGCGTATCAATAAGATACACGTTGCATTTCCAGATCCACAGGAGTTAAGAGAATTTGCAGCGAAAACAGCAGAAAACAAAAATCTTATGGTAACATTTCCTAGCGAATATAACATGGAAATCTTCCCAAGTGGCTGTAATAAAGATGTGGGAATCCGTATCCTTGCTGAAAAATATAACATTGCACACGAAGATACGGTTGCCATCGGAGACAGTGATAATGATGTGGCGATGATTGAGTATGCACATATTGGAATTGCCGTAGCAAATGCAATGGAAGTATTAAAGGAAAAAGCAGATTACATCACCAAATCAAATGATGAAGATGGACCTGCGATTGTACTTAAAAAAATACTTGAAAAATAAAAAATAATGCTTGCAATCTATGAAAGGTTGTTATATAATAGTCCTTGTCGTTGAGAGATACGAAAACAAAACACAAGGATATGCGCTTTTAGCTCAGTTGGTAGAGCAGCGGACTCTTAATCCGCGTGTCCAGGGTTCGAGCCCCTGAAGGCGCATTACAAAGTACCGTTTTTGGGATTTAGACCTGGGGATGGTGCTTTTTTTGTTATATAAGAATTAAACTTATGTCGATACATCCCCGATTTACGATGGAAGACCGACCGATAGTATAAAAACCGTGGCAGATCAGATAAAAAAAGAAGAAAAAACACATATGCCGAAACAATTTAATTTCTGGATTGTGGCATCAGGAGATGCCGCCAGGAAGATTTGTAATTATTTGTCTAAACAGATTATCTATATGAGAAATAATCAATATAAGAAAACGTTCTACACGTTGCAAAGGGAAATGTTGCTGACAGGAGAGGTGTAGAGCGGAGGAAGGTAAATGGATAAACATTTGAAATATTTTAATTTTAAGATGAGGGGCGTTTGGAGTAAGATATACTATAAAGAATAGCATAAAGCACTGTTTTGGAAATTTAAATCCAGGACGGTGCTTTTTTATTATATAGAGTGTGTTTGAAAAAATAAAACTATTCGATACAAAAGTTTTGAAAAATTTTTTTTAAATTAGTGAACCTTTTTGCAGTTTGCTTCGTATAAGAGAGTGAAAAGAAAAATAATTAGGAAATAAAAAGGACTCCGGGGGTGTAATAGTTAAAAATAAAGGAAATTAAAAACAATAAACAAAAGTAAAAAGAAAGAGAGGATGCTAAATATGAAACAGAGAACAATGAAAATAACAAAAAATATAATATGCATGACCAGTATTCTGGTACTATTTATTTTGATTAAACCAACAAAAGTATATGCCTTTTCCATGAATGAAGCCAGAAATTCACCAGTACTTACAAGTCAATACAGAACAACAAGATTAAGAAATGAATATGACGTAAAATTATTTCAGGTACAGATGCCAAAATCTGGTTATTTCAGAATAACTTTAAGACCCAATGCTGTTGCAGATGAGAATGACATAGGATATGGATGGAATCTTAATATCTATCGCAAGGACAATTTGAAAGAACCAGTTAAGCAATATTGGCAGATTGAGAATAAGATGGTTACAGAGAAACTTGTTTTGACATCGGGAACATATTATATAGAAGTAAAATCTTATAGTGAATATGGAATGTCACCTATAATGGTACCTTTTGATATAAAGGCTGATGTTGTTTCTGAAAATAACTGGGAGCAGGAGAATAATAATACTTTTAAAAAAGCAAATAAAATCTCTATCGGAAAAAAATATCAGGGAACTTTGTTTGATGATATAGATGAAGACTGGTTTAAAGTAGTTGCTCCAAATACAGGGAGAATTACAGCAACCTTAAACTGTGATCCGGATACAGATGTAAATGATGTTGGAGACGGATGGGATGTATCTGTTTATTCAGCAAGCGATATCAATACTGAAATAGCAAAAGAAGAGTGGATAATAACGAAAGGTTCTGTCAGATTTAATGTGGTAAAGGGAAGGACATATTATATTTATGTACACAGTTATCATTATTCTTTTCCAGAAGGTTACACTTATCAGTTAGCGACTTCTTTTAAAGGACCAAAAGCAACTCCAGCCAAAAAGACTACAAATACATCGAAAAAACCAGTGAAAATGGTAACAGGTGTTTCTTTGAAAGTAAAGAAAAAGAAAATAAACATTCGTTTTAAGTTAGTATCAAATGTCTCTAAATATCAGATTATGTACAGTACAAAAAAATCTTTTAAGAATAAAAAGGTTGTAACAGTAAGAAGTGGAAATGTGACTATAAAGAAATTAAAAAGGAAAAAGACCTATTTTATCAGGGTACGGGCTATCAGCAAAAATGGAAAAGCTGGTGCGTGGAGTGTAGTGAAAAAAGTGAGAGTGAAATAATATTTCTGAATCACTATTTTTAGAGAAAATCTTAAGATGTAATGCAAAAGAAAGGATGAAAAGATATGAAGAAAAGAACAAAGTTTTACGCATTATTATTTGCAATGGTATTATCATTAACACAGATTATCGGAGCAGCAATTCCAGTTAAAGCAGCAACGAAGGAATGTTCGCATGGTTATACTTTGGTGAATGGTATCGGTATACGTATGCATGAATGTGGGGAGTCCGTATGTATTACCTGTTATCATGGACATTCTAAACGTGTAGTTATTCCGAAAACTTTTAAGTTAAATGGGAAGACGCTTCCACCATCACAGTTTGATTCTGATGATGGATTTTCTGAAAATGGAGTAAAGGAAATTGTTTTACCAGATACAGTAGAAAGTATGGGATACTGGGATGAAGAAGATGTTAAAGATGGATATGTTAGTGATATTGGTTATCATGGTATTACATTTTACGTCCATAAGGGAAGCAAAGCAGAAGAAGCAGTAAAGAGAAATAATCCTTATAAATATTTAAACGACAATTCCAAACCACAGCCAGTAAAAGGCACATCAATAAAACGAACCGTCAGAATCCAAAAACTGGCCAAAATCACATGGAAAAAAGTAAAATGTGATAAATACGAAATCAGATATTCTCAGAAAAAGAATATGAAAAATGCAAAGAAAGTAAACTGCGGCAAAAATAAAACATCACTTGTTATTAAAAAGTTAAAAAAGAATAGAAAATATTATGTACAGATTCGAACAAAATCAGGAAAGAAATATTCTGTATGGTCAAAGGTAAAGACGATTTCAAAAAGATAAAATGCAGAAAAACAGGAAAGACCTCCTTGCACTGTTTTGGGGAAATAAGTATACTATTATCGGGCAACAATCTGGAAAATACGTTTTCCAGATTGTATTTAAGGATTATATTTAATAAATTTACAGGAAGCTATAAGATTTATAGGACTTATAAAAATACCAAGGAGGAAGCACATTGAATCTGATTTTTGACTTAGACGATACACTTTATAATCTTATGGGGCCATTTGAACTGGTTCACAAAAAATTATATGCAGACAAGACGGATGCAGACTGTACGCAGTTGTTTATGCAGTCCCGTGTTTATTCTGATGAGATTATGGAGGCAGAGAAGAAGGGATTAATTCTGCACGAAGATTGTTTTTATGAGCGTGTGAAAAGGACATACCATGATGTGGGAATTGAGATGAGCAGAGAGGATGCGGATACTTTTGAGCAGTTATATCGTTCCTTTCAGAAAAAGATTACACTTGGTAATGGAGTAGAGGGATTTCTTGATTATTGTAAAAGTAATGATATTTTTATTGCGATTCTCACAAATGGCAGACCGAAACCACAGTATGCAAAGGTAGTTGCACTGGGTTTACATAAATGGTTTGATGATGAGCATATATTTATTTCTGGAGGTATTGGATATCAAAAGCCAGATCCGCAGGCATTTAAATATGTTGAGAATACATTTGCATTAAATCCAGAAGAAACATGGTATGTTGGGGATACCTATGAGGCAGATGTTGTCGGTGCAAATACAGCAGGATGGCATACGATATGGTTTAATCACCGAAATAGGGAGTGGCCGGAAAAAAACCGGGCAGATATTACAGTAAAGAGTATAGAGGAATTAAAAGAAGTTATTAGAGGACAGATCGGATAAAATCGGATAAGGGCAGGAAGGTATGTATTGTAGAAGTTGCAGAAAATGGTTTCCAAATAATATTTTGTTTTGCGATATCTGTGGAAAGCCATTAGTTAAAGATTTAGATATATATGGAGAGAACTTTTTTAATGGAGATGTTCAGGCATTTGATTATATTTACCAGAATAGTTATAACTGGGTAGCAGGGGAAGTAAGAAAAATGTTTTCGGCTAATTCATCAGAGGTGGAGGACTGTGTTCAGGAAATTTATCTTCTCTTATATCGAAAAATCAAATACTATGATCCTCGCCAGGGAAGTTTTAGTGCATGGTTTAATGCGCTGGTGCGAAACAGAATTTATGATTATGGAAGAAAGTTAGAAGGAAATAGAGAAATTCTGCCGGAGACCAGCCAGCAATATTTTAAAGAGATAACAGATAGAAATGTTTATATTAACCCAGAAGCAAGAATAGAATATGCAGAGCGGGAGCAGATTCTTGATGAAATTCTCGATGATATTGGAGAGGGACAGCGCATATGTATCCAGATGTATTATAACGACGGATTAAAAATAAAGGAAATCGCACAGATATTAAATATTAGTGAGGAAACTGTAAAAAGCAGAATACATAACGGATTGAAGAAGCTAAATACGAAGGTGGATGAGATGCAGAAAAGGGGACTCTACACATTTCGTATGCTTCCTCTTGGATTCCTTTTATGGCTCTTATCCAGAGACGATTGCAGTGCAAAAGAAGATTACAGGGCATTATACCATGCCAGAACTCTGGCTGGACAAAACGTTTTACAGAATGCGCCAATGGCTGCTGGAAGTAAAGCAGCAGGAATGAGAATGGCTGAAAAGAATCAAAATGTTGTAAAACATGCGAATATGCAGCAGGCAGGTGCAAAGCATGTTGCGATAAATCATGCGGCGGGGGCAGCTTCCAGAGCTGGAGGCAAAGCGATAAAAGCTGGAATGGTAAAAGCTTTAGCCGGTGGTATTACTGCGGCAGTCATAGGAAGCGGTGTATTTATTGGAGGCAAAGCATTAAAGCAACATCAGGGCGATAAGAAAGTAATCACTTCTGGTCAGGAATATAGTACGCAGGAAGAAAAAGAGGGAACACCGGACAGCTCGGTGAAAGAATTTGTGGATGATAATCAGGCATTTATTAAAGAAATATTGGCTCTGGAGGCAGAAGTACCAGAAGGTACTGAATTCCAGACGGATATAAATGAAAATGTCAGGAGTGTGGTATATACTTCTTTAGGATTATTGTGTGATAATAAGTCTTTTGGTGAGGAAGCTACAAATATATATGATGCGGTACCAGAGGAAAGTATTGTGGATTATAATAATAATGATGATGGTGAGGGAACGATATCTGTCGAAGAGAGTGGATTTGAAAATATGAGACAGTTTCTTGGATGTAAAGAAACGATTGGGTCATTAAGTGCTACGAGTAGCGAAGAATTTCTATGTCAGGATGGAGAAGTAAGAGCAGAGGGCTTAAGCCCATCGTCAGATATGCAGTCATCCATTAAGGATATTGTGTATATTCCGCTTTCTAATGGGGATGAACGAGCAATTTTTACAGAACAGATTATACAGGATGAAATAGACGGCATTGGTACAGCGGTGATAACAAAAGCAGATAATGATCTGGGTGTACAATTGAAAAGTTATAATATTGTTGCAGACTCCGACAAGATAGACCAGTTACTGGGAAGTGTAGCTGTCCTCGGAAAACAGCTGGGAAGTGATGGAAAACTATTTAGTGGTAATATGACAGAGATGTCTGATGAGTCCAAAATACATGCACTTATAGATTCTGTACGGGGATATTGTTATACTGAGCCTAATGATGAGGATATTTACGCTAATAGGGCAGAAAGCCTGGTTTATAAGCCAGTATTTTCCGAGGATGATATAAAAAGCAATACAGAAAAATCTATTATTGTAAAAGAAGATGCATTCGATGATTATCTGGCACTTGTAGACTATGATAGAACGATTGATGATATAGTAGCGAATAAAGCGTTACAAAATAAATATAATTGTAGTATAAAGAGAAACGGTACGAATATAGAATTCACTTTTTCAGGAGAGTTTGAAATGACCTATTGGTGGGTAGAAACGGATATGATTGATCAAATTAATAAAGATGGATTTAAGATACTCAAAAATGGAAAAATAGAAGTGGATTGTCTGTTATATACTTCACATGCAACAGAACCTGATCCAGGAGTGGAATACAAGGCAACGCTGTCATTAAATGAGGATGGTTCTGGAATGAAATTAGAAAATCTAGAGCGTGTTTGAAAAATGCTTTCTGGCAATCCGACTACTACTATTCTCAGCGGAGTCTCCGTTGCTACGCAAATTGGAAATTGTAAAATTCGACACATTAAAAGGTAATAAGTGGTTATATATTTACCAAAATAAAACGTGTAATTTTTTATAAATATGAAAGGTTTTTTTCTTAAAAAATTAAGATTGTGCGAAAAAATCCATTTACAACGAGTAGAATTGTGATATAATAAACGAAGTTCAGGCAAATGTTGAGAATTATAATCAATAAGTGCTTGCACAATTATTTTAGAAAATCAGCACAGTGTTTTCACAGAAATTTTCTTGTCTACCTGTTCGTAATTGGTTGTGAACATAATCTATTTGATACAGCCAGATAAAAACCTTTCTGTCTAACTGATGTTCAAAGTTCTATTCAGCCTGTTATCTAGTTTTATGTAGCAGGTTCTTTTAACTTTTATTTTCTATTATCTAGAGTTTATTTTACCTATTTAAAATTAAACATTAGAGCGTGTTTTAGTATGCTCAGGGAAGCGCATAAAAAATAAGAAGAATTTACAAAAAGTATTATGTCTTGTAAATCAGGGCATGTTTTTTTGTTGTGGAGATTTTTATGAAAGAGAAGAAGAAAAGGTTCAAGCATGAGCATGGAAGCAGCTTTTCGGTAGATTATTATGCGTATGCATCACATATGAGAAGCTGGAATGCAGGCTTTAAAGTTCTGTTTTCTATTATTAGTCTGCTTATATGTATTGCATGCAATAATCTGTTTGTTTCGCTGGCAGTTATTTTCTTTATGGGATTTTTGACGGTGGCTGTTGGTGGACTGGATTTACATCATTACATTACGATGCTGCTTGTTCCGATTGTATTTTTAATTTTTGGAACAATAGCGATAGCGATTGGATTTTCGATGCGTCCAGTAGGACAGTATCATGTTCATTTTTTGAATTTATTTTACATTTACTGGTCAAAGGCAAGCTTGCTTAAGGCTGGAGGTCTTGTGTTTAAGGCATTGGGAGCTGTGAGTGCACTTTATATGATGACACTTACTACACCGCTGAGTGAAATTATTGCAGTTTTGAGAAAAGCACATATTCCAAAGCTGATTATTGAGCTTATGAATATGATTTACCGTTACATTTTTATTATGATTGATACACACAGCCGCATGAAGAATTCAGCGGAGTCACGTCTTGGATATTGTGATTTTAAGACTTCCTGTTATTCATTTGGCCAGGTTGCAAGTAACTTGTTAGTTGTGTCATTGAAAAGAGGAAATAATTATTACAATGCGTTAGAAGCACGTTGTTACGATGGGGATTTACGATTCCTTGAAGAAGAGAAGCCGCTAAAAGCAGGCCAGATTGCGATGGCAGTTATTTTTATTGTAGTGTTAATGCTTATATGGTTTTTTACGAGATAAGATAATTTTGCCAGATAAATCGGAAGAATACTTTATCATAATTTCGTAAAATATATCAGATGTGAGATGACTCCCACATCTGTAGGTGGCGAGTAGCAAATCAGTATCAGTGGGGGAGT
>OFMC01002626.1_pt1 | contig 11140 bp, 8 predicted proteins | sample 1541271 | NCBI WGS metagenome assembly OFMC01 (sample SAMN04209252, study PRJEB22552) | human gut metagenome | biome: gut; material: feces | host: Homo sapiens | place: USA: Oklahoma | reverse complement strand
GATTCCTGTATCTGTGATCTGAATTGTACGGTTCAGGCGTCTGGTGCTTCTTGCTGCCAGCGCATCAATGGCAATCACTATGTCCGGCTTTGTCTCTGCCACGATTCCCTGTATGATCTCAGACGTCTCCATGCCTGTCTGTGCCATTACTCCCGGGATAATTCCGCTGATACGGTGCATTTTTTCTTTTCCAAGACTCTGCAGGCCATACTCTCTTATCATATGTCTCGTTATATGAAGATTTTCTACCACATGAGGCCCCAGGGAATCGGCTGTGATCGCTGAATTTCCCAGACCTACTACCAGAATGGACAGCTCACGCTCCAGATTGATCACATTCTGTAAATGACGGGCGATTTCCAGGGAAATTTCTCTGTGATAATCCTCATCATGTACAGAAAGCCCCGGAGCTTCTATCGTAATATAGCTTCCCTGGGGCCGTCCCATTGTCCGGGCACCGTTTTCTGTGGTGATCTTTACCACAGTGGTACGGATATCTTTCTCTTCATTATAATCTTCGTGGACCTCCACTCCCCGGACTTCTACGTTTTCCTCTGTAAACCGTTCGGTTGCCTCCAGCGCCAGGTCTGTTCTTATTCCGTAATTATCCAGCATCTCTTTTCCCTCCGTACTTCATTCAATATTTGTTACTGTTTGCTCCGTTCTTATAACAACTTTTTATATCTATTTTTAGCTTTTTTTATGGAAATATGTATTGACAAGGAAGATTATTTGAGATAATATATATAAGCATGTTCATAGGAGCGCCCGTGTCTGTTTCTATGACAGGAGTATAATAATATTTTATCGAATTAAATTGGAGGTGTACGAATTGGCTAACATTAAATCTGCTAAGAAAAGAATTTTAGTAAACAGAACTAAAGCAGCAAGAAACAAAGCAATCAAATCTGCAGTTAAAACTTCTATGAAGAAAGTTGAAGCAGCAGTAGCAAATAAAGATAAGGCAGCTGCAGAAGTAGCATTAAAGGATGCTGTTTCCACAATCAGCAAAGCTACATCCAAAGGTGTTTATCATAAAAACAACTGTGCAAGAAAAGTTGCCCGTTTAGCTAAAGCTGTTAACAGCATTGACTAATTATAGATTGAATTTTTAATTATAAGCTTATGATTAAAAAGGACAGCCATCACCGTCATGTGGCTGTCTTTTTTTGTTATTATCTTTTGTAACTGCCAGAATATCCGGCAGTTACCGTTTTTCCTATTTTACTTTACTGCTGTACTTAATGATCAGTAATTCTACGCTCAGCTTATCTTCCAGTCGCCCTGTTTTTACTGATTCTTCCGCATCCACAAAATCTTTTACTGCCTGTTCCAGTTCAGATATGGTGTAAGCTCTGGCACATGTTGTAATGTTTCTCACAACAAATCCGGGAACTCCCAGTTTCGAAGCTATTTCTGTCTGCGCAAGTCCTGCTGCCGCAAACTGTTTTGCCAACAGCAGCTGGCGATACTGCTTCGCAAGAAGAAACAAGATCCTCATCGGTGGCTCTTTCAATGTCAGCAGATCATAATAAAGTTCCAGTGCACGCTTCTGATTTTTCTCTGTTACTGCACGCACCATATCAAAAATTCTGTTGGTTGTCTGGGTGGTGCAGATTTCTTCAATATCCTCTGCAGTCACCACATCCCTGCCTTCTGTATAACTGATAAGCTTCTCCATCTCCATCCTGAGATTCCCCATATCAGTTCCTGTTTTGGTCAGCAGAAGTTCCATGTCTCTCTGGGTGATCTTTTTTCCGGCTTTCCCCAGGATCCCTGCTGCCCAGCGCATCAGAGTTTTTTCATCCTGTCTGATAAATTCCGCAATACTTCCGCAGGCTTTTACTGCTTTGTACATGCGGTTTCTCTTGTCTACTTCCGTTTCTGCAAAAACCAGATACAGATAGTCCGGCAGCTCTTTCATATAATCTGCCAGTTCCTCACACTTATTTTTGAAAAAACCTGTATCTTCCAGCAAAACAACTCTGCGCTCTGCGAAAAATGGCATGGTTTCACAGAGGTCGATCAACTGTTTTACATCAATCCCCTTGCCTTCATAGTGATTGAAGTTCATAGTATCCCCATCCGGATTCAGTGCCTTTACCAGATTCTGTTTATACTGTTGTTTCAGATATGCTTCCTCTCCATAGAGAAGATACACCTGTTTAAAATTTCCTGATTTAATGTCTGCCTGTATGTTTTTCAATTTTCTACTCCTGAGGCTGTTTTGTCTGTAACTGTTCAGCAATCTGTTGTTCTATTCACAAATACCAAGATATCAGACTGCAGAGCAGTTACTTTGTTACTGTTCTCAGTAACGTTACTTTTATTGTATCAATTCCATGACATAATAGCCAGCAGAAAATTTCAGATTATTATTCAGCCGCCCAGCTCCACCATTCTGTGAATGCATCTTCCGGCGCCTTCCATGATATTCTCCGGAAGGAAGATTTCTTCCCCGCCCTGTCCTTTCAGGCAGTTGTAGATGTCCATTAAGGTGGTAACCTTCATATTCATGCATGTAAGCTGTACTGCAACCGGGTAAAATTTCTTATCAGGACATTCAAACTGAAGATGCTCTACAATGCTGTTTTCTGTTCCGATGATAAATTCTTTATGTTCAGATTTCTTTGCAAATTCCATGATTCCTGTGGTGGAGCCTACATAATCAGCCTGCTCTACTACTTCCTGACGGCATTCCGGGTGTACCAGGAAAAGTGCATCCGGATGCGCTGCGCGGGCTTTTTCTACATCTTTTGCACTGACCACGATATGTCTCGGACATCCGCCTTTATAAAATGCAAAAGTTTTCTCCGGAAGCTTTTCCGCCACATAATGTCCCAGGTTCGGATCCGGAATAAATAAAATCTTATCCTGCTCCAGCTTTTTGCAGATTTCAACTGCTGATGAGGACGTAACGCATACGTCACATTCTGTTTTCAGTTCTGAAGTTGTATTAATATAGGCGACAACTGCATAATCCGGATACTGTGCTTTTAATTCACGCAGACCTTCCAGATCCAACTGCTCTGCCATGGGACATCCGGCTACAGGATTAGCAAGCCATACTCTCTTCTTCGGGCTTAAAATCTTGCAGGTTTCTGCCATAAAACGAACGCCGCACATGATCACACCGCTGCAGTCTCTTTTGGACGCCTGTACACTCAGGCCATAGGAATCTCCTGTATAGTCTGCTACTTCCAGAATCTCCTGACCCTGATATGCGTGTGCAAGAATACAGATATCCTGTTCTTTTTTCATTCGCAGGATTTCCTGCTGAATTTCTGCTATTGTCATCTTCTGAATCCCTTCTTACTTATATATTATGATGTTTTTCCTTTTCCCATGGCTGAAGTGGTGCAAGGAAACCTGCTTTCTTTAACTGTTCTCCGATCAGATCCAGCCTTTCCTGGCTGGATGCTTCTATCAGATGATAATGATACCCGGAAGTAGCACTGCTTAATACGCTGGAATGGCTGCTGTTGATTGCCTGGACAAATTCATTCACATCCTGTCTGGAACGAATATCCATTTCTGCAGTGACACGGCCATAAACCCTGTGGCTGATGCTGATATTTTTCACCCGCCCGCCACAGTCCACGATCAGATTCAGTTCCTCCGCTGCCTGCTCCTGCCCATGGCGTACTTTAAATTCTCTGGTGCATGCAATATCTTTATCCTGCTGCAGCACATATCCTCTGGTCGTTGACAGGATTCCCGGTGTAGATGCACGTATCACAGCCATATCCTGCACGATCACCTGTCTGCTTACTCCGAACTGTGATGCCATCGCCCTGGCAGCCACAGGTTTTTCTTCCTGCTGAAGGAGCTTTAAAATTTCAGTTCTTCTCTGAGCAGTATTCATACTTTCCCATCCTTTCTCCACGATATAATCCTATAGCAAATTATCCGCTGCAAAACAGCTTCGCTGCCATGTTATTATATTGCATGAAGATTCTTCATGGAAATGTCAAGGATTGGTGCAGAATGTGTCAGTGCACCGCTGGAAACAAAATCCACACCTGTTTCCAGGATTTTGGCGATATTTTCCTTTGTGATATTTCCGGAGCATTCTGTCTGTGCCCGGCCTGCGATAAGCTCTACTGCTTCTTTCATCATTTCCGGTGTCATATTGTCAAGCATAATGATATCTGCTCCTGCTTCTACTGCTTCTTTTACCTGTTCCATAGTCTCTACTTCAATCTCGATCTTACGGACAAATGGTGCATATTCTTTTGCCATGGCCACTGCTTTCGCTACGCTTCCGGCTGCTCCGATATGATTATCCTTAAGCAGTACTCCGTCAGAAAGATTATATCTGTGGTTGCATCCGCCGCCTATACGTACAGCATATTTTTCAAAAACACGACAGTTCGGAGTTGTCTTTCTGGTGTCCAGAAGTGTTACCTTACTTCCTTCCAGAAGCTTTGAAACCTGTTTTGTATAAGTAGCGATACCACTCATTCTCTGGAGATAATTCAGGGCAACTCTCTCTCCGGAAAGAAGCACCCGGATATCTCCTGTTACTGTTCCAAGAAGATCGCCCTTCTTTACTGCATCACCGTCTTTAAAGTTGAAACTGATCTCTGTTTTCTCATCCAGGATCTGGAATACTCTCGCATATACATCCAGTCCGGCAATGATTCCGTCTTCCTTTGCGATCAGATCTACGGTTCCTTTTACTGCGCTTCGCATCACTGCATTCGTGGAAACATCCTCACTGGTAATGTCCTCCTGAAGCGCCATACGGATCAGCTTGTCTGCCTGCATTTTCATTGTAATACTATTCATGACTTTTTTTCATCCTTTCAATCTCTTTTAATACGGTTTCGTGGCAGGCATTAAGCAGTTCTTCTCTGCTTTCATACATATTCATATCAATTGCATCTGCCCGCACATATTCCGGTGTCTGTCCAAATATCATATCATCTGCAGCCTTTCTTGCAAAGACCAGAGATTCCAGAAGAGAATTACTTGCCAGACGGTTTCTTCCATGGACGCCATTACAGCTTGTCTCTCCACAGGCATAAAGTCCCTTCATGGAAGTTTTGCTTCCCAGATTTACCTTGATTCCACCCATAAAATAATGCTGTGCCGGAACAACCGGGATTGGCTCTTTTCTCGGATCAAAACCTTCTTCCACGCATTGTTCATAAATATGAGGAAAATGTTCCAGAATTGTTTTCTCTCCCAGAGGGCGCATATCTTCCCATACAAACTCTGTTCCATCCTTTTCCATCTGGGCAGAAATCTTCTGGCTCAGCAGATCTCTCGGCTGTAATTCGTTTGTAAAACGCTGTCCGTTCTTATCATACAGAAGAGCACCTTCTCCTCTGACTGATTCTGAAACCAGGAAACGCCGTCCGGGTTTCTTTGAATAGAGAGTTGTCGGATGAATCTGGATATAGTCCAGATTTTCCATTTCCACATGGTGCTTCATGGCAATTCCAACACCATCTCCTGCAATATGCGAAAAGTTGGTAGAGTTTTTAAAAAGCCCGCCGATTCCGCCGCAGGCAAGAACCACATACTGAGAATAAACAGGAAATGCCTGGTCATTCCGGTCCATTGCAATGATTCCGCAGACTGTATTGTCTTTGGAGATCAGGTCTACCATAGTCATATATTCACAAATTTCAATATTTTCTTTTATTTTTGCAGCAGTTAAGAGAGTCTGTGTGATTTCTTTTCCTGTAATATCCTCATGAAAAAGAATTCTTGGCTGGGAATGTGCTCCCTCTCTGGTAAACGCCAGATTTCCCAAACCATCCCTTGTAAAATCCACATGATAACGCAGAAGATCCCTGATAATATCATTGGAGCTGCGGATCATCAGATCTACTGCCCGTTTATTATTCTCATAATGTCCTGCCCGCATGGTATCTTCAAAATAATTTTCATAGTCATCTTCGCCGCGCAGCATACAGATTCCACCCTGTGCCAGGAATGAATCTGACTGGTCTGCCTCCTGCTTGGTGATAAGCAGGATTTTCATTTTCTCCGGAAGGTTCAGCGCACAGTACAGTCCGGCTGCCCCTGTTCCCACAATAATGACATCATAATGTTCTTTCATCTTTCTTTCCTCACATCATGCCTGATTTTCGTTTGTCTGTGCAATTATACTCCCCGGATATACAGGTGTCAAGACACCTGTATATAATTATGACAACATTGTTTGCTTTGAGTTACTGTGAACGTAACCACTTTGAAAATCCTACTGCTTATTGCTTTTCACATCTCCACAGGGGTCTTACTTGATTCGGTTAAAGGCAGAAACAGATTTTCCATTGACTATTGTAACCGCCCCACAGTCTCTGGTGATCAGCACTCTGCTTCCACTCTTCTTCAGCCGTTCCAGCGTATCCGGCGACGGATGCCCGTATGTGTTTGTTGCAGAACAGGAAACAACAGCCAGTTCCGGTCTGACGATTTCCAGAAACTCTGCTCCTGTAGAATATCTGGAACCGTGATGAGCAGTTTTCAGGAAGTCCACATCTTCAAGACACCCATTCTGTATCAGTTTTTCTTCTGTCACCATCCCGATATCTCCGGTAAAAAGCCCTTTGAAATCTTTGCTTATCATTTCCAGAACCATCGCATCTTCATTTACTTCCTTCCCTGATGCTGTGGACTCCGGCCACAGAACCTTCAGTCTGACAGTTCCATATCTGATCTCATCTCCTGCTTTCACAGTAAGCACCCGGACTCCCGCTGACTCTGCCAGCTCTATCAGCTCCTGATAATTTTTATTCTCCTGAATATCGCTCCATTTGGGCAGGATCAGATTCTCTATGCGCAGAGAAGTCAGATCTTTCTCAACAAATTCCAGAAGTTCCCGCACCCCGCTGATATGATCTTCATCTGTGTGAGAAACATAAATTCCGTCCAGTCTGGAAATTCCTCTGCTCTTCAGATATGGGAGCAGTTGATATTTTCCCAGTTCATTCTTATTCGTACTGCCCCCGTCGATCAGGATATTCCATCTGTTTTCTATTTCCACCACAATTCCGTCTCCCTGTCCCACATCCAGACAGGCGATACGGAAATCTTCATGCGGTCTGTAACTGATCAGCAGAATTGCAAAGCATACCATACCTGCATATACAGCCCGGATTTTCCACGCAAAGATCTTACCATTTTCACTTTTCTTCACACCCGCTCTGTATATCCACACCGCTGCTGCCAGAACCAGATAATATCCAACGATCTGCCACACTTCCGGCTTTCCGCCAATCCATGTGCAAAACGAAAGTCGCCCCAACAGCACTGTCAGAAACTCATATCCTCTCAGAATAATCCTGCCCGGAACAACAGCCAGAAATGCGCCTCTGACAGTGACTAATCCAAGTAATGCACCGGCAGTTCCGCTTCCCAGTACAATCCCCACAGTAGGAAGCACCAGCAGATTCAGAAAAATCCCCAGCACCGACACTTCTCCGTAAAGCCACAGCACTATGGGAAGTGTGGTAAGCTGCACAACTCCGGATGCCAGAAATGACATCAGAAGTTTATCTCTGATTTTTCCCTTCTCATTAACCTTACTTCGTTTTTTCCGGTTTAATACATCCATCCCCTCCTGCACTAACGGCCAGACACAGCCAATCCCAATCACCGATCCAAAAGACAGCAGAAAACCTCCATCAAGCAGATACGCCGGATTTTCCATAAGGATCAGGATCGCCGCAGCCGCCATTCCTGTAGGCATATCATAAATCCGTCCTGCGATCTTTGCACCTACAGAAAGTAAAAACATACATACTGCCCGCATAGTTGAAACAGACCCTCCGGTCATCATCCCATACTGAAGCATGATCACCAGCGCCAGCAGGCCTGCCGGCCAGATACCCAGACCGATTTTTTTCAGCAGATTATACAGTCCCATTCCAAGAAGACTGATATGAAGCCCCGAAATCGCCAGGATATGTATAATCCCTGCCATCTGATAACGCATTTTCAACTCCGGATCCAGATTTGTTTTATCTCCCAGCACGATTGCTTCAAATGCTCCAGCTTCCATTCCACAGGTCTTCTCCAGAATACCTGCAAATTTCTGCTGCACATCGATCAAGAACTGCCCATATGCAGAATGACTCTGCGACTGTTTCTTTATCTTTCCTTTCTTCATCACATAGTAGATCCTCTGGCAGCCATAGTATGCTTTACTGTCAAACTCTCCCGGATTCGTGGGGCTTTGCACCTCTTCCAGTTTTCCGGACACCAGAACAAGACTTCCTGCCAGAAGTTTATCAACATCACTGTTACCGCTATGATTCTTTTTTTGTTTTAAATAAACCTTTATATTATCAATGGAAACTTTTTCAGAATTGTAAATAAGATAAGTATTTCTAAGATATACAGATTGAAAATCTTCATTCTCCCGGCACCTGACCACCTCCCCGCAGATGGTGGATTCCGGATGCTTTCTGATCCATGTCTGCACAGACTGTGGCAGTGGATTCCCCCTTATCAGGGAAAATCCCAGCCAGTCTGTCACACACAGAAAAACAACCAGAAGCATGCACAGGATACACACAGGGCGTCTCCTCACTTTTGTGCCTCCTCTTCGTTTATGAATATCACTCTTTTTCCTTGACTACCAGCTTATCATTTCTTTCATAAAAATGATACAGCTCCATCTTCTTACCAAAGGTATCCAGCCTGTCCTTCCCGCCGACCGTAATCTGCACTTTGTCTGCATCCAGCGCATCCAGCAGCGAATTTACCACAGAATATACCGGTATTTTCTCCGATACATCCAGCGCATAGGAAGAAAATACTCCGTCAAATGCCACATAGCAGATCCTGTCTGCTATGGTCACATTCAGAACCTCCGTATTCTCCGGAATTGTGGGGTAATGCCCTTTTTCCAGCGGTCCCTTCATTAACTGTTCCAGAACGATCCTCTCTTTGGGGATACTGCGTTTATACCGCACAGTACGCTGTTCTTTTACCAGCTTCTGACCACTCTTATCAGTAAAATAAAGCGTAAAGGTATTGCTGCAATAGGCATCCGGTTCAGTTCCTGTGAACTCGGCAAAGGTATCTGCAGTCATATTTCCCACAGCCTGTCCCCTGGAATCTGTCAGATCTTCATTTTCTATTGTAAAACGCACAGAATTAATCCCCGGAACCTGAAGGAAAGTCTTCACAACACCTGCCCGCACAAGTAATTCCCTGGCGCGGCTCATGCTGCTGTACTGACTGTTAAAGTTGACCACCAGCACGTCCTCTTCTACACTGTAATTCATCTGTACTCCTTCAGGAAGCAGACTGACCCGGTTCTGCGAATCTGTCTGCTGGCTGTTCATCCGCTGCATCATATCCTTAAGCATATAGTCTGCAGTTGTCTCCTCCGGAGAGTAGCTTTCCTTCTGAAGCTGAGTTTCATCAGAGCTGATATCGTACAGATAATATTTGGCATCCTGTTTACCCGAATCTTCATGTATCTCCACAGAACACCCGGCCGCAAGGATGCTTAGTATTAACGCTGTTATAATGATTGAAAGTTTCTTTTTCACAATGGCACCTCCTATGACGGTATATAAGACAGAGGAATACGCACAGAGAATGTAGTTCCCTCTCCTTCTTTACTGAATACTTTGATCGTTCCATGGTGCATTGCAATAGAACTCTTGGTGATCGCCAGTCCCAGACCGGTTCCCCCGATTTCCTTGGAATGGGACTTGTCCACACGATAGAAACGCTCAAAGATTCTCTCTATACTGTCCTCAGGGATTCCCATACCGGAATCCGCCACTGTTATATAGAAATATTTATGGTCTGCATCCAGTGACACGCGCACCCATCCATCATCCACATTATATTTAATGCCATTCTCCACCAGATTACTGATGGCAAGCGTAAACTTCACCTCATCCACATCTGCATCCACAGGGCGGAAGCAATCCAGAATCAGATCGATATTGCGCCTGTCTGCAATGGGACGCAAGCGCTTGAGGATATCCTCCAGAAGCTGATTGATATCCATATGTGTAATGTTCACATCTGCTGCTTTCTTATCCATCTTTACCAGTGAGAGCAGATCTGTAATGATCTTATTCTCTCTGTCGATCTCAGCAGTAATATCACTCATAAACTCCTGATACAGTTCCTCCGGGACTCCCTGCTGTCCAACCAGAGAATCTGCCAGAACCTTCATAGAAGTCAGAGGCGTCTTCAGTTCATGGGACACATTGGATACAAACTCCTGTCTGGATTCATCAAGGATTTTCATACGGTTGACCATCTTGTTGAATGCATCTGTGATCAGCTCTGTCTCCGTATAGTCAGGAACACTGATTTCTTCATCCAGCATGCCATCTGTCAGATCTTCAATGGCCTTCGTCACTCTTGCAAGTGGTTTTACAAGTATTGTAGAGAGCAGCCATGCCAGAAATACCGAAAGAACAACAATACTTCCGATCAGCATCACGCCTCTCTGTTCCATCTCTGCCAGTGTTTCCGCAATATCAACAGCCGAAACACTTACCAGCATCACGCCCTGAAGCTGCTGCACATCCGGACTCTGTACAGGAACTGCAAGCTCCAGTACTTTACTTCTGGCGTCATAATTGCTTGTCTCTTCTCCTTTCAGACAGGCTACAGCCAGTGAACTGAGAAGCGTCTTTCCCTCCTCTGTGTGGAAGGTATCACTCACTATCTTAAAATCTCTGTCAGCCAGCAGGATACGTCCGTTATACACATTGGAAAACAGTTCCAGCTTGCTGTTTACAACCTCTGAATCTGTATCATTGAGATAATTCTCCCTGATGATCAGATTACATAAAATATCGCACTGATCACCCACTGTCTCTGTAAGCATTGCAACCGCCCGGTTCTGATAGTTATGAAGCATCGTATATGTTACAATAACCCCCGGCACGATTCCCAGAATGATCAGGATGATCAGAATACGAAAACGCAGACTTCTGAAAAAATTTTTTCTTTTTTTCACCTTTTCAACTCCGTTCTCTTCTGTCATGCAGTTTGATGCATGCTTTCTGTCTGTTCGTAAAACAGTCATTGTTTATCGAATCCTTATCATCTTATCACAGAAAAATGGGCTTTTCTACATCTTAGCGAAAAGTAATTTATTTTTTGCAGCAATCAATGCGCAAGACATATCTCAGGAAATATTACC
>OFMC01002625.1_pt1 | contig 11144 bp, 8 predicted proteins | sample 1541271 | NCBI WGS metagenome assembly OFMC01 (sample SAMN04209252, study PRJEB22552) | human gut metagenome | biome: gut; material: feces | host: Homo sapiens | place: USA: Oklahoma | reverse complement strand
AGGATGGTCAGGTGGTCTACGATGGCGACTGCCGCGCACCGGAAGCCATCGTCCAGCCGACGCTGAACTTTGAACCGGCAGAACAGGAGGGGAACAAATGATCATTGAGACCTTCCGTCAGGCCCTCCAGAACGTGTGGAGCAACAAGCTCCGCACTTTCCTGACCATGCTGGGCATCATCATCGGTGTCATGGCGGTCATCGTCATCGTGGGTCTGGGCAACGGCATGACCCAGAGCATGCGGGACAGCTTTTCGGCGCTGGGCACGAATGCCCTATCCATTCAGGTCTGGGGCTACGGCTCCCGCACCGCCTCGGTGGAGGATGTGTATAAGATCGCGGATAAGAACAAGGAGCTCATCTCCGCAGTCTCGCCCCAGATCGATTTCAGCAACAACACCCCCAAGGTGGGCACCACGACCTACCGCTACGGCACCAGCGTTTACGGTGTGGACGAGCACTACGCCGAGATGAAAAACTATACCCTCGCCCAGGGGCGCGGCCTGCAGTACATGGACATCAAGGACAACAAGCAGGTCTGCATCATTGGCGATTACCTCAACCGGGCGGCCTACGGCGGCAACGCGGTGGGCCAGACCATCAAGCTGGGGGCCTACAAGTTCCGGATCGTGGGCGTGCTGAACGCCAAGGTGACGGACAAGAACATGCAGCAGGGCTCCGACGATGACTGCGTCTATCTGCCCTACACCACGGCCATGCGGCTCTCCAACCAGTCCAGCGCCAAGAACTTTGTTGCAATTATGACGGACGAGAGCCGGGCCAACGAGGCCAAGGCGGTGGTGGAAAGCGGTCTGTACGACCTGCTCAAGAGCGACAACGCTTACTACATCTACAGCGCCAGCGAGTGGCTGGAAGAGATGAACGAGATGATCAACATGGTCATCATCGTCCTTACCGGCATTGCCAGCATCTCACTGCTGGTGGGCGGCATCGGCATTATGAACATCATGCTGGTGTCGGTGACCGAGCGCACCCGGGAGATCGGCATCCGCAAGGCACTGGGTGCCAAGGAGCGGGTGATCCTGTCGCAGTTTGTGGTGGAAGCCGCCACCACCTCCGCACTGGGCGGCGTGCTGGGCATCGTCCTTGGCTATATCGTGTCCATGGCGGCAAACCGCATCCTGCCCATGATCTCCAGCAGCATTGATGTGACCGTCAGCCCCTCGTTCAACTCCATCGTGGTGGCCTTTGGCATCTCGGTGGGCATCGGTGTGCTGTTCGGCTACCTGCCCGCCAAGCGCGCCGCAAGGCTGAACCCCATTGAAGCGCTGAGATATGATTAAACCTCTTACCGCTTCGGTCTGGCTTTGCCAGCGCCTTGCGGAGCTCCCCTAATAGGGGCAACAACGACGACCGCCGCCAGTGGCGGATGAAGGGAGGAGTTGTTGGGGCCGCGGCCAGCAGGATGCAAGTGCAAGGCTTTGCACGAAGCAGATGCTGGGAGCCGCAACCCGGAATACATTAGAAACTATTTTAAGGAGGATTTTCCATGAAAAAGCGAATCCTTGCATTTCTGCTGGCGGTAAGCATTGCCGTGTCGATGCTGGTGCTGCCGGCATCGGCAGCGGGCAACGCCAACACGGCGGTCCAGCTGTCCATCACGCTGAACGCGATGGACAGCAGCCAGCAGGCTGCTCTGAACGCTGTGGTCACCCGCGGTGCACTGGCCCGGATGCTGGTGTCCTACTCCACCTACCGCGAGAGCGTGGGCTCTCAGGGCACGGTGGGCACCCTGTTCACTGACCTGCCCGGCACTTCGCCCTATGCACCCTATGTCCGCATTGCGGTGCAGAACGGTTGGATGAACGGCTACACCGACGGCTCTTTCCGGCCCGACAATGCCGTGACGCTGGAAGAGGCGGTCACGGCCATCCTCAAGCTGATGGGCTATAAGATGACCGACCTGAGCGGCTCCTTCCCCAACGCACAGCTGAACAAGGCCAGTGAGCTGGGCCTGCGCAATCAGGTGGACCGCAGCCAGGGCGAGGTGCTCAACTACGAGGAGTGCGCCCTGCTGCTCTACAACGCCCTGACAGCCAACACCGCCAGCGGCAGTGCCTACGGCAGCAGCCTGGGCTTCACGGTCTCCAATGGCCAGGTGGATACCTCCAGCGTCATGCTCAAGAGCCTGAAGGGCCCCTTTGTGGCGGGCGATACGGTCCAGCTGCCCTTTGTCCCCAAGATGGTCTACCGCAACGATAAAGCGTCGGAATCTGCGGAACTGAACAAATACGATGTGTATTATTACAGTGAGAGTTTACAGACATTGTGGGTCTACACCCGCCGCGCCGCTGGCCGCATCACGGCAGTTTCGCCCAGTGCCAGCGCCCCCACCAGTGTAACGGTGGCAGGCACCAGCTATACGCTGGGTTCCTCTGCGGTGGCCTCCCAGGTGTCCTCCCTCAACGGCGGCGGCGTGGGCGAGGTCGTCACCCTGCTGCTGGGCATGAACAATGAGGCTGCCGGGATCGTGACCGGCGAGGAAGCCGACAGCGTGTTCTACGGTGTCGTGCAGACCGCCACCCGCAGTCTGGTGGAAGAGAACGGCGCGGATGTTCTGCAGAAAGTCTCCGTCATGTGCACCGATGGCATTGCCCGCACTGTGAACGTGGACAAGAGCCTGAACTTTCCGCAGGGGTGGCTGGTAGAGATCAAGGTCACCCCGGAGGGCGAGAGCGTGGAACACATCGATGACCGCCGCGTCAACGGCACCATCAATACCAATGCCACTGCGCTGGGCGCTGCCGCCCTGGCCGACGATGTAGAGATTCTGGATACAACTTCGGAGGGTGTGGCTGGGACGGTTCGTCCCAGCCGCCTATCGGGGGTAACACTGAGTGACCTCGATGTCCGCTACTATACCGTCAACGATGCCGGCCAGATCGACCGGCTCATCCTGAACGATGTGACCGGTGACCTGTGGAGCTACGGCGTGCTGGACGATGTGAAAAATCTGGCCATGAATTATTCTGACCTGAAGAGCCTCGTCACCAGCATTGCGGCGGGAGATTCCGCTTCCGGCACCACGACCACGACAGGCACCACCACCGGAGCGGCCACGGGCGGCACCGACGGCTCCGGCTCCACCTCGGATACCACCACCACTGTGACCGGTGCCACGGCGGCAGACCGCCTGTCCAACCTGCTGGTGCCCACCACCAGCGAGATCCTGTGGGGCATCGTCTCGGGCGATATCCTGAGCACGGCCTGGCAGAAGCTGACCAGCAACACCGGCTCCCTGATGAGCATTGGCTTCCAGCAGATCGCGGAGATCACGGGCACCCCCTTCAAGCAGATCTTCAATTACATCGGCGGCGGGGCGACCTATATCTGCTACGTCAACGGCGCGGTGGCCAGCTACACCACGGCCATCAAGTATCCGGTGCTGGCGGGCGGCATTGCCGTGCGGCAGGAGACCACCGGCTCTGTCAAGGCTATGATGCAGCTGATGCCCCTGAAGATCGACAAGGTCGGCGCTGCCTCGGTGCTCTCGGGCAATGAACGCTACGAGATGGCAGACAATGCGCAGGTCTACCTGTGGTACAAGGGCCAGTATTACCCCACCAAGCTGGCTCAGGTGGATGCGGACGGCTACCAGCTGACCGGCTGGTACGATAATTTCGGCTGCGCTGCCGGAAAAAAGGTCCGCGTCATCATTGCGGTCAAGAACGACTGATGCTTTATTACAGCGGCCTGAGCCGCACACTGCGGCAGCTGCGCTGGGTGCTTTACCCGCGCCGCTGCCCTTTTTGTGACCGGGTGCTGGGGAACCAGCCTGCCTGCCCGGACTGCGCCGATGGGCTGGCAGAGCTGCGCCGTGCACCCTCCATGCGGCTGCGCGGCTCCGAGCACTACCTGGGGCGGCTGGATGGGGCAGCCGCACCCTACCGATACACCGGCCTTGTCCGCCGCGCGGTGCTGCGGGCGAAATATCAGGGCGCGCCCTGGGCAGCTGTGGAGCTGGGCGTGGAGATGGCCCGCCTGCTCTTTGGCAGCGAGATCAGAATGTGCGGCTCTGAGCCCCTGCCCGAACCGGTGCCGGGCCTGGACAGGGGTTACGACTGCATCCTTCCGGTACCGGCCTCCAGCAAAAAGCGCGGCTACAATGTGCCGGAGCGGATGGCACAGCCCCTTGCCCGGGCGGTGGGCGTGCCGGTGGTCACGGACGCGCTGACCCGTGCCCGCTCCACCCGGCGGCAGGAAGGACTTTCCCTTGACGAGCGGCTGGCCAATGTGGCGGGTGCCTTCCGGGTGGCCCGGCCGGAGGCTGTGGAGGGAAAGCGCATCCTTCTGGTGGACGATGTCCTGACCACCGGAGCCACGGCCTCGGCCTGCGCGCAGGCTCTGCTGGATGCCGGTGCGCAAAGCGTGTTCGCTGTGGCGCTGGCTACGGTGGAGTTTCCGCAGCCGGTGGGCAGCACAACGGCCATTGCCGAAAATGAAGAAGAAATTTGAAAATAGTGCTTGACAAAACACCATTCTTCGGGTATACTGATTGAGCTGTGAGCGACAAGCTCGATCAGATGTCCGGGTGTAGCGCAGTTTTGGTAGCGCGCTTGAATGGGGTTCAAGAGGCCGTGAGTTCGATTCTCGCCACTCGGATTGGAACAAGACCGACGATTTCAAAAGAGATCGTCGGTCTTGATTTTTTATTCGGCTGTTTCTGGTGCGCTGTCCCGGAGGGGCGGGCACCGCTGCAAGGAGGGCGAGTCTATGAATGCTGCACTGCGCCGGGATGCGGATGTGATCCTTCGTTCCAGCCTGAACGCTGTTCTGCCGGATGAGGCGGTGCGCCGCGCGCTGCGGGATCTCCGGCCCGGGAAGGGCCGGGTGCTTCTGGTGGCGGCAGGCAAGGCGGCCTGGCAGATGGCACACGCGGCTGTCAGGGTGCTGGGCCGAGTGGACGGCGGCGTGGTCGTGACCAAGTACGGCCATGTGAAAGGTGAGATCCCCGGTGTGGCTTGCTATGAGGCGGGCCACCCGGTGCCGGATGCAAACGGTTTTGCGGCCACCCAAAAGGCGCTGGAGCTGGTGCAGGGGCTGACCGCCGGGGATACGGTGCTGTTCCTGCTTTCCGGCGGCGGCAGTGCGCTGTTCGAGCAGCCGCTCGTTCCCGGGGCAGAGCTGCAGGACATCACGAGCCAGCTGCTGGCCAGCGGGGCCGACATTGTGGAGATGAATACCATCCGCAAGCGGCTTTCCGGTGTGAAGGGCGGGCGGTTCGCGCAGCGCTGTGCCCCTGCGCAGGTGTTCAGCATTGTGCTGAGCGACATTCTGGGGGATCCGCTGGATATGATCGCCAGCGGCCCGGCGGTGCCGGATACCTCCACCTGCGCCCAGGCGCTTGCCGTTGCCGAAAAGTATCATCTGGCACTCTCAGCACAGGCCCGGGCCCTGCTGGCGCGGGAAACGCCCAAAACGCTGGACAATGTGACCACCCGGATCACCGGCAGCGTGCGGGAGCTTTGCCGTGCCGCGGCCAGTGCCTGCCGGAATTTGGGATATGAACCGGTTCTCCTGACCGACCAACTCTGCTGCGAAGCACGGGAAGCAGGCAGCTTTCTTGGCTCCATTGTCCGCACCCAGGCAGGGCAGGGGAAAAAGCTGGCCTACATCGCGGGCGGCGAGACCATCGTTCACCTGACCGGAAAAGGGCTTGGCGGAAGAAATCAGGAGCTGGCCCTTGCGGCTGCACCTGCCATTGCCGGGCTGAACGCGGCGGTATTCTCTGTGGGCAGCGATGGCACAGACGGCCCCACCGATGCCGCCGGCGGCTATGTGGATGGGGATACCCTTGCCGCATTGGAGGCCGAGGGCTGGAGCGGATACGCTGCTTTGCAGAACAACGATTCCTACCACGCCCTGAAGGCAGTGGATGGCCTGATCATCACCGGGGCAACGGGTACCAATGTCAACGATGTGGCGGTGGCCCTGATCGGGGAAAAACACCGCCTGTGAGCCCGGAAGTTTCCCCGGAGTGGTGATTGCATTCCTCCGTTGAGTATGTTATACTGAACAGCGAACTGAATAGAAAACAGCAGGTGCGTACCGCCCGCGGCTCTGGCCGGGGGCAGGCACGTTAAAAGGGAAGCGGGTGCAAATCCCGCACGATCTCGTCACTGTGATAAGGGAGTTTACCGCCAGGGTGCAGCTGCACCGGTCACTGGAACGTATGTTCCGGGAAGGCGGCGGTGGGTGTTGAGCTTTCAGCCAGGAAACCTGCCCGCTGTTGGTACGGGGGCGCAAGCCCCAGATCACGAGGAATTGGTTGTACCCAAAAAGCCTGAAAAAACTGAAAAGGGCCTTTTTGCTTTGCCGTCCCGCAAGCAGAAAGGCCCCTTTTGTTTTGCCGGGCACTCTTTCCTGTACCTTCTGTTCAGCAAAAATTATGTTCAAAAACAGGAAAGGAACGAACAAAAATGAGAAAACGCACCATCCACAAAGCAGCGGCCGCTCTGACCGCTCTGGCCCTCTGCGCCGGTGTACTGACCGGCTGCGGCGGTGCCGCAAGCAGCACCACTGCTTCCAGCACGGCAGGATCTGCTGCCAGCAGCGAGGTTTCCGGCGAGGAGGCTGACGAATTGGCCGCAAAGAACGTTGCAGACCTGATCGATGCCATCTATGTGCAGGAGCGCACCGATGACACCGATGCCCAGTGTGAGGCCGCCAAGGCCGCATGGGATGCCCTGACCGATGCCCAGAAGGAGCTGGTCGAGGGCGAAGAGGCTGACCCTGACTACTTTGGCCGCGACACCGGCGATGCTTCCAAGGACGACAGCCGCAATCAGGACGACATCGGCGAGAATGAGCTGCTGGTGGTCTCCTTCGGCACCTCCTTCAACGACAGCCGAGTGAAGGATATCAAGGGCATCGAGGATGCGCTGCAGGCCGCTTATCCTGATTGGTCTGTCCGCCGCGCCTTCACCGCACAGATCATCATCAACCATGTTCAGGCCCGCGACGGCGAGAAGATCGACAACATGCAGCAGGCTCTGGATCGCGCTGTGGCCAACGGCGTGAAGAACCTGGTCGTCCAGCCCACCCACCTGATGCACGGTGCAGAGTACGACGAGATGATGGAGATGATCGACGAGTACAAGGACAAGTTCGAGAGCGTCGCCGTTGCTGAGCCCCTGCTGGGCGAGGTCGGTGCCGACGCTGCCGTCATCAACGCCGACAAGGAAGCTGTTGCCAAGGCCGTTACCGCTGCCGCTGTGAAGGATGCCGGTTTCGACAGCCTGGAGGCCGCTGCTGAGGAGAAGGTCGCCTTCGTCTTTATGGGCCACGGCACCTCCCACACCGCAAAGGTGAGCTACAGCCAGATGCAGACCGCCATGCAGACCCTGGGCTACAGCAACGTGTTCATCGGCACGGTGGAGGGTGAGCCCGAGGAGACCGCCTGCGAGAACGTCATCGAGGCTGTCAAGGCCGCCGGTTACACCAAGGTCATCCTGCGCCCCCTGATGGTCGTTGCCGGTGACCACGCCAACAACGATATGGCCGGTGCGGATGACGATTCCTGGCTGAGCCAGTTCCAGGCCTCCGGTGACTTCGCGTCCGTGGAGTGCCAGATCGCCGGTCTGGGTGAGATCGAGGACATCCAGCAGCGCTACATTGAGCACACCAAAGCCGCCATTGATTCCCTGAACGGCTAATATTCCGCATTCCAATGCCCGAAGGGAGAGATCTTTTCGGGCATTTTTTATGGAGAGCTTCCCCGCATGAGGAGAAACACTCCCATTTCAAATTCTGAATTTCTGAGGTATTTTGTTTATGCACTGCAAACAGTTTGTTTCCCTGTCCGTTGCTTCTCTGATGCTGGCCGCCGTCCTCACCGGCTGCGGCGGGGCTTCTTCCACTGCTTCCTCTGCTGTCAGCTCGGAAGCCGCTTCTGCCGTGAGCGCTGCCGCCGCATCCGAGCCTGCCGAAGCCGCCTTGCCGGATGGCGTGTACACGGCTGAGTTCGACACCGACAGCGGCATGTTCCACGCCAACGAAGCCTGCAATGGCATGGGCACCCTGACCGTGGAGAACGGGCAGATGACCTTCCACGTCAGTCTGGCCTCCAAGAAGATCGTCAACCTGTACGTTGGCATGGCCGCCGATGCCGAGGCCAACAAGGCAGATTGGCTGCTGCCCACCACCGACACCGTCACTTACTCCGACGGCACCTCGGAGGAGGTCTACGGCTATGATATCCCCGTGGCCGCTGTGGACGAGGACTTCCAGCTGGCACTCCTCGGGACCAAGGGCAAGTGGTATGACCACACCGTGAGCATCCGCAATGCACAGCCCAAGGCTGAGGAAGCTGCCGAGACCCCTGCGGACGGTGAATACAGCGTCAATGTGACCCTGGAGGGCGGCTCTGGCCGTGCCACCGTGGAAAGCCCTGCCGCCCTGACCGTGGCGGACGGCAAAATGACCGCTGTCATCCGGTGGAGCAGCCCCAATTATGATTACATGATCGTGGACGGCGAGAAGTATCTGCCCACCAACACCGAGGGCAACTCCACCTTTGAGATCCCTGTTTCTGCACTGGACACCCCGCTGGCTGTCACTGCCGATACCGTAGCCATGAGCACCCCCCATGAGATCGAGTATACGCTGACCTTTGCGCTGAACTGATGAAACTGACGAGACAACAATTCCTGCGGGTTCTGCCTGTTACAGTACTGGCTCTGTCGGGTTGCGCCGCCTCCGAAACGGCTCCCGCCAGCACAGAAGAACTGGTCTTTGACCATGCCTGCCCACTGGATTACGCCACACAGTTTACTGCCGACTGCTATGAGGGCGGCTATACCATGCTGACCCTGACCGAATCGGGGGAGCAGTTCCTTGTGACCCCGGAGGATGCCGCTGCGGTGGAAGGCCTGCCCGAGAGCGTGACGGTGCTGCGTCAGCCCATCCGGAACATCTACCTTGTCTCCACCTCGGTGATGGACCTGTTCCTCGCGCTGGATGGGCTGGACAGCGTGACCCTTTCCGGCACCCAGGCGGAGGGCTGGTATCTGGATGAGGCCAGAGCCGCCATGGAGGCCGGGCGCATTGCCTATGCGGGCAAGTACAGCGCCCCGGACTACGAAAAGATCCTTGCGGCCAACTGCGGCCTTGCCATCGAGAACACCATGATCTACCACACCCCGGAGGTCAAGGAGCAGCTGGAACGGTTCGGCATCCCGGTGCTGGTGGAGCGCTCCAGCTATGAGAGCGGCCCGCTGGCCCGGCTGGAATGGCTCAAGTTCTGGGGCATCCTGCTGGGGAAAGAGGAGCTGGCGGAACAGGAGTTTGCCCGGCAGGTGGAGCGCCTTGCACCGCTGACCGGGCAGGCTTCCACCGGCAAGCGCTGTGCCTTTTTCTCCATCACAGCCAACAACCTTGCCAATGTGCGCAAGGGCGGCGACTATGTGGCCCAGATGATCGAGATGGCGGGCGGTGACTATGTGTTTGCGGACCTGACCGACAACGGCAACAACCTTTCCACCATGAACCTGCCGCTGGAGGATTTTTACGCCGGTGCAAAGGATGCGGATGTGCTTCTTTACAACAGCACCATTGAGGGCGTGGTGCATACCACGGAGGAACTGGTGGCAAAATGCCCCCTGCTGGCCGAGTTCAAGGCCGTGCAGAGCGGCAGTGTCTGGTGCACCACCCAGAGCTTTTTCCAGCAGAGTACGGCGCTGGTCGATTTTGTGCTCGACCTGCACCGTGTCTTTACGGAGAACGACCCCGCCGACCTGCAATTTTTGAGGAAAGTAGAGTAACCTATGACCAGCAAAAAGCGCCTGATCCTTTCTTACGGCATCCTTGCCCTGCTGCTGGCGGTGTTGTTTGCCGCCAACCTGTTCTGGGGCAGTGTGTCCCTGACACCGGGGGCAGTGCTGGCGGCCCTGACCGGCCGCGGGCAGGACGCTTTGAGCGTGGGCATCATCACCCAGCTGCGCCTGCCCCGGGCCGTGATGGTGGTGCTGCTGGGGGCGGCGCTCTCGGCGGCAGGCTACCTGCTGCAGACATTTTTTGCCAACCCCATTGCAGGCCCCTTTGTCATGGGCATTTCCAGCGGGGCCAAGCTGGCCGTGGCACTGGTCATGGTGGCTTTTCTGAACCAGGGCCTGCTCACCAGCTCCCTTACCCTGATCACAGCCGCCTTTGCGGGGGCCATGGCCTCCATGGCCTTTGTGCTGGCGGTCTCCCGGCGGGTGCAGCGGATGAGCATCCTTGTCATCTGCGGCGTAATGATCGGCTACATCTGCTCAGCCGTCACGGAGTTTGTGGTGGCCTTTGCCCAGGACAGCAACATCGTCAACCTCCATAACTGGTCTCAGGGCAGCTTTTCCGGCATGACCTGGGGCAATGTGCGGGCGGCGGCGCTGGTGGTGCTGCCCGCTCTGGCGGCGGCGTTCTGCCTTTCCAAGCCCATGGCCGCCTACCAGATGGGGGAGGCCTACGCCCGGAGCGTGGGCATCAATGTCAAAGCCTTTTCCCGGCTGCTGGTGCTGCTTTCCAGCCTGCTGGCCGCCTGTGTCACGGCCTTTGCGGGGCCCATCTCCTTTGTTGGCATCGCGGTGCCCCATCTGGTCAAGCAGCTGTTCGGCAGTGCAAGGCCGCTGGTGGTGCTGCCCGGATGCTGCCTGGGCGGGGCGGCTTTCTGCCGGGTGGCCGCCGCCAGGCGGGCCGTCATGGCCTGCTTTTGGTCTGGGGAAAAGGACAGATGGTCCATAGAAGTTCGATAGTCTTTCATCCTGCGAATCCCTCGCTTTCCAACAGAGTTTTCAGCCGCAGCCGCCCCCGGTGCAGGAGGGAGGCCACCGCGGCGGGGGTCTTGCCCAGGAGAGCTGCGATCTCCTTGGCGGCATACCCCTCGTAGTAGTGGAGGTAGATCACTGCCCGGTACTGGGGCGGCAGGAGGTTCACCGCCGCCAGCAGGCTCCCCTCCTCCGGCTGGGGGGCGGGGACGGCGGCGGCCGCCTCCAGGGGGGCGGTGGTCTTCCGCCAATGGCTTTTCAGCAGGTCTTTACAGGTGTTGGCGGTGGTGCGGATGATCCAGGCCCGTTCGTGGTCCGGGGAGACGAAGGCGGGGGCCTTCTCCCAAAGCTTGAGGAACACCGTCTGGCAGATGTCCTGGGC
>OFMC01002624.1_pt1 | contig 11145 bp, 12 predicted proteins | sample 1541271 | NCBI WGS metagenome assembly OFMC01 (sample SAMN04209252, study PRJEB22552) | human gut metagenome | biome: gut; material: feces | host: Homo sapiens | place: USA: Oklahoma | reverse complement strand
TGCATAACTTGTTCTAAAACATCTGGTAAAATATCGCCGCTCACAACATAATATTTACTCATATTTTATAAACGCCCCCTCTTTGGCTATAGTTAAAAATCTATAATCCAATTCACTAAAACAAGATTCTAAAATCTTGGATAATTCAACCAAATGAGATTTTTCTAACGAAACAACCATCATAGTTGAACCACTTCCTGAAATCCACATTGGAAGTTGTTTTGAATCACAATACTTCTTTATCCTATCATATTCCTTAATAAATTGCCTACGATATGGTTCATGTAACAAATCCCTGCAAGAACTTGCAAGTAAAGACTCATTCCCCTGTTGCAAAGCCTGAATAAAGACGAGTGCATGCGATACTTGTGAAACACAATCTTTAAATGCCATACCAGTCGGCAAAACCTTTCTTGCCTGAGAAGTTTTTACTTCATAACGAGGTACAATGGCCAAACAATGATAGTTTGCACATGGAACAAGACTCATTTTCACATCTTCTCTTTCCATAAAACAAGCTGTAGCTTGACCAAAAATAGCTGGTGCTACATTATCAGGATGTCCCTCTATACTTGTGGCAATCTTTAAGATTTCCATCTTGTCCATACCCTTTTTAAACCATGCGTCACAAGCTAAGATTCCCGCAACAACACACGTTGAACTTGAACCCAAGCCACGGGCAAAAGGCACATCTGTATCTATCGTTAGTTTAAAAGTCGGATAGTCCAAATGTAAATAGTCACAAGTTGTATAAAAGGCTTGCACGACTAAATTGTTACTACCCTTAAATTCATCCGGACAACCTTCTACAATCAACGTATCACTTTCTTCAAAAGTAAAGTGAGCCCACCAGTCTACAGCCATACCAAGACAATCAAATCCCACGCAACAATTTGCGCTTGTTGCTGGGACACACACACTAATCATGGAATACCTCTTTTGTACTTTCACATACCACATCTTTCATAGATGCTACATCTATAACACGATCATGTAAAACATCTAAGTCTTGAAGCTCCTTTAATTGAGTAGGAATTGTATCTTGACAATATTTTGATAAATCTTGCATAGCCATCCATTCATTATCTTCTGTATATCCTAATGCTTTCAAAACATCTTGACTGAATTTATAAGGTGAAGCTGTAGCCAAAGAAACAATAGGACGATCTTTACATTCTTTTGCGACTTTGTACGCAATGGCCGAATGCGGATCTAAAACATAGTTTGTCTTATCATATACTGATTTAATTTCTAAGCTTGTACTTTCATCATCTACACTGCCACACGCAAATAAGTTTTGAATGGTTTTAAAAGTTTCATCATCAATCTGATAACGACCCTTTTCATTTAATTCCTGCATCCATTTCGATACTTTTTGTGTATCCTTATTTGATGCATAATACAATAATCTTTCCAAGTTTGAACTAATCAAAATATCCATACTTGGTGAAATAGTCTGGATAAAATCACGATTTCGATCATAGATACCTGTCGTTAAAAAATCTGTTAATACACGATTCGCATTGCTGGCAACATAGAACTTTTCTACTGGCAACCCCATCAAATACGCATAATATCCAGCTAAAACATCTCCAAAGTTTCCAGTTGGAACACTAAATGAAACTTTATCCCCTAATTTGATAGCACCTTGATGCACTAATTGTTTGTAGCTATCAAAATAGTAAACGATTTGAGGAACCAGACGACCCACGTTAATGGAATTGGCACTTGTCAAAAGAATATTTTGTTTCGCACAATATGCATTCAATTCTTCATCTAAGAATAGACATTTTACTTGGCTTTGCGCATCATCAAAATTGCCTTGAATTCCAAATACATTCACATTATTTCCTTTTTGCGTAACCATCTGACGATATTGAATGGCACTAACCTTTTTATATGGATAGAAAACATTAATACCAATATTTTCTACATCACAAAACCCAGATAAAGCCGCTTTACCTGTATCTCCACTTGTGGCAGTTAAAATCAATGCTTTTTGGTTCGTAGTTTTTAAGGCACAGGACATTAATTGTGGTAAAAGCGTTAACGCAACATCTTTAAAGGCACATGTAGGACCGTGGAAAAGTTCTAACACATATACATCATCTACTTTTTTTACAGGTGTAATCTCTTTTTTAGAGAAAGAATTCGCATATGCATTTTCAACACATGCCACTAATTCTTCCTTCGTATAATCTGTAAGAAGATGTGAAAGTATATAAACGGCATTTTCTTTATAAGACTTTGAACATATTAAAGATAAATCTAAATGTATCTGATCTAAAGTTGGAAGTACGTATAAACCTCCATCTGGACTCATTCCATTTAGTATGGCTTGCTTGCTGGAAACGCTTTGGTGTGCGTCTCTTGTAGAAATATAATCGTTCATGTGAATCCTCCTTGAAAATCTATATTCCATATGATACAATGTTCACACTTTAAAAACAAGTGTTTTCTAAAAAGATACAGGAGGAACTATATGAACGCAGTTATCTTAGGTTATGGAGTTGTCGGAAAAGGAATTGAAATCCTTGCAAAAGCATTGGATGATATCAATATAAAATACGTTTATGTACGTAAAGAAAAAGAAAACCTACCTTATTTTTCTAATAATGAAGATATGGTAGTTCAAGAGGATATTGATATCGTTTTTGAATGTTTAAACGGATTAGAACCTGCCAACACATTGATTCAAAAAGCTTTGAAAAAAGGAAAACATGTCATCAGCTCAAACAAAGCTGTTGTCGCAACCTATCTCGATACCTATTTAGAGCTTGAAGAAGAATATGGAGGAAGCATTCAGGTAGAAGCTTGTGTTGCAGGTGGTATTCCATTTATCGATGCCTTATTAAAACTAAAAAGACTTGAACCACTACAAGGCTATGAAGGTATCTTTAATGGCACAAGCAACTACATTTTAGATTCTATGCAAAAAAACAACTTGGATTTTGAAGACGTTTTAAAAGAAGCTCAAGATAAAGGATATGCTGAAAAAGATCCATCTAACGATATTGATGGTGTTGACGTATATTATAAGACAAAGATTTCTAACAGCTTAGCTTTCAACACACCCATCGTTGACATTCCATATTATGCAGGAATTCGTACAATCAAAATGTTGGACATTAAATTCATCAAAATGAACAATAAAGTCATACGTCATTTATCCATATCAAGACAAATTGACGATAAGATCATTTCTATTATCGCTCCTTGCTGCATGGATGAAAATGATTTTTTAGCCAATGTTCCTAGCAACTACAACGCACAAAAAATCCTATCTCATAGCTTTGATACACTAGGCTATTATGGTCAGGGCGCTGGCCAATTACCTACAGCGCAAGCCATGGTACAGAATGCTTTAGATACACTTGAAAATAAAGAAAGAAAAATTGTTTATTCAACACCAAAAGAATTTGATACGTCTCTTTTAAAAGAAACGTGGCTAATTCGCAGTGATGTTTCCCTAGAGAATTACTATCCTATTCAAAAGAAAGAAGCGAACTATTACTGGATTGAAAACCAGGATATGTCGATTATTAAGAAAGTTAAAGAATTAGATAAAAATAGTTTTATCGCATTATGGAGGTAGTCATATGTTAAAAATCACTAAATTTGGTGGTTCTAGTGTCGCAAATGCTGAACAGTTCAAAAAAATCAAAGCCATCATCCAACAAGATCCAACACGCCGATACATTGTTGTATCGGCTCCTGGAAAACGTTTTGCGGCCGACAACAAAATCACAGATCTGCTTTACCTGTTAGATGCCCACAGAAAATACCATGTTGATGCATCGAGTGTCTTTAAACTTATCAAAAACCGTTTCATCGAAATAAAAAATGAATTAGGCCTTAAACAACCCATTGAAAAGGAGTTGGATGCCTTTTACACCAATCTTAACCAAATGTCCCAAGCTGTTATCGTCAGTCGCGGTGAATACTTCTGTGCTAAATTAATGGCTGAATATCTAGGTTATGCCTTTGTGGATGCCAAAGATATTATTCGTTTTAAATTAGATAAATCCATTGACTGGGATGCGACCAGCGCAAAACTTCAAGCTAAATATGCTCAATACGACCACTTTGTTTTCCCAGGCTTCTATGGCACAAGTGCAAATGGACACATCCAAGTCTTCCCACGTGGTGGAGGCGATATTACGGGGGCTATTTTAGCAAAATGTCTTCATGCCGACGTATATGAAAACTGGACCGATGTGTCTGGATTCTTAATGGCTGATCCTACAATTGTTAAAAACCCAAAAGGAATTACTCATATCACATATTCAGAACTAAGAGAACTTTCCTATATGGGAGCTAGCGTTTTACATGAAGAAGCCATTTTCCCAGTTAAAGAAGCTAACATTCCAATCCACATTTTAAATACCAATCGTCCTCAAGATGCAGGTACCATCATCCAAGAACATTCAAAAGTAAAAAGTGGATATCCAATTACGGGTATTGCAGGTAAAAAGGATTTTATGTCTATCTATGTTTATAAAAAGCATATGTCAAATGAAGTTGGTTTCATTCGTAAAGCCCTATCCATCCTAGAAAAATACCATATCAGTATTGAACACATTCCTAGTGGAATTGACTCATTTAATATTGTTGTAGAGAAAAAAGAAATTGAAGAGAGTCTTTATGAAATCTTGGCACACTTCAAAGATGAGCTAAAGCCAGATAAATTAACTGTCCAAGAGGATTTAGCTTTAATTTCTACTGTAGGTAAAAACATGTCCGATAAACCAGGTACAAGTGGCAAGTTATTTGGTGCCTTAGGTAAAAATAACATCAACATTGTCATGATTGCCCAAGGTAGTGATGAAATCAATATTACAGTGGGAGTTAAGAAAAAAGACTTCACAAAAACAGTCCAAGTTATATATGATACTTTCGTAGGAGGAAATGAAGAATGACAACAATCGCAATTGCCGGTGCTACAGGTGCTGTAGGACAACAAATGTTAGAATGCTTAAAAGAAAGAAACATTCAGGCTGACCTTAAATTATTAGCTAGTGCCAGATCAAAAGGCAAAGAAATCGATGGACACATTGTTGAAGAATTAACAAAAGACAGCTTTCAAGGCGTTGACTATGTATTAGGTGCAACAGGAAATGACATCACAAAAATGTGGATGCCATGGGCCAAAGAAGCAGGATGTATCGTTGTTGATAACTCAAGTGCATTCCGTTTAGACAAAGATGTTCCTTTAGTAATTCCTGAAGTGAATAAAGAAGACATTAAAAACCATCATGGCTTGATTGCCAATCCAAACTGTGCAACGATTATTGCCCTTGTAGCTTTACAAGCCTTACATAAAAAATACCACATCAAACGCATGATTGTGACAACATTTCAAGCTGTATCAGGTGCTGGTGTTCAAGGAATTGAAGATTTAAAGAATCAAATTGAAGATGAAAATATTCCATCAAAAGCCTTCCCTTACCAAATCGCATTTAATCTTATTCCTCAAATTGGAGACTTTGATGATTTAGGCATCTCAAAGGAAGAATGGAAGATGCAAAATGAGGCAAGAAAAATTTGGCACGATGATGCTTTAAAAGTTAACTGTACTTGTGTGCGTGTCCCTATTTGGCGTTCTCACTCTGAAAGTATCACCATCGAATGTGAAAATGAAGTGGATGTCAATGAGGCAAGAGAATTAGTATCCAAAGCTGAAGGCGTACTATTAAAAGATGATCCAAAAAATCAAATCTATCCAATGCCAAAGGATACGACAAATCAAGACTTAGTTTATGTTGGAAGAATTCGTAAAGACATCACGGATGAAACAAATCATACATTATCTCTATTCTGCTGTGGAGACCAGATTCGTAAAGGTGCTGCTACAAATGCAGTTCAAATTCTAGAAGAATTATTAAAGGCAAACGATTAATTTCGCTTGCCTATTTTTTTAGTTAATTTCAATATCTCCACTTGTCGTATTTAAAGTTAAAGTCGCATTGTTTGTTCCTAACACTCGATTTACAGAACCCGTTAATTCTTCTTCCCCAATTTCAATATCTCCACTCGTTGTAGAAGCTGTTACTGAAACATTATTGATATTTTCTACACTTACATCTCCAGAAGTGGTTTCTAATGCATTGTCTCCTGCCAATTGCCCATCAAATTCTATATCTCCACTTGTAGTAACAAAAGTACAATTATTTAAATTTCCATTCTCAATAGAAATATCACCAGATACACTTGTCACTCTAGAATCCTTTAATGCCACGTTTTGAATTTCAACATCTCCCGCAACAAGATTGCCATTCACAGTCAAAGAATCGTTTGTCGTATAAATAATCACTTCATTATCATCATGACCTACAAAATGTTTATCTAAAATTATTTCTTTTACAGTTAAAACACCATCATCAACAGAATAATCCAGCTTTTGTTTCTTCACATCCTGCAAGCGATAAGAAATGGCATTCTCACTGGATTTCTCAATTTTAACATCCATACTTGTCAAATCTAAATTGGCAGAAGTAAAATTCTCTATCCCCTCATGATTCAATGGTTCTTTCACAATCGAAGTTTCATTTACTTCTATATTACGAATCAAATGAATTGCAAGAAAGCTACCTCCTGCAATGCAAACAAGAATAAAAATAATTAATATGATAAATCCTTTTTTCATAAGACCACCTCTTTCACTACTAGTTTATCACCACTACTTTGTTTTGTACAGTAGTATACTCAAAAAAAAGAAGAATTACTCTTTAATTCTTCCCTTCTTAACATTTGGCAAAATGAAATGCTCATACATATACTTCCACAACATTTCACTACCCTCATGTGTTTTTTCATTTCGCTTTAATATCTTTTCAAGATGCACGCCATTTTCAGCCCACATTCTTCCATCCGTCGCAGCATTCAACATAACAGGCTGAAAATTATCCATTACTCTGGCAAACTTAGCTTCGGGTGTTTTTCTTTCTTCAAATTCATTCCACAAATCAAATATTTTTTTGGCCTGATCTTCTGGCAATAAATTAAAAATGCGATTAGCTGCTAAATTCTCTCTTTCATTTTGCGTTTTCAAGCCTTGATCATCATATGCATAGGTATCCCCTGCATCAATTTCCACAAGATCATGAATCAACAACATGGAAATTGTTTTTAATACATCAATTTTTTCATTGGCATATTCACTCAATAATAGTGTCATAATAGCCATATGCCAAGCATGTTGAGCATCATCCTCAAAGTCTTTCCCATTGCTTTGAAGTGTCTTTCTTTTGATTTGTTTTTCTTTATCAATTTCCAAAATAAACTGCATCTGTTTTTCAATTCGTTCCATACCATCACCAACACCATTTTAACACACAAAAAGGCCCGGATTCACTCAGGCCTAATCTATTACGTCAACTTCGAAATCATTAGTGAACTTGAGGAAGGAGCAAAATACGATTTCTATTGACGCAAACCTTCTTAAAACTTCCTTTCGAAGCCAATGAAATTATATCACCATTTGCAACTGTTTACAATATGATTGTAAATATTTTACATTTCTATGAAAGCATAAGCATATAAAATATTACACAAGATATCACGCTTTCCAAAACAACATCAATTACAGGTAACTTTTTTTAAAGCTGCGATTACTGCTACAACACTTGCTATAATGCCAATCCATATATTCTTATCTATATATAATATAGCTGGAAAAATCAAGGATGCCATGGCCGTGTAAGGAATCAATTGTAAGAATATATTAACCTTTCCAGATACTTGAATCTTATCCATGAACAAAGCTGGCAACATCCTTGGTATATATGTTGATAAACAAAGAAATAAAATCAATATCGCAAATTTCATTGTAGATCCTCCTTGGAAATAAGACACATTCCAATGAGTGCACAACCTAGTGTTGATATCAAAATAGATAATGAACTCGATAAGAATTGATTTAATACCCAATTCACAACCATTGTCATAATCACTACACACAATAAGCGAATCGACTTCTTAGTATTCGGCACCAATAGTCCAATAAACATCGCATATAAAGATACACCTAAACTCTTAGACACGATACTAGGCAGTATACTTGAAGAGAGGATACCTAGAGCGGATCCTACATTCCATGATAAATAGGAAAACAGTGCAAGTCCTGCAAAGAATGACGGAGTTAACTTATTAATTTTCTTATCTGTCATTGACATCGCAAACACTTCGTCTGTAATCCCAAAAGATAAAAGTAAACGAATCGGCAAGCTTGTTTTCTCCATCTTTTCCATAATACACGTACTCATAATAATATGACGCAAATTTAATATAAAGACTGTAAATACAATTGTTACATAAGCAACATTTTGGCCTAACATTGTGACAGCAGCCATTTGTCCAGCTCCTGTATACACAAACAAGGAAAAGCTCAACGCTTTAAAAAATGTTAATCCTGTTGCTTTAGCCAACATGCCATACGCTATTCCAACAGGAATATATCCTAAAATAATTGGGGTTGCTGCCTTGGCCCCTTCTTTAAAATCTTTCTTCATAATCATTTCCTAAAGAAAAAAGAAACAGTATAAAACTATTTCTCTTCTTCCTTCTTCTTAAACATTTCACTAAATACGCCTAACGCATAGAATAGCACACTAAAGCAGATGCTTTCATAACACGTTGTAATCATGTACAAAATCAAATTCACTACACTTAAATTTGTGCTGTAATATGAAGTAAACGTATTGTATGCTTGAATTGCCGCATAACATGTATAAGCTAATGATAAAACGGCAAAAACATATAATAGAATTGTTAATGCATTTTTATTTTTCATTTGAAATACCCCCTTTAAATAATGTACTAATTAAACCACTATTTTCGTATTTATACAAACAATAATTCTTTCAGTTTATTTTAAGCAAACGCATCATACGTATCATCATCCTCACAAACAATTTGAATGACACGCTTTCCATCCACTACAGTCGATACAATCTTATCTGGATATTCCATGGCATCCGAACGAATCGTTAATTCAATACCTTGGGATAACTGGAATTTTTTTGTACGTTTATTATTCAAGCTTTCGGGAACAACTTTAAATTCTGTATCAAAATTTTTACGTTCAGGAAGCGTTAGTAAACAATCTTTAATAACATCTTTCTCGATTTCTTCTTCACTAAAAGAATACGAATCAATTAAATTATCAATACACTGATTGTAGTTTAACTGCTGTGGTGTATTCATCACATTCTGTAATTCACTCGATAACTTTACATAATCCTTTTTAGAAACAGGTTCTACAGCGCTCTTCAATTCATTATCCACGGCCTTAAATGCGGAATATGTATTTTTGGCATCATCCCTAGCTTCATCTAACTCCAAGAATGAAACTGTCCAATATTTTGCCATAGTATCTGAATATGCCTTAACATCTTTAAAAACTATATGCGAATTAATTTCATACATTGAAAATACAGCTGATTTCCACAATGATTTCTTATCTCCTGAAAATCCATACTTCTTTGATAAATCACTTCCATCATACCATTTTGAATGTTCCACTTTAGCAACCACAAATAAAAGTTCATCACTACTATTTTGTACCAAAGCCTGAATTAGACTTCCCTTTTTCACATTAGAACCCATGCGATAGATTTTTGCCTGTGCAAGTTTTTCACTCATCAAAAGCTTATCTGCAATACTATCTGTAAGAACTTCACATTTTTCTTGATTCAATGCCATTTGACGAATACACGAAACAACTTGTGTTTGTTCATCATGAATGGTATACATTTTATTTTTCTCATTTGAGTTTGCATACTCAATATATTCTTTCACAAAACCTTGGAATTCTTCAGGCATCTCTTTTCTTTGTACTGTATCATTGTCTAAATCCAATATATGGAAGGATGTATATAAAATTGTCATAAAAAATTTACTCCTTTTTATCGCAAATATTATACAATAAGTAAAGGAGGTTTTAAAAATGAAAAGAAAATCGATACCTATTTTATTATTAACTGGCTATTTAGGAGCTGGCAAAACCACTTTATTAAATCACATTCTAAAAAATCAAGAAGGATATAAAGTTGCGATCATTGTCAATGATATTGGTGAAATTAATGTTGATCAAAAACTAATTGATAAAAATGCACAAATTCAAAAAGAAGACACAGACGTTGTAGGTCTTACCAATGGCTGTATTTGTTGCACACTAAAACTAGATCTTTTACAACAACTCTCAGCCTTAGCCTCATCCAATAAGTTTGATTACATCATCATTGAAGCTAGTGGTATTTGCGAACCCATCCCCATTGCCCAAACCATTACTTACGCCAATGAAACACTATATTCTAGAGGATTACCAGAACTATTCCACTTAGACAACATCATCTGCGTTGCCGATGCTGCAAGATTGTCAAATGAATTCAATTGTGGAAAACACTTATTAGAACCTTGTGAAGATGAAGATTCGCTAGACTCTTTATTGATGCAGCAACTCGAATTCTGTAATACCGTTATCTTAAACAAAGCAGAAACCGTCAACGAAGATGAGAAAAATGAAATCAAGGCAGTCATTCATAAACTATGTAAAGATGCCGGAATCATTGAGGCTAGCTTTGGCCAAGTTAATTTAGAAGAGCTTTTAAACACACATAACTTTGATTATGAAAAAGCACAAAACAACATTGGTTGGATTCACGAAATCGAAGAACACGAACATCATCACGAACACGAAGGTGAAGCTTTAGAATATGGAATTTCTACTTTTGTGTGGCAAACAAGAAAACCATTAGATTTAAAGAAATTCACAAATCTATTAAATAACTATCCGAATGTGATTCGTACCAAAGGCTATGTATGGTTTGATAACCAACCTGATTCTGCCTACTTATTTGAACAAGCTGGTAAATTAAATTCACTTACAGAAGACTCATTATGGATTGCGTCAGCTCCAAAACAAGATCAAATAGATTTATTAAAAGCCAATCCTCAACTAGCTCAAAACTGGGATGAAGAGTATGGAGATCGAATCAATCAATTAGTCTTTATTGGAAAGAATATGAATGAAGAACAAATAAAAAGACAGTTCAATGACTGTCTTGCATAGGAGAAGAAATTCTCCTATTCAGATTGTTGACAAAAGCCTATACCTTTTCGTAAGGACATAGGCTTTTTATTGTA
>OFMC01002621.1_pt1 | contig 11149 bp, 8 predicted proteins | sample 1541271 | NCBI WGS metagenome assembly OFMC01 (sample SAMN04209252, study PRJEB22552) | human gut metagenome | biome: gut; material: feces | host: Homo sapiens | place: USA: Oklahoma | reverse complement strand
GGGCGATCTTGTCCAGCATCAGGCTGCGCATGGAGTTGTCGCGGGCGTAGGTCAGAGCGGTGGTGCCGTCGGCAGTGGCGATGCACTGGTACACCAGCCAGTTCTCGGGCAGGGCATCCGCTAAATCCTGCAGCAGCCACATGCCGTTGTACTCGATGACCACGCGGCCTGCGTCCGCTTCCTTGCCCAGCTTTGCAAGGTTCTGGGGGTTCAGCTCGGACTTGTCCTCCAGCACCTTCACGGTCACGCCGGGGAAGGCGAACTTCTTCTCGTTATACTCCTCTTCGCCCTCCTCGCAGATCAGCAGCAGGGTCTTGTCGCCGGAGTCGAAATTGGGGTCTTCAAAGGTCTCCTGAATAAACTTGGTCTTGCCGCTTTCCAGAAAGCCCACAAACAGGTAGACCGGGATCTCTTTTGCCATAATAAATGGTTGCTCCTTCTCTCAATAATGGGGTTCTCAGCAGCCGAACAGCTGGGCGATGGCGGTCTCGTTCAGCTTGGAGCCGATGACCACCAGCTTGCCGCCCACGTCTGCACTGCGGCTGCGCACTTCCCACTCGCCGGGCACATAATCGAACTCCAGCCAGCCGTCTGCGCCGCCGTCCACGATGCCCTTGCTGCGCAGGATCATGCCGTAATTGCCGGTATCCAGCTCGGTGAGGGCGTGCTCCACCTCAGCCTTGGTGAACTTGCGGGCCGTCTCCACGCCCCAGCTGGTGAACACTTCATCGGCGTGGTGGTCGTGATGATGATGACCGCAGCAGCAATGACCGTCATGGTCGTGGTGATGCTCGTGCTCCTCGTGGTCGTGGTCATGCTCGTCATGGTCATGGTGATGCTCATGCTCGTGCTCGTCATCATCTTCATCATGATCGTGGTGGTGGCCGCAGCAGCAGTGGTCATCATGATCGTGCTCGTCATGGTCGTGGTGATGATGCTCGTGCTCATCCTCGTCGTCATCATCGTCATCGTGGTCATGATGATGGCCGCAGCTGCACACACCGTTCTCATCGTCGTGATGATGGTGATGCTCGTGCTCTTCTTCCTCGTCCTCGTGGGCGTGCTCTTCATTTGCCTTGGCAGCCATGGCGATCAGCTCGGCCTTGAAGTCGTCCTTGGTGGACATGGCCTTCAGGATCTGCTCACCGGTCAGGTGATCCCATGCGGTGGTCACGATGGTGGCGGTGGGGTTCTTTTCGCGCAGCATTGCCACGGCAGCGGCGATCTTTTCCTCGCTGGCGGTCTGGGTGCGGCTGAGCAGGATGCAGCTTGCGTGGCTGATCTGGTCATCGTAGAACTCGCCGAAGTTCTTCATATACATCTTGACCTTGTTCACATCGGCCACGGTGACAAAGCTGTTCAGCTGCACGTCCAGATGCTCCGCCACGCCCTCCACGGCGCGGGTCACATCGCTCAGCTTGCCAACGCCGGACGGCTCGATGACGATGCGGTCGGGGTGGTACTGCTCCACCACCTGCTGCAGCGCGGTGCGGAAATCGCCCACCAGAGAGCAGCAGATGCAGCCTGCGTTCAGCTCGTTGATCTGGATGCCGCTTTCCTTCAGGAAACCGCCGTCAATGCCGATCTCGCCGAACTCGTTCTCGATCAGCACCACCTGCTGGCCTGCAAAGGCCTCGGTGATCAGCTTTTTGATCAAAGTAGTTTTGCCGGCGCCAAGGAAGCCGGAGAAGATATCGATTTTAGTCATGTTCCAAATGCCTCTTTCTTTTTATCGCAATATTCGCAATTGTTAGCGCAAAGGGCCGCAGAGTGCTGACCCAAAAATACTACACCTCTATTATAACAAGGCTGTCAATGGAAAACCGGCCTTTTTCAAGAAAAAATTGTAACTTTTTTTGCAAATTGACGGCGTTTTGGGGGGAGTTTTGCCCCCGCATTGCATTCTTTCCCGCAGAATGATACAATAGCAGCAGCAAACCATCGCCGCCGGACGTTTTTCCGGCAAATGACAGAAAGAGGGCTTTTGTTATGAGTATGAACACAGTTCCCGAGCGTCTGGCCGCGCTGCGTGCCGCTATGAAGGCAAACGGCGTGGACGTCTATCTGATCCCGGTGGGCGATCCGCATTCCAGCGAGTATCTGCCCGACCACTACACCTCTCTGACCTACTTCTCCGGCTTCCACGGTGAGAACTCCAACTTTGTGGTCACCATGACCGAGAGTGCCGTCTGGGCAGACGGCCGGTACTTTGTGCAGGCAGAAAAGGAGATCGCCGGCACCGAGATCCAGCTGATGCGCATGGGCGAGCCGGGCGTGCCCACCGCCGAGGAATACTGCGGCAAGGTGCTGCCCGAGGGCGGCACGCTGGGTCTGTGCGGTCTGACCGCCAACTGTGCACTGGTCAACAACCTGAAAAAGGAACTGGAGCCCAAGCACGGCAGCATCAAGACCCTGTTCTTGGAGGACGAGCTGTGGGTGGAGGGCCGCCCTGCCCGCCCGGCTACCCCGGCATGGATCCTGCCCAAGGAATACGCTGGCTTCTCCCCGGCAGAAAAGCTGGAGCAGCTGCGCGGCAAACTGAAGGAGCAGGGCTGCACCGCCCAGCTGGTGGGCAAGCTGGATAATCTGGCTTGGCTTCTGAACCTGCGCGCCATGGATATCGAGTGCACCCCCTACGCCATGGCCTACTGCTATGTTACCCCGAATCGCGCCGTGCTGTTCATCGATCAGGCGCGGGTCACCCCGGAGGCTAAGGCAGAGCTGGAGGCCAACGGCGTGACGCTGGCCGACTACGACAGCATTCTGGACGGGATGGCCGCCGAGACCGAGCCGCAGACCGTGCTGGCAGAGAGCGCTACCGTGAACTACGCCGTGTATCAGGTGCTGGAAAACAACCCCGCCCTGACCGTGAAGGACGCCGCCGACCCCCTGCTGGCCATGAAGGGCGTGAAGAACGAGGTGGAGCTGGCACACCTGCGCGAGTCCCATCTGCGGGATGCCGTTGCCATGGTACGCTTCCAGATCGAGCTGGAAAACCGTCTGGCTTCCGGCGAACAGCTGACCGAGCTGACCGTGGACGAGATCCTGCACAAGTACCGCAGCGCAGACGATAAGTTCCTTGTGGAGAGCTTTGGCACCATTGCAGCCTACGGCGGCAATGCAGCCATGATGCACTACCACGCCACTCCGGAGGATCACGCCGTTCTGCAGCGCAAGGGCTTTTTGCTGGTGGACAGCGGCGCTACCTATCTGGACGGCACCACCGACATCACCCGCACCTACCCGCTGGGCGAGCTGACCGAGGACGAGCGGCTGTTCTATACCTGGACGCTGCAGTGCCACATCGACATTGCCAAGGCCGTCTGGCTGGATTACTGCGACTGCCACATGCTGGACACCATCGCCCGCGAGCCGCTGTGGCGCCACCTCATCAACTACCGCTGCGGCACCGGCCACAGCGTCAGCTTTGTGGGCAACGTCCATGAGGGTCCCCACGCTTTGAACGGGCGCAACACCACCCTGATGCGCCCGGGCATGATCGTCACCGACGAGCCCGGCGTGTACGAGGCCGGCGAGGTGGGCATCCGCATCGAGAACGAGATCGAGTGCTACCATAAGGCCGACAACCAGTACGGTACCTTCCTTGCCTTCCGTCCCCTCACCTTTGTGCCCATCGCTACTTCTCCCATCGTACCCGGCGTGCTGGACAAGGAGCAGGTCGCTTGGCTGAACGATTACCACCGCAAGGTGTTTGAGCAGCTGGCACCCCGCCTGACCGAGGACGAGCGCGCATGGCTGGCCGAGAAGTGCGCTGCCATCGGCTGCTAATGCTAAAAAGAACAAAAGTCAGCTGCCGCTTGCCGTCCTGACTCTTGCCGTAAAAAATGCAATTCCGGGCAGACCGCAGTCTGCCCGGAATTGCTTGATTTAAGATGATTTTTCCGCTGATGATGGCCAGAGCAACGCGGAGGCCATTCCAAATCGTCTACCCTGCAAAGGAAACCAAACCATGATCTTTCACATTGCGATCTGCAGCCCGGACGGAGCGCTGCGCAGCAGGCTGGAGCACCAGTGCATGGAGTTCTTCGCCCGGCGGGAGGACGCCTGCATCGTGGAGCAGCTGCAAAGCCCGGAAGCGCTTTTGCAGCAGGATGCCGCCGGGCTGCGGTACGAGCTGTACCTCATCGAGCTTGCGGCGGTAGCCCGGCCCGAGGGGCTTACGGCGGCGGCAGAGCTGCGCCGCCGGGGCCGCCGCGCGCCGCTGGCCTTTGTGGCCCGCACCCCGGCGCACGCATACAGCGCCTACCGGGTGGACGCCATGCAGTATCTGCTGCAGCCGGTGCACCAGCCGGAAGTTTCTGCCCTGCTCAAGCGGGCGGTGGAGCCGGAATACGGCCCCACCCTTACCGTGACCACCGCGGACGGCGTGCGGGCGCTGACCTATGCCGAAATTGAATATCTGGAATGCACCCATCATATCGTGCACTTCCACCTGACCACCGGGGAGGATGTGGCCTCCCTCTCGCTGCGGGTGCCCTTTTCTGCTGTGGCACAGCCGCTATTGGCGGACGGCCGCTTTGTGCAGCCGCACCGCTCCTATGTGGTCAATCTGGAAGCAGTACAGCTGCTGTCCCCCGGCGAGGTACGGATGCGCAGCGGGGCGCGCATCCCCATCCCCCGCGGGCGGGAAGCCGCCGTCCGGGAGGCTTTCTGCGCCCGGGTAGGGTAAAAAGTAAAAAGTCGCTGCACATTCGTGCAGCGACTTTTTTGCTTAACGATTTATTCTTCCTTATGCCGGGGCTTTTTGCGGCGGGCGTGCTTTTGGGGCTTGCGGCGGGGCTTTTTGCGGGAGGGCTCGGGCTGGACAGAGGCATCGTTCAGGCGGGACATCGCATCCAGCAAAGCGCCCTGCAGGCTGTCCGAGGGTACCCCGCTCTCCGAAAAGGCGAACAGGAATTTGTAGATCTGGGGCTGCAGCTCCTCGTACAGCCCAAGGCGGGTGTACACCTCCTTGAACAGCTGAAAAATCTGTGTCTTGTTCTCTACGATGCCGCGCAGGTCGATCTGGGTATGACAGAGGCTTTTGGGGTTCTGGATATAATGATATCCGGCCTCGGGGATGGAAACGAACACCTCCGCGTGTTCCAGATACCCCATGTTGAAGATCAGATCCTCCGCCCAGTGCACATCGGGCGCAAAGCCCAGCTGATTTTGCGCAATGATCTCCCGGCGGTAGAGCTTGTTCCACAGCACGCCGTAGTAAAAGGAGGCGGGCTGCTGCATCAGGCGGCGGGCGTAGTCCTCCCGGCTGTAAATGCCCTCCGGCAGAAAGCTATATTTGCGCACCTCAGTTTTCGGCGTTTCCGGTTCGATGCCCAGCGAAGTTTGCAGTGTCTCGAGGAAGTAACCAGTCTTGGTGGAATTTGAAGGAATCACCATCCAGTATGGGGCGATTACAAGGTCTGCGCTGTGCTGCAAAGCAGCCTGCACAAGGTTCTGGGTGTAATCGGGATCCAGTGCGTCATCACTGTCCGCAAACTGGATATAGTCGCCGTGTGCAAGGACAAGCCCGGCATTCCGCGTGCAGGAAACGCCCTCGTTTTCCTTGTCCACCACCACGATGCGTGGATCCTTTGCCCGGAACTGCTCACAAATGGCAAGGCTGTCATCCGTAGAGCCATCGTTCAGCACGATGATCTCCAGCTCCTGATAGGTCTGGCCGCAAATACTTTCCAGACAGCGGGAAAGCCCCTTCTGGGCGTTGTATACGGGCACAATGATGCTGACGAGGGGGTTCGTCATGGCAGGGCCTCCTTTTTTGACGACAGAATTTGAGTATTATTATTATCATACTCCTGCGGCACCCGGATTACAAGAGCGCCGCACTGTGGCAGTTTTGTGAAACCTTACGCCTGCGCCCAGTCCAGTGCAGTCCAGTCCGGCAGGAACTGGTCGCAGATGCGGCGCAAAGCGGGGGCATCGGCGGCGCTGGTGGTGTCCTGAATGCCCACCAGATAGAAGCCGGCGTCATGGGCGGTCTGGGCGGCATAAAGGGCGTCCTCGCACACAGCGCACCCGGCGGGCTCCGTGCCGCCAAGACGGTGCAGCGCCTCCATAAAGGGGGCGGGGCTGCTCTTGCTCATAGCACCCCGCGCCTCGATGTAGAAATCAAAGTATTCGTCGATGCCAAGGCGGGTCAGCACGGTGCGGCACTGGCTGCTCCATGTGTTGGAGCAAATGCACATCCGTGCGCCCTCGGCCCGCAGCCGGGCAAGGGTGTCCCGCACGCCGGGCTTCAGTTCCACCTTCTCGTACAATTGGGCGATCACCTCGCGCATCACGTCCAGATAGCCGTTCCTGTCCAGCGGCAGCGCATACTCCCGGATGAGGTACTGTGCGCCGTCCTCCATGCCCATGGTCAGCAGGGTCTCGTGCAGGTCTGCCTTCGGGGTTCGGCCAAAGCGTGCCAGCAGCGCCTCCGGGGCGCCCTCCCATACCACCACCATGCTGTCGGTCAGGGTGCCGTCCATATCAAAGATCCATTGTTTGCAGTGCATACGTTCCTCCTGTTGTGCGCCCTCCGGGCCGCTTTTATACTCATCTCCGGTTAGTATAGCACGAAACTTTCACAGGAAAAAGGCATGATCTCTGAAAATTCGGGAGAATTTTACCTGAAAGTATGGTATAATTATAACAATTTTAGAAAATACCGGGAACGTGCACGGGAGGGCTTGATATGGAACGCAGAGAACCCACGCAAAAGGCGCTGGTGCTGGCAGGCGGCGGTGCGCGCGGCAGCTATCAGGTAGGCGTCTGGCGGGCTTTGATGGAGCTGGACTGGCACCCGCAGATCATTACCGGCACCAGCGTGGGCGGGCTGAACGGCGCCATGTTCGTGCTGGACCTGTACGAGACTGCCCGGGATATGTGGCTGACCATCCGCAGTCGGGATGTGATGGAGCTGCCGAAGGAAAACGCAGACCTTTCCGCCCTGCACCAGTTTCTGCGCCGGGTGGTAAAGGAAGGCGGCATGGATGTGACCCCGCTGGAGGAGATCGTGGAGCGTGTGCTGGACGAGGACGCGCTGCGGGCAGCGCCCATCCGGTTCGGCATCGTGACGGTGGAGCAGCGCGGGCTGCGCCCCCGGGAGCTGACGCTGGAGGATATCCCCGCCGGGCAGGTGCGGGACTACCTGATGGCTTCGGCGGCCTGCTTCCCCGCATTGCGGGCGCGGCAGATCGACGGGGTAAAGTTTCTGGACGGCGGGTACAGCGATAATATGCCCACCGGCCTTGCCAAGACCATGGGCGCAGAGGAGCTGGTCTGTGTGGACCTGGAGGGCGTGGGCATCACCCGCCCGAACCTGACCGGCCTGCCCACCACCATGATCCGCAGCTACTGGGAGCTGGGCGATATCCTGCACTTCGACCCCGACACCGCCAAGCGCAATATGGAGCTGGGCTACTACGACACCCTGCGCGCCTTTGGACGCATCCGGGGCTGTGCCTACGCGGTGGACAGCGGTGCGGACAGCAGCGCCGATGCCGAAGCCTTCCGCGCAGCCTTTGACGCCGTGCAGAAGGAGGTGCGGGAGAAGTACCCCGTCACCCTTACCGCCGATGCCGCTTTACTGCTGGCACGGATGAAGGACGCCCAGCTTGCCCCGCTGGAAGCCGCCGCTGAGGACGCCGGAGTAGACCCCACCCGCTTTTACACCACCCGGACGCTGGCCGAGGCGTTTCTGGCGGCGTGCGACAAGGACCGTATGGAAAGCTTTGCCCCGCTGTTTACGGGCAGCAGCACCGCCGGGCAGGCAGCGCTGGCCGCTTTGCTGCCCAATACATTCTTACAGGCGCTGGTGTGGCGCACTTTGACCACATCGGCTTTGCCGGAGGTGACAGAAGATGAAGGTTTATAAAGGCGTATCCGCATCCCCTGGGCTGGTGCTGGGTCAGGTGAGCCGACTGGAACATCATGTGGAGACCTTCAGCCACGGCCCTTTCAACCCGGAGCGGGAGCTGCGGCTGCTGGCAAATGCCGTGCACACGGCGCAGAATGAACTGGACTCCATGGCGGAGCGCGCCGCCCCCACCGAACAGGCCATCTTTTTGTTCCAGAGCATGATGTTGGACGATGAGGGCATGATGAACGAGGTGCGCTTTTGCATCAATGCGGGCATCAGCGCCTCGGCGGCGATGCATCAGGTGGGGCAGCGCTACGCCGACCAGCTTGCCAACATGAAGGATAACCCCTATATGCAGCTGCGCAGCGTGGATATTCTGGACGCCACCCGCCGGGTTATCAACATCCTGACCAACCGCCCCCGGGTGTGGCTGGCGCTGGATCATCCGGTGATCCTTGCCGCCGACCGGCTGATGCCCACCGACCTGTTCAGTGTGCCCTCCGGCATGATCTTAGGCGTCATCACCGCAGAGGGCAGCGGCCAGAGCCACGCCGCCATCATTGCCCGGGCAATGAACATCCCGGGCATCGTGCAGGTGGGCAAGGATTTTCTGGACGACTGCGACGGCCGCACCGTCATTCTGGACGCAACCAACGGCAACTGCATCCTTGACCCGGACGCCGCCGCCCGCCAGCAGGCGGAGGCCAGCATCTGCCAGCTCCAGCGCGAGGACGCGGAGATGAAGCAGCTGCACAGCCTGCCGGATGAAACGCGGGACGGCGAACCCTTTGAGCTGCTGGCCAACTGCTTCGGCCCGGAGGATATCGACACCGCCATGCAGTCCGGTGCAAAGGGCGTGGGGCTGCTGCGCAGCGGCTATATGATGCTGCCCGGGCGCATTCTGGACGAACAGGAGCAGTATTTCTTCTACTGCTCTTGTCTGGCCGCCGCAAACGGCTGCCCGGTGACCGTGCGCACCTTCGACTTTGGCTCCGACCGCACCGTGGCCGATGCCAATCAGGGGCCGCAGTCCTCCAAGCTTGGCCTGCGCGGCATCCGCAACAGCCTGCGCCAGCCCCAGCAGTTCCAGACCCAGATCTGCGCCTTGCTGCGCGCCGCCGCCCGGGGGCCGCTGCGGGTGATGTTCCCCATGGTGACCGATGTAGAGGACTGGGACGCCGCCATGAGCATCGTGGAGCACTGCCGCCAGAGCCTGCGGGAGCGGGGCGTGCCCTTTAACGAAAATACTCAGTTCGGCGTGATGCTGAGCATCCCCGCCGCCTGCCTGACCGTGGAGGACTTTATAGCCCACGGCTGCGATTTTCTGGTCATCGGCACCAACGACCTGACCCAGTACACCCACGCTGCCGACCGGGAGCTTGCCAGCGCGGAGCACTACTACCGCCCCGCCAGTCCGGCCATGAAAAAGCTGATTACCATGGTGATGGATGCCGCCAACGCGCACCACGTCCCGGTGACCATCTGCGGCCTTGCCGTGGGTAACCCCGCCAACACGGCGCAGTACCTGCACCTCGGCCTGCGCAGCTTCTCGGTAAGCCCGCAAAACCTGCTCAAGGTAAAACAGGCTCTGCTGGACACCGATGCCCACCCGGATGCAGGGGAAAACGCCTGAAAATGCTTTACAAAACGTAATATAACGCAAAATAATAAGAGGCTGTTGCACAAAACTCCTGTGCAGCAGCCTCTTTCACTCTTTTTTTGTTATAGCTGTCGTTTTTCTTTACGACCCCCTTCCGTGAAAAAGCACCCCGGGAAAATCCGCAGATTTTCCCGGGGTGCCAATTTTAAATAATTATTCCGCTGAAGATGGTCAGAGCAAAGCGGAGACCATTTAAATCGTCAAGCGTCTTACTCCAGATTCCCCGTCAGGATCATAACGGCGGAGAGCACCGCCAGCGGGGCGGTCTCGCAGCGGAGGATGCGGGGGCCAAGGCCCACCGTTTTTGCCCCGGCCTTGGCGGCCATTTCGGCCTCCTCGGCGGCAAAGCCGCCCTCGGCGCCGGTCACGATGGCAAGGCGCAGCTTTTGCCCGTCGGCGGGCTTTGCATCAGCCAGCAGCTGGCGCAGGGGTGCGCCGCCGCACTCGTAGCAGAACAGCACCAGATCGTACTGGGCAAAGCTGCGGCACACCGCCCCAAAGTTCGGCAGCGGCAGGGCTACGTCCGGCAGAACGCCCCGGCCGCACTGCTTGGCGGCTTCCAGCGCAATGCGGTTGTAGCGCTCGTTCTTCTGCTCCTCCTTTTTGGGTGCAGCCACGCAGTAGCGGCTGAAGAAGGGTACGATGTGGGCAGCGCCCAGCTCCACCCCGTGCTTGATGATCTGTTCCAGCTTGTCCTGCTTGGGATAGCCCGCCAGCAACGTCACCTCCACGGTGGGCTCGGCAGCGCTGGGGTAGCCCGGCTCTACGGCAAAATCCACCCTGTCCTCCCCAAAGCCGGTGATGGTGGCGGTGTACTCTACGGCGTTGCCGTCGCAGAGGATGACGGTATCCCCCGGCTTTGCCCGCATCACCCGGGCAAGGTGATGGGCGTCCGCACCCCGCAGGGTGGCGGTGCCGTCAGAGATCTCAGTGGTAAAGTAGCGGTGCGGCATACTGTGCGCTCCTTCTTATAATATTTGAATCTCAGGCCTTTTTGCAGACGATGCACTCCCAGCCGCGCTTTTCCTTGACTTCCACCACGGCGAGGCCGGCCTTTTTCAGCCCGGCGATCACCTCGTCCTTGCGGCTGTCGATAATGCCGCTGGCAATAAAGGTAGCGCCCTCGGCCATCAGGCCGGGCACGGCGGGGGCAAGGCTGAGGATGGCGTTTGCCACGATGTTGGCAGTGATGATATCATAGGTGCCGCTGGCCTTATCGGATAGATCACCCACCAGCACGGTCAGCTTATCCTGCACGCCGTTCAGCGCAGCATTCTCCCCGGCGGTACGCACCGCCACGGGGTCGATGTCCACACCCTCGGCGCTGGCAGCGCCCAGCTTGAGGGCGGCAATGGCAAGGATGCCGCTGCCGGTGCCGATATCCAGCACCCGCTCACCGCCGCGCACCTGCTCGTCCAGTGCCTCAAGGCAGAGGCTGGTGGTCTCGTGACCGCCGGTGCCGAAGGCAAGGCCGGGGTCAAGGATCAGCTTTACCCGGTCGGTGTCGTACTGCTGCCACGAGGGCACCACAGCCAGACGGCTGCCGATCTCCATGGGGTGGTAGTATTTGCGCCAGCCGTTCTGCCAGTCCTCCTGCTCCACGCCCTCGGTCTCCACGGTGTAGG
>OFMC01002596.1_pt1 | contig 11258 bp, 6 predicted proteins | sample 1541271 | NCBI WGS metagenome assembly OFMC01 (sample SAMN04209252, study PRJEB22552) | human gut metagenome | biome: gut; material: feces | host: Homo sapiens | place: USA: Oklahoma | reverse complement strand
GGCATAGGCACCGTAGCGAGCGATGTCCTCGTCCTCGCAGCCCAGCGAAAAGAACGGCACCTCGGCGCGAACGCACGGCCACGCGAGCAGGTCGGCACGAACCGACGACTTGAGCCAGCGATTCAGGGCGACATCGAAGCGCTCGCGCTGTTCCGGCGTCAGGTGCCACAGGCGAGCCAGGGCGTCGGCACGCTCAGCGGGCAACGCATCGGCACCCATCTCGATGAGCCACTGGCAGGCGGCATGGAAGGCCGAGCCCAGCGCCATGGGATTGCCGACGGGCTCGACAGCAGCCACGTCCGCATCCGTCATCTCCGAGCCATCCGACTCCGCATCATCGCCGGCCTCGTCCATGGGCACGTGTGCCTCGGCGGCACGGTCCTCGGACTCGGCATGCAGCGCCGTGGCAATCGATGAGTAGCTGTACGAATCGCGCGCCGGATACGGGCAGGTGCCCATGCGCACGCCCACCGCCTGGGGATACACGAGCTCAAACGCATCGGGATCGGGGTCGGCAGGACCGGGGACGATTGTACTGGCCGAATCGTCGGCAGCATCTGTATCGACATCGCCACGAACGAGCCTGCCCTCGGCATCCAGCGAAGCATTGGCCTCAAACGCCTGCTCGCCAAAGGTAAAGTTCGCGAGCGAAATAAGCTCGTAGTCGCCCGGCTGGGAGTTGTCGAACACCAGGCGGTCAGCATCGAGCTGCGGCACGTCCAGAGCGTCGGTCGGCAAAATACGGCGCAGCACGTCGTAGGTGAGGTCCGTCTCGACATCGAAGGTCGGCGCCGTCACCTTGCCACGGCTCACGCCGGCATCCATCGCCAAGATCACCAGCTCGCGCGCACGCGTCATGGCGACATAGAGCAGACGAGCCCGTTCCTCGAGCGAAAGCTGCAGGTCGTCGTTACGCAGGCGGGCAAATGCCTCGGCGGGAGAACCCGTCGCACAGACGTCCTCCATGAGCTCCGGCGGCAGCCACAGCGACGTGCCCTTACCCTTAAACGCGTGCTCAAACTGCTTTTTGACGTCGTCGCCCTTCACAAAGGTTCCGTCGGCGAGCTTAACGCCGTCGAAGCGTGCCGGCAGTGCCACGACCTGTGCTCCGCCCTCGGCGCGACCCATCTGTGCCGCACCCGAGGACTTACGCACGCCAAAGCACTCCGCGACCGCCACGACCGGATACTCCAGGCCCTTGGACGCGTGCACGGTCATGATGCGCACCGCGCCGTCGCCCTCCTCGTTGAGGGCGCCCGGGGCCTCCTTGCCCGCCAGGAAGCGGTCGAAGGCGAGCGCAATGGAGCGCGGCGAGTTGCCGAACTCGGCCTCCGCCTCGGCAACGGCATCGAGCGCCTTGAGCACGTTGGCGGCAATGGCTTTGCCCTCGGGGCCACGCTGCGCCAAGCGCACGAACCAGCCCGAGGCGTTGACCACGTCGCGCGCGATCGCCGCGAACGAATCGCGACCCACGCGACGAAGCGCGTAGCGCAGCACCTCGCGGGCGCGCGTCACGAGCGGTAGGTCCTGCAGGCCCGGCACATCGAAATCGCTCATGATGCCCGCATCGATGTTGCGGCGCGAAGTCTCCCCCGTCTGGTCATCGAGCTTGGTCGCCAACGCCAGAAACTCCTGGGCGCCCAGGGCAAACATCGGCGAGGCCAGCAGCGGCATAAGGCCCTGCGCCGTATCGGCCGGGTTGGTGAGCGCGGAGACTAGGGCGCGCACCGTCTGCACCTCGGCTGCCTGGGCAAAGACCGAGCCGCCTGCGATGACGCAGTCGAGCCCCTGGTCGCGGAAGGCCTGGGCGTAGACATCGGCGTTGGTCATGCGGCCCAGCAGCAGCACCATGCCGCCCTGGGGCTGACCGGCATCGGCAAGCGAGCGGAACCGCTCCGCGATCGCGCGGGCTTTTGTCAGCGTGCGCTCCTGTGTGCTGCCGCCGGCAACAAAGAGCGCCTGACGACGCGAGGCGTCTGCCACGAGCGTGTCCTTGCGGCCGTCGCTCGCCTCAAGATCCAAAAAGCCCTGCATCAGGCCGCCGTCATCGCCGTCAAAGACGCGTGCTACGTAGCGCAGCACCTCGTCGTGGCTGCGGAAGTTGCGCACGAGCTTGACGAGCTCGCCGGTGGGGACATCCGGCGTGGCGACCGTCTCGGACGCCGCCGTCGATCCCACTTTGCGCTCCTGGCGACGGAAGACCTCGACCTCGGCGCCGCGGAAGCGATAAATCGACTGCTGCGCATCGCCCACGGTGCACAGCGCGCGCTCGCCCGCGCCCGTCAGATAGCGGATCAGATCGACCTGCATCTGGTCGGTATCCTGGAACTCGTCGATCATGACCATCTTAAAGCGGCCCTCGTAGGCGGCTCGGATGGCGGGATAATCGCGCAGCGCCTCGTATGCCATACGCAACAGATCGTTATTGTCGAGCGCGGACTGGTCGGCCTTGAGCGCACGGTATTCCGCCTCCACAGCACGGGCAAGCCCCACCAGTGCATCGAGCGCCGGACCGCCACAGGCAAGCACGATATTGATAAACGCATCGGCGGCCTCGGCCTTGAGCAGCTCGACCTGCTCCTTAGGGAATGCCTTGCTCGCGCGCGGCATGGTGCACGACATCATGAGGCGCGCCGCATCGGCCATGGTCTTGTCGCTGGCTTCGAACGCGTCGATGGCATCGAGAGCCACCTGCGCCTTCTCGGTCGCGGCCTTGCTCGCGCCCAACGCCGCACGATAGGCATCCGCAAGTGCCGAGGTGTCGGCCTGGCCGCGCGCCACGCGCACATCGTCCATGCCGCCCGGCAGCTGGCTCGAAAGCTCCAACAGGTCACGCACCAGGCCCTTGATGGTCGTGCCGGCGCCAAAGGGACCGCCCTCGCCCGCCATGGGATACCAAGCGTAGAGGCTTTTAAGCGAAGCGACGAGCTCGGGGGCGGCATCGGGTGCCGTCGCGCGGGCCAGCACATGCTCAACAGCCTGATCCATGAGCTCGTCGGTATCGGTGAGCACCGTGAACTCGGGGTCGATACCCAGCTCCAGCGCGTGCGCGCGCAGGATACGCGAGCACATGCCGTGAATGGTCGAGATCCATGCGTCGTCGACGGTCAGGGCTTCCTCGTCCATGCCCTCGTCGATGAGCGCGCGACGCACGCGGTCGCGAATCTCTGCCGCGGCATCTTTGGTAAAGGTAATGGCGAGCACCTGGTCCAGATGCTCGACGAACGGACCGGATTCGGGCGAGAGCGCGTAGACGATGCGGCGCGTGAGGGTAAAGGTCTTGCCCGAACCGGCGCCCGCCGAGACAAACAGCGGACGGTCGAGCGTTTTGACGATCTGCAGCTGTTGCGGCATCAAAGTCGAAAGATCCATGGCCTACACGTCCCTCCTTACAAACGTTCCTTCGTGGTTATACGAGCAGCGCGCCTGTGCGGCCTGGGCAGACGCCGGGTCGACGGCGGCAACGTTGCCCGCCTCGAGCTCGCGCAGGCGCTCGGCGATGCCGGCCTCCACGCGATCGAGCAGGGCGTCGAAGTCCATGCTGCCGCCCTCGCCGGGGAAGCCCTTCTTAAGACCTGGAATGCGACCGTCGCCGCGCTCCTCCTCGAGCAGCTCCGCGCTCGCAGCGCCGCGCAGCGCCGGCTTGCCGCCCTTGGTCGAAAAGTAGAGCGCCGCGCGGGTGTCCAAATCCAGCGCCCGGCGCATGGCCTGAGCATAGATGAGCGTCTGGGTATGGGGCGGCAGCCAGCGCGGGTCGTCGATCGGTGCCGCGCCCGTCTCCTCGTCGCGCACCGTAGGATCAGCGAGCTTAAACTCCTCAACACCCGTGCGGTGCTTGTAGTCGATTACCGCGGCACGATTCTCGGCGTCAACATCCACGCGGTCGATGCGCCCGCCAAGCGGCCAACCGGCATACTCGACCTTGAGGTCGTTGAAGGCGAACTCCAGGTAGCGCGGGGCAAAGGGGGCAAGTGCCTCGGACTCGTAGGCGAGCACGCCCTCCAGCTGCGGCAAAATCTCGGCCACTTGGCGCTCCTCCACCGGGGAGAGCGGCACCAACGGGCCCTCGCTGCCACGCTTGCCCGCATGCTCGGCCAAGGTCTCGTCAAAGACCTCGCGCAGCAGCTCCTGAGCGCGCGGCAGATTCTCGGGCGTCACGCGCTCCATGCCCTCCTGGGGCAGGCGGGCATGCAGATGTTCCAGCACATCGTGGACAAAGTTGCCCTTCTCCATATTGCCAAAGCCCGCGTCGATGGACTGGGGCTTCACGCGATACGACACGAACCAGCACAGCGGGCAGGTCGAATAGGCCTCGATCTGCGAGGCAGACGTCAGGCGCGGCACCAGCGGCGCATCCTCGCCCTCGCCATCGCGACGGCGCAGGACCAGATACGGAATGGCTTCATCGCTCAGATGCTGAGGAGCTTCGCAGGTCACGCGCTCGCGCCTAAGACCTTCGCCTGCAGCGGGATCAAAGTCGGCGATGATATCGCCCTCGCCCACGCACGTCGCCTTGGCGGCGCCGGCGGCCTTGTCGGCGTCAGCGGCCTTGTCGGTGTCAGCGGCCTTGGCGTCGTCAGCGGCCTTGGCGCGCGTCCGCAACTCGGTCCACACGGCCGCCGGATAGCACTCGCGCGCCTGGCGATCGTGCGTCACGCGGGCGAGCGCAACCGGGCCGCGTGACGCCCGCATCGCGTGGCCAAAGCGCACGCGCAGCAAGGCCGCGGGCTCCAAAGACACGCCGTCGCGGCGCAGCTCGGTCGTCAACGTGGCAAGCGGGCCCTCTTCGTGCGAAAGCGGATAGCTGTCCAGGTCGACATCGGCAAACAGCACGGCATCGTAGCTGCCGGGGCGCAGAGCCGCCGCATCGGCAAGCGAAGCAAAACGAACCTGGGCACGCGGCGTACGGTCAACCTCGTAGGTCTCGTAATCGTATGCGGTACCGCGCTTATCCACCTTGGTGCGAACGCCGTCGAGCACGGGCACGGTCGCTGCCTGCGACACATCGAGCACGCGGGCTTCGTTCATAAGAATGTTGATGGCGTGGCGCAGTAGGACCGTTTCGGCCTGGCGACGGGCCTGACCGTCGAGACCGCCAAACGCGCGATCGGGCAGTGCCTCGGCGACGGCAAGCATGGCCTTGAGCGCCGTCACGGGCTTGTCACGCCACAACGCTTGGAACACGTCCGAGACCACGCACGGCACGTTCTTAAACCAGTTCTGGTCGCTGGCCGCCTTACGCGCACCCCTCACCTGGCCCTGCACGCTCTGCAGCAGACTCTTGACGCCCGCAGTGGTCTTGCTGCGCGACAGGCGCATGTTCTTGTCGAAGCCGCGGGCGCTCGCGGCGTCGGCACCCGAAAGCGGGCTATAAATCCAGTCGGTAAGCTCTGAAGCGGGCCACCACTCGGTCTTGGAAGCGGTGCCCTCGTCGGCGGCTTTCATACGCTCGATCAGGTTGGCGAGCGCCGTAAACTGCCTGCCCGCGATGGACTGGGAAAACGCCGTGAACTCAGTCGTCTCGGCCGCAATGTGACGCGCCGCCAGACGAGAGGCGAGTTCGCCGAACAGCTGGGGTGCCCGGACAGAAACAACGAGCACGCGCACGGGGTCGGCAGAAGCGCCGTCGACCTCGGAACCCCGGCACGTTTTTACCAGATCATCAATTGCGTCCGCATAAGCATGAGCACGGGCATGGGGGCCAGCGACCTCAATAAAGGCAGGCTGAGCGGCGGTCCCGTAAGCGGCATCAGACGCGCCGACACCCTCCCCTAGCGGCGCGATCTCAAACAACACATCGCGGGCATCAAATGCCGTGGCAAGCTCCTCGCGCATCGCCGCCTGCTCGCGGGCAAGCAGTACGACGACCTCTCCCCCATTGTTCGCCACGGCAGACAGCAGCTCGAGCAGACCGTGCGTAAACGACGTGATACCGCGCACGCATACGGCGCGAGTGCACGCCGGCAGGCTATCGGCCAGGACACTGGTCATAATGTCAGCTGCCTCGCAGGGCTCAACCATATCTCGACGGTCCAAACCGCCCGCGTAGGCGCGCAAAAGCTCGAACACACGAGCCTCGGCATCGCTTTTTGGCTCAGGCTGGCAGTTGTCGCCACGGCATCGTTCGGCACCCGTCCCCGCAACGCCCGGCAACACGTCGCGGGCCATGCGCGCGAGCATGCGCACTGTGCCCTGGCTGCGCGAAAGCGGCTGCAGGTCGGCATCGTCGAGACGCGTGACCATGTCCGAGAACAGCATCTGGCGCTGCAGGTTGTCGACGAAACCGCGCCCGTCGCCCAAAAGCTCCCAAAGCGAGCGAAGCCACGATGTAGACGTCTTGTAGTCGATACCCAGCGAAACGCCGGCTTCCGCCGCATCATGACGGCACAGGTCGAGCTCGGCAAACGTAGGTGCCAGCAACACGGCACGCCCGTGGCGGACAATAAGGTCGGCAAGCAGCGCCGACTCGGCATCGCTCAAATCCGTGCCGGCATTGGTGGTATAGATTCGAACAGGCATGGTCCTCCGCTCAAACTGTTCGCAATAATCAATGCATCCATCCTACCCGCCCACGCGGACACATTGCCACCACAGCTCCATCTTTTGGTACAAAGCAACCTGACCCCAACGAACCAGCCGATTGCGGGCATATAAAAACCGCCCCCGGAGGAGCGGTTTTGCACAATTCGTTTTTGTCGCCGGCCTACTCGCCATCCTCCAACTTAATGAGGATCTTGCGGTAGCCACCGTACTCGCCGTTCAGCGCCTTTGAAACGCGGCTCACCGTGGTGGACGAAGCGCCGGTACGGGCCTGAACCTCAACATAAGGCTCGCCCTCGTCCAAATAGCGCGCAACCTGCAAACGCTGAGAAAGGTCGCAAATCTCGCGCGGCGTGCAGATATCGGTCAAAAACGCTTGGATATCCTTCTCGTCGTCCAAAAGGCTAAATGCGTGGACCAGCTGCTTGACATCAGGCTTGTCAAACATGTTCTCGATATTCATCGATCACCGCCAAACCCGCCAAAAGGCATCGAAGTTGATACTGACATCGGGCATCGTTCGCCCGTTCTATGCAATAGGGCAACGCCTGTGGCTTTTGCCCGTAGCAGTGTAGCACACCACCAAACTAAAGCGACAAGACTCTCTGCCAGCGGCGCGTTTTTCAGGACGAACGCCGTTTAGAAACCATATGCGCACGTAAGCTCCACGAATATTTGAGACAATGGGCGCCCAAACACCGCGGCGCGCCCGCGCAACCATCCAGGTCGCCGCCGCAAGCCGCTTCACGCGACGCCAGCAACCCCGGCGCAAGAAAGGATTCACGCCATGCGCTTTATGCTTAACTGGCTCTTCACCTCGATCGCCATCGCGATCGCCACGTTCCTCGTCCCCGGTATCCAACCCTTCGGCTTTGCCGAGGCTTGGGTCTGCTTTGCCTTCGTGGGACTGTTCCTCAACATCGTCGACTCGCTCGTCAAGCCGTTCCTGACGGTCATCTCGCTGCCGCTCACTATTATCACGCTTGGTATTTTTCAGCTCGTAGTCAACAGCTTTATGCTCGAGCTGGCCAGCTACCTGTCGGTCAATCTGCTGGGCGCGGGTATCTCCATTGCCGGCTTTGGATCGGCCTTTATGGGCAGCATCCTGGTATCCATCATGCGCAGCATTCTCGACAGCATCGCCGAGGGCTAGAACTGTTCAATACGAACCGTCATATCGACCCAAAACGAAGGCCGCCCATCGCAAAAAATGGGCGGCCTTCTTATTTGTCAAGTCTCAAAGGACGAGAGAATCTACCATTTCTACCCCGTCCCCAAATGCAGGTGTGGGTTAGATGACATAGTCGTAGCCATGGTTGGGAGCGACAAGTTGATCGAGCGTCACACCGTCGAGGTAGTCGTTGATGAGCTTGTCCAGGTTCTTCCACACGTCGAGCGTGGGGCACTCGTCCGAACGCGAACAGCCCTTGCAGTCGCCGTCCAGGCATGCGACCGGTGCTAGGCTGCCCTCGGTCAGACGCAAGATCTCGCCCACCGTGTACTGCTCGGGCGGGCGCGTGAGCACGTAGCCGCCGCCCTTGCCACGCATACCCGAGAGCATGTTGGCACGTACGAGCGTAGCCAAGATGTTCTCGAGATATTTCTCGGAAATCCCCTGTCGCGCCGCGATCTCTTTGAGCGGGATGCGACCGGCCGCCTGGTGCTCGGCCAGATCGACCATAACGCGCAGGGCATATCTGCCCTTAGTAGAAACCAACATATATAGTGCTGCCTTTCGGTCATTTAGTCCGTAGAAATTCTAGCCGAAAAATTGGTTTTGAAAATACCCGTTCCGGTCAAGATGGTTAATCGACTCGTAATAATCTTCTATTTCCTATTGCGTTACTAGGCTTTACTGTCTACTATGCTTGCCAACAGCAAAACGAACAACCCATAAGGTTTGTGGGTTTCGCTGCTACACACACCGTAAAACCACACGGCATCCAGTCATTTGAACACTTTGGAGGTTCACCATGAGCAATGTTTATACGTCCATCGATCAGCTTATCGGCCACACCCCGCTTCTGGAGCTCACTCACTTTGAGGCCGATGAGGACCTCAAGGCCCGCGTGCTCGTCAAGCTGGAATACTTCAACCCCGCCGGGTCCGTCAAAGACCGCGTCGCCAAGAACATGATCGACGAGGCCGAGAAGGCCGGCAAGCTCGTGCGCGGCGGCGACTACACCATCATCGAGCCCACGAGCGGCAACACCGGCGTCGGCATCGCCTCGGTGGCGGCGGCTCGCGGCTACAAGGTGATCATCACCATGCCCGAGACTATGTCCGTCGAGCGCCGCAAACTTATGCAGGCATACGGCGCACAGCTCGTGCTCACCGACGGCTCCAAGGGCATGAAGGGCGCCATCGCCAAGGCCGAGGAGCTGCAGAAGGAGACACCCAACAGCATTATCGCCGGTCAGTTTGTAAACCCCGCCAACCCTGCCATCCACAAGGCCACGACCGGCCCCGAGATCTGGGATGACACCGACGGCAAGGTCGACATCTTCGTCGCCGGCGTCGGCACCGGCGGCACCGTGACCGGCGTGGGCGAGTTCCTCAAGGAGCAGAACCCCGAGATTCAGATCGTCGCCGTCGAGCCCGCTACCTCCCCGGTGCTCTCTAAGGGCCAGGCCGGCCCGCACAAGATCCAGGGTATCGGTGCCGGCTTTGTGCCCGACGTCCTCGACACTCAGGTCTATGACGAGATCATCCCCGTCGAGAACGACGACGCCTTTGCGACCGGCCGCGCCGTGGGCCACAAGGAGGGCGTGCTCGTGGGCATTTCGTCCGGCGCCGCCGTGTGGGCCGCGCTGCAGCTGGCCAAGCGCCCCGAGAACGAGGGCAAGACCATCGTGGCCCTGCTCGCCGATACCGGTGAGCGCTACCTGTCCACGGCACTGTTCCAGGACTAGAGCCTGTCGCCCATAGGTTGAGCCCACGGACGAGCCGGTCTCCTCTCTCTCCCGGCAGTCTGAGCCCATCTCATTAGGGCGTCCCACAGGACGCCCGAACTTGCTACAATGTCTGCGACGCGGAACCAGCCTCCCGCGCCGCTTTTCTTTTTTGGCCACATGCCACCAAGGAGAACCTCCCCATGCACAACAAGCGCGTGCTCGTCGCCATGAGTGGCGGCATCGATTCCAGCGTGACCGCGTATCTGCTCAAAAGCCAGGGTTACGAATGTGTCGGCGCCACCATGCGCCTCACCTGCCCCGCGCCCGATCCCGTCACGAGCACGAGTAAGGTCGACCGCGACATCGCCGATGCAAAGGCCGTCGCCGAGCGCCTGGGGATACCCCACCATGTACTTAACCTGCAGCAGACCTTCGACCGCAATGTTATCGAGCGCTTCGTGACCGCCTATCAGGAGGGGCTGACGCCCAACCCATGCATCATCTGCAACCGCCACATTAAGTTTGGCGCATTGCTGGATGCGGCGCTGGATATGGGCTGCGACTACATCGCCACAGGTCACTACGCCAAAACAAGCCAGGCGTCCGACGGCACCTGGCAGCTGCATCGCGGCGAAGACCCCAAGAAGGACCAGAGCTACTTTTTGTATTCGCTTACGCAGGAACGCCTGGCGCACACGATCTTTCCGCTGGCTGGGCTGGACAAAGAGCGCGACGTGCGCCGCATTGCCGCCGAGCAGGGCTTTACCAACGCCAAGAAGGCCGAAAGCGAGGACATCTGCTTTATTCCAGACGGTGACTACGCGGGCTATATCGAGCGCCGCTGCGGACATGCCGCCGAGCCGGGCGATATTGTATGGCGCGACGGCAGCGTGGTCGGGCGCCACAACGGTGCGCTGCGCTACACCATCGGTCAGCGCAAGGGGCTGGGCCTTGCTATGGGGGCACCGGTCTATGTCTGCGCCAAGGATATGCAGGCCAACACCGTCACAGTCGGCCCGGAGGATGCCCTGTTTGACCGCGTCGTCTATGCGGACGAGGTCAACTGGATCAGCGTCCCGGGGCTGACGGAGCCGCTGCGGGTAACCGCCCGCACCCGGTACCATCAGGTGGAACAGCCTGCCACCGTTTTCCCCGCGGAGGGCGGTTTCCGGCTGGAATTTGACCAGCCCCAGCGTGCCCCTACCCCCGGCCAGGCCGTGGTGCTGTATCAGGGGGATGTCGTCCTGGGTGGCGGGACGATCACGAGTGTAGAGAGATAAGGAGAAATTATGCAGGATCAATATTCCCGCACGCAGCTGCTGCTGGGTGCAGAGGCAATGGAAAAATTACATCACTGCCGAGTGGCTGTGTTTGGCATCGGCGGTGTGGGTGGCTATACCGTGGAGGCATTGGCCCGCAGCGGCGTGGGAGCGCTGGACCTGATCGACGACGATAAGGTCTGCCTCACCAACCTCAACCGCCAGATCGTGGCCACCCACAAGACGGTGGGCCAGTATAAGGTGGATGTGGCCGCAGAACGCATCCACGATATCGACCCCAACATCAAAGTGACCACCTACAAGACGTTCTTCACTCCGGAGACGCAGGATCAGTTCGATTTCACCCAGTATGATTACGTCGTGGATGCCATTGATACCGTTACGGGGAAAATCGCGCTGGTGGTCAAGGCAAAAGAGGCCGGTGTGCCCATCATCTGCGCCATGGGTGCCGGCAACAAGATGGACCCCACCCGCTTTGAGGTGACGGACATCTACAAGACCTCCGTCTGCCCGCTGGCCAAGGTGATGCGCACCGAGTGCCGCA
>OFMC01002586.1_pt1 | contig 11293 bp, 10 predicted proteins | sample 1541271 | NCBI WGS metagenome assembly OFMC01 (sample SAMN04209252, study PRJEB22552) | human gut metagenome | biome: gut; material: feces | host: Homo sapiens | place: USA: Oklahoma | reverse complement strand
GGGTTAAAAGAAATTTTAACACTTATTGCGGTGTTCGGATTGCTGCATTGCTATGTAATCCGAACAATCCGCTAACACCCCAGACTTCAATAAAAAACATATTCTACGACTTTTTATTCCGGAATATTGCATATATTTAATAATATGTTATAATACTAAAAGAATATATGATTATTTAATATTGGGGAGGTTGATATAAGTGCTTGCAACAAAGATTGTGAGTGAGGATGGTATAAGTTATAATCTTACACCACTGGGATATGTAGTGCTGATAGCAGTAGTCATTGTTATGCTGGCTGTTGGTTTTATAGTGAAGGATAAGAAGACACACAGCGTAAAGAGGCTTGTGACATCAGCTATGGCTATTGCACTCGCTACACTAACTTCGTTTATTACTATATTTAAGATGCCTATGGGAGGTTCAGTAACACTTTTTAGTATGCTGTTTATCGTGCTTATAGGATACTGGTATGGAATAAGTGCAGGTATGACAGCTTCAATAGCGTATGGAGTATTACAGCTTATTGTTAATTCATATATTATCAGTCTGCCACAGATGTTTCTTGACTATATCTTTGCATTTGGTGCATTAGGATTATCAGGAATATTTGCTAATTCCAAGAATGGGTTGGTTAAAGGTTATATAGCAGGAATTGCTGGAAGATTCTTCTTCTCATTCTTATCAGGCTGGATATTCTTTGCGGTGTATACACCGGAATTCTTTAATAGTGCTGTATTATATTCGTTAGCATATAATGCGGCATACATAGGTGCAGAAGGAATTATTACAATAATTGTAATTATGCTTCCACCGGTAAAGAAAGCTATTTTATATGTTAAACAGACAAGCAATGAATAGCCTTTTTATAGTAATGGTATGTTTATATTAAGGAGATGTTGTAATCATGAATAATGAACTTACTCCAAGTGACATCAAGAAAATGGAAGATGAGATCGAATACAGGGTTCACATTGTGAGGAAAAAAGCTCTTGATGATGTTAAAGAAGCAAGGGCACAGGGCGATTTGAGTGAGAATTTTGAGTATTATGCCGCCAAGAAGTTCAAAAATCAGAATGAGAGCAGAATAAGATATCTTCAGCGAATGATTAAGACAGCAACGGTAATATCAGAAGAGTCGGCAGATGATGAGGCTGGTGTTAATAATACAGTTGAAGTTAAATATGAGGACGATGGTTCTACAGAGAAGATTAAGCTTGTGACAACGGTAAGAGGTGACTCTCTTGAAGGACTTATAAGTATTGAATCGCCTCTTGGCAAGGCAATACTTGGACACAAGGCTGGAGATAGGGTAGAAGTGGTCGTCAACAGTAATATAAGCTATTGGATTGAGATTTTATCTATTGAGAACACAGATGATTCAGGGGATAAGATTATGAGCTTCTAAGAAAGGTGGATAATCATTAGCAGAACAGATATACATTTAAGTGAAGCACAGAATAGAGCAATACATTTTAAAGATGGACCTGCACTTGTTATTGCAGGTCCGGGTTCGGGAAAGACCACAGTTATAGTTAACAGAGTATATAACCTTATTATTAAGCATAATATCAAGCCGTCATCAATACTGGTTATAACTTTTACCAAAGCGGCGGCGGTGTCTATGAAAGAAAGGTTTATGTCTTTAGAAGGAAGTCTTAATGTGCCAGTTACATTTGGTACATTTCATGCGGTGTTTTTTACGATATTGCGTCACGCATATAATTATTCAGTTAATTCCATTATTACGAGAGATTTACAATATAATTTTATCAGGGACAAGCTTATAAGCTTTGAACTTGAATATTCAGATGAAAATGAAACGGTAAACAGCATTTTATCGCAGATAAGCAAGGTAAAGAATGAGTGTCTTAATATAGATGAGTATATCAGTACAGCCTGTCCCTATGAAACATTCAGGATAATATATAAAGAATATGGGAAAATGCTTATATCAAGAAGGCTTATAGATTATGATGATATGGTAGTTATGTGCAATGAGCTTTTTACACAGAGGGCTGATTATAAAGCTGCGTGGCAGGATAAATACAAGTATATTCTTATTGATGAATTTCAGGATATTAATAAAATGCAGTTTGACACAATTAAATTGATTGCAGGGGATAGTGCGAATATATTTGCTGTTGGAGATGATGATCAGAGTATATATGGATTTAGAGGCTCTAAGCCTGATATTATGCTTGCATTTAAAGATTATTATAGTAATGCAGAAATAATAAATCTGAATGTCAATTACAGGTGTACTGATAATATTGTTAAAGCAGCACGAAGCCTTATTGGTAATAATTCTCTACGCTATTACAAAAATATCAAATCAGCAGGTATGGTAGGAGAATGTATACAGGTACAGGGAGCAAAAGATATACATAGTCTTAAGAAAATGCTTTCGGATAATATAAAGAAGCTGATAGAAGATGGCATTGAACCATCAGATATTGCTGTTATATCAAGAACCAACAGTATTAATGGTATATATTATTCCAGACTTATTGATGATGGAATTCCCTGCATTTCGGAGAAGAAACAGGAGAATATATATGATTACTGGGCTGTTAAGGATATGCTTGCATATATTAAGGTGTCGAATGGAAACTGTAAAAGAGAGGATATCTTAAGGATTGTCAATAAACCATTAAGATATATAAAAAGGACATTTATAAAAGAACCTTTTAGTTATGAACAGCTAAGAGCTTCTTATGATAATAATGCTGAAATGATAAATATAATCAATGACTGGCAGTTTGATATGAATATAATTAAAAATATGTCGCCATATGCGGCAGTTAATTATATAATTAAAGGTATTGGTTATGAAGAATATTATAAGGAATATATATTAACGCATAGGATTAACGGGACGGAAGCTTACGATAAGATTGAAGAATTCAAAGAAATGGCAAAGCAGTTTGACACAATAGATAACTGGCTGGAATATATTAATAACAATAATATAAGTATGAATAATTCTAAAAATGCAGCATTAGTTGAGAATATAAAGGCTTCTAAAAATTCTTATCCGCAAGATAACGATAATGCAGTACATTTTCATACAATGCATAGTTGTAAAGGACTTGAGTACAAAGTAGTATTTATTATGGACGTGGTTGAGGGGATAATTCCTTATAATAAAGCTGTGCTTGATTATGAGATAGAAGAGGAGAGAAGGCTTATGTATGTTGCGATGACAAGGGCAAAAGAAAAGTTGTATCTGTTATATGCTAAAAGCAGATATAACAAGGATACAACCATTTCAAGATTTGTTACTGAGATAGATGACCATTATGTTGATTATTCGTTCTCAGAGTCTTCCTGTTCGTAGAGTTCTTCATATTCCATAGCATCAAGTTCTTCGTCAAATGCATCTGATACGATTTCATATTCTTCATCAGAGTCGATATTTTCAAGAACTGGCTCGTTGTTGCTGTCAAGAGAAAATCTGTATAAGTATACTTCACTTTCTTCTTCATCAATATCTGCAATAGGTAAAAGTGCAATATAGTTCTTATCTCCTGCTGGGAAAGTACGGATTATTGCACACTCTAACTCAGTGCCATCATCTAATGATAATGTTACTGTTGAATATTCAGAGTTGTTATTAAAATCTTTATTATCTGACATAAGTGCCTCCATTAAATATAGTCATTAACATACAATAAGAACTTTACCATATAAGTAGTATAAAAAGCAAACATTATAATAGAAAAATTAAGAAGACACACGATAAAAAGTTAAGAAAAATAATAAAAAACTATAAAAAAACATAAAATCAGGGGTTGTCAATTTATAAAAAAAGGTGTATATTACATATAAATTAATAAATTAAGTCAAAGGGGACAATTCAGGCATACAAAGCTCGGGTTGTCTCTTTTTTGATGTTAAGAAAGCAATGCCACAGATTAATGGAGGACAACTATGGACAAAATTGATAAGAAATTAATTACATTACTTCAGAATAATGCGAGAATGCCACTTAAGGCATTGGCTGAAAATGTGTTTTTATCATCACCAGCAGTTTCAGCAAGAATAGAAAGACTTGAGAAAGAAGAAATAATAGAAGGCTATGGGGTTAAGATTAACCAGATTAAATTAGGCTATCATATAACAGCATTTATTAATCTTGAGGTTGCACCTGTACAGAAGCCGGAGTTCTATCCATTTATCAAAACCTGCCCTAATGTAGTTGAATGTAACTGTGTTACAGGTAATTATTCAATGCTTCTTAAGGTTGTATTTCCAAGTACAATGGAGCTTGATACATTTATCGGACAGTTACAGAAGTTCGGAAGGACAAGTACACAGATAGTATTCTCGACTCCTGTTGCACCAAGAGGAATTGATGTTAATCAGGAGCTTCCGGGAGAAGAACCACAGGCATAAGTATAATAAAATTTGGTAAAATTCTATGTGAGAAAGCCGCAGGTGTTATTGATACATCTGTGGTTTTTTGGTACTATATTAATATGTGAAATGAGGTAAGGCACAGAATATATAATTTAAAGAAAAGGCGGGGTAATTAAATGCAGATAACAGACATATTAGATAATGTTTCAAAGGTTATAGTTGGTAAAGAGGAAGTTACAAAAAAAGTAATTACAAGCATACTTGCAGGTGGACATATTCTTTTAGAAGATGTTCCAGGTATGGGTAAGACGATGCTTGCCAAGACATTAGCAAAAAGTATTGACTGCGATTTTGGAAGAGTGCAGTTCACACCGGATCTGCTTCCATCAGATATAACAGGAATACATATATATAACCAGAAAAGTGAAGATTTTGTATTAAAGAAAGGACCTGTATTTGCAAATATCATTCTTGCTGATGAAATTAACAGGGCTACACCAAGAACACAGTCAGCATTGCTTGAGTGTATGGAAGAACATCAGGTTACTATAGATGGTGATACATTACAGTTAGATGAACCATTTATTGTAATAGCCACAGAGAATCCAATAGAAACAGCAGGAACATATCCGCTTCCAGAAGCACAGCTTGACAGATTTCTTATGAAGCTTGAAATGGGATATCCGGATAAGGAAGAGGAGATTACAATACTTAACCGTTTTCTTAAGGATAATCCAATAGAAGATATTTCTAATGTATGTTCCAAAGAAGATATTGAAGCCATGAAGAATGAGGTTAAGAATATATATATTCATCCTTCGCTTATAGAATATATTGTAAAGCTTGCAGAAGTTACACGTAATATGGGAAGTGTTGCAATAGGAATAAGCCCAAGAGGTTCAATAGCTATGGTTAATGCAGCAAGAGCATATGCTTATGTTAATGGACGTAATTATGTTGTTCCATCAGATATTAAAGAGCTTGCTTTATGTGTATGGGGACACAGACTTGTATTTAATACAGGAATGGTTGCTAAGGAGAACAGGGAACAGACAATAAATGAGGCATTATCACAGGTAGAGGTGCCTACTGAGGAATGGAGCAATAGATGAATATAATATTAATGCTTATAGGTGTGGTTATTGTATATAACATATTGAGGATTACCTACAGGGATAACTGGAGCAGGAATTTATCGGTTGATGTTACATTTTCCAGCAATACAGCTACAAAAGGTGATACTATCAAGATGGTGGAGACAGTAACTAATGCTAAGAGAATGCCACTGCCTTGTGTTAATATTAAATTCAGCATAGACAAGAATCTGGTGTTTGGGCAGGAGGATAATAATTCCAGAATTACAGATAAGACTTACCGCAACGATGTATTTTCACTTCTTTCTAACCAGAGGGTAACACGAAAGATAGATGTATTGTGTGCCAGAAGGGGTGTATATAGATTAGAAGCCATTGAAACTGTATTTGCAGGTGCTTTTATGAACGATATTATGATTAATAATAAAAATGTTAATCATATGATTACAGTATATCCCAAGCCAGAAAATGTTAATAATCTTTTACAGGTCAATAACAGTATTTTAGGTGAGCTTGAAAGAAGAAAATATCTGTTAGAGGATAAGTTCGTATTTGCAGGAATAAGGGATTACCAGTCTTATGACAGCATAAGGGATGTTAATTGGAATGCCAGTGCAAGAACGGGAAAGCTTATGGTTAATCAGTATAATGAAACAGTGAGCCGTAATGTATGTATCCTGCTTAATCTTGAAAGCGAGGGCGTTCTTATGCAGGAAGATGTTATTGAACAGGCAATATCAATAGCGGCAGGTCTGGCCCAGCTTCTTATAGGAAAGGGCATCAATGTATCTGTAACATCTAATGGCTGTGATATTGATACTAAGGAGCAGACAGTGATAGAGGCTGGAAGCGGACTGTCACATTTTGGACGTATCAACACGGCATTTGCAAGAATAGATCTGAAGCTTCCTATGCAGGAATTCAGCATTATTCTTGATAATATGCAGGAATATAATAATAAGAACCAAAGGCAGGATTCGGTGTATGTTCTTATATCAGCTAACAAGCACGGAAAATTAAAGCTTTCAGCAGAAAGACTTATGTCTAAACAACAGAATAAAATATGGATTGTTCCGTGTGTTGTATCAGGCAATGGAAGCCTGTATCTGGAAAAGCTTGATTAGAATGTATAAGCAGTGTGGGAATGGAGAGTAAGATGCAGATAAGACATCTAAGAAATAGTAAAATCATAACGGAAATACTTATATTGTGTGTTGCGTACATATCAATGGCGGCGGGAGTGTATATAGGAATTGCCGGTAATGACACATCTAAGGCATATTATAGCCTTATTGTAATAATTCCAGCTATAGTTACATATTTTTCAAGAAAATATATTAAAAGTTATCCATTATTTATGGTGATTAATCTTGTGTTCGTTGTTATAGCGGCATTGCTTGCGGACACAGATCTGGAGTTTGCAGGTTATGTGATATGCGCAGCGGCAATATCTGGACACTCAATAAGGTTAAAGAATCTATATGTAAACAAGAAGCAATATGAGCGAGTTCAGGAAAATATATATGATGAAACTGGTAAGAGCAAGGATGATATGCTGATTGCTGTTAATGCGAGTGAGAAGCTTCATATAGCATATGGAATATTTATGATAGGCTTTTATATATTAGGAGGTATTGAAGGTAATTCTGTGCTTATGGAAATACAGGCATTTTTATTTGTTATGTTTGTATTATGCCAGTTCGTATATAATCAGGTAAGCAGGCTGTATGAGGTGTTCGTATTTAATGAAGGTAAATCAGAATTCCCGGCCAGAAGAATTATGGGAATTAATGTGCTTATAATGATTGTGTTCGGACTGCTTCTGGTATTTGGCATGCTTATATTCTATCACGGAAGATATGGCAATATATTCTCTATGATTGGAATGGCATTGCTTGCAATTATTAAATGGATATTAAAACTGTTATTAATGCTCCGCGGAGATGATGATACAGTAATGGACGATTATATAGAAGAAACGACAACTTCCCCTGAACCAGTAGAGGATGAGATGGATGTTATGGTTAATAATGCGGCTGGTAATGCTCTTATGGAGGTGGTTGCAATATTCCTTATAATCGGAGTGATTATATTAATAATAGTGACAATAGTCAGATATGCTTCCAGGTTCAGAAAGTCATTAGATAATGATAAAGATGAAGTGGAATATATTAATAATGACGAGGAAAAGGAATATAAAGTAAAGAAAAGTGTTAAGGTTAAGGATACTAAAGATAAAGCCAATATACGGTACAGAAAGCTTTATAAGAAATATGCCAAGTCCAAAAAGGTTGTCACAAAGTCTAAGTTGGCAGGTGCAAAGGTTGATTCGCATATGATGCCGGAAGAGATTACGAGCAAACTGATAACTGATGATGAAGCAAAAGCACGAAGAATAACAGATGACTATGAGAAAGCGAGATATTCTAATGGTGAAGTATCAGAGGAAGATATAAGTTTTCTTAAGAACTTCAAATGATTTTAATACATAGCTCAAATATATAACTGGACTTAATATTGTAATACATAATTTGATTTAATATTGCAATACATAATTTGATTTAATATTGCATTTAATATTGCAATACATAATTGAAAATTCTATTGACATTTTAAATTATATGCGTTATCATTTCAATAATTGATAATAAGTAAATGCAATGAAGAGGAATATTAGATAAGGACCAGCTTCAGAGAACTGTCGGAAGGTGCGAGACAGTGAAAGGAACTTATTGAACTCACCTTGGAGCTGCTACCCGAAATTATATCAGCAGGATATAAGAGTAGACGTAGACGGAAGCCAACCGTTATAGTGGACAGAATATAATGCAATATGCACGTATTCGGTGAGAGCGCAATTATTAATTGCGAATAAGAGTGGTAACGCGTGAGATTATATCTTTCGTCTCTTAGAGGTTAAGGCCTTTGGAGATGAAAGATTTTTTTTGTATAATTTACTTATTATGCTAATATAATTAATATATCAGGAGGATAATGCAATGTTTGATTACAGACAGTATAAGAGAGGTTATTTTATGCCACCGGTTGAGTGTAACGACTGGGTAAAGAAGGAGTATATTGACAAAGCACCAGTATGGTGTTCAGTGGATTTAAGAGATGGTAATCAGGCTTTAGTTGAGCCTATGAGTCTTGATGAAAAGCTTGAATTCTTTAATAAGCTTATTAAGGTTGGATTTAAGGAAATTGAGATTGGTTTCCCGGCAGCATCAGAGACAGAGTATGAGCTTTGCCGTACACTTATTGAGAAGAATATGATTCCTGATGATGTTACAATTCAGGTGCTTACACAGGCAAGACCGCATATTATTAAGAAGACTTTTGAAGCTGTAAAGGGTGCACCAAGAGCGATTGTACATGTATACAATTCGACATCTCTTGCACAAAGAGAGCAGGTATTCAGAAAGTCTAAAGAAGAAATCAAACAGATTGCAATTGAGGGCGCTAAGCTTCTTAAAGAACTTGCAGAAGCAGATGGCGGTAATTTCCTTTTTGAATATAGTCCTGAAAGCTTTACAGGAACAGAGCCAGAATACGCACTTGAAGTGTGTAATGCAGTTATAGATATATGGCAGCCAACACCTGATAAGAAGTGTATAATTAATCTTCCTGCTACAGTAGAGATGTCACTTCCACATGTATTTGCAAGTCAGGTTGAATATATGAGCAAGAATCTTCATAATCGAGAAAATGTAGTTGTATCACTTCATCCACATAATGACAGAGGAACAGGCGTTGCAGATGCAGAGCTTGGTATGCTTGCAGGTGCAGACAGAATAGAAGGTACATTATTTGGCAATGGTGAGAGAACTGGTAATGTGGATATTGTTAATCTTGCTATGAATATGTACGCACAGGGCGTTGACCCGGAATTGGATTTTTCTAATATGCCAGAGCTTGCAGAGATGTTTGAACGTCTTACACAGATGAAGATAGATGACAGACACCCATATTGTGGTAAGCTTGTATTTGCAGCATTCTCTGGTTCACATCAGGATGCCATATCTAAAGGTATGCACTATAGAATTGAACAGGATCCATCTAAGTGGACAGTTCCATATCTTCCAATTAATCCAGAAGATGTTGGACGTACATATGACTCAGACGTAATCAGAATTAACAGCCAGTCAGGTAAGGGCGGAGTTGCTTATGTTCTTGAGCATAATTATGGAATGATTATTCCAAAGGCTATGAGAGAAGACCTTGGTTATGCTGTTAAAGATGTATCGGATGTTAACCATAAGGAACTTGCAGCAGATGAGGTTCTTGAGATATTTGAGAGGCGTTATAAGAAGTTCACACCGGTATTCAAGATTTCAGAAGTCCATTTCAAGCAGATTGATGGTATCCAGACAGAAGTTACAATTGAGGCTGATGGAAAGACAACAGTAGTAGAAGCGGGTGGTAATGGTCGTCTTGATGCTGTAAGTAATGCACTTTCAAAGCATTTTGGAAAGCCTTGTGATGTAATGTGCTATGAGGAACATTCATTAAAGCAGGGTTCTGATTCAAGTGCTATTGCATATGTAGGAATTAAGGGTGATGATGGTAAAGAATACTTTGGCATAGGTATCGACCACGATATCATAAGAGCTTCAATTGATGCGGTAGAATCAGCAATGAACAGAAGTATGGCTGAGTAGAGAATAATATCAGTATAAATATTGTATCTGCGTATATGAACATATTTGCAGAGATATAATTATGTGCTTCCTTTAAACAGACAGGAGATATAGTAATATTTCCTTCTGTTTAGAAAGGAAGCCTTTTTATGTAATGGATAATTTTATCGGAATTTACTATTACATAAAAGGAACTATGTGCTGGTGATATGTACCCATATGAAGCTGTAGTCTGTCGCAAGCGGTCGTGCTCGGTTAGGGAATGTGCTTTGCATATTCTTTTTTAGTTCATATTCTTTTTTAGTAATAACTGGATTTTTGACTTACCAGCTGTTATAATCTTATAGTTAATGAATTAATTCTGAAAGGAATGAATATATGAGTAAGATTATTCTTGCATCTGGTTCACCAAGACGCAAAGAACTGCTGGAACAGATAGGAATAGAATTTGATATAATTACGAGTGATGTTGATGAGACAACTTTAATTACACAGCCAGATGAATATGTGAAATATCTATCAAGGATTAAGGCACAGGCTGTATGGGATATGGTAAAAGATGATGACGATTACAGGAATGAAGATGTTGTAGTTATAGGTGCAGATACAATCGTAAGCCATAAAGGACATATTCTTACAAAGCCTAAGGATACGGGAAATGCTTTTGATATACTTAAGGAACTGGCTGGTGATTGTCATCAGGTGTATACAGGTGTTACACTTATCAAGAATAATAATGTTGTAAGTAACTTTGCAGAAAAGACAGATGTATACTGTAATGATATTAGTGATAATGAGATAAGAGAATATATAAGTACAGGTGAGCCAATGGATAAAGCAGGGGCTTACGGAATTCAGGGGAGATTTGCAGCATTTATTGGAAAGATAGACGGTGACTATAATAATGTTGTCGGACTTCCGGTTGCAAGGGTATATCAGGAGTTAAAGTTATGGTTAAATTAATTGCAAGTGATCTTGATGGTACAATACTAAGAAAAGGTGCCCAGAGTGTAGAACCATCTACAATTAAAGCGATTGAACAGCTTGTTAATAAAGGAATGTACTTTGCACCTGCCAGCGGAAGACAGATAGTAAGCCTGAAAAGGCTTTTTGAGCCTGTAAGCGATAAGCTTGTATACATTGCTGAGAATGGAGCATTATGTGAATATAAGGGTGAGGTTATTGCCAAGACACCAATG
>OFMC01002582.1_pt1 | contig 11311 bp, 9 predicted proteins | sample 1541271 | NCBI WGS metagenome assembly OFMC01 (sample SAMN04209252, study PRJEB22552) | human gut metagenome | biome: gut; material: feces | host: Homo sapiens | place: USA: Oklahoma | reverse complement strand
GTTTATAGAAGGTCTGTTCCGGTAGAAAGGAAAACAAATTGTACCTATAAATCGATGTTTGGAGAGGTGATTATTTTGGAACAGATTATTGAATATATAAAGCGAAACTAAAATCCTATTTCTGTCATCCTTTATGGTCCGTATGCTGACGGAACAAATAATCTGAACAGTGATTTTGTACAAATCTTTGATGGCAAGATTATTGTAGATAGCAATGAACGAGGAAAAGCACTTCAAATGAAAGTGATTTCACATATACAGAACCGTCCCCAAAAATCAAAAGCAGAAATTGATGCAATATCCTTATTTTGGTCCGAAAAAGACATTGAAATGGATGGAGCAAAATCACCCTATTGCATTTGTTCATTATAAAACAGCACTTGAGGATTTCAGCGTGGATAGTTTGAAAAACTGGATTACATATATAAAAAATGCAAATGATACATTCTGACAGATTTAAGTTGGCTTATGATAACGTTCAGTTGCTGCTGAAATAAGGGATAGAGAATCGTGGAGGACTATTTTGAGAACATACGAGAATAAAGATGAACTTAAGAATGAGATAAATAAAGTAAAAATAATTTTTTTTGATATTGATGGAACATTGCTAGAGATGGGAAAAACAGAGATAACACCGAATATGAGGAAGGCGTTATGTTCATTAAAACAAAATGGTATTAAAATATGTATCGCAACAGGGCGTCCGTTTGTTACCATACCAATGTTTGAGGGAGTTGTATTTGATGCGATTTTAGCATTCAATGGTTCTTTCTGCGTTGCAGGGGAACAAGTGGTGGTAAAATGTCCTATTCCGAAAGAAGATGTAAAAAAAATTATTGAAAATGCAAAAAGAATGGAAAGACCTGTTTCTATTGCAACTGCGGAAGAAATTGTTGCAAATGGAAGTGATAAAGATTTAGAAGATTATTTTGCGCTTGCACACCATAGGGTGAATGTATCCGAAAAATTTGAAGAATATGTGGAAAAAGATGTTTTTCAAATTATGTTGGGATGTGACTTAGAAGAACGCAAGTATATATTAGAGGGAACGAAAAATGCCAAATTAGCAGCGTGGTGGGATAGAGCCGTAGATATTATTCCAAAAGAAGGTGGAAAAGGAACTGCGATTGAACAGGTTCTTGCACATTATAAATTCTCAAAGGAAGAATCCATAGCGTTTGGAGATGGAGAAAATGATATGGATATGTTATTATCCGTTGGAAAAGGGATTGCAATGGGAAATGCAGCTGAAAAAGTGAAAGAAATTGCGGCTGATATTTGTGAAAGCGTGACAGATGATGGGATTTATTATTATCTGAAAAGCCAGAAGCTAATAAATGAGTAAAAGATAGGTGGAAAATAATTCCAAATAAGAGAATAGTACCTGTCAAAGAATCTTTGCGTAACGATATATGCAATGTAAGGTGTTGATTGCTTTACTTTGAACATTATTTTTAGATAATAGTATTCGAAGGAGGACGTAATATTATGAATATAGGAAATCAAATATTGAACATCCGTAAAGAAAATCAATTAACACAAGAGGAGTTTGGCAAATTATTTCATGTTACCAGGCAAACTGTTTCAAATTGGGAAAACGGAAAAAGTTATCCTGATTTGCAAATCCTTGTAAGCATGAGTAATCAATTTAGCTCGCACCCAGTGCTCTTTAAGATAAAGTAGAAATAGTGCAATTTTCACATGATATTATACAAGAATTACATAGAAATATATCGTATTATTGATATAGTATTCTTGAATTGTATGTGAGGAGAAAAACTATGGCAGCGGAAAGAAAAACATTAACACAGCTATCTGTGCCAATATGCTTAGAAACTTTATTTTATATGCTTTCAGGTATGGTCGATACGCTTATGCTATCATCTGTAAGTGATCAGGCTGTAGGAGCAGTGGGAACAGCAAATACATATATAGGTGTTTTTATTATCATGTTCGGCGTAATATCGTCGGGTATGATAGCTGTTATGTCACAAAATATCGGAGCCGGAAGACCGGGGATAGCATATCAGGCAAGGCAACTTGGACTTATATTCAACGCATTGATAGGTATCGTAATGTCTGTCGTTCTTGCTACTTTTTCTGGTGGGATACTTCGAATCGTAAGTATTGCTCCGGCTTTGCTTGAGCCGGCTGAAATATATCTTAGAATTGTTGGCGGCGCATGTTTTTTAAATGCACTGATTCCTATTTTCTCCAGTTATTTGAGAGTGTTTGGATATACAAAACATTCTTTGATAGGAACTGTTGTTGGAAATGTTCTCAATATAATACTTAATTCAGTATTTTTATTTGCATTCAACTGGGGTGTGATGGGAGTTGCTGTTGCCACGGTTATTTCGAGAGTTGTAAATCTTATTATTGTAGCCGGCATGGGGGCTGTACTTATAAAAGCAAAGCAGAGTCCTGAGCGAATTACATCAAGAAAGATATTTGCACAGATTGTTAAGATTGGTTTTCCTTCTGCGCTTGAAACAGCACTTTACAACATCGCAATGACATTTATAGTGCGTTTTATGAATCAGATGGATGTGGATGGAATGAATGTTACAGCACGCTCATATGCTGTACAGATTGCAAATTTCTCATATTGTGTGGGAGCTGCCCTTGCTCAGGCAAATGCAATTATGACCGGTTGGAGAATTGGAGCAAAAGAGTTTGAGGAATGTAACAGGGGAACGAGAAAAGCTGCGATATACGGTATCATCACAGCGACCTGTTTTTCCGTGACATTTGCATTGGCAGGACATTTTATCGTGCATATATTTACTGATGATACACAGATGATAAATCTTGTGGTAAAGTTGTTAATAGTAGATGTCTTTCTTGAATTTGGAAGGGTAACAAACCTTGTATATGGTCAGGCATTAAAAACGAGTGGAGACGCACTTTTCCCGGTTATACTAGGTGCGATATTTATGTATTTGTTTGCAGTTGGCGGAACCTATTTTCTCGGAATACACATGGGACTTCTGGCTGTAGGAGCATATATTGCTATGGCAGGTGACGAATGTGCGAGAGCAGTGGGAATGGTACTTAGATGGAAGAGTGGAAAATGGAAGAGTAAAGGTCTTGTAGAAGTATAGGAGAGAGTATGTACTTTGAATTAAAGGAAAATAAACCACATGGTACAAAGGATGATCCGTTTAGTACATATCATATAAAAAATGAAGGACGATCATTTCAGATACCGGTTCATTGGCATGATGAACTGGAAATTATATATGTAAAAAGCGGTTTTTTGACTGTTAGTATATCAGGAGAAAATTATATTGGAACCCCCGGGGATGCTTTTGTAGTGTCGCCGGGTAATCTGCATTTCATGGGTTCACAGACTGGTACAGTGGATTATTTTACTTTCCTTTTTCCATTAAAATACATATCTTTTTGCATAAATGACATGTTGGATGATAAATTATTGGAGCCGTTAAAAAATGGTCATCTGATGATAAGTCCAAGAGTAAAAGATACAGCAAAAGAACTATGTGAGCAGTTGGTTGAAATATATGTGGCAAAAAATAAGAAAACTGAGTCCATAATAACTGCTCAGATAAAGACAAAAATAATTCTTTTACAATTTATTCTTGAAATGTGGGAGAAGGGCTTTGTAATCGAAAATGATAAAAGCGGGAGAAATACGATAGAAAAAGAAATGATTTCATATATACAGCAGAATTTTATGGAAAAGATATCATTAAAAGAATTTAGTGAGCAGTTTCATCTTTCGGAAAAATATATATCGCGATATTTTAAGGAACATTTTCATATTACCCTTTCGCAATATATAACACATTTAAGGTTAGAGCATGCAAAACAGCTGTTACAAGATACGGATATTCCTGTTACAGAGATTGCAATGCAGAGTGGATATCAGAATGTAAGCTATTTTATCAGAAGCTTCAAAAAAACATATGGAGTTTCTCCGTTAAAATATAGAAAAAAATAAGCCAGGTATATGGTTAGAAAGGAGAGGATATCCCGGTAGAATCAGAAAATCTGCCGGAGAGATATCGAGAATGAGTATGGGAAATAAGAATAAATGGTGGAAAAATGCAGTTGTATATCAGATTTATCCGAAAAGCTTTCAAGATTCGGATGGAGATGGAATCGGTGATATTCCAGGAATTATCAGCAGATTGGATTATTTGAAAAAACTTGGAATAGATGCAATCTGGCTCTCACCGGTGTATCGTTCGCCACAGGATGACAATGGATACGATATTTCAGATTATCAGGATATTGAGCCGATGTTCGGAACAATGGAAGATATGGAACAGTTATTTGCGGAGGCAAAGAAACGCGGAATTCGAATTATGATGGATCTTGTGTTGAATCATACTTCTGATGAACACAGATGGTTTTTGGAGGCAAAGAAAAGTAAAGACAATCCGTATCATGATTATTATGTGTGGCGTGACGGAGAAGAGGGTGTTTATCCAAATGATATGAATTCTGTGTTCGGAGGATCGGCATGGGAGTGGGTTCCAGAACTGGGGCAGTATTATTTTCATCAGTTTTCAGTGAAACAGCCGGATCTGAACTGGGAGAATCCGAAAGTGAGAAGAGAACTCTATGATATGATTCTCTGGTGGATGGAAAAAGGAGCAGGCGGATTTCGTCTGGATGTAATCGATCAGATTGCAAAAGAGCCAGATCTTAAGATCACAAATAATGGACCAAAGCTGCATGAATTTCTGCGTGAATTAAGCAGGGAAACATTTCAGAAGGGTGATATGATCACTGTTGGAGAAGCCTGGGGAGCAACACCGGAAATTGCAAAGAAATATAGTAATCCAGATGGCAGTGAATTTTCTATGGTTTTTCAGTTTGAGCACATTATGCTTGATCAGGAAGAAGGAAAAGAAAAATGGGATACGATTCCATTGAATCTGGTTAAGCTGAAAAAATGCCTTGCAAAGTGGCAGAATACTTTATATCAGACAGGATGGAACAGTCTGTTCATGAATAACCATGATCTTCCTAGAATCGTGTCGCGTTGGGGAAATGACGGAAAATACAGAAAAGAGTCGGCAACAATGCTGGCGACAATGCTTCATGGAATGCAGGGAACTCCTTACATTTACCAGGGAGAAGAGCTGGGAATGACGAATGTGCAGTTTGACAGCATTGAGGAATATGAAGATATTGAGACATTGAATATGTACAAAGAGCGTCTGGAAAAAGGATATCAGCCAGAAGAAATCATGCATTCTATTTACGCAAGAAGCCGTGATAATGCCCGCACTCCAATGCAGTGGAGCGGAGAGGAGAACGGAGGCTTCACAACAGGAGAACCATGGTTTACCGTGAATCCAAATTATATCAGGATCAATGCCAAAGAGGCACTGGAAGATGAAAATTCGGTATTTTACTATTATCAGAAGCTGATTCGTTTAAGAAAAGAAAATCCAGTATTTGTGGATGGAAAATTTGACCTTCTTCTGCCGGAAGATGAGAAGATTTTTACCTATACGAGAACAGATGAGCATACAAAGATGCTGGTATGTGCAAACTTTACGGATGAGGAAGTTAGCTGCCCATTGCTTGATGAGTGGAAAGATGGGGAAGTCTGGATTCGGAATTATGAGGATGACAGAGAAGGAAATGTATTGCGTCCATATGAGGCGGTGATAATTGGAACTGCTGTGAATATTGTGAAAGCAAGATAGTTCCCGTTTGACAGAGTAATTGAGGAGTACAACATAACCGGAGAATCTTGGATAAAACGGAAGAAATAAAGATACTTGCAAAATCCCTTCACACCCTGTATCATTTCAAAAGGAACAAAACGAAATGACAAGGAGTGGTTTCATTGGCAAAGATCAGGAAAAAACCAAAGAAGAGCATAAATAAAAATATAAATAAAAAATCGTTCACACAAAGCACACCTAATATCGCAGAAAAACTCGACAACGAGATGGTTGCGTTCCTGGATACGGAATTCTTAACATCCCAGATAAAAGGAGGACCGCCGGCCAAGCTTGTGTCGGTTGGGTTTGTAGTCTGTGGGAAGAATTTTGAAGAAGTAACAAGATTTCATTCCTATATTTATGCAGAAGATAAATTGCATGACCGGTTCCAGGAGATGACCGGGATAGAGCGGAAAGATCTCTTAAGTGCCCCGGATTATGAACTTGTGATGGAAGAAGTCGCAGAGCAGTTGGAAGCGTGGGAGGTATCAAGGATCTATGTATGGGGACCGGATAAGTATGTGATACAGCGGGATCTTCTGGAATATCGTAAGGACATATCGAAACGGACCAGAAAGATCGTGAACAGGATCTTTCGTATGATCAAGGATATAGAAGGAACTTATTCGGCAAAGCTGGATCTGCAAAGTGCGGGGATTGGAAGTCTGAAGATCATCTGCGGACTCGGAACAGAAGTCAGCCACAATGCGCTGGACGATGCGGTAGATCTGAAAAATATCATCAGACACATTGATCTGAAAGGCTGTTCAGAGCATATGCTGCAGATTATGAAAAAGTATACATCGGAGAAAGAAGTATACTACAGGCTGCGCAGATTCCGTGAAAAATGGGATGATGTATCGGAAGGGATTCAGGAAAAGAGTCTTAGTCTGCTGAAAGAACTTGGAAAAGTGGATACGGTAGAAGCAAGAGCACTCCGGGATGATCTTTTGGTAATGTGTACCGGGGAAGCAATGGCATTTCCGACTTTAGAAGAATATATCCAAAAAGAGAATGCAAAAACAGGGAAAGTAATTCGTGATAAAAACGATAAATAGAGAAAATTAACAGATAATTTTAAGCAAAATTGCAGATTGACGGAAATCGGTAAAACAGTTTGAAGGGCAGGGAAACCTGCCCTTCTCCAATGTTACTGCACCAGCTGGAAGAATGCTTTCATCTCCCGTGTCAGAAGTTTGTCCTTGTGGTATACAATCTGCCGCCAGATATGCAGATCAAAATCACTGACCGGTATGGGGGTCAGGATTCCCTGTGCAATCTGATTCTGTACAGTAAACTGAGGAACAAAAGATAAAAATTCATTTTTCAACAGAAGCTGAATGATGAAGTCGGTACTGCTGGATTCCACCCGTGGATGGATTTCCTGACCATATGCAGCAAGATACTGATCCAGAATAAAACGGTAACTTGCATCTTTTTCGGTAAGTATAAAAGGTTCACTGATAATTTTATTTAATGTCAGAGGACTTTTTTTGGTGCAAGGATGATCCGGACTTGCAACGAAAATGATATTTTCCGGTTCTTCTAAGATCTTGACCCACTTCGGATCGTACATACGTTTATCCATAAAATAGACGAGATCTACACAGGATTTATTCATCATATCAAGAAGAGCTTCCGGGGAATCTGTGATGATACTGATCTCAACCGCAGGGTGAAGTGCATGATATCTGGACAGGATATCCGGCAGAATAGAAGAACAGATCGACTCGATCGTTCCGATCCTGAGTGTGCCATTCAGATCCTGGGATCCGGAGAGTACATCTTTTGCTTCTTCAATCTCACTGGTGATGCGCAGAGCATACTGATAAAATACTTTTCCCTGATGTGTAAGGGAAATGTGTTTGCCGATCCGGTCAAAAAGCCGGGTGCCTAATTCGGATTCCAGCTGTTTGATCTGGATACTGACGGCAGCCTGTGTGTAACCGAGAACATCGGCGGCTTTTGAAAAACTTTCCTGATTGGCAACATGTATAAATGTGTTTATTTCACGAAAATCCATAATTCCTCCGTTCTTCTTGCATAAAATATTTTTAATCATTTTATAAAAAAGTTAAATTTTACGAATCGTTTATTTGATGATACAGTGTCTAAGTGAGAAAAACAAGATAAAATGCGTTTTCAGAAAAAATTGTTTTATGGTATTATAGATAGAAGAAAGGAATACAAAAGAGAGATGGAAAAGACAAATCGAAAATATCAGGCGTACATACAGATTTTAAAAGAAGAATTACATCCTGCAATGGGATGTACGGAACCGATTGCGCTGGCTTATGCGGCAGCGGTAGCCAGAAGAGAACTCGGATGTCTGCCGGACAGAGTTGTCATTGGGGCAAGTGGCAGTATTATTAAGAATGTAAAATCAGTGATCGTTCCGAATACCAATCATCTGAAAGGGATACCAGCCGCAGTATCCGCAGGAATCGTGGCAGGAGATCCGGACAAAGAACTGGAAGTAATTGCAGAGGCGACAGAGGAAGATTCGGCAAAAATCAAAGATTTCTTAGAGAATACACCAATCACTGTTGAACATCTGGATCAGGGTATCACATTTGACATTGTACTCACGTTATATCACGGAGATGAGTATGCAAAAGTAAGGATTGCAAATTATCATACCAACATTGTGCTGATCGAGCACAATGGGGAAGTTGTAAAAGAATCAGAAGTCAAGGGTGAAGAAGAGGAAGGGCTTACAGACAGAAGTCTTTTAAATATGAAAGATATCTGGGACTTTATCAATACAGTAGACGTAGAAGAGATTAAAGAAGTTCTTGACAGACAGATGGAGTATAATTATACAATTGCAAAAGAAGGAATCCGCGGGGATTATGGTGCCAATATAGGAAAAGTACTTCTTGATATGGATGATGACAATGTAAAGACCCGGGCAAAAGCGATGGCGGCAGCAGGATCCGATGCCCGTATGAATGGCTGTGAACTTCCGGTTGTGATCAATTCCGGAAGTGGGAATCAGGGAATTACGGTATCGGTACCGGTCATGGTATATGCGGAGGAGTTGAACGTAGAAAAAGAAAAACTCTACCGTGCACTTGCACTTTCCAATCTGACAGCAATCCATGAGAAGACACCGATCGGTCGTCTGTCAGCATATTGCGGTGCGGTTAATGCGGGAGCAGGAGCGGGAGCAGGTATCGCCTACCTTTGCGGCGGAGGATATGAGGAAGTGATCCATACGGTTGTCAATGCACTGGCAATCGTATCAGGTATCGTCTGCGATGGCGCGAAAGCATCCTGTGCGGCAAAGATTGCATCGGCAGTAGATGCCGGAATCCTTGGATATAATATGTATATCCGTGGTCAGGAATTTTATGGCGGGGATGGAATCGTGACAAAAGGTGTAGAGGCGACATTGAGAAATGTCGGACGTCTCGGAAAAAAAGGTATGCGTGAGACGAATGAAGAAATCATTAAAATGATGATTGAAGATTAAGATAGGAAGTGATAGCTTGGGAAGCAGTGTATCCAAGGAACAGCTTTCGGACAGGCTGGACCGGAAAGAGATCGTAAGAGGAACTGCACTGACGATTACGGGTGGCTTTCTGTGGGGACTCGCCGGAGTATTTGGCAAATATTCGTTTGAATACAAAGGAGTGATGGCACCGTGGCTGGTTAATGTCCGGCTGATCATAGCAGGGATTATTTTGCTGATGAGAGCATATATGGTGCAGAAGAATGGAATCTTCCGTATCTGGAAAAATAAAAGACATGTGTTCCGTATGCTGGTGTATGGAGTGATCGGTATTGCAGGATGTCAGATGACGTATTATATGGCGGTACAGGATTCAAATGCCGGAATTGCGACAGTCCTGCAATACACGGCACCGGTTATGATTATGGTCCTTCTGGCAATCAGAAACCGGAAACTGCCTGAGGGAAATGAGATACTTGCGTTGGTATTGGCATTTGGAGGAACGGTTCTTCTGGCAACGCACGGCAATCTTACGCAATTGAGTGTGTCAAAGACAACATTAGTATTAGGGCTTGCTTCAGCAGTCGCAACGGTATTTTATAATCTCGTACCGGGTAATATGATGGATATCTATGGAACCTTTTCCATGGTCGGCTGGGGAATGCTGATCAGTGGAATCGGTCTGACACCATTTGTGCAGCCATGGACGATGACGGGAGATATCCTTTTGGACTGGCAGTGTATCGGCTGCATTGCAGTCGTGATCATATTTGGTACGGTAATGTCCTTTAGCTGTTATATGGAAGGGGTTCGTCTGATCGGAGGTTCCAAGGCAAGTCTGTTTGCATCGGTTGAGCCGCTGACAGCAACGGTGATGTCGGTACTCTTTATGCATGTGGCTTTTTCGGGAATGGATCTGGCAGGATTTGTCGGAATTATAGCGGGTGTGATCATCTTGTCGCTGCCAAAGAAGAAAAAATGATATAAAAAGATTACAGAAAGTCCTGTCGGGAGAGTAATATTCCCGAGAGGACTTTTGTCTTGAAATTAACAAGAAAAACAATGCGTGGAGGTATAAAAATTAATAATATAATGCATAAATGCGTAAAAATAAACAAAAAAATTCCAAAAACATATCTGCAATTGTGAATAATTTGTTGATTTTTCAAAAATATTGTGATAAAATTAACAAATCAAAAGGATATGGAGGATATCATATGTTAAACAGTTTAAACAACGTTGTGAATTTCCTGAATAGTTACATCTGGGGCGTTGGAATGCTGATACTGATTGTAGGAAGTGGGTTATATTTTACAATCAGATTACACGGTTTCCAGTTTGTACATTTTAAGGATATGTGGAGCAGAATCATCGATAAGCAGGATTCTGATTCGGGAATTTCAGCATTTGGTTCATTTTGTACGACCATGGCAATGCGTGTCGGTACAGGTAACGTAGCCGGAGTTGCAGTGGCAATTTACATGGGCGGTCCGGGAGCATTGTTCTGGATGATTCTTGCAGGTATGACCAACTCGGCAGTATGTTTTGCAGAGTGTACGTTGTCAGTTCTTTATAAAACAAGAATTGACGGACAGTATCGTGGCGGAGGAGCTTACTGTGCGGAGAGAGGACTTGGCTGGAAGAAATATGGTGCATTCATGGCCATGATTCTGATGATCGGAACTTCTGTATTTATGCCTGCAGCAGCTACATATACAATCTGTGACGGATTCCACAATGCGATCAAGATTCCAATGTGGGTAAGTGCATTAGTGATTGCCCTGATTCTTGCGGTTGTGGTTATTGGTGGTGTGAAACGTATCAGCGCAATTGCATCTATGATTGTACCATTTATGGTAACTGTATATCTGATCGCAGCAATTGTAATCATTGTAATGAATATTACAGCAGTACCTGGACTGATCAAAGAAGTTGTAACGGCAGCATTTGCCAAGAATGCAGTTTTCGGTGGAACAATCGGTGTGATCATCCAACAGGGTGTTAAGCGAGGTACATTCTCAAGTGCATCCGGTATGGGTGAAGCTTCTCCTACAGCCGCAGCAGCAGAGACAAGTCATCCGGTAAAACAGGGTATGGCGAATGCAGCAGGTGTATGGCTTGACACGGTTATCATTTGTACCGCATCGGG
>OFMC01002565.1_pt1 | contig 11362 bp, 14 predicted proteins | sample 1541271 | NCBI WGS metagenome assembly OFMC01 (sample SAMN04209252, study PRJEB22552) | human gut metagenome | biome: gut; material: feces | host: Homo sapiens | place: USA: Oklahoma | reverse complement strand
AGCACGGCTACGATAACCCGGAAACCTAAGACGGCAGCCCGGGACGTTACAGCAGCTAACAACGCCTTAGTTGTGACACTTGGCTTTAAATCGCAGGACATTATGCCCGGGGCTTACGACGTATCAATTACGTTTAAATCGTTTTCCGGGGCTGGTTATATTACAAGCTCTGGGGTACCTATGGGGGCTGTAGGTGTACTGGGGCGCGCGGAGCTTGTTATAGCTGTGGACCACGGCGACGCGATACGCGTTTATGGTTTAGGTGCCCCGTTGGTTTGTACCGAGTTGTCGGGCGATTCGAGCGCAAGCGCATATGTAACATACACCTATGGCGTAGAGGATTGGCAGGTAGGGACAACCGTTCACAACTTGTCAAGAGCAGACTACGACGCGTTATCCACACCGGTAGAAGAGAAATAAATCAAAAAGAAAATGGCAGAAAAATTAACTAATACTACGGGGCAGGGCGAAAGCGCTGCACCCGTTGTTGTTGAACCGAAGGTTGCAACATTACAGGAAAAATTAGACGCGTATTTCGCGATGACTGGTCTAAAACTTGACCCGAATTGCCACATGGATATGGAATTTTTATCTTTGTGGTATGAAACGAAGTATCTGACAAAAGTAGTTTACAGGTGGGCAATGAAGCCCGGGGCGCGTATCGTGCATTACGTTGATGGTGTCGTGTATAAGAGTGCGAACATGACTGACGAAATCGCGGAACGCCTTATGAATGAAAACCCAGCTTATGCTGAATGCTTCGTAGAAATCAATAAAGAGGAGGATTAAATATGATAGGTTACAGACGTTTCGCGCTTGTTGTCGAAAAGGCGCTTAAGTTGTCCGCTAATACGGGCGATAAGATTATTAACTACGGAGACGGCAACTTATATCCGCAGGAGATAGCAGAACTTATATACGCTTCAAAGACAGCTACGGCAGCAGTTGAAAAAATGACCGAGAACATTATTTGTGAAGGTTTCAAAAACAAAGATTTCGCGGCGATAACAAACGGGAACGGCTGTAACATGGACGATGTTTTAGAGGCTACAGCAAACGATGTCGCACGTTTTAGGGGCTGGGCTTGGATAGTCCAATATGGTTTGACACCCGAAGGCTACAAGCCCCGAAACGTGTATAACGTTCCGTTTGAATATGTCCGTGCCGAGATGAACGACAACTATTTGAAAGACCCGGCGATAAAGAGATGGCGCGTTTTCAATAATTGGGATAGACAGAACGTCAAAGCAACAAGCAGCGCGCAGAACTCCACAGTATACCCGACCTTTGACCCGGAAAACTTCGCATCAGAGGTTGAAGAATGCGGCGGTATTGAGAACCACAAGGGGCAACTGTTATACGTGAACCTCGGCACAACGCGCCCGTACCCCCTTAGTACGTTCCATTCGGTACGAAACGAGATGGGCGCAGAAGATAAGAACGGCAAGTATGTTAACCGTACTTTGGGCAGAGGCTTCCACATGTGTAGTATTGTGTCGCACGGTGATTTCGAGACCGAGCAGGCACAGCAGGAGTTCAGAGATACATTAGCCGAGATGATGGGTAGCGAGAACGCCGGTTCAGTGCTTACTGTAAGAGACGAGAACGTAGCCACGGACAAGCCGTTTATCAAGGTAGACCAGTTAGGCAGTCCTATAGATAGGGAGCTTTACAAGGCATATGTAGAACCCCTTAGAAAGGACATCGCTATATCGGCATATAACATCCCGTTACCCCTTATTGATAGCTCGCTTATGACCTATTCTAACGCTTCGGGCGAGGTTATAAAGGAGCTGCAAAAGGTCTATCGCAATAGCTTGCAAAAGATACGCCAGCGCATTTCACGCGAGTTGTACCAAGTGTTCGGGGTTGACCCGTCAGTTACAGAAATTAATAATAAATTTGAAGAAGATGGCATACCCGGTGGAAGTGTTCCGTCAGTTGTTTGAGATAGCAACAGACGTTAAAGGCAACAAGATAGAAAAGGCGTTCTTCGAGGCGGACCTACTCGACATATTGCCGCAGATAGGCAGCATGTACGATGCCGTACCGGATAAATATATCGCGGACGGGTCTAACTTCGCAGGACTTGAAAAGGTTATTTGCTACTACGCGTTCGCGCGGTATCTACAGATAGCAGACCAAAACAGTACGAGCACGGGTATGAAGATTCAGACATACGGCGGCTCGGTAGTCGTTCCAGATACAAGCAAGGTTAAGAGGTTTGAAGCCGAACGGGGCAAAGCAGACCTTTTTATGGAGCCGTTGATTAGCCAAATGAAGGCGGACGGGTTTATAAAGGCATGTACAGTATCGAACACCCGTATAGGTCTTATCAAGTGATAGAACAATTAGAGACCTATTTCCGCACGTTTTTTGCTGTTACCGTTCTAACAGTAGTTACGGATGTGAGGGACTTTATATTTATTGTTGTGATAGTGACCGCCCTAAACTGGTTAGCCGGGTATCTCGCAGACCGCCGAAAGGGCAAACCGTATCAGCACAAAAAGACAATGCAAGCCGTTAAAGAGCTTTTTCTAACAAGCGCTATATTGTTTTTTGTAGCTCTTACTTGTAATATGTTGGGACCAGGTATTGATTATCGGATATTGATTAGAGGTCTCACGGGTATATTCCTTATTATATATGTGAGGAATATAACCAAGAACCTACGTATTATCCAGCCGTCTAATGAATTTATAAAGGTATTGAATAGTATTGCCAACGGCAAGTATTTCAGCCTTAAAAAGAAGATTAAAGATGGCGAATTTGAAATACCCTTAGAAGAAAAGGAGAAAGAAGATGGCGAACAGCAGTAAATTAGTACCGTTCATCCTACAGTGGGAAGGCGGTTTCGTTAACGACCCGGACGACCTGGGGGGTGCAACAAACAAAGGTATCACCATAGGCACATTTACTGAATACAAGAAGCGGAAGGGGCAAAAAGCCCCAACCGTTACCGACTTGAAAAACATATCCGATGCCGAATGGCACGATGTTTTCAAGTCCTTGTATTGGGATAGATGGAAAGCCGATGAGATTAAAAACCAATCAGTGGCAAATATCTTAGTCGATTGGGTTTGGGCTTCCGGTTCGCACGGTATAAAGCGCCCGCAACGTCTTTTGGGCGTTAAAGCGGACGGTATCGTAGGTAAGCAAACAATTGCAGCTCTTAACGCTATGGACGCGGCTACGCTCTTTAAAATGATTAAAGATGATAGGGCAAAGTTCATCGACGAGATATGCAAGGCGAGACCCAAAAACGAGAAATACCGCAAAGGATGGATGAACCGTATTAATGCGATTCGCTATGAATAAATTACAAAAGATAATTATAGGCTTTGCGGTCCTTATGGTGCTGTTTGGTGCGGTAACCAAGATGGTAGACACCATAAGGAAGCAAAGAGCCGAAATAGGACGTTTAGAACGTAACGTTGAGGCGATGAACGATGTGCAGATAGAGTACAAAACAAAGCTCGGAGATGCGGCAGTGAAGCGTAAAGCTTTAGAGATGTCGCACAAGGAGCTAAAGAAAACGAACGCAGACCTATATAAAGAGGTGGACGCGCTTAATGTCCGGGTGAAAGACGCTTTATCCGCAACCCGTACCGTTACCAAGACCGTAATAAAGGAGGTTGTGCGTACCGATACGGTAGCCGGCGAGTTGATAGCCGAATACCGGGACGCATGGAACACGATACAAGCGAGGGTTAAACGGGATAGCACGGAATTAAGCTACCAAGGTAGGGACACGATAACGGGTGTCATCACAGTTCGGAAGAAGAAATTTTTGTTTTTCAGATGGGGGGTTAAGGCTATAGAGCACGACATATCAAACAAAAACCCCAAATCAAAGATAGATATAGACATAGCGGTAAAGCTAAAATAATTAGGGAATGGAGGGCTGTTAGCAGTTCTCCATTTTTTTTCGTTAACATCCCTTAACCACAGCCTGCACAGTAGAAAAGTGGGTCTGTGCAGGTCTTTGTGCACTCTAACTCTCTATATTATAATACATTATATGTAAATGCACAGTATGCACAGTAAAAAGGGGGTAAAACATTATCCTGGAGAAAATAGCATTTACCCCTATAGAACGAGCTGTAAAAACCACTATATTCTAAATTAAAGTTTAGAAATTTAGGTGCGTTTCTGTGCAGTGCAGGATAAGACACTGATAAATAGCACTTTAGCTTACGCAGGCTACTTCTTTACATTTTTTCACTTTTGATTAAGGTTTATTAGCACAAAAAGATATATAACCTATTGATATTTGCCGTATCTTTGTAAGGTCAAAAGGAAACAAGGTTGTTCTTTACTGAAACTAAGAACACGATACCCTTAAAAGGAAAGTTTGAAAAGCGAATAGGATTCAAACACCGGGCTACCCAACGACAAAGAAAAGAGGTCACCAAGACATTAAACTGGAAATAACCGTGAACAAGTAAGAACGTAGATTTGTTATCATTGTAATAACGTATAAAACGAAGCGAAGTATGAAAGCAATTGATTTAATTTTTAGAGAAACGCTGACCGCCGGTCAGTTCGAGATGAAGAGCCACATATTAGTATTTATAGATGAGGCAGGCAACGAGTATAGCGATACTTTTTCAGAGGTACGCCATAACGGTAGATTTGAGGCATACCAATACAAAGGCATGGCATACGAGCACATGCAGAACCTTATGGAAGCTATTTTCTTAAATACGGTTAACAAGCGAACCAACGTATTTGCAAAAGCGTTATATTTGCATCAACAAATTAAAAAGGTAAAGTTATGGAAGAGCAAAAGTTTATTATCGAGGAAGTGAAAAAGCATTTGCAGGCAAGTGCGAGAAAGAACAAATACCAAGTTATCGACGCGGTGCAAGAGATGCCAACGTTCGAGGGGTTTATACTCCCCTACTCCGTCTCTGCAATGGAAGGAACGAAATACCCCGTAGATGTTGAAGATATGTATATCAACTGCGATGAGTGGGACGAGTTCTATAATGAGACGGTGACCAGGGTTGCACAAGCCGTTTTGGAAGCCGAACAAATCAAAGAAGCATAAATTAATTATTCACCATATAAAAAGAAAAGAAAATGAAGATTACACCGTTAACAATCGATTTTGACGTTACAAACGCACAAGAAGTAGAGTTTGTAAATGAACTCATGAACCGTCTATTTGGAAGCGCACCCCTTAAGGCTATGGCAGCGCCTACAGAAAGCCCCGTAAACAGTACAAGTGTACCAACGTTTAGTGAGCCCACACAGACCGCCGCACCCGTTCAAGAATTTAAGAAGGAAGCAAATCCCGAAGCTATCGCGGAAGTAAAAAAAGAACTCGGAAAGCCCGTAACTGTCGGGAAGCCCGTAACTGTCGGGAAGCCCGTAACTGTCGGGAAGCCCGAAAAGGTAGCAAAGCCAAAGACCGTAAAGGAAGCCCCACAAGCGACGATTGAACCCGAACCCGTACAAGCTCCCACCGAAGAGGAGAAAGCCCCGGAGAAAGCCTCAAACGGGCCTCTAACGGCAAAGGACATGCAGGCGTTCATGATTGACTTAATGAAATCTGGGAAAATCACCCGTCCGCAATTAACGGATATCATGTTGGAGTTCGGCGGCGCGTCTCTTATGCGTATCAAGCCCGAGAAGTTCGAGCTATTGAAACAACGTATTGAAACCTATAACGATTAAAAAGAGTGAAAGTACAAGTAGACCACACAAGTAGGGCACACGCCCTACTTTCTCCGAGCAGCTCGCATAGATGGCTTAACTGCACACCGTCTGCACGGTTGGAAGAACCGTATGAGAGCACGAGTAGCGCAGCATCGGAAGAGGGAACGGTAGCGCACGAGTTGGCAGAGCACGCGATAGAAAAGTATTTAGCCGGGGAATACCTACCTTTATTGGACGAATTGCCCGTACCCGATGAGATACGTAACAACAAATATTATAGTTCAGAAATGGAACACTACGTAACAGATTACGTGTGTTATGTGTGCGACATATACGAACTGGAGGAAGGCGCTAAAATGAGTATAGAACGGAAGTTCGACCTAACAACATACGTTCCCGAGTGTTTCGGTAGCTGTGACTGTGACATAGTAGGCGAAACAGTTCTAAACATCATAGATTTAAAATACGGTAATGGCGTACAAGTGGACGCTGACGGGAATAGCCAGTTAATGATGTACGCTATCGGGGTGCTTAACTCCTTAGAACCATCGCACCGCGCAAAGATTGAAAAGGTACGTATGCACATCGCACAAGTCCGACTTGGCAATTACTCGGTATTCGAGATGTCCGCGCGTGATTTGACCCACTGGGCGATACACGTACTCCGCCCCACTGCCGAAAAGGCGTGGGCAGGACAAGGGGAAACCAAAGTGGGTAGCCATTGTAAGTTCTGTAAGTTCAAGGCACAATGCAGGGCACAGAAAGATGCTTTAGTTAACGAGTTCGAGACCTACGGGGACACCAAGGCATTAACGCTTGACGAGATAGGCGATATATTAAGCAAGTCCGATATGTTCACCGACTGGCTGGCAGCCGTTAAAACTTTCGCAATGCAAGCCGCTACACGGGGCGAAAAGGTCAAGGGGTGGAAACTCGTTGAGGGCAGGTCAGTACGTGTCATAAACGACACGGAAACAGCTATAGAGCGCCTAAAGGCTGTAGGTTTCTCAATGGAGGACATAACCAACAGCAAATTAAAAGGTATCGGAGACCTTGAACGCCTGGTTGGTAAAAAGACGCTCGCCGCTACGCTTGACGGGCTGATAGTCAAGCCGCAAGGGCTGCCAACGTTAGCCCCGGAAAGCGATAAGCGCGAGGAGCTAAGCCCAACTATAGATGACTTCGATGAATTAAATTCATAAAAGAAGTTAACGAAAGAACCAACCTATAGAATTAATTGTTATCTTTGCATCACCGAAATAGAGATAACAATTAATTTAAAAACGAAAAGATTATGAGTACATTTAAATTCAACCAGGGAACAATGAGTAACGAAGACCTCACAAAGTTAACGAAGTTTTGGAATAAGGAGCAATTCCGAACATGGAGTAAATCAGAGCTTGAAAGAAGTTCAAAGAACATGCAAGCTCTTTTGGCAGCTCTTAAGGAAACAACCGCATTTGAACTGAAAACCGTTTTAAAAATGACCAGCTTCGAGATTATGAAATATCCCGCCAAGTCGAAAGAGTATATAATATGGCAGGCTAACAAAGAGGATTTAGATTACGCTCTTTCAATAGCCCCAAAGACTTTTAAAGTTAAACAAGGTTAACGAAAGAACCAACCTATTGATTTATTTGTTATCTTTGCAACATCAAATTAAAAACGGAACGCCCGAACCGATTAGAGGGCAAAAACAAAAATTGTAGAATATGAAAGCAATGATTAAGAACGTGAGATTGAGTTATGTTAGATTGTTTGAAGCGCAACAAGTCAACGGACAAGGAGAAGCAAGTTACAGTGTATGCTTATTGATTCCGAAGGATAGCCCGGAAGTCCCAAAGATTAAGGAAGCTATAGAACAAGAATTTAGGGGGTTGAAAGTCCGTTACCCGAAACTGAACGGTAAAGACCCGAAGGTATGGACGAACCCATTAAGAGACGGGGACAAAGAAAAAGACGGCGCAGAGTATCAAGGTTGCTACTTTATCAACGCAAAGCGCAAGGAGAAGCAAGGCGCGCCTATTGTAATTGACGGTAAGAAACAGTACATCACAGACCAGAACGAAGTTTATAGCGGCTCTTGGGGCAACGTAGCCGTATCATTCTACCCCTATGAGTTTACCGGGAAATACGGTATCGGCGTAGGTTTGAACGGTGTGCAGAAGACGAGAGACGACGAAAGACTGGACGGCGGTACAAGTATTGACGATTTTGATTTCACAGACGAGAACGACGACCTTTTCAGCTAACAATTCAATTAAACAGATTAATAACAGGGCGGTGTAGCAGCCGCCCAAAAGTAAAAAGCGAAAATGGGAAAATACGATTCGTATGTAAACGCAGAAGGTGTTAGAATTTCAAAAGCGACGGGTAAACCGTTGAAGAAGTATAATAAGGTCAACAAGGCATACTGGGCAGCTCGTGAGGGCAAAGCAGTTGTAGCGGTACAACAACCCATTGTTGACCCGGACCCCTTGATAGCGGAGCTTAAAAGCTATTACAACGAAGAAGAATTAAAGGGTATTATCGGTTTGAAGAAGGACGCGCCGCCCGTCGAACTGGTAGACATCACACCGAAGAAAAAGACATCACTTGACGAGGGTAATACGGGCTTTCTTATCGCGTCGGACTGGCACGCGGACGAAGTAGTAAAGACTTCTACAGTATTGGGCAAAAACGAGTATAACAAGGATATCGCAGAAAAGCGTATCACTAATTTCTTTGCGAATGCCGCCTACATGATAAAGAAAAAACCCGTGGATAACCTGGTTATCGGTTTGATTGGCGACATGATAGGCGGATACATCCACCCAGAACTCGAACAAACAAACAGCATGTCCCCTATGCGCGGTGTTAACTTCGTTAAAAACCTAATTATCTCCGGGCTTAAGTATCTGCATGACCAGTTACCCGAGGTTAACAAAATTACTGTCATCGGTATTTGTGGAAACCATTCAAGAACTACAAAAAAAATGCAGTTTAGCAACGGTTTCGAGATGAACTATGAATATTTCATGTACAAGGACATCGAACACACCTTAACACTTATGGGGCTGACAAAATTCAGTTTCATTATCCCCGAAAGTGAATTTGCTTATATCGACGTGTACGGAAAGAAAGTGTTATTTGCGCACGGGCATCAATTCCACACGGCTGGGGGTATCGGGGGTATTTACCCGTCGATGATGCGCTGGTACGCAAAGATGAACCAAACAATACAAATTGATAAAGCCTTTATAGGACATTATCACCAAATGGTATATACTAAAGAGGTTTGTGTTAACGGCTCTTTGAAGGGCTTCGACGCGTTCGCAATGGGGCACGGGCTGGCATATGAGGAACCGCAACAGACATACGTAATTCTTAACGAAAAACGGGGCTTCATATTTTACTCACCTATTTTTGCCGATTAAGTTAAAAAGGCTACTAATTGTTAAATAAATGCAATTAGTAGCCTTTCTTCTTGTTTATTAAAAACATTGTCATACCTTTGCCGTTATAATAGTATTAACAATTAAAACAATGAGTTATGAGACATCTGTTTATTGACTTTGAAACGTATTCCGAAACGGACATTAAAAGTGCTGGTAACTATAAATACTGTGAGGATGAGAATTTCGAGATTCTCCTTTGCGGCTATATGTGGGACACCGATACGGAGGTTACAATCATTGACTTAACGAAGCCCGGGGGGCTGACCGAGTTTTACGATTTGTTCGAGTATGTAAAGAACAACGAGGACGTTGTGATAGTAGCACACAATGCTACGTTTGAACGTATATGTTTGCGCGAGTACGGGTTCGACATAAGCCCTATGCGTTTTTTCTGTACGGCTAACATGTCGTTATATTGCGGTATGCCCGCATCATTGGAAGAGGTATCTAATATTCTAAACCTTGACAACAAGAAGAAGGGCACGGGCAAAAACCTTATCCGTTATTTTTCTATTCCTTGCAAACCTACCAAAACGAACGGAGGTCGCACACGTAACCTACCGGAACACGCCCCCGAGGACTGGAAAGAGTTCATAGATTACCTACGTTATGATGTGCTTTCAGAAAAGGAAATATTCGATAAGTTGTCCCGGTTTGAATTCCCGGAAGAAGAACAACGCATCTATGCAGCAGACCAGCGTATAAACGATTACGGCATATTGGCAGACCTCGAGCTGGCGCGCGCCGCGCAAGATATGGACAAAGAATATAAAGCGCGTCTCACCGAGAAAGCCAAAAAGGATTTCGGGTTAAGTTCTCTAAAGTCCATGCCACAGTTAAAAGGCTTCATTAAAGAGCGTACAGGCGTGGTTATCAACTCACTCGATAAGACTAACATCGAGTGGGTGATAAAGACCATAGCGAGCCTTAAAAACGTTACTGACGAGGATAAGCAAGCAGTGTTAGACGTTATCGACCTCCGTAGGGAAGTATGTAAAACGTCGAACGCCAAATACACCGCCATGCTTGCAAGCGCCGGGAGAGGCAACCGTATTAGGGGCTTGTTCCGTTACTACGGGGCGAGCCGTACCGGGCGATGGGCTGGGCGCTTGGTTCAGTTACAGAATCTACCGCAAAACCACATCGAAGACCTTGACGGGGCACGAGACCTTGCAAAGATGCACGATTTGGATATGATGGAAGTTATATATGACAAGCCTACACATATACTATCACAGCTTATACGTACCGCGTTTATCGCCCCCGAGGGGTACACGTTCTCTGTGGCTGACTTTTCGGCTATTGAAGCCCGAGTAATTGCATGGGTTGCTAATGAACAATGGCGTTTAGACTTATTTAATGACCCGAAGGCAGATATTTATTGCGCTTCTGCCTCTAAAATGTTTGGTGTACCAGTACACAAGGGAGACGACTTAAGACAGCGAGGGAAAGTCGCGGAGCTTGCATTAGGGTATGGGGGCGGAGTAAACGCTCTTACTACAATGGACACTAAAAAAGCGTTAAAAGACGAAGAAAAACCTCAAATATTGTCAAAATGGAGAGAAGCTAATAAAAAAATAGTATCTTTGTGGCGTTCGCTTGAGGATTGCGCCAAAAGATGTATCGGGACGAGACGCGAACAAGTTTATAGGATAGACGACGTTTCAAGTATTATTTTCCGATATGAGAGCGGCGCACTGACTATCGAAATACCGAGCGGTAGAAAGCTATTTTATCCGTCGGCAAGAATGGGGAGGCGCACCATAGAAGGCGTTAACGGCTCGTTTGAAGTTGAAGATATATCCTACATGGGTCAAGACCAAACTTCCGGGAAATGGGTTAAGCTAAACACCTACGGGGGCAAGCTAACCGAGAACGTTGTGCAGGCGATAGCCCGTGACTTGCTGGCGAACGCAATTTTTAAGGTATTTGATTTAGGTTTTAATATCGTGTTGCATGTGCATGACGAGATTGCCGCCGAGATACCGAAAGACGGGAACGAAGAAAAGACGCTGCAAATAATGAGCGATGCCATGTGCAGTGCCCCGAGTTGGGCAAAGGGCATACCACTAAGAGCAGCAGGTTATATTACTGAATATTACAAAAAAGATTAAATCTATGGATTTACGAAAAATGGTTTTTAAAATTGCTACAGCAACCAGCGCAAAGTCTATTTCATGGAAAAACCGCTCCTTCTCATGGGACGAGTTAACCGAGAAGCTGGCAAAGGCAACCGTTACGAGTGAGACGTACCGGGAGTT
>OFMC01002555.1_pt1 | contig 11386 bp, 6 predicted proteins | sample 1541271 | NCBI WGS metagenome assembly OFMC01 (sample SAMN04209252, study PRJEB22552) | human gut metagenome | biome: gut; material: feces | host: Homo sapiens | place: USA: Oklahoma | reverse complement strand
AAAAATATCTGGATGATCCCCAGAAGTATCTGGAGGTGGATGATCTTGGATATTAGGAGAAGAATAAAAGTAAAGCGATTCTGGATATTCGGCATTCTGCTTGGAATCTGTGTGACTGCAGCTTCCCTGTATTACTTTTTTCAGGCAGAGAAAAAGGAAGCAGAGAACAGGATGGTGAAAACTGTAAACTATGTCAAAGTGCAGTGTTCCACCTACACCCATTATAATGAAGCTTCGGAATCTAAAAGTCTCCTCCGCGCCATTGAAAGTGCCAGACAGATGAGTACGAATATCGACATGGAAACAGAAAACGGCGGCCGGCTAAGCCAGGAGTTTCTGAAAGAAAATCTGCAGACCCTCTGGGTGGATGGTATCCTTGTGCTGGATGCAGAGGGAAAGACAGTCTGCAAATACAGCATGGATGAGGCTCTGACCAATGAGATCACAGATTATCTGCAAAAAGACATTATCATGGATTTTACCGGATATGAAGAAAGATCTTATTCGGAACGGATTGACCGAGAAGACGGATCACGTATCGACATTGCAGCCTGTGCCAGAAAAGATGCACCAGGTATGGTTGCAATTTATTATTACACATCTCCGGAATTTGTCAGAAATTATACCCTGACAATACAGAACCTTTTAAATGGCTATAGCACTCAGAAGGATGGAACGATTATTGTTGCAGACAAGGGAACCATCGTTGCCAGCAACGATGAAAGCCTGCTGGGACAGGATACTGCCGGCAACCAGGTTGTCCAGGCAATGAAAGAGCATACAGACAGTCAGCATATTTTTCATTTAAAAAATGAAGGAACCGGAGGTTACGGAATCATGCTGAAGCAGCGGGATTATTATATTTATACCTATCTTCCGGATACGGAAGTATTCCGTAACCTGCCACTAAGTGTAACAGCTGTCGTTTTTCTTTATTTACTCATATTCGGTATATTCTGCTTCTGGGGTTACAGAGCGGATCTGGCACACCGGAAACAGGAACAGGAAAAAGATGAAAAATATAAAGCAGAACTTCTAAGAGCAGCAAAAAAAGCAGAAGCAGCCAATGAGGCAAAAACTGAGTTTCTGCAGAGAATGAGCCATGATATCCGGACACCGATCAATGGAATCTGCGGCATGATCAATGTGGCAGACCATTATGCAGACAATATGGAGAAACAGACGGAATGCAGGGCAAAGATCAAAGAGGCATCTCATCTGTTGCTGGAACTGATAAACGAGGTTCTGGACATGAGCAAGCTGGAGTCAGATGAAGTGGTTCTGGAAGAAATCCCATTTAATCTGAACAGTATTTCTGAGGAAATACTGGGTGTGATCGAACATATGGCTGCAGAGCAGAATATCCGGATCCTTTGGGAAAAGAAAGAAGTTACACACTGGAATCTTATTGGAAGTCCGGTGCATGTGAAACGGATTCTGATGAATATTTTGTCCAATGCGGTGAAATATAACAAAGAAAACGGATATGTCTATATCAGCTGTCGGGAAATCCCATCGAAACAGACAGCAATGACCACATTGGAATTTGTCTGCAGAGATACCGGGATCGGAATGGCAGAGGCATTCCAGAAACGCATTTTTGAACCATTTGCACAGGAACATGCAGGAAGCCGCACAAAATTCGCCGGAACAGGGCTGGGAATGCCAATCACAAAAAAACTGGTGGAAAAAATGAGCGGAACCATTTCCTTTGAAAGTAAAGAAGGCACAGGGACTACATTTGTGATCCGGATTCCATTCCGGATTGACACAGATATGAAGGACAGGACTGAAGCTGAAGAAAAAACAGAAACTTCTATCCAGGGGCTCCATGTTCTTCTGACAGAGGATAATGAGCTGAATATGGAGATTGCAGAATTTGTGCTTCAGAATGAAGGCGCTGTGGTGACAAAAGCATGGAATGGACAGAAGGCTGTTGACATATTCAGAAAAAACAGACCTGGAGAATTTGATGTTATTCTTATGGATATTATGATGCCTGTCATGAATGGATATGAAGCAGCAAAGATGATCCGCTCTCTGGACAGAGAGGATGCAAAAGTGATACCGATCATTGCCATGACAGCAAACGCGTTCACTGAGGACAAAATGAGAGCAAAGGAAGCAGGAATGGATGAACATATTGCCAAGCCTGTTGATGGGAAATTATTAGTAAAAGTGATCAATGAGTTAGTAAAACGCGATCAGAGGGAGAAGTTATAATGAAAAAGAAAAAATGGAACAAGTTAGTTTCTGTGCTTTTGGCGATGGTGACAGCCGTATCACTTCTGTCTGGCTGCGGCGGGAAAAGTGCGGAAAAAGAAGATGCAGAAACCATCACAGTGTATTTATGGAGCACAAAGCTGTATGAAAAATATGCGCCATACATCCAGGAACAGCTTCCGGATATCAACGTTGAATTTGTAGTAGGCAATAATGATCTGGATTTCTATCGTTTTCTGAATGAAAACGGCGGATTGCCGGATATTATAACCTGCTGCAGGTTTTCCCTCCATGATGCAAGCCCCCTGAAGGACAGTCTGATGGATCTTTCCACAACCAATGCTGCAGGTGCTGTCTATGATACATACCTTAACAGTTTCAGAAATCAGGATGGCAGCGTAAACTGGCTTCCTGTGTGTGCAGATGCCCATGGCTTTGTAGTGAACAAAGATCTTTTTGAAAAGTATGATATTCCTCTTCCAACGGATTATGAAAGCTTCGTTTCTGCCTGCCAGGCATTTGATGAGGTGGGTATCCGTGGGTTTACTGCAGACTATTACTATGATTATACCTGTATGGAAACACTGCAGGGTCTGTCTGCATCAGAGCTGTCTTCTGGGGATGGACGTAAGTGGCGTACCATCTACAGTGACCCGGACAATACAAAGAGAGAAGGTCTGGACAGTACCGTCTGGCCGGAGGCTTTTGAACGTATGGAGCAGTTTATTCAGGATACAGGGCTGAGCCAGGATGATCTGGATATGAATTATGATGATGTGGTTGAGATGTACAAAAGTGGTAAGCTTGCCATGTATTTCGGCAGTTCTGCCGGTGTAAAAATGTTCCAGGATCAGGGCATTAACACAACATTCCTGCCATTCTTTCAGCAGAACGGCGAAAAGTGGCTGATGACTACACCATATTTCCAGATAGCTTTAAATCGTGACTTGACAAAGGATGAAACACGTCGGCAGAAAGCAATGAAGGTACTGAACACAATGCTTTCAGAGGATGCGCAGAACCGGATCATTTATGATGGGCAGGATCTGTTAAGCTATAGCCAGGATGTGGATTTCCGGCTTACGGAATATCTGAAGGATGTGAAACCTGTGATCGAAGAAAACCATATGTATATCCGTATTGCGTCAAATGACTTTTTTTCCATTTCCAGGGATGTGGTGTCTAAGATGATCTCAGGAGAATATAATGCAGAGCAGGCTTATCAGTCATTTAATTCCCAGCTTCTTGAAGAAAAATCCACTTCTGAGGATATTGTGTTGGATTCAAAGAAAACTTATTCCAATCGTTTCCATACCAGCGGAGGCAATGAAGCCTATTCTGTTATGGCAAACACTTTGCGCGGTATTTATGGGACGGATGTGCTGATTGCAACAGGAAACAGCTTTACAGGAAATGTACTGAAGGCCGGTTATACAGAAAAAATGGCAGGCAACATGATTATGCCAAACGAGCTTTCCGCTTACAGCAGTGAGATGAGCGGGGCAGAACTGAAGGAAACTGTCAGAAACTTCGTAGAAGGCTACCAGGGAGGCTTTATACCCTTTAACCGCGGCTCTCTGCCTGTGTTCAGTGGTATTTCTGTAGAAATCAGGGAAACGGATAATGGTTATACATTGAGTAAAGTTTCAAAGAATGGAAAACAGATTCAGGACAAGGATACTTTTACTGTGACCTGCCTTGCAGCACCACAATATATGGAAGCTTATCCGGCAGAGGAAAATATTGTATTTGATGGAGGGGATACCTCTGTGGAAGATACCTGGACAACATATGTTTCAGATGGTAATGCCATTCTTGCAGAGCCTGAAGACTACATTACTCTGAGGTGAGAAGAATGGATGTTAAGAATCATAATACAAACAGAAAGAAACGGGTTGTGAGAAAACGATGGAATGCAGCAGTTCTTATTGCTCTATTTGTTGGAATCCTTTTGACTGTTTTCCAATATTTGGGGTTTGTATCGAAGACTGTTTATGAGGAAAGTGTTTCTCACCTGACAGAAATTTTTCATCAGTCTGATAATATGCTAAGTGAGCTGACAAATAAGAATCTGACTTATCTCCATATATGGGGGGAATATTTGCAGAACACTTCCGATGAAAGTGAAATTCGTGAGTATATAGAGAAAGCACAGGAAGATGCAGGCTTTTTAGATTTTTATTTCCTGTCAGCGGACGGGAACTATAAGATGGCAACAGGTGAAACCGGGTATCTGGGATTGCAGGAAAATATTGAAGATGAGATCCGGCAGGGAAATGATGTGATAACCAATGCAACGGTTCCCGGAAAATCCCAGCTCCTTGTTTTTGCCACTCCCAGGCCTCATGGAAGTTATCAGGGCTTTGAATATGATGCCATTGCCATTGCCTATGAAAACTCTGATATCGTAAATGTGCTGAATATTTCTGCTTTCAATGGAAATGCCCAGAGTTATGTGGTTCATCCGGATGGCCGTGTTGTTGTGGATCATTCTTCTGAGGCATGGGGAGAGGTGTATAATTTCTTTGGGATTCTGAGAGAACATTCCAATATGTCTGAAAAAGAGATCCTTAAACTTTCAGAAGAGTTTAAGGAAGGACATACAGATGCAATGCTGATAAATCTGGATGGAGAGGATTACTATCTGGTCTATGAGAAATCCAAACCTCAGGACTGGATCTTTCTGGGACTTGTCCAGGCTGATATCGTCAATGCAAGTATGAATGTTCTGCAGCGTAGCACTGTGCTGCTTGTAAGTGCAGTAGCGGTGTGTATTGCCGGCCTTTTTATTGGAATTATTCTCCGGAAAAACAGGGTAAACCTGAAGAGAAAGGATACGGAGATCCTGTACAGGGACGAATTGTTTCAAAAGCTGTCAATGAATGTAGATGACGTTTTCCTGATGCTGGATGCAAAAACATATCAGGCAGATTACGTCAGTCCCAATGTGGAAAAACTGCTGGGAATTACAGTAGAACAGATTCGTAAAGATATTTGTGTCCTTGGGAAACTGCATCCCGGGGACGTTGAAGATCCGGAGAAGAAGTATTTGGAAGAAATCCAGGTTCATGAGCAGCAGGAATGGGATCTTGAATATGTTCATCAGAAAACAGGAGAACACCGCTGGTTTCATAACGTTGCAATGGGCAGCGAGGTAAACGGGAAAAAGAAATATATCCTGGTTCTGTCAGATCGTACCTCTGACAGAAAAATGAATCAGGCCCTTTCTGAGGCGGTCCGCGCTGCGGAGACTGCAAACAAGGCAAAGAGCACCTTCCTTTCCAATATGTCTCACGATATCCGTACACCAATGAATGCGATCATTGGTTTTACCACACTGGCTGTAAGCAACATTGATGATAAAGAAAGGGTTCGGGATTATCTGGGTAAGATTCTTTCCTCCAGTAATCATCTGCTCTCACTGATCAATGATATCCTGGATATGAGCCGTATTGAGAGCGGGAAAATCCATCTGGAAGAGACGGAAGTCAGTCTGTCAGAGGTTCTTCATGATCTGAAAACCATTATCAGCGGACAGATCCATGCGAAACAGTTAGAGCTTTACATGGATGTCATGGATGTTATCAATGAGGATGTTTATTGTGACAAGACCAGGCTGAATCAGGTACTGCTGAATCTTTTGTCCAATGCGATCAAGTTTACTCCTGCAGGCGGAACCGTTTCTGTCCGGCTGAGAGAGTATTCAGGTACACAGAGAGGCTGTGAACTGTACGAAATCCGGGTAAAGGATAACGGAATCGGCATGAGTCAGAAATTTGTACAGAAGATCTTTTCTCCTTTTGAGAGAGAGCGGACTTCCACTGTAAGCAGGACTCAGGGTACAGGACTGGGTATGGCTATCACCAAGAACATCGTGGATATGATGGGCGGAACCATTGAGGTTCAGACAGAACAGGGCAAAGGTACTGAATTTATTATCCGTCTGCCATTGCGGATTCAGCCTGAGAACCACCGTATAGAGAAAATCGCAGAACTGGAAGGTCTGAAGGCATTGGTAGTAGACGATGATTTCAATACCTGTGACAGTGTGACTAAGATGCTTGTAAAGGTTGGAATGCGTTCGGAATGGACACTTTCCGGTAAGGAGGCTGTTCTCCGTGCACGGCAGTCTGTGGAAATGGGGGATGCATTCCATGCTTATATTATTGACTGGCGTCTGCCTGATATGAACGGCATTGAAGTTACCCGTCAGATTCGCAGTCTTGGTGATGATACGCCGATCATTATCCTGACTGCTTACGACTGGTCAGATATTGAAGTGGAAGCCAGGGCAGCAGGGGTGACTGCGTTCTGTGCCAAACCTATGTTTATGTCAGATATCAGAGAGACTCTGATGGCTGCTATCGGCCAGAAGCAGGCCGGGGCAGAGGATAATATTCTTCCGGCAGCAGATTTAGATTTCAGAGGCAGGCGCATACTGCTTGTGGAAGATAATGAACTGAACAGTGAAATTGCAGTAGCGCTCCTTAGTGAATATGGTTTTCGGGTTGATACAGCGGAAGATGGAGCAGAGGCTGTGGAGAAAGTTAAGAATTCAACACCAGGTGATTATGATCTGGTGCTTATGGATGTGCAGATGCCTGTAATGAACGGATATGAGGCTACTGAGCGGATCCGTTCACTGGATGATCCTTCACTGGCGGGAATTACAATTCTTGCCATGACTGCCAATGCTTTTGACGAAGACAGAAAGAAAGCACTGGCATGTGGTATGGATGGATTTCTATCCAAACCAATTGTTATAGAGGAACTGATCAGTACATTACAAAACAGTCTGGGGTAAGTTTTCTGTTTGAACTGTGATAATGGGATATGAAAAGTGGTTTGATGAAAGCAAGGAGGAGCAACGAATGATTTGTGGAATGACGTATTTTCAGATATGTCTGTATTTTCTTATTTATTCTTTTGGCGGCTGGGTTGTTGAAGTTATTTTTCATGCAGTAGCGTTGGGAAAAGTTATAAACAGAGGTTTCCTGAATGGACCGGTCTGCCCGGTATATGGATTTGGGGTGCTTTCTGTTTTTGCTTTGCTCAATACAATTCAGGGCAGCGGGCGTCAGATGAGTGATGGAATGATTTTTGTGTTTGGAATTGTTCTGGCAACTGCGGTGGAGTTGGTTGCAGGCTGGCTGCTGGATGTGTGTTTCCACGCAAGATGGTGGGATTATTCAGATAAACCCTTTAATTTTCATGGCTACATTTGCCTGGAGTTTTCTCTGATCTGGGGACTGGCTATCGTTATGGTAGTAAAAGTTTTCCAGAAGTATGTAGAGGCACATGCGTTACATACACCTGCAACCTGGGAGTGGATTGTGATAGCAGTTTTGTATGCTGTGTATCTGACAGATTTTATTGTGACGGTAGCAGTGATCCAGGGACTGAATAAAAAGCTTACCAGACTGGATAAGGTTCGCTCAGATTTGAGAATTGTAAGTGATAAACTGAGTGATACACTGGCTACGACTACGATTGGCACAGCACAGAAAGTGGGAGAAGGAAAGGTTCAGGCAACTCTTGCAGCAGCAGAACTGCGTGATGCAACTGCCGCACAGCGAGAAAAATCTATCGAAATGCTTCGTATAAAAAGAGCGGAGCTTCAGGCTCAGTTTGAGGAACTGTCCAGTTCTATTACCAATCATACCGTTGTCGGTCAGGGGCGTATCATCAAGGCATTTCCGAAGATGCAGCACAGAGACTATTCCGAACTGATTCAGGAGCTGAAAAAGAGATTAAAATAGATTAAAATGCAGAGGGAGGCTTCAGGTGAACAGACAGGCAGTACAAACCTTAAAGACTTATTTTGGATATGATACATTCAGAGAAGGGCAGGAGAGTGTTGTGGAGTCCATTCTGGAACACCGGGATGTGCTTGCAATCATGCCGACAGGAGCCGGAAAATCCATCTGTTATCAGGTACCGGCACTGATGCTGTCAGGAATTACGATTGTAATTTCTCCTCTGATCTCACTGATGCAGGATCAGGTAAAGGCTTTGAATGAAGCGGGAATACATGCCGCATTTATCAATTCTTCACTGTCGGAAAGTCAGATTAGCAAGGCGTTGTACCTGGCAGCAGGAGGAAGATACAAAATTATTTATGTTGCACCGGAACGTCTGGAAAATTATGAGTTTCTGGAATTTGCCAGACAGGTGGAGATTTCCATGGTGACAGTGGATGAGGCACATTGTATTTCACAGTGGGGCCAGGATTTCAGACCAAGCTATGTCAAAATCGTAGACTTTGTAAAAAATCTTCCCGGTCGTCCGATCGTCAGTGCTTTTACCGCAACTGCAACAGAGGAAGTAAAGAACGACATTCTCTGTACTTTAAATCTGGAAGATCCGAAAGTAGTGATCACCGGGTTTGATAGAAAGAATTTATATTACAGCGTGGAAAATATCCGGCGAAAAGACGATTTTGTGATGGATTACATAGACAGACATCCAACAGAGAGCGGGATTATTTACTGCTCTACAAGAAAAAATGTGGACAATCTTTTTGAACTGCTTTTCCAAAAAGGAGTTGCTGTTACCAGATATCATGCAGGACTGAATAATGAAACCAGAAAAAAGAATCAGGATGATTTCATTTACGACAGAACCCCCGTTATTATTGCAACAAATGCATTTGGAATGGGGATTGATAAATCCAATGTGAGATATGTGATCCATTACAATATGCCGCAGAGTATGGAGAATTATTATCAGGAGGCAGGACGTGCAGGGCGTGACGGAGAGAATTCCCAGTGCGTTCTATTGTTTTCTGCACAGGATGTTATGATCGACCGAATGCTTCTGGATAACAAAGATTTTTCCGATGTGGATGAAGAGGATGAATTTCTCATTCGTCAGCGGGATATACGAAGGCTTCAGATCATGGAAGGATATTGTAAAACAACAGGATGTCTGCGAAATTATATTCTGGAGTATTTCGGTGAAAAGACCTTCGGTCCCTGTGATAATTGTGGAAATTGTCACAGAGAATACCATGAGACAGATATGACCAGAGAGGCGAAGTGGGTAGTGAACTGTGTGGCTGAGACGAGAGGAAGGTATGGACTGACAATTGTGCTTGGTACTCTGCTGGGGGCTAAGAGAGCCCGGTTGAGGGAGCTTGGAGCAGATAAGTATAAATCTTATGGAGCATTGAATGATCACAGTGAGGCAGAACTCAGGGCACTGATCAGCCAGATGACTGAGATGGGATATCTCTATCAGACACAGGAACGTTACAGTGTGCTGAAACTGGGCGATATTTCTCCGCTAAGAGATGAAAATACTCACGTGATCATGCGTACTTACGAGGAAAAAGAACCGGATAAAAAGAAAAAGCCCCAGAAATCTGTCAGAAAACGCAGTACAGATGCGCTTACGGCAGCAGGTTACGATTTATTTGAAGCCCTGCGGAAACTTCGTCTGGAAATTGCAAAAGAGGAAGCCATGCCTCCATATATCGTGTTCAGTGATAAGACGCTGATAGATATGTGCATCAAATGTCCATCAAATGAAGAAGAAATGCTGGAGGTTTCCGGTGTGGGCGAGAATAAGCTAAAGAAATACGGTCAGAGATTTCTGGAAGAGATACAGAAGTTCTGCCTGGAACGTCCGAATGCGGTTTTGAGTATGTCGGAAGATGAAAATGGTAATCCCTGAGAACAAAGGTTGGAAAACAGATGAATATAGAAAAATATACGGAAGAATTAATCACATTGAGACATTACTTTCATCAACATCCGGAGCTGGCACTTCAGGAAGTGGAGACGTCTGCATATATCCGGAAATATCTGGAGAAACTGGGATATGAGATTGTGCCGATAGAACCTACAGGATTGATCGCGGAACTTCCATCTCTGAGAAACAGAGAGAAACTGGTTGTACTCAGGGCGGAGATGGATGCATTGCCCATACAGGAGCAGACAAATCTACCATACGCATCAGTAAATCAGGGATGTATGCATGCCTGCGGTCACGATATGATCCTGGCAGCAGCACTGATCCTTGCAAAAATTGTGGCAGAAGAGCAAAGAATGCAGGAAAGTTTTCCGGTCAGACTCCGGTTCCTTTTTGAACCTGCAGAGGAGATTGGTGAAGGTGCAAAAAGAATGCTTCAGGCCGGAGCATTAGAGAATCCGAAAGCAGATGCATTTCTGATGTTTCATTACGCAGCGGACATGACATTTGGAATGGCAGTGCATCAGGGACAGGCATCTTCCATGATCAACAGTATGCAGATTCATGTTCATGGAAAATCCAGTCACTGGTGTGAAGCGGATAAGGGGATTGATGCAATTTATGCTGCTGCTCAAGTGATAAGTGCCATTCATGATCTGAATGAAAGTTTTGGAAAACAGCATCCGGATGCAGGAAAATATATTGTGGGTACGGGTACGATCCATGGCGGTGAATATACGAATATTATTGCAGACCATGTGGTATTAAACGGAAATATACGCGCAGTTCATGAAGAAACTTACATGGCACTTGAGCACGAGCTGGAGAGAAATCTGCAGGAAATTGAAAAGCAGACTGGCACACAGATCCGTATGGAATTTCCAAAAGATCCGGTATATGCGTTTGCCAATGATGAGGAACTTACAGAGACAGCAAAGGTAGTGGGTGCAGAAGTATTCGGAGATAAATTTGTTCTGGAAAGAGAAGATGAGTTGTTTCTTTCCGGCGACAACGCATACAGATATTTTAGAGAAACCAGAGGACTTTTCACAGTATTTCTTGCGGGAATACCAGGAGAGAATCATCCTCTGCATCATCCGAAATTTCAATTGGATGAGAGAATACTGCCGTACAGCGTGGAGACATTGTATAAGATTATAACTACATTATGAGTATTGCAATTTTGGAAAATAATGAATTGTGATGTGGTTCAGCAGAGCGTGAAATTCTACTGAACTGGATTAATATATTATTTACGCAGATTGCTATGGAAGGAACGTCAGCAGGATGGATAATTTGTATCTGTTCTGCTGTTTTTTGAGTATACTCGTAATAATTTCAGAGAATACTGTAAATTAACCCAATTAAGTAAGCCCTGCTTCAATTGAGGATATCCACCTGACTCTATGAAAAATCTCGTTACTGTTCACTCCGTTCACAGTAACGTAGCCAAAATTCATTCCAGATTGCC
>OFMC01002552.1_pt1 | contig 11397 bp, 8 predicted proteins | sample 1541271 | NCBI WGS metagenome assembly OFMC01 (sample SAMN04209252, study PRJEB22552) | human gut metagenome | biome: gut; material: feces | host: Homo sapiens | place: USA: Oklahoma | reverse complement strand
TTCTACGGGGAGGTTTCTCTTTGTCTAGGGCTAAAGCCGTTTTTATTCCACCAGCGGAGCTGGTGATTGTCGCTCGCTCAAGCTCCCCAATGCCAAAAAGCCCCTGCGCAAGAAAAACTCCTGCGCAGGGGCTTTGGTTCTGTTTCGCTTTTAGTTGGTGCGCACGGCTACCAGCAGGCGGATCTTATTGCCTGCGGAATGGCCCTGGTTATCGTACCAGCCGATCAGTTTGTAATCCTGGGGATTGAGGTCGGCCAGAGAAACTTTGTAATAAGTTCCCTGGTTCCACAGATAGACCTGGATGTCGTCGGCGGTCTCATAGCGGGTATCCCCTTTCATGACCCAGCCGGCGCCCAGCTTATCCACCACCACCGGGGAAAGCTGGACCATCGCGTTGACTTTTTTGCCGTCGGCGGATTTGCCAATGGCCACGCCGCCCGCGATGACCGGGTACTTGACCGCAGTGGTATAGGTGACCTGCTTGCCGTTGACATAGCAGACATAGTTGGCACCGGAGGCAAAGTAATCAATGATATTGCCTGCCACGCCGCCTACATTGTCGCCCACCTTTTTCAGCACGTAGGAAGCCAGCCGGTCGGTGCTGCCGGTGAGCTGGTTCCAGGTGGTGCTGACGATGCTGCCATCCACCAGACCATACAGCACATCGCTGGTGCTGGGCAGCATGATGTTGCGCACATCCAGCGCAGTCTGCTTGGCTTTCTGGTCGTCATCCTCGGTGGCCGTGGTCATGCCTGCCAGAGACGAGCTTGTCGAAGAGGAAGAGGAAACTTTCTCGTTGATTTTCTCGTCGATCTTGCTGCCCGCATAATCGGTGGCTGCCTGGATGCCATCCAGTGCCGCGTACTCCCACAGATCGCCCGTCACGTCGCTGAGGATGAGACGGTCGATCTCGCCTTTTTCATTGGTGGTATAATATTTGACGTCCGTGCCGCTCAGAGTGACCCCCGATAGGCGGCTGGGGCGAACTGCCCCAGCCAAACCCTCCGAAGTCGTGTCCAGAATTTCCACGTTACTGGCCAGGGCCGTATTGTCCAGGGCGGTGCCCTCGGCGTTGACGGTGCCGCTGGTGGATTTGGTCTCAAGGCTCTGGATGCTCTCACCGTTTTCATCCACGGTGATGGCCACCAGCTTACCTGCCGGATAGTTGAACTGTTTGTCCACGTTCACGCTGCGGGTCACGCCATCGGTGCAGGCCACCTGCACGCTTTGGAGCACATCCGCGCCGTTTTCTTCGGTCAGGCTGCGGGAAGAAGTCTGCACCACGCCATAGAACACGCTGTCGGCTTCCTCGCCGGTCAGAACGGCCACCGCCTCGTTGTTCATGCCCAACAGCAGGGTGACCACCTGCCCCACTCCGCCGCCGTTGAGGGACGAGAGGACCGATGCCGCTACCGAGGAAGCCAGTGTGTAGCTGGTGCCTGCCACCGTCACACTGGTGGGGGCGCTGGCGCTGGGCGAGACCGCCGTGATGCGGCCCGCCGCCTTGCGGGAGTAGATCCAGACCGTTCTGGCGCTGGCGCTGTAATAGTAGACATCGTAGGCGTTCAGAGCGGCATCTGTGGCCACGGTATCATTGCGGTAGACCGCCGCCGGGGCAAAGGGCAGCTGGGTGGTGCCATCGGCCACAAAGGGGCCCTCCACACTGCTGAGCAGCACCGAGGACAGGTCGATCCGGCCATCCGTCACGGTAAAGCCCAGCGTGGCGGCATAGGTCTGGTTCTCAGCGGTGCTGGCCGTCAGGGCATTATAAAAGAGCACAGCGGCATCCTCCAGGGTCAGGCCCTGCCCCTGCACAGCGCTCAGACCAGCCCGCAGGCCCAGACTGCTGGCCTTGTTGAGCTGTGCCGCCGGGAAGCTACCGCTCAAGGTGGTAACATCATAGCCCAGCAGCTTGAGGGCGGCGGTACAGGCCTCTTCCAGCGTCACGCCGTTATCGGGTCGGAAAGAGCCGTCGGTGTAGCCGCTGAGCCACCCCTGCTGGACGGCAATGCAGATATAGGGGGCATATTCGTTTCCGCTGTCCACGTCGGTGAACAGGGTGCCGGTGTTCCCCTGCGTGGCGGCGCTCTCCCGGTAGGCCGAGAATGCCACCAGCAGCTTTGCCAGCTGGCCCCGGGTCAGGGTGGTGCTCAGGGCGGAGGCCTGTTCGCTGGTCAAGCCGCCCAGCGTCACGGCAGTCTGCACCGCCGCATTGCTGGCAGCGGCATTTGCCGACACCACCAGCATCGAGCAGGCAATGCAAACGGCCAGAAGAAATGCTAGAAAACGTTTTTTCATATCGAACTCCTTAACAAAGGGTTTCATTGATCCTTGGCTCCCCTATCAGGCAGCAACGACGACCGCCGCCAGTGGCGGATGAAGGGAGGAGTTGTTGGGGCAGCGGCCAACAGGACACGAGTGCAATACTTTGCACGAAGTGGACGCTGGGAGCCGCAGCTCGTATGCTGGCGAGCGAAGCGAGACTGAGAGGTTTAATCATATCTCAATGCTTCAATGGGGTTCAGCCTTGCGGCGCGCTTGGCGGGCAGGTAGCCGAACAGTACACCGATGCCCACCGAGATGCCAAAGGCCACCAACACTGAGGTCATGGAGGGGGCCACCGTCAGTTCCATATCCGACACCAGCAGCGGGAGCACCCGGTTGGCCAGAGCGCTGAACAGATAGCCCAGTGCAATGCCAAGCAGGCCGCCCAGTGCGGAGGTGGTGGCCGCTTCGGTGACGAACAGGCCCAGAATGCTGCGCTCCTTGGCACCCAGCGCCTTGCGGATGCCGATCTCCCGGGTGCGCTCGGTGACGGACACCATCATAATGTTCATAATGCCGATGCCGCCCACCAGCAGGGAGATGGCTGCAATGGCGGTCAGGATCGCCACCACCATGTTGATCATGCTGGTCATGGTCTCCAGCATCTCGCTCAGGCTGATGATGAAATAGCCGTCCTCCGCGTGGAGGATGGATTCGATCCCTACTACCAGAACATTCTTGCCCTCATCGGCAAGTTCATCGCTCACCAGAACCACGCCGTAGGAGCTGGCGCTGGTCCTGCTGATGCGCTGGGCGGTGGTATAGGGCACAAAGATCATGTCATCGTCGGTGCCCTCCTGATCGGTCATACTGCTGACATTGGCTTCCAGCACGCCCACGATGGTAAATCTCTCACTGCCGATCTTGATGGTCTGGCCGATGGCGTTGCCGCCATAGGCCGCGCGGGCAATGTAATCGCCCACCACGCAGACCTTTTTATTGTCCGTGATGTCCACATAGGTCAGGCCCCGGCCCTGGGCCAGCGTGCGCCCCATCATATCCAGGTAGGTCTCACTCACGCCCTTGACGCTCGTATAGCCATAGGTGGTGGTATCCACCTTCACGGTACTGTCCAGCGTGGTGGTGGGCGACATGCCAGTGAACACCTCCGGGTGGCTGTCCACGATATCGTACATCTGCTGCACGGTCACGGTGCGGGAGCCGCGGCCCGTGATCTGGACACTGAGGACATTGGTCCCCATCTCAGAAAAGCTGTCCTTGATGCTTTGGGTCATGCCATTGCCCAGACCCACGATGACGATGACCGCCGTGACACCGATGATGATGCCCAGCATGGTCAGAACGGTGCGGAATTTGTTGCTCCAGATATTCTTGACTGCTTCGCGGAAGGTCTCGTAGATCATGCGTCCCCCTCCTGTTCTGCCGGTTCAAAGTTCAGTGTCGGCTGAACGATGGCCTCCGGTGCCAGGGCATCGCCGTCGTAGACCACGCGGCCATCCTCCAGCCGGATGATGCGCTGGGCCTGCACGGCAATGGAGTTGTCGTGGGTGATGAGCACCACGGTGTTGCCCTGCCGGTGGAGCTGCTGCAGCATTCCCAGCACCTCGCGGCCGGTGTGGCTGTCCAGCGCGCCGGTGGGCTCATCAGCCAGAATGATCGCCGGGTTGCGCACCAGCGCCCGCGCGATGGATACGCGCTGCTGCTGGCCGCCCGAAAGCTGGTTGGGCTTGTTTTTCAGCTTATCGCCCAGCCCCACCTGCTCCAGCGCCTCGCGGGCCCGGCGGCGGCGCTCTGCACGGGGCACGCCCGCATAGATCAGCGGCACCTCCACGTTTTCCAGCAGATTCAATTTGGGCAGCAGGTTATACTGCTGGAAGATGAAGCCCAGCATCTCGTTGCGCACCTCGGCCTGCTCATTGCCGGACATGTTGCCCACCTCCCGGCCATTGAGCCGGTAGCTGCCCGCTGTGGGCACATCCAGGCAGCCGATGATGTTCATGCAGGTGGATTTACCGGAGCCGGACTGGCCCACGATGGCTACGAACTCGCCCTTTTCAATTTTCATGCTGATGTGGTCGGCGGCTTTTACCGTGGTGTCACCCATCCGGTAATATTTGCACACATCCTCAAATTCGATCAGAGCGCTCATTGCGGGCCACCTCCCGGTGCACCGCCACCGTTCGGACCGCCGCTTCCACCGCCGCCCTGACCGGGCCCGCCGACCACCATCATCTCCTCCATCTGTCCGTCAGCGCTGACAGAGGCGGTGCTGCTGGCGGTGTAGGCCACGGTGTCGCCTTCCTGCAGGCCGTTTGTTACGGCGATGTAATCATCATCGCTGGTGCCGGTGGTCACCTTGACATAGACATAGCCCTCCGGGGCGGTCATGCTGGGGTCGGCGTTGGCAGCGCTGGGGGAATCCTTGGTCACCAGCACATAATTGCCCCGCACCACAGCGGCATTGGGAATGGAAAGCGCGTTCTCGGCGCTGGCCGTCGTGATCTCGGCGGTGGCGTTCATGCCGGGCAGCAGGTCGCCGGTATCGTCGATGCGGATGGTGACGGGATAGGTGGTGGTGCCGCCTGCCGTGGTGCCCGCCTTGGATACGCTGGTGACCACGCCGGTAAAGGTGCGGTCAGAGATGGCATCTGCGGTGATGGTCACGCTCTGCCCCTCCTTGATGGAGAGGATCTCCAGCTCATCCACATTCACCGTCATCTGCAGATAACTCAGGTCGTAGATGGTGCACAGGCTGGTGCTGCCCGCAGTATTGCTCACGGTGTCGCCTGCCTTGACCACCTTGGAGATGACCGTGCCGCTGATGGGTGAGGTGATGGTATAGTTGTTCAGCTGATCCTCGGTGTCCTCCATGGACATCTGGGCACTGCGCAGGTTATCGGAGGCGTTCTGCACCTGCTTGGTCAGCTCCTTGCCGGAGATCCTGACCAGCGCGGTATCGGCGCTGACAGAGGAGCCCTCTTTCACGCAGAGGGCGGTCACGGTGCCGCCGGTGGAGGCGGTGATGCTCTGCTCGTTCTGGTAGCTGAATTTTGCCGATGCCAGTGCGCTGACCCCGTTGACGCTGGCCGTTGCGGCCTGTGCGGTGGTCAGGCTGCCGGTGTTGTTCACCGCAATGGTCACGGTGCGCACCAGCAGGTTCCCGCTGCTCAGGGCATCCGCACCGGAGACGGAGCGCACGGTGCCGGAGACGGCCTCAAAGGTGCCGTCCAGCGTGACCTGTGCGGCCTGCCCCACGGTAAAGTTCGCCGCATCCGCCGCCGGGAATTCCAGCGTCAGCAGCAGGGTAGAGGCATCCCGCACGGTGGCCACCTCCTGCCCGGCGGTGACCACATCGCCCACCGCCACCTTATAGGAGGCCAGCGTGCCGCCGATGGTGCTGCGGATGTATTGGGCATCCACGGCATCCTCGTAATTGCGCTGGGCCTGATCCAGCGAGAGCTGGGCCTTTTCCACGCTGTTGGCGGCGTTGGAGCTGTCGATGGTGTAGAGCACCGTTCCCTCTTCAATGGTGTCCCCCACCGCAAAATCGGCGGTGAGCACAGTGCCGGACACCAGCGCATTGACGGTGTAGGTGTTGGCGGCTGCAATGGTGCCGGAGCCGCTGAACACGTTTGTGATATTCCGGCGCTCCACCGCGCTTTCCAGATATTCGGTATCTACGACTGCCGGTTTTGCGCCCTTCCCGGGCAGCAGGAACGCACCGGCCACTGCGGCTGCGCAGGCGGCAGCGGCAATGCGCTTCCAGTTGCGCCTTACAAAAGGTCTCCAGCCCTTCGGTCTTTGTTCTGCAGGCACTTCCAGCGCCAGATTGAATTCCTGGTCGCTCTGCTCCTGCGGCGTTTGTTTCTTTTTTCGCAGCATTGGTTGCCCCTCCCTGATGTTGTGGCAGGGTGCAAAGCCGCACCCGCCCTTCTTCCAACAGTATAGCGGGCCTTTCTTAACATTCGCCGGAGATATTTCTTAAGACTTGCTTAAGTTCGGTGGAAAAAGTGTAAAAAGCGACCCTCCCCGTCATCGCTTCGCAGTTCCGCTTTTCCCGAGGGGGAGCGGCGCGCGTCAGCGTGACGGAGAGGGTCGTTTTTATTGGCTGATGGGGAACAGCAGCGTCATGGTGAACTGCTCATTCTCCTGTTCGATCTTGCAGTCTGCGTGCATCTTATCCATCATGGTCTCGATGCTGGTCAGGCCCACCTTGGTGCTTTCCACTGCCGGGGGCGCGGGCAGGACATGGTTGCGGAACACAAGGCCCGCCCTTCCCTCCTGCCGCAGGAACTGCACCTCGATGGGCCGGGCCGGGTCGGCGTACTTGATCAGGTTGGAGCCGATGTTATCCAGAATGCGCCGGATATACTGCGCCCGCACGGTCAGGAGCACATCCTCGCTGCCCAGCTCCAGCGCACAGGCAAAGCCGCGCTGCTGCAGCATCTCCACCATCTCGGCCAGCGGCTCTTCAAAGATCTGGGAGAAACGGGCCGGGGCATCCAGCTGCACCACGGTGTCCCGGGTGACCAGCGCGTACTCGAACAGATTGTCGGACAGCTGCTTGATCTGCCGGGCCTTGCCGTCGATCTTTGCCAGATATTCATCCTGCTGGGCCTCGGTCTCGTATTTGTGGTGGCGCAGGATCTCGGTATAGAGCAGCAGGGTGGTCAGCGGGGTGCGCAGGTCGTGGGACATCTCAGTGATCAGGCTCTTGACCTTGGCGGCAGCCTGGGCCTCCTCAGCCTGCTGCTGGCGCAGGGTCAGACGCAGGCCATCCAGACTGGTGGCCAGCAGGGCCAGCTCATCGTCTCCCTGGATCGTGATGGGGTGGTCAAGGTCGCCGCCCTCCATGGCCTGGATCTCCCCGCTGAGCAGGAGGATATAGCGGATGATCTTCCGGCTGCTCAGGAAGAAAAACAGCGGGAAAAGGGCAAAGCTGACAAGCAGCAGGATCTCGCACCCCTTGCCGTAATAGGCATCCACGCCGTTGTAATAGAACATGGCGGTGGTCTTTTTGTCCGAAAAGGTGAGCGAGTACATCGGGAGCCAGTGCTCGGCCGGAACCGCTTCCATCACGTTTTCCCGCCCCTCGTAGACCGGAGTGACCAGCGGATAGGAGGAATAGAGCATCCGGGAGCGATCGTAGATGATGAACATCGTGCTGCCGTTCCGCACAGACCAGTCGTCCAGCTTGTCGATATCCCGGCTGGAAAGGCCGCGCCGGTCGATATAGCTCTGCAGCTCCTGCACCTGCTTTTCCACAGCCCGCTGCTGGGTTTCCGGCTGGTCAAAATAAAGCCACAGGGCCTTGTTCAGCACGACCTGCATTCCCACCAGAAACACAGCACTTGCCAGTGCTGAGAACAGGATCATCAACACCAGCTTACCGGAAAGCCCCAGCTTTTTACGCATGATCCTTCTCCTCCCCGGGCACAAAGCGGTACCCTTTCCCCCACATGGTCTGCAGACGGGCGGGGTTCTGCGGGTCTTTTTCGATCTTCATCCGCAGATTGCGGATATGTACCATCACGGTGCCGTTGGAGGTGTAAAAATAAGGCTCCTGCCACACATCCTCGTAGATCACCTGCACCGGGAAGATGCGCTGGGGGCTCTGCATAAGCAGCCGCAGGATCTTGTACTCCGTCTCGGTCAGGTCGATCTCCTCCCCGTCCACCCAGACGCGGTTGCAGTCCAGCGCCAGCTTCACGCCATGGCTGCACAGGGTCAGGTTCTCGGCCCGGGCCGGGGCCTGCCCCTTGCCCTGATAGACGCAGTACCGCCGCAGCAATGCCTTGACCCGGGCGCTGAGTTCCGCAAAGGAAAAGGGCTTGGGCAGGTAATCGTCCCCGCCCGCGGTCAGGCCCAGCAGCTTATCGGACTCCTGTGATTTTGCCGTGAGGAACAGGATCGGCACTGTGGAGAGCTTGCGCAGCTCCTCGCAGACGCGCAGGCCGCTCATGCCCGGCATCATAATATCCAGGATCACCAGATCGACCTCCGGGCGGAACACCTCCAGTGCCCGGGTGCCGTTTTCGGCTTCGATGATATGGTATCCCTCGCCGGAAAGCAAGATGCGCACACCGTCCCGGATATCCGGATCATCCTCCGCGATCAGAATGGTCTGCTCTGCCATGGTCTTCTCCCCTTTTTGTCATTCTCGGTTCTAGTATAACAGCAGTTTCCTGCATTTTCCATGAAATTTTTCTAAGGATTTCTTAAGAAAACGCTTCTTCCGGTCAGCCCCTGCTGCAGGGACAGAAAAAAGGCATCCCCGCACTTCACAGAACGAGGATGCCTTTCTCAAAACGGTTTTCTGCCCCAAAGCGCCCGCTCCGGCGTGGAGCCGGGCCGGGTCTCCGGCGCAGAGGCTTACATTGCAAACTGGACGGCGCAGAAGGCTGCATAGATGCAGAGCAGCAGCACGCCCTGCCAGCGGGAGAGCCTGCCCTTGAGCAGAGCGGGCACAGTCAGGAGGAGCATGACCGCGAACATCACGGGCAGATCCATGACCAGAGAGGAATTGATGCCCATGATGGTAGAGTTCTGCGGGATGCTGAAGGGCGACACCGTGATGGACATGCCGCTGACCAGCACCAGATTGAACACGTTGGCACCAATGACATTGCCCAGCGAGAGGGAGCCGTGGCCCTTTGCCAGCGAGGTGATCGCCGTGACCAGCTCAGGCAGAGAGGTGCCCAGCGCCACAAAGGTCAGGGCGATGACGGATTCCGGCACGCCCAGCGCCTGCGCGATCAGGGTGCCGTTGTCCACCAGCAGGTTTGCGCCCACAGCGATCAGGGCTGCGCCGAGGACGAGCAGGCCGATCTCCTTGGCAAAGGACATTTCCTTTTCCGGCTCGTCCTCATCGTCTTCCGGGGCAGGGGCGTTTTTCATCGCCAGCACATTGCAGACCATGTACGCCACGAACATTGCCAGCAGCACAATGCCGATGGGGCGGCTGAAGTAGCCGGTGGTGTAGGCCACGCCCGCATACAGGGCCGCTGCCACAAAGAAGAACAGCACCGGCACCCGCAGGCTCTTGGGGTCCACCTTGCCCGGGCGGACCGCAATGGTGATGGCCGCGATCAGGGCCGCGTTGCAGATGACCGAGCCAATGGCGTTGCCATAGGCGATCTCGCCGTGGCCGGTCATGGCCGAGGTGGTGGAGACCATGACCTCAGGCAGGGTGGTGCCGATGGACACCACCGTGGCACCGATGAGCAGCTCCGGCACCTTGAAGCGGCGGGCGATGCCGGTTGCACCGTCCACGAACCAGTCGCCGCCCTTGATGAGGCAGAGCAGGCCCACGATAAACAATAATACAGGGATCAACATATAAAATCTCTCCTTTTTAATCCAAAAAGTATTATACCTGTTTCCCCTGCAAAACGCAAGCAAAATCGTGTATTTTTACCCAGCCTTCTCCACCTTTTTGGCGTTGGGGTAGATGCGCTCCATCCGGGCATTGTCAAAATGCTCATCCAGCAGCACATCCACCGCATTGGCCGGAGCCGCGCCGCTGGTGCGGGCATCGTAGCGGGCCAGCGCCAATGCACTGGTCACAAGGTTCACGGCCATGAACACGGCCAGCAGAGCGGTCATCCAGGGGCGGATCCTGCGCTTGACCGCCTTCATCCCCTTTGCCACCAGCGGGTAGCCATAGCGAATCCAGGTCACGGCCGCAATGCCCCAGAAGAAGCAGTACAGCAGGTTGATGCGCCCGCCCAGATTGAACTTGAAGCCGCTGTAATCCCAGAACACGGTGCCAAACAGCAGCTCTGTCACAGCGCTGCACACATACTCATACGCACCGCCCAGGATCACACCGAACCAGAAGATGCGGCTCTCGCTCTTCTGTTCGCCGCCCCGCAGCAGGATGGCGGCCAGCACCAGCGCCAGCCCCCACACCACGCTGAACGGGCCCCAGACCAGGCTGGAACGGCTCATCCAGACCCCGGCGGTGATGCGGCAGAAGATGGTCTCCACCACATCTCCGAGGAAAGCCCCGATGACAAAGAGCCAGAGCAGGTCGGCAAGGGAGAGCTGCTTTTCGGCACTCGTGGTGGGCTCCGGACGGGCCGCAGCAGGGTACGCCCGCTGGATACGCTTTTCCACGCTGGCGGTAATTTTCTGCCGCAGCCTCTCCGAGCCCCTGCCCAGCTTCCGATTCAGCTGCTCGAGCCGTGGGTGGCGGTTCGCATACCGGCTGACCACCACCATGGCAGAGATCTGGTCAAGGACGGCCAGCGCCATGCCGACCCACACCACAGCGTGGAACAACAGCGGCGGCAGGTGGGCGCAGAGTCGGAACAGCAGGTCGTTGCCCCAGCGGACTGCCGCCATGCCCAGCAGACCCCACAGCAGGGAGTATTGCAGGCAGACATAGCCGTCCAGATTGAACTTTTTATCGGAGTAGTCCCACCAGCGGCGGTGGTGGATCCGTTCCAGCAGCTTGGCGGTCAGCCACTCCACCACCGTGGCATAGATCATGCTGCCGAAGAACAGTGCCGCCAGGCTGGTGCGCTGGTCGTTCAGGCCGATGGTGATGAGCACCCCTGCCGTGCCGTACACAAAGCAGAAGGGGCCGGAGGCCACGCCGCGGTTGGTGAACCGGCGGCCCTTTGCGGTTGCAACAACGGTCTCGCCTACCCAGCCTAAAAAGGAATATACCAGATAAATTACACAAAGAGTATAGAAATTCAGGTTCATAGCGCTCCTTTCCCGGAACAAAAAGGGGCCGGGAAGCGGTGTTCCCGACCCTCTTTGTTCAGTTTACGAATTACAGCTGGCTCTTATACAGTGCCTCGATCTCCTCCACGCTGGTATCGCGGGGGTTGCCGGGACGGCAGGCATCTGCAAAAGCAGACTCGGCCAGGAAGTGGATGTCCTCTTCCTTCAGGATGCCCTGCAGGTTTGCGGGGATGCCCACATCCGCGCTCAGCTGCTTGACAGCGGCGATGGTGGCATCGGCGGCCTCGACATCGTTCATCTCGTCGATGCCCTTCACGCCCATGGCCTTGCCGACTGCACGGTAGCGCTCCCCGGCAACGGTCTTGTTGTACTCCAGACCCACCGGCAGCAGGATGGCGCAGGCCACGCCGTGGGGGG
>OFMC01002542.1_pt1 | contig 11435 bp, 4 predicted proteins | sample 1541271 | NCBI WGS metagenome assembly OFMC01 (sample SAMN04209252, study PRJEB22552) | human gut metagenome | biome: gut; material: feces | host: Homo sapiens | place: USA: Oklahoma | reverse complement strand
GATACTAAAAAAATAATTATTAAAATATATGATCATTTTCAATTGGTGATAAGTTAAATAGAAAATGTGAATAATATCTTTGTGGCTAGTATTGAAGATGCGAAAATTAAACCGCAAGAACGGAGGGAAAATTATTATGTATGAAAATGTAGGGGAAAAATTAAAGACTATAGCTCAAACAATTGCAATTATACTTATAGTATTGAGCGTTTTAGTTTCATTAGCTGGATTAGTAGCAGGAGGAAACATTGCTATATTAGTGCTTGGGCTCTTTATGATTTTAATGTCTTGGTTATCAGGTATTGTTCTTTATGGTTTTGGTCATTTGATTGTGACTCAGGATTCTATTCTAAAGGAACAGAAGGCTATTGCGAATGAATTAAGAATGATGAGATCAAGTGAAAATAAAGATGTTGATGACAATTATGTTGTGAAAGACATTGAATTACCTAAGTTATAGGAGAGCATACTATGAGTGAATTACGTTTAATCAAGAAGACCACTTGTGATTTTATTTATTCTGATAAAGCAGTTCAATTAAGTAAGTATGCTTTATATCTTTCAGAAGAAAGATTTGTTGGGCAATTCCAGTTTATAAATCTCATTAAGGAAGAAAATATTACAGAAGTTATACTAAAAATAACAGCGTATGATTCTTTTGATAGATTGGTATCGGAGTTTGAATGTACGATTTATAGATCAAATAACTTAGATTCTGATGAAAAATTTGGTGATAATTCACCTATTTACATTAAAGGACAGGATATAGGAAAGATTGTACCAGAGATTGTAAGTTATTCTACTGCAGATAAAACTGTTGATTATTCTAATGCTACTAAAATTAATCTTAATAGAAATAAGAGGGTAGTTGAATTATTTGATCAGCCTGAGATTGAACTTATTAATAAGAAATTTGGTTTTAATTTAACTGCAGATTCAGTTTTACCACAGAAAATAGCAGAAGGTGTATATATGGATATAGATGGTGAAGTAAAACACTATGAAGGTACATATCCATATGGGGAAATGTATACATTTAGTAGAACAGATCAATTCGAAAATGATACGATTGAATTAGAAAATTCTCCAGCTTATATGACTAAGCATTTATATACAACATTAACAAATTCAGAAAAGAGAAGTAAGTATTTTAAGATGTTTAAAACGAATAAGGTAATGCGTAGAAATTTAGTTATTATAATTATTGCGGTAATATTTGTTTTATCTGGTGGAATATTTGCGAAGACACGTTATGATGCTCATAAGTATAATGGTACTTGGGAATTATTGTATGAAGGCAGAAATCTAGGACATGTTGATATTGATGGAGAAGATGTTACAGAATATGTGGTTTTAATTCATCAGTCAGATGTAGATGAGGATTTGTATACTTTTATTAATTTTGGAAAAAGAAAAGGTAATAAAATCACGTATACAAAACTAAAATATATGCCTGTTCATGATTATGATGAAGAGTACAGTAAAGATGATTATGTTGAAGAAGATATTAATGTTGTGAGCAAGATTAAGAGAATTAGTAAAAATAAGATTAAAATAGGTAAAGATATTTATACTAAGAAAGAATAGGCAGTAAGTGTACTGGTATGATGCTTTGGAAGAACGGTTTTAGCCGTTCTTTTTGTTTCTTGTTAAAAAAAATAATTAACACCTTATTTGAGGTGTTATAGAAGGTGTAGGGAATACATGACTTATAAAATATGAGGTATGATATAAGTGAATAAATAGTTATACCCTACAAATAACTGTGATAAAAGGGTTTTGCTTTCTATAACATTTAAGGTACAATTATAGAGATGGTATTTTACTTAAAGATAAGTTTTTTTTACAGGGAATGTAAGCGCATACAATATATGCAATTAAGAAGGGAGATAAGAGAATGAAGAGAAACCCAATACAGATTTCAAATCAATTGAAAGAGGAGTTTGCTGATTATATTGCTTCTACATACGTAGTAGATGATATGGATTATCAGTCTCAGATCAATGAAGAATTGAAAACAGTTGATTTATTTAACGGTCCTTTTTTGAACACTAGCTTACCTTTTCAAAAAGGAGACAATATCAGTTCTTTAGTTGAAAAGGGTGTATTATCAAAAGAATTCATGAAATTGGAAACCTTAGATAAAAATAGACCACTTTATAAGCATCAGATTGATTCTATTCTTAAGGCAAAGAAAGGTAGAAATCTTGTTATTACTACTGGTACTGGCTCAGGTAAAACAGAAAGTTTCTTATATCCTATCATTAATTATATTATGAGTTTGATTGAAGAGGGTAAGAAGGAAACAGGTGTAAAAGCTATATTTTTATATCCTATGAATGCTTTAGTGAATGATCAAAAAGAAAGAATCAGGGATTTATTAAGAGATTATCCACAGATTACATTTGGATCATTTACAGGGGATACACCATATAAAAGAACAAGTAAAGCATTAGCTGACTTAGGGATATATGATGAAAGTACTATACTTGAAAATGAATTAATATCACGAGAAGAAATAAGAAGAGATCCTCCTGATATATTATTTACTAACTATTCTATGCTTGAATATCTATTAATTAGACCAGAGGATTATTCAATTATTAACCCTAATATGATGAAGCAGTGGCAGTTTATGGTACTCGATGAAGCACATACCTATAAGGGATCATTAGGAATGGAATTATCGTTCCTAATGAGAAGATTAACGGGGTTAGTAGATAAGAAACCTCAGTTTATTCTTACAAGTGCGACTTTAGGTGATAAAGACAATGTTGAAGATATTACAAGATTTGCTAGTAATTTAACATCATCTGTATATGAAAGTGATGACGTTATCTTTAGTCAACGTGAATGCTTGAATAGGGCAAATATCACTTATAGTATTGATCCGGAGTTATATGTTGAATTATTCAAAAACTTAAAGGATTTGAATGTAGTTAAGAATATCTGTAAAAGATATCGAAGTGTTGATGAGTGTAATGATGTAGAAGAGTGTTTATACCAATTATTGATTCATGATGAGAATGTTTATTTTCTATATGAAATGATTGGACATACAAGTACTTATTCAGAAATTAAGAAAAAGGTTCAAAGTAGACTTGAAATTAACGATAAACAGTTAGTATTGCTTATTCAATTGATTTCATTAGCTAATTACCAGGGAAATACTATATTTGATGCTAAATTTCATATGTTCATAAGTACACCTGATAGAGCTTTTATTACACTTGGAAAAGATAAACAAATTAGATTTGGAAACTATGAAACGATTAATGGCAATAAGGCATTTGAAATAGGTGCATGTAAAAACTGCAATCATATGTATATTGTAGGTAATATCGAAGATGGTTACTTAAAAGCAAATGATTCAGTAGATGTGTATGAAAACTATGAAGAATCAATGAATCGTAAACTAGATTTTTTTGTTTTAGATAATGAAGATGAATATGATAAATTGCAACATTATAAAGTATGCTCAAAATGTGGAAAAATCTTCCTATGTGATGATTTAAATGCAGAGCCTTGTAAGTGTGGAAAGGAATATCTTGTTGATATTTATAAGGTAAATAATGATAAGAGCAGTATGCAAAATAACTTAGCACAGTGTGTTCATTGCGGACACCAGAATACTCATGGTATATTGCGCTCCTTTTATTTAAATAAAGATTCTGCAACTGCAGTATTAGCAGAAATTTATTATGAAGCAATGGGAGAAAGTAAAGCAAACAACGAAAATAAACAACCTGTATTGACTGATTTATTTACATTGAATGAAAGTCATACTAATGAAAAGAATGTAAAACAATTGTTGGCTTTTTCAGATAGTAGACAACAGGCTAGTTTCTTTAGTACGTTCTTTGATTATAATCAAGAAAGATTCTTAAATAGAAGACTTGTTTGGGAAGAATTAAAGAAAGATAAAGAAATACCAGTTAAAACATTAGCTTCAAGATTAATTAGTAAAATAAAAGAGAATGGTTTATTTGAACTGGATGGTACTTCTGCGCAGTCAAAGGCTTGGGTTGCTATATTAAGAGATATTTTGGTTGTAGATGGACAATATAACTCAGAAGGAATTGGATTATATTATTATAGATACGATTATTCAGATAAGATACCTAGCTTAAAACAGAATGCGGTAGCAATTAAACAGTTATTTAATTTAGAAGTAGAAGAATTCACGACTTTGATTGATGTCGCAGTTATGATGTTTAGAAAAAACAGTGCTATTGATTATCAGTTAGCTGAATTATCTACACAAGAGAAAAAAGATGCTTTTCAGTACATTGATCAGGAAAAATTTATAGCTCTAAAGAAGATTGAAGGTGAATCATCATATAGAAGAAAGTTTATTGTAAGTTTTATTCCTTTCAATCAGAAAGTACCTAATACAATTACTTCATATATTATGAAGGTATGTGAATGTTCATTAAGTCAAGCTATTGATTTAGCAGAGAAGTTATTCGCACTTATGATGAATCTAGGACTGTTCAAACAACAGATGTTAGAAAACATGAATGTTTATCAGTTGAGTTTGGAAAATTTTGTAGTAGAGCCTTATACAAGTAAAAAATGGTATGTATGCAGTAAGTGTAAAAAAATCACTATTAATAACATTCATAATAAGTGTATTGATAAAGAATGTAATGGGACTTTAGAAGAATGCGATGTTGATCAAATATTTGCGGATAATTATTATAGAAATCAATACAAGAATAAGGAGATAGAAGGTATATCTATTTCTGAACATACAGCGCAGTTAAGCAGAAATAAAGGAAGAGAAATACAGAAGAAGTTTAAGAATAAAGAACTAAATATATTGAGTTGTTCCACTACCTTTGAAATGGGTGTAGATATTGGTTCATTGGAAAATGTATTCCTAAGAAATGTTCCTCCAACTCCAGCAAACTATGTACAAAGAGCAGGACGTGCTGGTCGAAGCAAGGATGCATCTGCACTAATAGTGACATATTGTACGAATACATCACATGACTATTCTTATTTTGTGAATCCTATAGAAATGATAGAAGGAGTAGTTAATCCTCCACAATTTGATATAAGAAATGAAAAGATAGCTATCAGACATATATTAGCAAGTGCATTTGGTTTCTTCTTCAGAGAGAATCCAGAGTATTCTAAAAATGTAACAAAACTTATTTATGATGATTCTATGAAAGAATTTTTAGACTACTTAAAATCTAAACCAGAAGATTTAGGAAATTACATAGATTCTAAAGTAATTTATTCTGATGGATTTAGTAGATATCGTCATTTTGGATGGTTAGAAGATATCTTGTACGATAAATCTCGTTTGATGTTATTTATAGGAGAGATGGTCGATAGAATTGCTTTATATAGAGAAGCAACAGAAAAAGCAAAGGAAGATAATGATTTCAATCTAGCAAAATACTTTATTGGACAGGTTGAACAGATGGAAAAAGAATCTGTCATATCAACACTTTCTAAATACGCAGTTATACCGAAATATGGCTTCCCGGTAGATGTAGTAAGTTTGAATGTTATGGATAAGATAGGTAAGAATAATGAATATAACTTGCAAAGAGATCTTTCTTACGCGATTTCAGAATATGCACCTGAATCAGAAGTAAGTGTGGATAAGAAAAAATATGTGTCAAGATACATTAATACACCTAAGAAGAATGCGGGAAGTCTTCCTAGATATTATTATGAAATATGTCCACACTGTGGTCAGATGGTATTATCATTAACGCCTAATGAATCAGTTACATGTGATAATTGTGAGCATGAAGTAGATGTAAGTCATAATTATTTTGTAATTCCTGAATTAGGTTTCTCTACAGATGCAAAAGCAAAGAAATCAAGATCAGTTAGACCGAAGAAGACATATGCTGGTGGTATTAATTATGTAGGTGGTGGTATTAAGGAAGATACTGTTTTTACATATAAAGATAAAGTTAAAATCAGTATGTACAACAATGATAAACTGCTTATTTTAAATGAACATCATTTCTTTTATTGTCCAGAATGCGGTTATACGAAAATAATAGATAGATCTTTAGCACATTCATTTACTGATAAAAGAAGTCATTATAATGCATTAGGATATTCTTGTAGTAACAAAAAACTAGAAAGAGTATCATTAGGACATATTTTTCAGACAGATGTTATCAAGATGGAGATAAATGGGGATTTTAATGAAGCAGAATTGATAACAACTATTTATGCAATATTAACTGGTATGAGCAATGTTTTACAGATTGAACGAAATGATATTAATGGTTTAATTTGTAGGAACCAAACATTTCAATATGAGATGATCTTATATGATAATGTGCCAGGAGGCGCAGGTCATGTTAAGAGACTTGCAAATGAAATGGTATTTAGAAAGGTGCTTTTAGCTGCACTTAACATTGTAAGTCAGGATTGTTGTGATGATGAGACAACATGTAATAAATGTTTAAGAACTTATTATAACCAAAGGTATCATAAGGTTATGAAGAAAAAATATGCAAAAACTGTATTACACTATTTGCTTGATGATTAAGGGAAGTGAACTATTGAAATATGTTTAACATCTTAAAGAAACTTATACAAAAACTATTTTCAAGACATAAAAAGGAAACACGTTCTTCGCAACGTACATCTAATGTGAAAGTCTATACGAATACACCAAGTGAACATCTAGATGAATGTAGTGAAGACAAAACTTTTGAAGAAGATAAGAAGGAAGAAATTGAACAAGAAAGTGAACAGCCATCTATTTTTGTAAAAGCAGCAGTTGAGATTAGTTCAGATGAATCTAGTGATAATGAAATTATTAATGTAGAAAGCTTAGAATTAGAAGAAGAGAATGATCAGATTACTGTTCCTACAGAAGAGATAGAGACTATTGAAACAGAAGAAGTAGCTATAACTAGTTCAAATGATTCAGAAGAATCTGGTGAAGATGAAAATGTCAGAGATGATAAGATAGAAGAATTAGAACTAGGGGAAGAAAGTGAACAATTATCTGGTTTTGTTGAAGAAGCGGTTGAGATTAGTTCGGATGAGTCTAGTGATAATGAAATTACTGAGAAAGTAAGCTTAGAACTAGAAGAGGATGATCAGATTACTGTTTCTATAGAAGAAAGTGAAACAGTTGAAACAGGAGAAGACACTGTAACTAACCTGGACGATTCTGGTGAAGATGAAGTTATCGAAGATGATGAGAAAGAAGAATTAATCCCAGAGGAAGAAAGTGAACAGCCAACTGCCTATGTAGAAGAAGCAGTTGAGTCTAGTGATAATGAAGTTATTGAGAAGACTGAATCTGAACAAAAACAAACGGGTATTTCAGCAACTGAAGAAGAAAATATAGAAGTATCTGAAGTTCAAGATGTTACACAATCTTTTGAGGAAGAAGAGGATGAAGATAACCTAACAATTGAAGAAGCTCTTGAAAGTATGAAGAAAAAGAAAAGAGTTCGTAGAACTAAAACTTTAGGAATCAAGGAGCCAGTTGAACAAGTTGTTGTCGATACTTCAAATTTAGATATGAAGTATCAAAATATTGCTGTTGATATCAATGATTTTGATACAATGATGAATCAATTAGTTGGCAAGCTTTCAGCTGATAAACTTATTGGATTAGATTTACTACAGATAGCTGGTAATGATGAACTAAAGAAAAAAATTCATACAAGGGCTATTGGACATTTGAAAATTAATTATAATAAATCTTCTGTTGTGTTATATGAAGGGATAAATGAGATTGTTGTGTCATTAGTTATTATCGCATTGGATCATTATGATGGCAGTTTATGGGATCATGTTCAAGATGAATATAATAATTTGTATGTAGGTAGAAGTGAGCAGAGAGTGAATGCTCTTATAAGAAAAATTCTCGCACAATCTTCTAATGAACCAAACAATAGATATATCAATTACGTTATTCGTCAAACTATTACTCCATCATACTTTGTACCTGATTTCATCACGTTTGCCTTTGATATATATAAGGACACATTTAAATATGAATTGATTGATAATTCTAATATCCTCAATGAAGTTCTTGCAAACGTATTTATTGATATAAGCAGTAAATATGAGAGTAAGAACAATCAGTTTAAGTCTAAAGCTAAATCATATAAACTCATTAAGACAATCAGAGATATTATCGATAATATCGATTGGTTTAGTGAACTTATAGAATATACAAAGATTATCTTGAAGTATCTTGATACTTATTACTGGAATGAGTCAAAGGAAAATTTACCATATTTTGACTACTTTGAACCATTTTTTAAAGACTGGATTTCAAAAAATAAAATATTCTTTGAAGCAAAAGAAAGAAGTAATCATGAAAAAGTGCAATGGAATGCTACGTATTCTTTAAAGGGAATAAATGTGTTATTACATATTCCTGATCACTTGATTAGTAGAGAGTATCCTGCTAATTCTATTAGGATTGTAGTAAGTCATGGAAGTGAAGTTATTAAAGTTATTGATAGACCAACTATTACAGAAGTAGTAGGAAGTAATTTGATTATAGGGAATGATGTAGTGCTAGAAAATCCAATCGGTAAAGTAAATTACAAGATTTATTCAAATAGTGATGTTATTTTCGACTCTAAGAAAACTTTATATCGTGAATTCTTGTTCTTTTCTGAAAATCATAATGAGATTAAACAGGGAAGTAAGTATGTAGGTAATATAGATGTAGTAGGTACAGACATTAAAGCAATTAAAAATATTGAAGTTTATTATACAAACCAATTTTATTCAATAGGTAATTTAGTGTTGAATGAACATGAATCTATTATGATGGATGATAGAGCTGTTTATACCTCTTATAGTGATGAAAAAATGCTTGTAGGTACTAAATCTACAAAAGCGTATATTAGTGAATCAATTCATCATCTTGACATCTATACGGAAGTATTAGGACTAATATTCACATGTCCAAAGATGGATGATAAGAGAATACAGTTACAAGTAAATAATAGTAGATATCTCATAACAGATTTAAGTGAAAGAGGTATTGGGGATTATACAATCTGTGAAATGAGTTTAGATGGTTATATAGTGCAGGGATTTAACTATATTGCAGTTAAAGAACTGAATACTGATTCTACTCTCTTTAAGCAGAGTTACTTTTATTGTCCAGAATATACTCATAAGTGTAAGCTGCATAATGATGAGATAGTTCTAAATATCAATTGTAATCTTGTTGAAGGAAAAGAATACATAGCAGATACTAAAAAGGATAATATGTTTGAGTTACCATTTACGTCTCAATATTTTGAAAGTGAATTATATTTAGTACCTAAAGTAGATATTCCTGTTTATAGAATAGAAGATGGTGTATGGAAACCATTCAGAGAAGAAATATCTATTAAAGATATTACTACATATTCTAAGATATGGATTGATGGAATAGATTTCTCTCAAGTTAAAGTTAGTTTACCTAATAAATATGTTACTGATAAGTTGGCAGTTAATTATAGAGATAATAAGGCATATCTTCCATGTGCAATGATTAAGGGATTAGAATCAAATGGGTATGCAAAATGTTCCATTAATTTTTATAAAGATTCATTAAGTGTTGATTCTCTTAATGTTTACTACAGAGCTGTTGTAGATTATAAATCAATGTATATGAGATATGAAAATGATGATAGTGTTTCTATTTCATTTGATTACTTTGGGAAAGATGATATTACAGTGGAACTCTTTAAGGGAGAGGAATGTGTTTGTGATATAACTACAACTGATAAACCAGTTCTTATCAAGGTGCCAAATATTGAGAAATTTACTGCTTATAAAATACAGATATTAGGAGGCACAAATGATATCTTTAGTATGAATGCGAATCAGTATAACATGTATAGAAAAGAGAATATATTCTTCTATGATGCGAATGATATTGTAGGTCATACTTTCAAGATTGATCAAGGCAGAGGAGAAGTTTATGATCAAGATAATGATGAATGGTATGACAAGAAGTTATCTTTTAAACATACAACAGTTCATGTTGATTCAATGATTGAAGAAGATCTTTATAAGGTTACTGTAAATCACTTTGATCAGAAAAAAAGACATAAAAGGAATCTTCAATTACTTCTTACTTCTGAGATAGTAGATGGGAAGTTTTGGTGTGATATTAGTAGTGAAGGTGATTTATTGCTTTATGATAATATAGCAAAGTCTATTGTATTTATTGAGAATAAGAGTACTAGAAAGAATCTGGATATTCAAGAGTATAGGATTTCTTATGTAGAGTAATGGGAGAACGGTGTTTCCGTTCTCTTTTACAATTCTTTGTTTTGACACCTGATAAAAGGAATTGTAGGGGCTTAAGTAAAAGCAAGTATTTGAAAAGTAATATATAATATATCTATTAGGGAGTGATAGATTTTGAAAAAGTAAATTTATTAAGCAAATAAAAGTTGCTGTAACTTCAGCAATATTGAAATATTAATAATTATAATTTAAAATGTTAGATAGATGTATTTTAGATAAGATATTCTGGAAAAATGCAAATATGGAGGGTTAAGTAATGGCGACAAGTAATAATGCTAATATAGGATTTGAAAAACAAATATGGGATGCGGCTTGTGTTCTTTGGGGACACATTCCAGCAGCAGAATACAGAAAGGTTATTGTAGGACTTATTTTTCTGCGTTACATATCAAGTGCATTTGAAAAACGCTATCAACAGCTTGTTGAAGAGGGTGATGGCTTTGAAGATGATAAGGATGCATATGCAGAAGATAATATTTTCTTTGTACCAGAGGATGCCCGTTGGAGCAAGATTGCATCTGCAGCGCATACTCCAGAAATTGGCACTGTTATCGACGATGCAATGAGAGCTATTGAAAAGGAAAATACAACTCTTAAAAATGTGCTTCCAAAGAATTATGCAAGTCCAGATTTGGATAAGCGAGTATTAGGCGAGGTTGTTGATCTTTTCACTAATATGGATATGGGAGATACAGAAGAAAGCAAAGACCTTCTTGGCAGAACATATGAGTATTGTATTCAACAGTTTGCGGCATACGAAGGTGTTAAGGGTGGCGAATTCTATACTCCTGCAAGTATCGTTAAAACAATTGTTGCTATTTTGAAACCATTCAAAAATTGTCGTATATATGATCCATGTTGTGGTTCAGGTGGTATGTTTGTTCAGAGCGCAAAATTTATTCAGGCACACAGTGGAAAGCGTGGAGAAATCGCTGTTTATGGTCAGGAGTCTAACGCTGATACTTGGAAGATGGCAAAAATGAATATGGCTATTCGTGGTATTGATGCGGACTTTGGACCTTATCAGGCAGATACATTTTTCAATGATTTACATAAGACACTTAAAGCTGATTTTATTATGGCAAATCCGCCATTCAATCTTTCAAACTGGGGACAAGACAAGTTAAAAGATGATGTTAGATGGAAATATGGAACTCCGCCGGCAGGAA